>Ga0194131_10005515_pt1 | contig 18161 bp, 17 predicted proteins | sample TA2KigO120mmetaG_FD_148631 | JGI IMG/M metagenome (GOLD analysis project Ga0194131, IMG submission 148631) | Freshwater microbial communities from Lake Tanganyika, Tanzania - TA2015053 Kigoma Offshore 120m | ecosystem: Environmental > Aquatic > Freshwater > Lake | place: Tanzania: Lake... | reverse complement strand
TTTCGTCGGTACGGCGGCCAGCGAGCGGCAACTCAATGCGGAGGATCTTCACGCCGTTCGTTATCTGCACATCGCGGCGCACGGCTACGTCGACGAGGGTCTTCCGGCGCGAAGCGGGCTGGCGCTTTCGGATGGCGTATTGGAAGTCGCCGAAATTCTAAGGCTGCGGCTGCGCGCCGAGATGGTAACTCTATCGGCGTGCCGCAGCGGCCTTGGCCAGACGCTGGCTGGAGAAGGCGTAATGGGGCTGTCCCGCGCGTTCCTCTTCGCGGGCGCGCGGAGCGCGGTCGTCAGTCTGTGGAACGTCAGCGACGCGGCGACCGCGGATTTGATGAAGACGTTCTACTCCAATTTGAACCGCGGCCAACCACCGGCGCACGCGCTGCGCAAAGCGAGACTTCGCCTGGCGAAAGGTCCGCGTCGGGCGCGGCGGTATCCCTACTTCTGGGCGCCATTCATCTTCATCGGCGCGCCAGAATAACGGGCTACAAGCTCACGCGCGGCGGCTGGCCATTGCGGGAATGCGAAGGCAAAGCCTTCACGCAGCAGGCGAGTCGGTACAACCCGGCGGCTCTTCAAAATCAACTCGCTCTCCGTGCGCAGGAAAAACGCGCCGAGCTCAATCATCCAGCGCGAAGCCGGCAATCCAAAACCGATTCCCCAGGCCCGGCGCAGTTCGCGCATGAACTCCGAGTTCGGCAGCGGATTCGGCGACGCTAAGTTGACTACGCAGTCCATGTCATCACGCGCGAGCAGCAGATCGATCGCCGCGCAAAAATCACGTTCATGAATCCAGGACATGTATTGTTCGCCGCTTCCGGCGGCGCCGCCGAGTCCGAACCGTACCAACCGCAACAGCACCTCGAACACGCCGCCTTGATCGGGGCTCATCACCATCGCGCTGTGCAGCGCCACTTTCCGCGTCGCCGGCGTATCGCAACCGAAGAAAGCCGCTTCCCACTTGGTGGCGACATCAATCCAGAAGTGCCACGTGTCCGGCGCATCGGCAGCCTCGCCGATCTCGCCGTTCCACTCATCCATCGCTTTGTCGAACGAGTTGCGGTAGATCGTCGCCGTCGAAGAATTCAACCACACCCGCGGCGGCCTCGCACAACCGGCAATGGCGCGGCCGATCCACTCCGTCGTCTGCACGCGCGAATCGATGATGGCGCGGCGGTTCTCCGGTGTATAACGGCAGTCGACGCTGCGGCCGGCGAGATTGATAACCGCATCAGCGCCTTCGAGCGCGGTTGCATCCCATCCCGTCGCCCGCGACAACACACGCACATCGCGAAAGTGCCGGGCCAGCATGCGTCCGATCTGTCCGCTGCCGCCGGCGAGCACGATCATGGCACGTAGACGCGAAGGAGTGTAAGTGCGCCGCTGACGGCATAGCCGCCAAGCGCCGCGGGCACAAGCCAGCAGTCGCCCGCACGCACGGGATGGTCGCCGATTGCGCCCGCGCCTTCGGTGACGATCAGCAGGTGAAATCGATCGGGATCGGAGGCCGTTTCAAAGCGGCCTTCGACAGAGTGTCGTTCAGTCACGAAGTAGGGACAATCGACGAGCCTGTTCCCGTTAACTTCCACCGGCCCTGGGTGCGGACCAAGTTCGGCGACGGCCATCGATTCCTCGATATGCAACGGCCGCGGGCGGTCGTAATCCCACAATCGATACGTCACATCGGAGTTCTGTTGAATCTCGCAAATGACCAACCCGGCGCCAACGGCGTGCACCGTTTTCGCGGGCGTGAAGTAGGTCTCGCCCGCTTGCGCCGGCCACCACTGCACCAAGGTCTCCAGCGACTTGTCCGCCAGCGCCGCGCGCACCTCGGCGGCTTCGAACTGCCGCGTGAATCCGGCCGCGATCGTTGCGCCCGGATCGGCGCGCAGCACGTACCACATCTCGGTTTTGCCTGGCGACTTCTCATGAATCTCCGCATAAGCATCGTCGGGATGCACTTGCAGAGAAAGCTTGGCCGACGTAAAGAGGAACTTCACCAGAATCGGAAACCGGCCGCCGAAAGCGGGCTTCACTTTGTGACCCAGTAAAGCCGCCCCGTCGCGATCCATCAACTCGCGAAGCGGCAGCCCCTCGGAGGTTCCACAGTCGTCCGAAGTCATCCAAACTTCGCCGAAGGGATCCTTCTCGCGCGGAGGCGGCGCGGGGAACCACGGCGACAAGTCCGCGGCGCCCCACGTGCGCTCGACAAATTTCGGCTCAAGCCGGACGAGTGTCATCCAAGCGATTCGATGTATTTGTGCATGCGGTCGAGCCCCCGTTCGAGCTCGTGCATCGAGGTGGCGTAGCTGATGCGAACGTGTTTATCTGTGCCGAACGCCTCGCCAGGAACAACCGCCACGTAAGCGTCGGTCAGCAACTTTTCGCAGAACTGCATCGGTGTGTTGATGCCGCCTCGGCCAAGCACGCCGCTCAAATTCGGATAAACGTAGAACGCGCCCTGCGGCACTTGCAACGAAACACCCGGGATCTGCCGCATGCGGTTAACGACGAAGTCGCGCCGCTCGCGGAAGGCCGCCAGCATCGTCGTAACCGAGTCCTGCGGTCCGCGCAACGCTTCGACTGACGCCTTCTGCGCGATCGATGTCGGGTTCGACGTAGAGTGGCTCTGCAGCTTCATCATCGCCGAAGCCACCGGCGCCGGCGCGAGCGCGAAGCCAATACGCCATCCGGTCATCGAGTAGGTCTTCGACAGCGAACCGGCCACGATCACGTTGTCCTTGGCACCCGGTTGCGCCGCGATCGAAAAGGGCTCGGCGTCATAGAGGAACCGGCAATAACATTCGTCGGTCATCAGCCAGATGCCGCGCTCTTTGGTGAGTTCGAAGATCTTGATGAACTCGGAGTTCGGCAATACGGCGCCGCTGGGATTCGAAGGCGAGTTGATGAGCACCATCTTCGTCTTCGGCGTCAGCGCTTTTTCGATCATCGCCGCGGTAAGGTTGAAACCATCGGCCTCATTGGTCTCCACGAACACGCACTTGCCATAGGCGTAATTGACTACGTCCTTGTATGTGACCCAGTAAGGCACGGGAATGATGACTTCATCGCCGGGGTTGATGACCGCCTGCATCGCGTTGAAACACACGTGTTTGCCGCCGACGCTGACGACGGTCTCGGCCGCCGTGTAATTGGTGCCGTAGTCGATGCGGTGCCGGTCGACAATAGCCTGCTTCAGATCCTGCGTGCCACCCGCGGGCGTGTACTTCGTGAAGTTCTTGTTGATCGCGTCGATCGCGGCTTGCTTGATGTTGTCCGGTGTCGGGAAATCGGGCTCACCGGCGCCGAAATCGACGACGTCGATGCCCTCGCGCCGCATGCGATCCGCATCGGCGGCGACCTTCATCGTCGATGAAACCGTAATCGTCGCCATTCGGTCGGCGACTGCGAGAGAAACAGCTTGTGCTGAAGTACTCATCTTTCTATTACACCTTACTTGGATTTTCGAATCGCGCCGCCAAGCGCGATTCCACAAAATTCGGAACGATTCCGGAGATGTTGCCGCCGAGCCGCGCGATCTCCTTGACAAGCCGCGAACTGATGAACGAATTCTCTTCGGCCGCTAGCAGGAACATCGTTTCGATCTCTGGCCGCATACGCCGGTTCATCGACGCCATCTGGAGTTCGTATTCGTAGTCCGAGATCGCGCGGATTCCGCGCACGATCACACGCGCGCCGCGGTTGGCCGCGTATTCGGCCAGCAACCCGCTAAAGCTGCCGACCTCGACGTTGTCCATCTCCACGCACGCCTCGCGCAGCATTTCCATGCGTTCTTCAACCGAGAACAGCGGATGTTTCTGATCGTTGTTGAGCACGGCGACGATCAGCTTGCCGGCGATGCGCCGCGCGCGGCGAATCAGGTCCAGATGCCCGTTAGTAAGCGGATCAAAAGACCCGGGATAAATGGCGACAACGCTGTCGGTGCTCGCGGATGGCAAGACCCATTGTATCAGCGCTTGCCCAACCACTGTCTGACTTCCGATAGGCGCGCGGCGGCCTCGCCACCGCTGGTTGAACCAGCGACATAACTGCCGTAAAGGTCTTCAACCTGTTCCATTTGCCAGGCGCGCCCGGCCTCGGTGGATAGTTCGCATCTTTGGAGGTCGTGCGCGATCTGCGAGTCCCGCGGGCACTCCGCGGGAAACGGCATCTTGTCGATCTGGCCCAAATATTCGGTGGCGGCCGCCAGATCGCCGCTATCGGCCAGCGCGGCGGCGTGCTGAATGGCGAGCTTGTACAGGTCCCAGTCCATCTTGGCGATTTGAATCGGCGGCGGATTCGCCGGCCGCGGAACGCTCGACGCGGCGGGCTGCGCGACCGGAAGCTTGGGCGCGGGAGGCACCGGCTGCTTCTTATCTTCGCCGGGTACCGCAAAGTACTCGCGCAATCGGCCCTTCCGCGGCTCAACGCCGTTAAGTGGAATCTCAATGCCGGGCCCGTGCAGCGTCGGCAATAACTTCGGCCCACGCAGCGTGACGTATTCAAAGACGAACTCCTCGCCCTCGCGGTACACATGGCCATTCGCGTCTTGAAACGTGCGGATGACACGGACGCGTGTTCCGGGCATGAGGTGATCGATCTGTTTGAAGCGTTGACCGTCCATATACAAATATGCGCCAACTGGACTCGATTCTACTCAGAATCAATCACCCAAAGATCAGCAAATCGCCGGCGCGCACTTCCTGGCCAGGCGCGCTCAACATTTCAACGCGCTCGTCTTCACCGTATTCGACAATAGATCGATAGTGGTCATCAACGGGATCGCGGTGAATCACGATCCGGCGGCCGGTGATATCCAACACCCAATACTCTGGAATCTCCGAACGCGCGTAGAGACCGGCCTTTAGGCCAAGGTCGATTCGCTGACTGGAGTAAGCGACCTCCCCGACGAATCGTATTTGACGAGGACGAGGCGGGCCGGATCGTCTGTCGTAGTCGCTCGTCGTGACGATGGCATCTGGCTCCGGGTCACTGGTCGAGAAGTCACAAGGCACAGGATCGATCGCGATTTCTTGTCTAACGCAATCGTAGCCATGAACCCTCCGCAACCACCTCACAAGTTCCTCGACGGTCATCGAATGCTAGTGGCCTTTGCTCATCTTCGGTATCAAACTCCCTTCCAGGAGTTCGAACCTCTCCAAATCGATAGAGCCTGCGCGCCCCAGCGCCGCACACTCTTCGCGCGTCAATCGCGGTTTGGTATCCTCGCCGACAAGCTCCAGCGGATCGAGTACAACCGGCATGGTTTCATTATGCCCTAACGCCGATTGCCGTTCGCAGCGCCAGTCGCTGCACGCCGCCGTATGCCGCCAACCCTTCGCACGCGGCCAGGAGCTTCAAGTCCGTTAGGAATCCATCCCTCACAACAACAGGCCCGAGCGACTCCATCACATGCGGCCACAGCGCGCCCGATGCAACTTCATCGTCATCGGTGACGGCAACCTCGCGCAGCCCGGCCGCGGCGAACATCCCCTCCAAACGATCCGCCAACAAGTTGTCCCAACCGTTAGCCTCGCGCCAACGCAAAAACGCCCGCCAAAAGTGCTGAAACGACGGCGGCGCTTCCGGGTCCCACTCATTCCGCTCATGCGCGTAGTCGAGCACCACAACTCTCCCGCCGGGTCTGGTCAATTCCACCATCTTCGCCAGCGCGCGTTCGGGCGACGCGATCCACTGCAACACCCGCGCGGCCGTAACAACGTCGAACTGCCGCCCCGGTGCGTAGTCGAAAATATCGCTCACGACGAAGCCGTCCTCCGCCGGCACAAGCGACGCATCGCGATCAATGCCGGTAGCATCGCCGGTCACCGCGCGAATGCCCCGCGTGATCGCCCCAGTCCCGCAACCCACATCTAAAACGGAAACGCCCGGCCGCAAGAGTGCAGCCAGGCGTTTGTGATCCTTCTCCAGCGTCCGCTCGTTCAATACCCGAGGATCGGACTGATGCCGCATTACACGACGTCCGCGTAGACTTCCATCAGCTTTCGCAGTTCGGCCAATTCCGCGTCGTTGATGTTGACCAGCGGCGGACGCACAGGCCCAGCCGGATGGCCGAGAATCTCCATCGCCGACTTCATCATCGCCACTTCATAACCCTTCGAACGGTCGCGCAGCGCATAAAGCGGGTGCACGTACTTCTTCATGATATCGGCGAGGCCCTTGAAATCGCCCTTCAATCCGAGCTCCGCGATCTTCAACGACAGCTTCGGCGCGATGTTCGAAATCGACGACGTGTACGCCTGACAACCGATTGAAAAATACCCCGGTGCGCAGTCGTCGCCGATGCCGCCGACCCACGCCACCCGGTCGCCCACTTCGAGAATGATCCGCTGATACTTCCGAATATCGCCCTGCCCGTCTTTCCACATCAGCAGCGACGGCACGCGATCAAGCAGCCGCTTCACCTGCGCGGGCGTGAACGCCGCCCAATCGCGTGTGTAGAACGACAACGGCAACCCGCACGACCGGCCGATCGCTTCGAAATACTCGATCAATCCGGCCTCCGGCGCGTTGATGTAATAAGGCGGCATCACCAGCAACGCCGCCGCGCCGGCCTTCTCCATCTCACGGGCCATATGACATGCGATCGCCGTGTTGAAGCCCACGCCGGCAACAACCGGCATGCGGCCGTTGATCGCCTTCACCGCCACGCGAACCGTTTCAATCGATTCATCCGGCATCATCGAATAGACTTCGCCCGTGCCGCCCGCGATCACCTGTGAGCAGAACGGAAAGCCCGCCATCCAGTCGCAGTTCTTCTCAAGCGCCGCGAGGTCCAGCGAGAGGTCTTTTTTGAACGGCGTAATCGGAAAACCAAAACAGCCGTGAAATGTTTTTTTCGGATCGAGCATTTTCTGTATCACCAGCGAGGAAGAATTCGTTTCCAGTTCGGGTCGACGTGTTTGCGCATTTCCGCTTCGTCGTCCCGTTTGCGGTAGGGAAGTTTCTTGTAGCGCTCTTCGCCGCGCGCCACTTGATCATAGTCCAACTCGACGCCAAGGCCTGGCTTATCGGTAATCACAACGCAGCCTTCCTCAAACTGCACGCGTCCGCCGACGACAACTTCATCAACCGAAGTCTGCCACGGATAGTGTGTGTCGCAGGCGTAGGTCAGAGCCGGGCAAACCGCCGCCGCGTGTGTCATCGTCATCAGACTCACGCCAAGGTGATTGTTCGAGTGCATCGACATGCCGAGCCCCAGCACTTCGCACAGATCCGACAACTTCTGTTGCGCGCGAATGCCGCCCCAGTAATGCGGATCGGAGAGAATGATCTGCACGCCGTCGGTCTCTTTAGCGACGGGCACGTGAGCAAAACAGGTCGTCGCAACGTTGGAGGCCAGCGGCGTGTCGTTGCCGTTGGCCAGCAACCGGCGCCGCACTTCAGCCATGCCTTCAATCGCCGCGCAAGGATCTTCGAGATACCCGCCGTCGGACAACTCGTCCCTCAACGATTCGCCGACATGCACGGACGTATCGATGCTCCACGCGCAATTCGGATCGATTCGCAGCGGATACTTCGGGCCGAACTCCTGCCGCAGCGCGCGAATCGCGGCGATCTCTTCATCGGGAGGCAGAACCCCGCCTTTGAGTTTGATCTCCTTGAAGCCGTACTGCGCGATCATCTGCTTGCAAGAACGAACAACCGCTTCGGGCGTGAGGATCTCGCCGTACTCGTCCTCGCGAGCGTCCTCGCCCATACCGCCGCCGCCAGCGTGTTTATAAAACAGATACGCCGAATAAGGCACGCGGTCGCGGCACCGCCCGCCCACCAAATCGCACAGCGGCCGCCCGATGGCTTTCCCGATGGCGTCGAGACAAGCGACCTCAATCGCCGCGAACGTCCGCGCGTGTGTATCGAGCGGATTCTCGCCGGGCACCAGCCACGTCTGCGAACGCGCGCCGCCGGCCGCCTCCACCGCCTGCGCGTTGATGTACTGACGGAACGCGGTCAACTGAAACGGGTCCATGCCCTCGACGCGCGATCGAACCGATTCGAGCGCCGCCACGGGACCATCGCCGCCGTAGGTCTCGCTAATGCCTGTAATGCCGTCGGTAGTGACGACTTCAACGATCGTGCGCAGCGCGTATGGCGCGTGCAGACCGTAGGATGAACGCAGCGGCCCATCGGCAACCGCGATCGGATGCAGCTTCAGTTGTTTGATTTTCACGGAAGGAAAAGGAGGACGGCGGGGGAGGAACTACTTGCGCATGCCGCGCTTGAGACTCTTCAACTTTTGCTGCCGGCGCTTCTTCGCGTTGCGCTTCGGCTTCTTGATGATGAATGTGCCGCTGCCGATGTATTCGGCGCTGTAGAGATTGCTGTCGTTTGCCAAGAAAAACTCCTGTTCTCCAGTGTAACGCAACTGTCAGTGCGACATCGCATAAACCACGTAGTTCACTCCGATTCGGATGCCGAGCGCGGAGAACTTCTCGGGATAACGCGGCTCGTCGGCCAGTTGCCACGAGTCGCCCAGATCGGAGTTGAATGCCATCGCGACCATGATGTGGCCCCTATCGTCGCGGACGACACGCCAGAACGCCGTATCGCCGTCGGCCCGGTAGGCGTGGCCGCGAGAGATCAGACTCCGATAATTGCCGACCTGATAGCGATCCTTAATGTCGAAGACCGTTTGAAAAATCGCGTCGCCATCCCGCAGGTCCTCGACCTCGCGATCGGGAAAAATCTTGCGAAGACCTTTTTGAAAGTTCTGCCACTCCTCGGTGCCGAAAAAGCTGTCACAAAACAGAAAGCCGCCGCGCTGCAGATAGTCGCGAATCTTGAGGGCCTGTTGATCGGTCAGTTTCCAATTGCCCGGCATCGAGACGTGCAGATACGGCCAATAATAAATATCGTCGCCATCGTCCGGATTAACGGGTTGTTCCACGCTGCGCACATCGACCCGCGTTAGCCGCCGGATCGCCGATGCAAAAAAGCGGTCGCCCTTCGGATAATCGATCGTCCAATTCGTCCGGCCCTGCAGCCAGTTGCCACCGCCACCGCGTCCAAATCCGCCGCGTCCGCCCGAAGGATACATCAACCGGCCGAGCACAAGTTCGGACTTGTTCGAATAGTCTGGCGGAAGCGGAGCGTCAGACGCGGCGCCCTCGGCGTTATCGTACACGCGGAACTCCCGCTGCGCCCAAACAGCGGCGCAAAGCGCGAATACAGCAATAGCGAAACCGCGCCGCATGATCTGCTTTCCAAGACGATACACCGTTTCACCCCGGTTACACCGTAAACTTGTACTAAGTGTTGACAAGACGGTCTTTCCTCGCGGCGCTCGCCGCATCGACGGGTCTGGCGGCGTCGCCGCGTTCCTACTGCGGTATTCGATTTCGCCGAATATTCAAGGGGCGCTCATCCCGCCGGTACTTATGGATTCACGGCGACGAGACCACGGCTCGCGATGTGTTGGAGTCGCACATGCAGCGGTACAAAGGCCGCGCGTGGCTGGTCGATAATCCCACGCGGACGATTCGCAACGGCAACATGCAGTACGACCCCAACCGCATGTTCACCGAACACGGGCTCGAACGGAATCTCGTTCGCCTGAATCCTTCGGCGAGCGAAGCGGACCGGAAACGCATTCACGCAGTCGTAGCGAAAACGCGCGAAAAATTCCTGCGCGAGTTGACGCCGCCGAAGAAGGGCCTGTTGATCGTCCTGCACAACAACTCACGTGGCTACAGCGTCACCGACGAAATCGAGATCTCGAACGCGACCTCGCTGGCGGCGCCGAACAACCCGAACGACTTCTTTCTCTGCACCGATCCGAAGGATTTCGAAATCCTCAAACGCTCGCCTTACAACGTCGTGCTGCAAAACGATGCCAGGGGCGAAGACGACGGATCGTTCTCTCGGCTCGCCGCCAAGCGCGGCATGCGCTACGTGAATCTCGAAACCGCGATCGGACGCTTGGAGCAACAGCGCGAAATGATGGAATGGCTTGAGAAGAATCTGCCGTGATGATTTCGATCGAACGAATCGAAGCTGCGGCGCGAGCGATCGATCCTGTCTTTTTGCACTCTCCTCAATTCTGGTGCGAGCCGCTCAACGTCTTTTTGAAGATCGAGACGATGAATCCAATTCGCTGCTTCAAAGGTCGCGGCTCCGATTGGCTGGTCCGGTCGCGCGCGGAGACAACGCCAATCGTCTGTGCGAGCGCGGGGAACTTCGGCCAGGCGATGGCGTACGCATGCCGGTCACGTCGGATAGATCTGACCGTGTTTGCCGGCGTGACGGCGAACGCCTTGAAGATCGAACGCATGCGCGCGCTTGGCGCAACGGTCGTTTTGCAAGGCGACGACTTCGACGCCGCCAAACTGGCCGCGCGCGCCCACGCGAACGAAAGCGGCGCCCGATTTCTGGAAGACGGCCTGGAACCGGAAACAGCCGAAGGCGCGGGAACGATGATGCTCGAACTCGCGCGCGAATCGATTGGCACACTGCTCGTCCCGCTCGGCAACGGCGCGCTTCTGGCCGGCATCGGCGCCGCCGCGCGCGCATTGCGGCCTTCGATGAAAATCGTCGCGGTGCAAGCCGCCGGCGCACCCGCCATGGCGGAATCATTGGCGCAAGGCCGGCAGATCGAACACGCAACGATGGCCACCATCGCCGACGGAATCGGCGTGCGGATTCCGATTCCCGAGATGCTCGCCACACTACCGGGCCTTTACGACGAGATCCTGCTCGTCCGCGAAGAGTCGATTCTGCGCGGCATGCGCCTGTTGCATGAACACGCCGGCATCGTCGCCGAGCCATCGGCGGCCGTCGGCATCGCGGCGATGATCGAAAACCCCGATCGCTTCAAGAGCCACCGCACGGGAACCATCATTTGCGGCGGAAATCTGACTCCGCAACAGATGAGGGACTGGCTCGCGTAGAATCGCTCTATGCGATTTGTGATGTTTGCCATTGGCGCGGCGCTGTTCGCGCAGACGCCGGGCTTTAATTACGACGAGTCGAAAGTAGGCGCCTACACCTTGCCCGATCCGCTGCGGTTCGCAAACGGCACGCCCGTTCGCAACGCCGACGATTGGCGCACGAAACGCCGCGCGGAAATCCTTCGCCTCTTCGAGAGCGAGGTCTACGGCAAGACGCCCACGCGGAAAATCAAACTTCGCAGCGAAGTGCTGGAACAATCGGCGAGCGCGCTCGGCGGCGCGGCAACGCGGCGTCAAGTGCGGCTCTGGTTCGGCGAAGCGGCCAACGCGCCGTTCGTCGATCTATTGATCTACCTGCCCAACAACGCTCCCCGGCCCGTGCCCGTTTTTCTCGGATTGAACTTCGCGGGCAATCACACCGTGAACGCCGATCCCGCGATTCGCGTGACCAAGTCGTGGATGCGGGAAACTGCCAACAATCATGTCGCCAGCGAAAAAGATCGCGGGCTGTCGGCGGGCCGATGGGAAGTGGAAAAGGTGATCGCACGCGGATATGGAACGGTGACGGCATACTACGGCGACATCGACCCCGACTTCGACGACGGCTTCCAAAACGGAGTGCATCCACTGTTCTACTCCGATGGCAAGACGAAACCGGCGGCCGATGAGTGGGGCACGATCGGTGCGTGGGCATGGGGCCTGAGCCGCGCGATGGACTACATCGAGACCGATCGCGACATCGACGCAAAACGTGTGGCGCTGCACGGGCACTCGCGGATTGGCAAGGCGGCGCTTTGGGCCGGCGCGCAGGACGAACGGTTCGCAATCGTGATATCGAACAACTCGGGCGAAGGCGGCGCGGCGCTCGCTCGGCGCGATTTCGGCGAGACGACCGCGCGCATCAACACGTCGTTCCCCCACTGGTTCGCCGGCAATTTCAAGAAGTACAATGGCAAGCCGCAGGAGATTCCGGTCGATCAACACATGCTGATGGCTTTGATTGCTCCTCGCCCCTTGTACGTCAACTCCGCCGTCGAAGATCAATGGGCCGATCCGCGCGGCGAATTCCTCGGCGCGCTCGGCGCCGATCCCGTGTACCGGTTGCTCGGAACCGAAGGACTTCCCGCGAAAGCGAGGCCCGGCATCGAGCAGCCTTCGATGGGCCGCATCGGTTATCACATCCGGAACGGCAAACACGACGTGACAATTTACGACTGGACGCAGTGGATGAACTTCGCCGATCGCGTGTGGAAGCGCGGCCTCGCGGGCAATTGGAATCTCGACGCCGGGAAGGGCAAGGTCTACTGGATCGGACTCGCGGACGATTTGAAATCGGGCTCATTCTTCGGCGCGACCGGCGGGCGCTTGGCGGAGATGAAAGACCTCGCCGTCAGCGGCGGCAGCTTGAAGTTCCGCGTCGAACGTATCTTCGAAACAACACCGCCCCGCCGCACCGAGGCCTTCGTTGAAGCGCGGCTCGAAGCCGAAAGACTCATCGGTTCGACACGCGTCGGCGAGCGCACGATCAAGTGGGAAGGCGGCCGCGCGCCGGTCCTCAATGAACACGACAATGGCAGCTGGAAGCGAGGCAAAACGGTGCGCGTGTTGGACTCGCTGCCCGCGGCCGAAGACTGGCAGCTCGACAAGGGTGTCCTGCGAAATCGCTCCGACAAAGCGAAGACGCGCTTCACAACCGAGCACTATCGCAACTTCGAACTACACGTCGAGTACAAGCTTCCGAAAGGCGGCAACAGCGGAATCGGCTTGCGAGATCACTACGAGGTTCAACTCGAAGACGATTTCGGCAAACCGGTTTCGTCCCACGGCAATGGCGCTGTGTATAGCCGCATCGCGCCCCGCGTGAATGCGTCGAAACCCGCGGGCCAGTGGCAGTCCATCGACATTCGCTTGATCGGCCGCGATGTCACGATTACGCTCAACGGCGTGAAGACCATCGATCGCGCAACAATCGGCGGCATCGCCGGCATGGCGGCGACAGTGCATGAAGACCGCGCCGGACCGATCGGACTACAAGGCGATCACGGCCCGGTCGAATTCCGCAACGTGACCATCACGCCGCTTACTTCTTCTTCTTCTTTGCCTTAGCACCAGTGCCGGGGCGGTCGTCTTTCACAAAACCGTCGCGATTCGGCATCTTCACTTTCGGAAGGGTCGTCGCGTCGATGACATCCTTCTCGCCGATAATGCCGTTCCAATGCAGGATCAGCGCGGTCACCGCATACGTCTGATTCGCATCGAGAAGTCCCGGATTATCGAACGGCATCGCCCGGCGAATGTAGTCGTAGAGCGTCGTCGAATACGGCCAGAAGCTGCCGACCGTCTTCAGCGGCTTTGCGGTCTTCAACGAGTCCTTGCCGCCGACGAGCGGACCTTCCTGATCCCCCTGGCCTTGCGTTCCATGACAGCGCGCGCACCGGCGGCTGTAAGTCTCTTTGGCATCGAACGCAGTGCCCTTGCCGGGAGGCAGGCCCTTCCCGTCGGGCGCGATGAAAATATCGGTCGTTGCGATATCGGCATCCGAAGGCGCATGGCCAAGCTTGTATTTCGGCCCCTGCGCCAAAAGCGCAATCGCACAAAGAATCAGCGAAAGTCTACGCACCTTTCACGCTCCCGTCGGACTCAATCTTCCAGCTCTTGATACCGTTGTAGTGGTATTGCGAATTCACACCGCGCGCGGCGACTAACTCTTCGCGAGTCGGCTGCACGTAGCCGGATTCGTCAACCGCCCGGCTCATGATTTCGACCGGCTGACCGTCCCACTGCCACGGCATGCGGAAGCGCGTGAAGGCCATCGATAGACGCGGCTCCTGCAGGGTCGCCTTCACCCACGTCTTGCCGCCATCGGTCGAAACATCGACGCGGTCGATGCGCCCGCGGCCGGACCACGCCAGCCCCCGAATCTCGTGGAAACCCGCGCCATTCATCTTCTGCCCGCCGCTCGGCGAAGTAATGATCGACTTCGCGTCGACAACGAAGGAAAACTGGCGCGCGGTGCCGTCGGGCAACAAGTCGGTATAGTGCGATGTCTCCTCGCGGCTCTGATACGGCACATCGACCACCTTGATCTGCCGCAGCCACTTCACGCAGACGTTTCCTTCGTAGCCGGGAACCATCAATCGCAGCGGGAATCCCTGCTCGGGCCGAAGCGCTTCGCCATTCTGCGCGTAGGCGACAAAGCAATCGGCGAGGCACTTTTCAATCGGCAAGCTCCGGAACATCTTGCAGGCGTCCGCGCCTTCGGCCAACAGCCACTTCCCTTCCTTCTTCAATCCCGCTTCGTCAAGCAGAACTTTCAACGAAACGCCGGTCCATTCACTGCAACTCGCCAAGCCGCAAGAGCGCGCCGCGTCGGGACCACCCGGCGCTTTCCACTCGCCGCCCGAGTTGCCCGAGCATTCGATGAAGTGGATCCGCGACTCCGACGGCAGACGCTTCAACTCGGCCATCGAAAACGCCAGCGGGCGATCGACAAGACCGTGAATCAACAACGAGTGCTTGGCGGGATCGATGTCGGGAACACCGGCGTGATGGCGCTCGAAGTGCAGCCCCGCCGGCGTGATGATACCTTCTGTGTCGGCCAGCGGCGCGCGCGTGGAACCGAGTTGCGGGCGCTTCAAATCGGGCACCAGGCGCTTCGTCTTGTCGTGCGGCGACCGCTCGCCATAGGCGCGAATCGGAGCGCCGACCATGGACGGCAATTTTTCGTCTTCGGTCTTTTCATCGGGCTTAGCGGCACAGCCTGCAAGCGCGGCAACGGGAGCGAGTTGCAGGAAGCGGCGTCGAGGATTGGGCTTCATGTAGCCTAAGAGTTTATCGCGTTTCCGATGGTGCTAGGGTAGAGGTGTTGTGGCGATTACGATTACACTCTCCCCGGAACAAGAACAGTTCGTGACCTCGGTGATCGGTGACGGACAATACGCGTCGGCAAGCGACGTCGTGGCGGAAGCCCTCCTGGCGTTGGAGAGCCAGCAGGCCGAGCGCCAGGAAGAAGAGCGCGAGTTTCGCGAGTTTGTGGAAGGAAGAATAGAAGAAGCGAAGAACTCAAAGTGCTACTCCGATGCCGAAGTAGCAGAGCACTTTCGGGCGAAAGCCGCCGCATGGCGCGCTAGAGGTGGATGAGCGAATACCAACTTTCGCCGGCGGCCCTTCGCGACCTCGACGAAATCTGGGTGTTCATTGCCCGCGACAGTGTTAATGCCGCCGAGAATTGGATCGAGCGGCTGAGAGACCAGATAAGGTTGATCGCTTCACGTCCCTCAATCGGCCACGTGCGGTCCGGCGGCCGGAGGTACGGCTCGCTGCGCTTTTGGGCTTACGAGCGGTACGTAATCCTCTACTACAAAGAAGGAGAGGACGTCAAAGTCATCGCGATAACACAGGGCCATCGCAGCGTAAAGCGCGTGATCGAGCAACGCTGGCCGTCGTAGCCTCACTGCACCTTACGCGAATCAATATACCGCCGGTCGTAAAAATAGAAGAACCCATCCTCGGCGCCAATCAGCAAATCCAACTTCCCGTCCCCATTCCAGTCGGCGGCGTTGGGCGTCGGGTTATGCCCCTGCAGCGGCGCACGTGTGATGAAGCCGCGCGGATGAAGCACGGCGCGGTTGAGATCGCCGCGATTTTCATACCAAATCGGACCGTCGTTGGAATCGGTCAGCAGATCGAGGTCCCCATCGCCATCCCAATCGACAAGATCAATCTTGCGCCGCCCGCTCGCGCCCGCTCGTCCGTTCGACAGATTTAGAAAGCGCCCGTTATCGGTGACAAAAATGCGCTCTGGCTCGCCGAGCACCAACCGCCCATCCTTGCGCGCGCGGCGAAAGAGACAAAGGTACCCCTGATGATTCAGCATCACAAGATCCGGCAACCCATCGCGATCCCAGTCGACGACCTCCGGCGTGGTGCGCCACTGCGTCAATAACTGCTTGCCCGCGGGTTGCCACCACACCCATTCCGGCTTCGGCGGCGCGCCGCTCCATTCCACTTCGATGTTGCGCGCGGGCTCCATCTCCTGACGATTCCCGGTGCCTTTGTAGAAGACCACCTCGCCCAAAATGTCGTTGACGATCAAATCCAACTTCCCGTCGAGATCCCAATCGGCAACGGTCGGATTGGCATATCCCCACTTGGCTTCCGCCGGGCCTTGCACCGATTTGTTCGCGCCGGCCACGCGCCGGATCGGCTTGCCGCCAACAGTCAGATAACCGCGATCTTCAAACGCCGCCTGTGTCTTCGTGCCGGTGTTTTCGAACCACTGAATGTAGCCCGCCGAGTTGCCCGCAACCAGATCCAGCGTGCCATCGCCATTCCAATCCACCGCAACGGGCCGCGACAGACTGCCGCTCTTCACGAACGGATCCATCTGCTCCAAATACTTCGGCGCCGCCCAGCGCGGCTTCTCGCCAAAGGGCGCTTCATTGAGCACAAGCGTCACGACGCCGCCTTCTTCGCCGATCAACAGCGAGGAACGCCCGTCCTTATGCCACTCCACTACGCGCGGCTGAATCATCTCCAAATCCATACGGAAAGGCAGTTGCTCGCTCTTGGTGAGATCCGCGCGATCGTGCAACGTGATGAAGTCGAGGAAACTGCCGAGCAGAAGATCGGCTGCGCCATTACGCCACTTGAAAAGCTGCGGCGCCGGAGAGCCATAACTGTCAACGGGAAGCCTCTCCGGCTTGGCGTAGACAGGCTCGGCATTCGCCCCGGTGTTCTTCCAAAAGTACACGTAGCCGTGCAGCGGCCCGCGCAGCCAGCGGCCTTGCGAGTCGAAGGCGTCGTCCCAGCCATAGTCGCGCCAGTCGGAGACGCCGTTCAACAAATCGATCTTCCCGTCGCCATCCCAGTCCGTCGGAATCCAAACGTCGTCGCGGCCGACGTGATACTCGCGCGTGAGATTGAACTTGCGCGGCTGCGTGAACGCATTGCGGCGAATATCGGCGAACCAGCGGCCACCCGCCGCGGTCGCATCGATGCGCCCATCGCCATCCACATCGCCAAGCGCAAGATCCTTCAGCGCCGGCTCAAGAAAAACCGCGCGATCGAAGAGCGGCTCGGCCTGCGTGCCGATGTTACGGAAGAAATAGGTGCCGTTATACGGGCGGTCGGGCGACGCAACAATCAGGTCCATATCGCCGTCGTTGTCCCAGTCGAGCGCGACCGCGTGCGAATACAACCCGACCGAGAGTTTGCCGCGAACGCCAACGCGGCCGAAGGTCACGCGATCCCCGCTGCCCACCATCGCGGGCGCGGCTAACCGCTCCGTCTCGCCCATTCGAACGTTGTCCCACGTAGCGGTGTAGCGCGCCGAACCGGTCGAGATAAAGTGCAGCCACGCGGTCGGGCGGCGATAGTCGACTTTCACCGGCACAAGCGCCTTCGACGGCTCTTCGTACAACCGCAGCGAGTCCGGCGAAAAGCCTTGCCGGATCGGAATCTCGACACGCGCCGGTACGCCCACCGGCACACTCAATTCGATCACCGTCGACTGGCGGTTCTTGTCGGCGGCAGCCAGCGCGAGCACCGCAAAGAAAAGCAGGCTTCGCATTCGTTACTCGAGCGGCAGCGCCGGATCGGGCCCGGCGTCGGTGGGCGTCGTGATGGTACGGATGATCTTGCGCTGCGCAACGTCGATGACATGGATCTTGCCCTGCGCCTGCACACCGGAGAACGCAAACTTTCCGTCCTTCGACATCGTGAGCGAAAGCGGTTGCCCGCCCAGCGGAATCCTCGCCAGTTCCTTCTTCGACTTGGCATCGGCGAAACCAACGCCCTCGCCTTTTTCACCCAGCGAATAGACAAGGGTTTTTCCATCGGGCGTGATGGCGACTCGATTCGGATACGTCGACGTCTTGATCTCTCCAACGACCTTGTCCTTCGCAGTATCGATGAGCGAGATCTTATCGCTCTGCGCGTTCGTCAGATAGATGGTCTTCCCGTCCGGCGCGAGCACGCCGCCTTGCGGATACTTGCCGGTTTCGATCAACTTCATCTTCCCGGTTTCAATCTCAATCACCGCAACCGCGCCGCTATTGGTGTTCGACACATACGCCTTCGTACCGCTAGCGTTGAACAGAACCATGTGCGGCGACTTGCCCTTCACATCGAACTTGCGAACGACCTTGCGTTCCTTCGGATCGACAAGCAGAAGCCCATCGGGATTCTCGATCGTCACCACCATCAAACCGGTCTTCGGATGAATCGCCATGCCGTGAGGCCGCCGATACTCGC
>Ga0194131_10005514_pt1 | contig 18164 bp, 13 predicted proteins | sample TA2KigO120mmetaG_FD_148631 | JGI IMG/M metagenome (GOLD analysis project Ga0194131, IMG submission 148631) | Freshwater microbial communities from Lake Tanganyika, Tanzania - TA2015053 Kigoma Offshore 120m | ecosystem: Environmental > Aquatic > Freshwater > Lake | place: Tanzania: Lake... | reverse complement strand
CGTCGAGCACGAAGCCGTAGGCGAACTCGATGGCGACGGGGACGGGGCCGGCGGCGTCTTCGGCCGGGCTGAACTTGAAGGCGCGGGCGGCCTCGACTGCGGCCTCGTCGAAGCCGTGCCCGGCCGACTGGGCTACCTCCACCCTGGTCACCGCTCCCTGGGCGTCGATCTCGATGGCGAGGATGACGGTGCCCTCGATCTTCGCGGCCTTCGCGGCCTCGGGGTAGGGCGCCTGCACGAACTCCAGCAGGGCCGGGTCTCTCGTGAGGGGAGGCAACTCCGCCTCGGCGGGCGCCTCCTGCGCGTAGGCCAGCGACAGCAGCGGCCCGATCATGGCTGCCTCACGATGGTGCACACCTGCGGCATCCCGGTGACCGCCACCGGCTGCCCGTGTTGCTGGGCGGGCACGAAGCGGGAGCGCTTCCAGGCGGCGGCGCAGGCCTCGCCCGTGCCGAAGCCGAGGTCGCTGAGCACGCGCACCAGGGTGACGGAGCCATCGGCGCCGAGGTCCAGGAGCACCTTCACCTCGCCCTCCACGTCGTTGTCCTGGGCCTCCCGGGGCACCTCCATCTGGGCGCGCACCCGGACTCGCGGTGGCGTGGTGACACTGGCATAGCTGCGGGCGCCCCGCGCCTCGTCGATGCTCATCGTGTCGCTCGTGGCCCTCGTGCCCACCGTGGTGCCGGCGCGCACGTCGAGCCCGGTGCCCGAGCCCTGGGCGAAGCTGTTGGCCGCCAATCCCTGCATTTTCACCACGCGACGCGCCGCGGGTGGAGGGGTCTCGACCGGAGGGGCCTCCACCGGGTTGATCTCCTTGAACTTGACAGGTTCTGCCTTTGCCTTTGGCTTGGGGGGCTCAGGCTCCGGCGGGGGTGGTGGCGGTGGCGGGGGAGGCGGCTGGGCGACGCTCATCTCGACCCACTGCGCGGCGCGGGCCAACTGCTGCGGCTGGAGCGCGATCCACGTCGCCAGGCCCCCGTGCAGCGCCATCGACAGGCCGATCCCGGCGGGAACGAGCCAGGAGCGGCGGCGACCCTCGTCGCCGAAGGGAGACAGCGACGGGGCGGGGGCGCTCACGGCCCCGTTTCTACCGGCTCGATGTTGATCGCGAACTTGGCGACGCCCTCTTGCTTGACCAGGTCGATCACGTGGGTGACGGCGCCGTGGCGCGCGTCCTTGTCGCCTGCGATGAGGCAGACCACGTCGCCGTTCTCGGCCTTCGCCGCGCGGACCGCCGCGCGGATCTCCGGCTCGGTCACGGGCTCGCCGTCGAGAAGCAGCGCGCCCTGGGCGGTGACGGTGATGCCGAGCGAGGACGGCGCCGTGGCCTCGCCGGTCGCCGCGTCGGGCAGCGTGACCTTGATGGAGGGCGACACGATGTAGCTGGTGGTGACCATGAAGATGATCAACACCACCAGCACGACATCGACGAGCGGCAGGATGTTGATCTCCGTCATCCCCGCGTCGTCGTCGCCGAGCCTCGCCCCGGCCATCGGCTAGCCGCCCTCGGCCCGCAGGCGGGCGACGATGAGCCCGGCGAGGCTCTCGATGCGACCGACCTGCGACTTGATCCAGCGCGTGAGGAAGTTGTAGAGCACCACCGCTGGGATGGCGACCATCAGCGCGACAGCCGTACTGACCAGCGCCTCGGAGATGCCGGCCATCACCGCCTTCGCCGCCTCGTCGCTCTCCAGCGAGAGGTCGTGGAAGGCCTGGATGATGCCCAGGACCGTGCCGAACAGGCCGATGAAGGCCGCGGTCGAGGCCACCGTGCCGACCAGGATCAGCCCTCGTTCCATCTTCAGCTTCTCGAAGAGGAGCGTGCCCGACATCGCCGCCTCGGCGGCGGCGGGGAGCCGGGCGAGGAGCCCCGCGCGCACTACCTTGGCCTCGAGCCCTGGCATCTCGGCCATTGCCGATGCCAGGGCTTCGCGCTCGCCACCGCCGAGGTAGTCGCCGACTGCCCGCTCGAAGGCAGCCCGCGGCGAGCTCGCGGTGAGCAGGTAAATCACGCGCTCGAGTCCAATGCCGATGCACACCAGCGAGAGCAGGGCCAGCAGCCACAGCACCCAGCCCGCGCCCAGCAGCGCGAAGTTGAGCATCGCCTTCTCGAGCATGCGGAGGGCCTCGCGGGCCGCGCGCCGTAACCGTCGCTATCGCGGGCAGGCGAGTGAAAAGTGTGTCGCGCTATGTCCCGCGGCGTCGGGTTTCTGGACGACCTCGTTGGCCAAGGCGATGAAGTCGCCAGGGCTGGCGGGCACGAGAGGGCCGGCGAGCAAGCAGCCGTCGGCCGAGTAGAATCGCAGCGACGGCGGCTCGTGCCGCGCCACTCGGAAGACGGCGTGGAATCGGTCGTTCAGGAAGGTGGTCACGTCATTGTTGCCCGCGAGCGTGTCGAGCGGCCCTCCAGGGGTGTCGACGAACAGGGCCACGGGGCGCGACACTGGGGCGTCCTCGCGCGCCCACTCGACGTGTGGCGCTAGCGATCCGTTGGACTGGACCAGCGGCGGCGGCGACGGAGGGTCGCTGCAGGCGACCGCCAGCCAGGCGCACGCGCACGAGAACCGTTGGAGGCGACGGGCGGATTCGAACCGCCGAATCGCGGTTTTGCAAACCGCTCCCTTAGACCACTTGGGTACGTCGCCCAACGCGCGCTTGCTATTCCCGCCCCGAGGCGGCGGCAAGGGGGGCGGCGGCGAGGGGCGAGGCGGCAGCCTCGCCGCCCACGTGCACGCGGATCGGCGAGCTCCGCACCCCGTCGATCTCCACGACGATGTCGTGGTCGCCGTTGGTGGGGAGCCATCGCGTGCGCCACGGGACGGGGACCGTGGCGATCTCGGTGCCATCGACCAGCCACCTCGCCCCGGCCGCGGGGTTACCGCCGGCGGCGCGAAGCGTGATCGCCTGGTCGTTGAGCGGACGGTCGTCATCGAGCCAGAAGCGGGCCCCTTCGCCCGGGTAGGCCACCCGCGGCCCGCCGGCAGCGGCAAGCACCGCGTCTTTGCCGGCCCAGGCGGCGTAGGTGCTCGGGAGGCCTGTGCCCTCGCCGTGCCAGGCGCACGCCCGCTCGGGCGAGGACACTCGTGCCCACTCGGGACGGGAAGCGGGGCAGGCGGCGGTGGCCAGCCCACCGGAGAGGCTACACACCTGTCGCGACTCTAGCGCGGCCGGGGGGGACCAACCCGTCACCGTCTTGTCGCCCATTGCCGCGTCCATCACGCGGCGCATCAACGGGCCGGCCCCGGTGATGCCGCTCACGCGGGTCATCTCCGAGCCGTCGGCGTTGCCCACCCAGGCCACCACCGTGAACCGAGGGTTGGTGCCGACCGCCCAGTTGTCGCGGAAGCCCGTGGACGTCCCCGTCTTCGCGGCGAGGGGGTAGGGCGCCTCGAGTACCGAGTCGGCGCCGAAGGCGAGGGCACGCGCGTCGGGGTCGTCGAGGGCGTCGAGCACGAGGAAACTGGCGACGGGGTCGAGCACCGGCACCCCGGCGGGGTCGGGTGCGTCGCCCGTGAACCGTAGCGGCCGGTAGCGACCGGCGCTGGCGAGCGCGGCGTAGGCGGCGGCCATCTCGTCGAGGCGCACCTCGGCGTCGCCGAGCACCAGGCCGAGGCCATAGTGGTCGGGCCGCTCGACTAGGGTGCTGAAGCCGAGGCTTCCGAGCGCGCGGTGGAGGTCGGCCACGCCCACCTCCTCCAGCAGTCGCACCGCCGGGACGTTGAGGCTGTTGGCGAGCGCGGCGCGCAACGTGACCGGCCCGGCGCTCTGCTCGCCGTAGTTCAGTGGCGACCAGGCGCCGTGGGTGGTGCGCCAGGCGGCCGGGAGGTCGTCGACGGTCTCGGCGAGCTCGTGGCCACGCGACAGCGCCAGCGCGTAGAGGAAGGGCTTCAGCGCGCTGCCTGGGCTGCGCCGCGACCGCGCCATGTCGACCTGGCCGGCGGGCCCGCTCCAGTCGGCGGAGCCGACGTAGGCGCGTACCTCGCGGGTGGGGTTGTGCACCACGATGACGGCGGCGTCGCGCGCGTTGCGCCCGGAGAGGGCGCCGAGCACCCCGGCCACGGCGGCCTCGGTCTCTGCCTGGAGCGTGGCGTCGAGCGTGGTGTGGATCTCCGGGGCGTCCCGCAGCACGCGGCGAACCAGGTGCGGCGCGGCGGAGGGCTCGCGACGGGGCGTGAGCACGAGCGGCTCGGCTCGGGCGACCTCGACCTCGTCGCGAGTGGCCAGCCCGTGCCGCGACATCCGCTCGAGGACCCGGTCGCGGGCACGCTGGACCAGCAGCGGGTTGTCGAGGGGATCGAGGCTCGCGGGACGGCGCGGGATCGCCGCGAGCGTGGCCGCCTGCGCGAGTGACAGGGCGCCGGGCGGACGGTCGAAGTAGAGCCGGGCGGCGCGACCCGCCCCGGTGGCGCCGTTGCCGTACCAGGTGCGGCGCAGGTAGTGGTCGAGAACGCCGTGGCCGCCGAGCTGCGCCGTGAGTCGCAGCGCGAGCCGCGCCTCGCCGAGCTTGCCCAGCCACCCCGGCGCGCGGGGTTCGAGGCGGCGCGCCAGTTGCTGCGCGAGCGTGGAACCGCCCTCCTTCACCTCGCCCGCGCGCAGGTTGACCACGGCGGCACGGGCCACGCCCACCGGATCGACCCCGGGGTGGAGTCCGAGGCGGTGATCCTCGGCCGCGACGGTGGCTAGCTGCATCCAGCGGCCCCACTCCTCGGCCGGGGGCGCGCCCTCGCCGAAACTGGCGAGGACGGCGCCGTGACGATCGAACACCACCGTGCCGTGGGGGGCGTCGGCCATCGCGGCGGGGAGTGGTCGACCGAGTTCGACTTGCAGTCCCAGCAGCGCGACCATTCCGAGCGCCACGATGGTGCGTAGTCGCGACATGCTATCGCTGGGCGACCGCCCGGCCCACCACGAATCGCCCGGCCTCGGTGCGGCCGTACACGTCGGGTGCGTACATCGCCTGTGCGATCGCCGCCGGGTGCGCGTAGGAGCCGGGGGTGGTGGCGCGGGCGATGTAGCTCTGGGCGTGGATGCCGCGCGGCATGTAGTCGGCGAACCACTTCACCTCGCTATCGCCCAGCTCCTGGCGGTTGAACACCCACGCCGACCACCAGTGGGGCGACTCGGTGTCTTCCCCGGTGTCCCGGCCCCGCGCGCCGGTGTCGCGACCACCACTGCCCAGGTCGCTCGCCTCGGTGGCGAAGCTGGTGTCGACGGGCTCGAGCCCCGCGGGGAGGGCGTCGACCAGCGCCACGTGGTAGCGGTCGACCGGGGTGACGACGCGCAGCGTGACCCGCACCAGCGAGCCGGGCTCCACGCGACCGTTCGCCGTGCCACCCCCGCCCACCAGCTCGAGTTTCCGCTCCACGGTGAAGCCCTCGTCGCGCGGCGGGAGCACCGGGCGAGCGTATGACAGTCGCGACTCGTAGTACAGGCGTCCCCCGTTGGCTTCGAAGGCCAGGGGGCCCGACTTCAGCAGGTTCATGGCTACCTGGGCCTGCGCCTGTCCCCCCGCGCCGAGCACCTGGTCGATCAGCGCTCCCCCACCGAGACTCACCTTGGCGCTGGGCGCCCCCGACTCGGCCCGGGCGGCGTAGTCGGCGAGCGCCGCGAGGCCCTCGGCGGTGGCCCAGGTGTTCGACCAGCGACCCTGGCGTCGCGACTGGACGACATAGGCAACGAGCCGCTCCATCAGCGGGTGCGCGGGCGCGGCCACGTTGAGCGCGCGCACCAGCTCGATGGTGGCCACGTCCTCGCCCCACCAGAGCGCGGCGAGCTTGTCGCGGTCGGGATCGACCAGCGCGGCGGTGGTGGCCTCGACGTGGAGCGAGGCCTCGAGATCGCGCTGCAGCGAGACCACGCGGGGGTCGCGCACGTTGGTGCGGGCGACCGTCTCGAGCAGCTGCGCCCGGGTGAGCGCGGTGCGCCCGGCGGCGTCGCCGAGGAGGCGATTGTTGAAGGCCGGGTCGGGCTGTCCTGCCCGGGCCAGGGACAGGGCGGCGCGCGCCTGGATTGCGTGCGCGCCTTCCTCCCCGATCCAGGTCGGCAGGTGCTTGCCGGCCAGGACCTCCCGCAGGGTCGTCACCGCGCCCTTCTGGGCCTCGGCGTCGATCTCGAGCCCGGCGCGCTTGGCCTCGGCGAGGAACTCCAGCGCGTAGGCTGTGGCGAGCGGGTCGGGTCGGTAGCCGCCCGGCCAGTAGGCGTAGCCCCCCGAGTAGGTGCGGAAGTCGGCGAGCTTCGCCAGCCCGGCCTGCGAGAGGGCGACCAGGTCGGCGGCGCTCCGCGAGATGCCGGCCTGGTCGCGCACCCGCCCGGCGAGGAGCGCCACCCGGGCGCGGCTGACCGTCTGCTCGAGGCAACCGTGCGGGTAGTCGATCACGTAGTCGATCGACCTCCCGATACCGACGAGCGACGACGCGCTCACCTGCACGTCGAGCCCCCCCGACTCCCGCAGCACGTCCTCGGGCACCAGCACGTCGACGGTGGTGCTCCCCGTGGTGCTGCCCGCGCTGGCCACCACCTCGGTGGGGCGGGCGTAGGCCACGGGCACGGCCAGATCCACGGCGTCGGCGTGGTCGCCCGCCTCGGCGTCGAAGTGGAACGACACTCGCTCGCCGGTGAAGTCGGTGAGCGCGAAGGGCACTTCGGTGGCCGCGTCGGGTTCGACCCGCACGGTGCGCGGGGCCCCGCGGAGGGTCGCGCCCTCGACGGTGGCGTTCACCGCCACGTCGAGCGGCGTGGGCGTGTTGTTGTGCAACACGACGCCGGCGAGCGCGCGGTCGCCGCCGCGGAAGAAACGCGGCAAGGCCGGGCGGGCGATGAGCGGGCGGTTGACGCGCAGCTCGGCCTCGTCCTTCCCGAAGCCTGCGCGGCCGTCGTCGACGACGGCCATCACCCTGAAGGTGGTGAGGTTGTCGGGGAGCGGGAAACGATGGGTGAGCGTGCCATCGGCGCCGGTGCGGAGGGCGCCTTCCCAGAGCGGGGTGGTCACAAAGTTTGATCGCGTCGCCGGGTCGCCGCCGCCGCCGCCGCCGATCTCGGCCCCCTTGGCGAGCCGGAGTGCACGGTCGTACACCGACACGCGGTTGTCGGCGGTGATCACGCCGAGGTCGCGGGGGGTGTAGAAGCGCTGGTGAAGGTCGGGGGTCTCGTAGGCGGTGAGCGAGAGCACGCCGTAGTCGACGGCCCAGAGAACCACGTGCGCGTTGGCGAGCGGCTTGTCCTCTCGGCTCGCCGTCACCGTGACCGTCACCTCGTCGCGCGGCCGGTAGCTCCCCTTGTCGGTGCTCAGCTCCACGTCGACGCGCTGGGCGTCGGGGCTCACGGCGAGGTTGACGAGGCCGTACCACACGCCGGGAACGCCGGCGCCGGGCTTGTCGGCGGGCGGTGCGCCCTCGGCGGCCACCACGCTCACGAAGGCGTTGGGCGCCATCTCGTCGGTGATGGGCACGGTGAGGGTGGCGGAGGTGGAGTCCAGGGTGACGACGCGTCGCGACCAGATGCCCTCGCGCTCCACGGTGACCAGGGCGCGCAGGCCGCGCTTCGGCCCCTTCACGAGGATGCGCGCCGTGTCGCCCGGCTCGTAGCGCAGGCGGTCGGGGACGAGCTCGAGCTGGTGGTCGTCGGATCGCGCCCAGCTCACGTCGCCGCCGAAGACCCAGATCCCGGCCTCTGCCGTGGCGCCGCGGCCGCTCTTGTCGGTGCTCTCGGCGCGCACGATGTAGTAGCCGCCCACCTCGGGCGTGAATGACCACGAGGACCCGACGCCCGCGCTCACCGTGCCCGTGGTGACGACCTCGTCTTTCTTGTTGGTGACCCAGCGCCAGGTGCCATCCACGCCCCGCTCGCGGATGTTGTCCCAGGTGCGGCGGAGGAGGGTGGTGCGGACGTTGGCTCGCGGGACGAGCTTGCCCTCGGGGCTCACCGCCGTCACCAGCACGCGCGTGGGCTTGTTCGCCTCGGCCAGCCACCCCTCCGGCTTCACCGCGGGGTAGACGCTGGCGCTGTCGACCTCGACGGTGGCCCGTCCACTCACTTGTTGCCGATCCGTGTCGGTCACGGTGGCCTCGATTAGATAGGTGTACGGTCGCGACACTTGGTCGACCGGGAGCACTTGCGACACGGTGAATTGGCCGTCGGCATCGACCACGGCGTTGCCGCTCGACACGGCGTCTTCCACCGCTGCCGGCGCCGACCACAGGTCGTCGGTGGGCAGGACGGCGAAGTGGTATCCGTCGAAGTCGGCGAACTTCGGCTGCCGTACCGCGCGCCGCACCGACCACTTCGCCTTCGCCCCCTTCATCGGCGCGCCGAACAGGTAGCGCGCGTCGGCCTTCGCGCTCAGCGTCTCGCCCGCTACGAGGCGCTCCGGGCCGGCCACGTCGACCCGGAAGGCCGGTGCCCGGTAGGCGCGAACCGGGATCGACACCGACGCCCTGCTCGCACCGTCGTCCCCCTCGAGCTGGACCGACCAGTCTCCGAGACGGGCATCGGCCGGGGTCTCGACATCGAAGGTGCAGGTGCCGCCGGCGCTCAGCGTACACGTGCCGCTCGCGGCAGCGGCGCCGTCGGGGTCGCTGACCGACCAGGAAACGGCGCCCCCCGCGGCGCCGAGGCCCTGCATGTCGGCCACGCGCGCGGTGACCGCCACGTGGGCGGTGTCGCCGGGGCGGTAGACGCCGCGGTCGGTGAAGGCCACGATCTCTACCTGGCGCCCGTCGGCATCGAAGGCAGCCCAGGCGCCCGCGCGCCATGGCTCGAGCCCCTCGCGGGTCTGATGGCCCACGATGGCGAGGTCGGTCCCGTTGCGGACGGCGGCGAGCACCTCGTCGCCGCCCCATTCGTACTCGCCGTCGGCGATGAAGTCGCCACGGGCGAGCGCCACGCCGTCATTATCGGCGGTGCCCGACCAGAGTTTTCTTCCCGAGCGCCACAGCTCCACGGCGGCGCCGGGGACGGGCGCGCCGTCGGCGAGGCGGGTGACCCACACGGTGGCGCCGTCGGGTGTGAGCTTGAGGTTGGCGCCGAGGTCGGTGACCTGGAAGATGGCGGTGCGCCGTTCGGGGAGACCCTCCCAGCCGAGCACCTCGGGCGACCAGGTGCTGAGCCGCACGATGCCGTGCCCGCCGTCTAGCTCCGGCGCCATCGAGAGCATCGCGCGGTGGAGCACGTTGCGCTCGGCGGGAGACTCGACGGCCACGCGCCGCCCGCCCTCGTCGTCGAGCAGGTCGCGGAACTCGACTCGTCCGCCTAGGATCAGGGCCGGGTCGATGCGCTCGAACTCGGCCTCCACGCGCGACACGTTGCGGAAGCGCACGGGGACGGTCGGCGGGTTGTTGGCGGGATAGAGCTGCGAGGCGGCCCACGGGGCGTCGAGCAGGGGCTCGAGGTCGCCGGTGGTGAAGCTCCAGGTGTAGTCGTCGGCGGTCTTTTGCCCGTGGATGTCTTCCACGCCGGCCTTGACGGTGACCGTGTATGTGGTTCTCGGCTTTAAACGCGGGTTGTAGTACCAGTAGCGGCTGGTGTAGGACTCGGCGGGGCGCCAGCCGTCGGGTGGGGCCGGCGAGATCTGGATTTTCTCGGCCGCTTTCTTGCCGTCGATCTCCGTGTTGAACACGATGCGGATGGAGGACTCGGGGTCGACACCGGTGTCGCCGCCGTCGCCCTGGGGGCCGTACTCGGCGACCCCGGCGCGCGGCGTGGTGTGGAAGCTGATCGCGGCGTCGGTCGCGAGCGCGATCGGCCCTTCGGCGCCGCGCAGCCCCGCCGCCACGGTGAGCGTGTAGGCGGTGTCGCGCTCCAGTCTCGCGGCCAGTTCGACGGTGTCGGGCTCGGCGTGTTCGCCAGCGGCGGCGCTCGCGGTGACCCCCACCACTTGCCCCGCGCCGGTGGCGAGGCGGAGGAAGGGCTGGATCGCCGAGGGCTCGACCGCCTGGTTGAAGCGCAGCACGATCGGCTTGTCGAGCTCCCAGGCCTCCTCGCCGTGGCGCGGCCAGCTCCGCTCGAGCGCCGGCGCCTCGGTGGAGAAGCTCCAGGACACCGCGGCCTCGAGCGCGGTGCCGTCGAGGGCGGCGGTGCCGCCCGGCACCGTGCAACTGTACTCGGTGGCAGCCGGGAAGTGGCCCCCGGTGGGGACGATGACGGCGGTGCTCGTGCCTGCCCACCGCATGCGGCCGTCGATGGCCGGCGTGCAGCTCACGGGCACCGACTCGGCGAGCGCGGCGAGGGCCATCATGGGGCGGTCGAAGATCACGGCGACTTGCGATGGTTCCCGGCCAGCCCCCTGCGGGGCGACGGCCAGCACCTGGAGCCCGCTCCCGGTGGGCGCCATGGGCACCAGCTCTCCGCGCCGAATCGCGGGGATCTCCGGCGCCCCGTTGACCTCGGCGACCGCCAGCGTGGTGGCCGGGCCGGTGAGCACGCTGGCGGCCAGCTGGTCGACCGGATCGTTGCCGGGGCAGCTGCCCGCGCAGCCAAGCACGGCGGCGGTGGCGACCAGCACGGAGAGTGCGAGAGAGACGCGGGGGAGGGGCATGCCAGTTCCGACGTGCAAGGGGCTTGCCCGCGCACCTAGCCAGCGAGCTTGCCAAAAAAGGGCGTATGGCGCGGCGGCCTGCTTCTTGTATTTCGGGACGGCGGATCAGGCCTCGACCAGCGCGTGACAGAGCACATGCATCTCGCGGGCATGCCCGAGAACGGCCGCCTCCCAGCGGGCCTCGCGCGGCGCGAAGGCCGCTCGCATCGCCGCCTTGGCGGGGTGATCCTCGCGGGACGCGGCCCAGTGGTGGAGGCGATTCTCGGGCCGGAGCGCGGCCAGCGCCTGGAGGTTGGGTTGCGTGCCGAACTCGCAGGTGAGGCCGTCGTAGCGCACGCCCTCGCCCATCCCGCGCCGCACCCGGGCGGCCTGGCGGAATCGATCGCGGGCCTCCGCGTAGTCACCGCTCAATCTCCTGCCGGTGTCGCTCATGCTACGGAAGATAGCGCGCTCGGTCCCATGCTCTCCGCCGTCATCATCACCCGCGACGAGGCCGACCGCATCGAGGCTTGTCTCCGCTCGCTCGCCTTCTGCGACGAGGTGCTGGTGCTCGACAGCGGCAGCACCGACGACACGGTCTCGCGGGCACGCGCGCTGGGTGCCCGGGTGGAGCAGGCAGACTGGCCAGGGTTCGTGGCCCAGAAGAACAGGGCGCTCGCGGCGGCGCGCGGGGACTGGGTGCTCAGCGTGGACGCCGACGAGACGGTGGGCGATGCGCTCCGCGAGGCGATCAGGCGGGAGGTCGCGGCACCCCGCGCGGATGGCTTCCGGGTGTGTCGTCGCAACGTGTACCTGGGACGTCCCCTGCGGGGCGGCCTGGCCTGGCCAGACCGTCGAGTCCGGCTCGTGCGCCGCGACAAGGCTCGCTGGGAGGGGCGCGATCCTCACGACGTGCTCGTCGTCGAAGGCGCGGTGGACGATCTAGATGGGGAGCTGCTCCACGTGCCGTACCGGTCGCTGGGCGACCATCTCGCGCGCATCGAGCGCTACACGCAGATGGACGCGCGCGACGGCTCCGTGCTCGACCTGTTGCTCCGTCCCCCCTGGCACTTCGTGCGCGCCTACGTCATCATGGGCGGATTCCGCGACGGCTTCCACGGGTTGCTCTACGCCGTGCTCGGCGCCTTGTACGTGCTCTTGAAGTGGGGACGCCGTCGCCTATGAAAATCGCGCTTGTCCACCGGCGTTTCACGACCAACGGGGGCACCGAGCGCTACCTCGTGGGCTTCGCGCGGTTCCTGGTGTCGCGCGGTCACGATGTCGACGTGCTCTGCCACGAGATCCGGGAGGACTTGCGGTCCGAGCCGGGGCTGCGCTTCGTGCACCTGCGGATGGTCCGAGCCGCCAAGTTGGCCTCGCTCTGGTGGAGCGCCTCCCGCGCGATCAAGTCGGGAAACTACGATGCCGTGATGGGTTTCGGTCGTACCGGGGGCCACCATCTCTTCCGTGCCGGTGGTGGTTCGCACGCCGACTATCTGCGACGGGCCCACCCTCTCCGCCGGCTGGTCAACCCCGACGATTGGTTCGAGACCGCCGTCGACCGGGCAGCCGTGCGGGCGGCGCGCATCGTGATGGCGAATAGCCGGCTTGGCGCCGCTGGCCTCGCGCACGATTACGCTCCACGCCGGGTGGAAGTGGTCTACAACGGGGTGGACGGGCAGCGATTCCGGCCCGACGCGCAGGTGCGGGCGGCGGTGCGGGAAGAACTTCGCGACCACGGGCGGGTGGCGGTCTTCGTGGGCAACGGTTTCGTGCGAAAGGGACTGGCGACGGCCATCGCCGCGTTGCCCGACGAGTGGAGCCTCTGGGTGGTGGGCGGCGATCCACCGATCTCCGCGCCCCCCCGTGTCAAGTTCCTCGGCCCGCAGCGCGACCCGGAACGCTTCTTGCAAGCAGCCGACGCGATGATCTTGCCCACGCTCTACGACCCCTTCGCCAACGCCTGTCTCGAGGCCATGGCCTGCGGCGTGCCCGCCATCACCACCTCCGCAAACGGCGCGAGCGAGGTTCTGCCCGAGCCGTGGCTCGTGGCCGACACGGTGGGCGACTGCGCCCGGGCCCTCGTCCGCGTCGCCACCGCGCGCGGCCTCGGCGATGCCTGTCGCGCGGTGGCCGAGCGGCTGTCGCCCGAGGCCTCGTATACCCGTGCCCTCGACCTGCTCGTGGAGGCCTCGCGATGAGGCGCTGGCTCGCTCGACTGCTGAAATGGGGGACGGTGCTGGCGATCGCCGGCAGCGTCGTCTGCGGCTACGGCTTCAAGGCCTACGTGGTTGACGAGCCCGGCCCCGAGTTCGCGCGGGCGTCGATCCTCGCCATCATCGCACAGGAATCGCCCGTTTTCTATCGCGACGGCGTCACGCCGATGGGCGTGTTCTTCGACCAGGAACATCGCAACTACGTTCCCTATGCCCACCTCCCGCGGGACTGGATCAACGCCATCGTGGCCGCGGAGGATGGCAACTTCTTCTCACACCCTGGGGTCGACCCCAAGCACATCGTGCGCGCGCTGGTGCAGAACATCGAGGCCGGGTCGGTGGTGGCGGGGGGATCCACGCTCACGCAGCAAACCGCGAAGAACCTGTTTTATCGGCCGGATCGCAGCCTGAAGAGCAAGATCGCCGAACTGGTGAACGCGGCGCGGCTGGAAGCGCACTTCTCCAAGGAAGACATTCTCGAGTTCTACGCCAACCAGTTCCACGTCTCGGCCAACGGGCGCGGCATCGGCGTCGCGGCCCGGTACTTCTTCGACAAGACGCCGGCGGCGTTGAGTGCCAAGGAGTGCGCCTTCGTCGCCGGGATGGTGAAGGCGCCGAGCCGCTACAACCCCTTCATCGGCCAGACGGAGGAGCGGCGGCAGGCGGCGGTCGCGCTCGCCGAGGAGCGCACCGCCTACGTGGTGCGCCGGCTGGTCGAGGAGGGCTACCTGCCCGAGTCCAAGGCCGCCGCGCTGCTGGCGGAGCCGCTGGCCTTCCGGCGTGGCGCGTTCCGCTACGACCGCAGCGTGGTGCTCGACGAGGTGCAGCGCCGCCTCGAGGAGCCTGAATTCATCGAGTTGTTCGAGCGGGCAGGCATCGAGAACCCCTCCACGGCAGGGCTTCGCATCGTCACCACCGTCGACCACCGGGCGCAGGCCGCCGCGACCTACGGCCTCTGGCATCACCTCACCGAGCTGGCGCCGCCCCTCGAGAAGCCCGCACTGGACGGCCTGTTGCTGCCCGACAGCGCGGCCCCGGAGGCCTCGCCGAACCAGGCACTCCAGGCGCTGAGCTTCCACGCGGCGCGGGTGGGCGCGCCCACGGAGGGCGGCGGTCTACTGCTCGACGTCGGCGGCCGCGCCTGCCCGGTCGACGCGCCGGGCGTCCGCCGCGTGGCAGCGGCGTTCGCGGCGAAGCCCGACGCCGTCCTGTCGGCGCTCGTCCCGGGGCGACTGGTCCTGGCCAGCGTCCGCGCCGATGGCGCGTCATGCGACATCGAGTTCCGCCCGCGGCTCCAGGGTGCGGTGGTGGTGCTCCAAGACGGCCTCGTGCGGGCGATGGTCGGCGGCAACGACAACCGAAACTTCAACCGGGCGGCCACCGCCCAGCGGCAGTTTGGCTCCACGTGGAAACCTCTGGTCTACTACGCGGCCGTCCAACTCGGCTGGTTGCCCACCGACGTCCTCGACAATCGCAGGGCGGTCTTCCCCTTCCGCGGCGTCTGGTACTACCCGCGCCCCGACCACGCTTCCGATCCCTTCCTCTCCATGGCGGCGGCGGGCGCCCGCTCGGAGAACGTCGCCAGCGTCTGGTTGTTGGCGCACCTCGTCGATCGGCTCGACGACACGCAACTGAGGCGCGTGGCGCAGATGGTCGACCTCGTTCCCCGTCCCGGCGAGGCGCCCGAGGCCTTCGCCGCGCGCATGCGCGACGAGGCGGTGATCCGCGCCAGCGCCGCCGAGCTGGAGTCCTACGCCTTCACCCGGGCTCGCGCCGACGTGATCGCAAAGCTGGGCTCGGGTGCGCATCCCGAGGACGCCCTCGCCCTCCGCTCCATCCTGCACGGCAGCGGGGTGGCCGCCGAGATCGCGCGGGTCGAGCGCACCGCCCGGTCGGCGGAGCGCGAGGCGCGGCTGGCAGCCTTGAACAACAATTTCCTCGCGCTCGAGGCGAGCGCCGGGCGTTGTCTCGAGGCGCCGGTCACCACGCTTACCTGGGACCCGGTAAGTGGCGTGACCGCCTGCGGCCGTCCCCCCGCCGGCTTCGTGCCGATTCCCGCCGCCGAGGCGGGCCTCGTCGGCACCGAGACGGTCGGCGAGGCGCTGTCGGTCGACGCGCAGGGCGCGCTCGTCGTCGACGCGCGCATCCACCTTGGCACCCTGAGGGCCCTTCGCGAGTCCCTGGATCGTCGCCTCGGCGAGGTGGCGGAGCGTGATCCCTACGACCCGGAGATCCTCGCCTTGCACCCTGACTGGCGCGCGCTCGTGGGCGTGCGCTACCTCCTGCGGGTGGCCCGCGAGCTCGGGGTGACGGCCGAGTTGCCGGAGAACCTCACGCTCCCCCTCGGGGCGGCCGACACCACCCTGGTAGAGATGGCGAGCCTCTACCAGGGCATGCTCCGCGGCGAGCAGCCGCGATTCACCGGCGAGGGCTACGAGAGTGGCTCGGTGATCGGCCTTCGTTCCGGGTTCGTGCTGCCCGTGAGCGACGAGCGGACCGCGCTGATCGCGGAGATTCGCGACGCGGGCGGCAACGTGATCTATCGCTTGCGCAACGAGTCCTCGCCCCTCACCGACGCCCGGGCGGGGGAGCTCGTGAGCGGCATCCTCCGCAACGTGGTGCTGTACGGCACCGGGCGCCGGGCCGCGGTCGCGGTTCGTCTCGGGGGCAAGCCCGTCCCGCTCGCGGGCAAGACGGGCACCACCAACGACTACCGAAACGCCGCCTTCCTGGGCGTGGCACCCATCTTCGCCGACGGGGGCGGAGCGCCGCGATGGGGCAGCGGGTTCACCGTCGGGGCCTACGTCGGCTACGACGCGAACACGGCGATGAGGCGTGGCTCGCTCCGGGTGCAGGGCGCCAACGGGGCCCTGCCGGCATGGCTGGGCACCGTCGAGGGGCTCGCGCGCGCCGGGCTGCTCGGTCCCGGCGGCAGCGACGAGTACCTTCCCGGTCCCGGCCTGGAACACGTAGACACCGCCGTCGGTACCGGGCTGGAGGGGAGCGGCATGCTCACGCTCACTACCGGTGGGCAGCCGGCCGAGCGGATCTTCGCGCCCGTGGGTGACAAGTCGACCGCCGCCGTGCTGCCGGCGGAGGCGGAGCCGACGGGCGCCATTGCCCTTCCCGACGACGTGGAGTTCGGCCCGCCCGAGCCCGAGGAGGGCGTGGACCCCACCGTCCCGCCGCCGGCGCAGGCGATCCCCGAGCTTGGGCCCGCCGGCGGGGCGGGATAGCCCGCAGCGGTGATGATGTGGCTCGCGGTCGCGTGTACCATCGTGCCCTACCGGGGAGGTGGCCCCGCGCCCGTCGCGCCCGACCCCGTGGCGCTCGGCGACGCGGGGTCTGCCACCGGCAAGCTCGTCGCGAACATCGACGCACTCCTTGCGACGACGGACGACGTGGACCGTCGCGATCGCCTCGTGGAGCTGCGCGACCTGGCCCTCGCCGCCGACGCGCTCGATCCCGCCATCCGCGGCCGTGTCCTGTCCTACGTGGCGCGCGCCGTCGCCATCGAGGAACGCGCCGCGCCCGTTTCCGTGGAGGAGCCCCTCGCCACGCCGGGCGCCGGCGGCGCCCCGACCATCGTCGAGGAGAGCATCGCCGAGGCGCCGAGCCCCGAGGTGCCTGCGCCCACCCCGGACCCTCCGCCGGCGCTGGTCCCGGTTCCCGAGCCATGACGCCTGCGCTGCTCGAGTGGGCCCGTCCCCGGCTCGAGCGCGTCGAGGCGGAACTCGCGGCCTGCTTCGCCGACGTGGAGCCGGCCCCGCTGCGGGAGGCCTGCCAGTACCCGATCCTCACCGGCGGCAAGCGGATTCGTCCCCTGCTCGCGCTGGCGTCATGCGAGGCCGCCGGGGCGCCCTTCGCGGCGGCGATCGACGCGGCCGTCGCGGTCGAGCTCCTCCACACCTACTCGCTCGTCCACGACGACCTGCCCGCGATGGACGACGACGACTTACGCCGCGGGCGCCCCACCACGCACAAGGTGTACGGCGAGGCGGTGGCGATCCTCGTGGGCGATGCGCTCTTGACCGAGGCATTCGCGCGGATCGCCGCGTCGCCGCGCCTCGTTTCGGAGCTGGCCATGGCGGGAGGCGCGCGCGGGATGGTGGGTGGGCAATACCGCGACATCGAGAACCTCGCGCGCGATCTGGACGCACTGGTATTGCTCCACCGTCTCAAGACGGGCGCGCTCATCCGCGGGGCGGTGCGCATGGGGGCCATCGCCGGCGGTGCCACCGACCTCGAGCGGGTGACGGCGTACGGCGAGGCGATGGGCCTCGCTTTCCAGGTGGCCGACGACCTCCTGGATGCCGACCAGGACGCGGGTGACGACGGTCCGCCCTCGTTCGTGCGCTTGAACGGCCGCGAGTGGACGGCTTCCGAGGCTCGTCGCCTCGCGACGATGGCCGAGCAGGCCGTGGCAGGGTTGCCGGGCGCCGGGCCCCTCCTGCTGCTGGCCCGCTTTGCCGTGGACCGGGCCCACTGAAGGGCAGCGAGCGTCTCGACCTGAGCCTGGTGGCCCGCGGGATCGTGGCCACGCGCGAGCGCGCCCAGGCCGAGATCCGCAGCGGGAACGTGCTGGTGGACGAGGTGCCGGTCGACAAGCCGGGCGCCCGCGTTCGCGAGGGCGCGATCGTGCGCCTCCGGGCCGCGCCGCTGCGCTACGTGTCGCGAGGCGGGCTGAAGCTCGAGGCTGCGCTCGATCACTTCTCGGTCGCGGTAGTCGGCCGGGTCTGCGCCGATCTCGGTGCATCCACCGGCGGTTTCACCGACTGCTTGTTGCAGCGGGGCGCGAGGCGGGTGTACGCAATCGACGTGGGCCAGGGCCAACTGGCCTGGTCGCTGCGAACCGACCCCCGCGTGGTGGTGATGGAGAAGACCAACGCGCGGCACCTCCAGTCGCTGCCGGAGCCGGTGAGCCTCGTGGTTGGCGACCTGTCCTTCATCAGCCTGCGGCTGATTCTGCCCGCGGTGCGGCGGCTGCTCGCCGCTGGCGGCGACGCGGTGGTGCTGGTGAAGCCCCAGTTCGAGGTGGGCCGCGCCCAGGTGGCCAGGGGGGGGCGGGTGACCGACGACCAGGCGCGTCGCGGCGCGATCGCGTCGGTCGCGTCGGCGGCGGTGTCCGAGGGTTTCGCGCTGCGGGGCGAGGTCGAGTCGCCTGTACCCGGCGCCAAGGCGGGCAATCGCGAGTGGCTCCTCTATCTGGGCGAGCCGCCCTGAGCGCGTGATACGGTGGACGGCGGAGCGCTCGGGATGGAACGCCTCAGATTGTTACCCGGGGGGCTGATTCTCGGCCTGCTGGCAGGCTGCAACTGGATCACCGATGCCGACGTGGCCGCGCGCGGCGGGCAGGTCGATGACGACGGCGACGGCGTGGCCGCCAGCACCGACTGCGACGACAACAACAACAACATCTCGCCCGCCACCCCGGAGAT
>Ga0194131_10005512_pt1 | contig 18166 bp, 17 predicted proteins | sample TA2KigO120mmetaG_FD_148631 | JGI IMG/M metagenome (GOLD analysis project Ga0194131, IMG submission 148631) | Freshwater microbial communities from Lake Tanganyika, Tanzania - TA2015053 Kigoma Offshore 120m | ecosystem: Environmental > Aquatic > Freshwater > Lake | place: Tanzania: Lake... | reverse complement strand
GAGCGATTTCTCTCGATTGAGATACAGATAGTTGGGTAAATCCCAGCGTTGTCGACATCCACGGCATGTCATGCGAATAGAGTTTTTGTGGTCATCACCGACAAACACACCCTCATAGGAGTTTCTCGTGTTGCAGTCAGGACAGTCCCACACATAGTCGTGCAGATCTCCACGAACGTCGGTCTTTTCGCTCTTCGTGAATGAGATCGGCTTTGCCAATCTCAACAACGACTCGAAATACACATACACCATGAATCTTATCATCTCCATGTTCTTGTTGTTCATGGAAGATATGTTCAAATCGATTGGTATATTCTTGATGAATGACAACCGGTCGTCTTGTCTGATCAGGCCATCTCTCAGGGCCGCGTTATAGTCTGGGCTTCCCGGGAAGACGATCAAAGGTGTGAGATTGATCTGGTAGATTCGGTTCCTGGCCCACCACGCCATCGATTCATTCGCAGTTTCCAAGGTCTCCGCCGAATCCCCAAAAAGCAAGTTCCCTTGAATTCCAATCTTGTACTTTCGGGTCAATGCCAAAGCTTCTTCCACTTTCGGTTTCTTGGACTTCTTCATCATGCTATCCAAGATTTGCTGACTCATACTCTCGATTCCATAGCTGATGTAAACGCATCCAGAGTCCGCCATGGCCGCGATTGTTTCCTCACTTGCACTGTTCACGTGCAGTTGCACCATCCATTTGACATCGAATGGCTTGATCCGCCTACAGAACTCCAGCAGTCGGGATCTCTTTAGGGAAAATAGCTCGTCGATGATGGCGACCATGTTGATTGCGTATTCTTCCTTGAGCGTCGCCAGTTCTGCAAAAAAATCATCCAATGGGCGTTCGCGATATGTCTTCCCCGTGGGGTGAAAACAGAAGGTACATTTGAACGGACAAGACCGGCTGGAGATCATGTCCAAGGACCTGGGATTGTTGTCTGGCGCCAGTCGGAAAAAATACGAATCCAAGGGACGCTGATTTGCAATGTTCTTTTCTATTTCCAGGATCTTGTAGTTGGGCCAAGGAATATTCTCGAGATCCTCCTTCTGGTCTCTCTCGGCGTTTCTTCTGATTCTGCCGCTTGGCGTCCTCACGACAACGCCCTTTACATCTTCGAGTGGCAGTTTCTTTTCCAGTCGATCGAGAATCTCTACGACAGTCTCCTCGCCTTCGTTGATAACACCAATATCAGCATTGATGGCACGCAAGACGTTATCCGGTTCTCCACTAACGACACCACCACCGAGCACGGCGAAAATGCCAGGCTTGACAGATTTCGCCGTGGATACGATTTCATGGACTTGATCGATGAAGACTGACAGAGCGCCGGTCGCAATGACGTCTGGGTCACTTTGCCTAACCGATTCAGCGACCAGCTGGCCAACGTCTCCTTTCACATGATTCAGATTCAAGCCCGTAACCGAATGTCCGGCGGACTCAATCGCCGACGCGACGTAGGCTAAACCCAACGGTACTTGATAGAAATCCCCATAACTTCCATAGCGAGGTACGATCATAAGTATGTGCATGGGATTACTTTCTTCCAATGTGAAGAGCAGTAATCGTTTTAGTTTATTCTTATCGATTTAAATCGTCAATAATTTGTTGTGCTCTGTGGTGCCAGCAGTGACGGTCGCGTATGATCGACTTTGCCTGCATTCCAGCTCTAATTCGTCCGCAATTATCGCCCAACCAGCGTAGAGCTTCTTCATGAAAGTTCTCAGGCGTGTATGACCCATAGTGGACGCCTGGCTCAAATTCGGTGTGCATTCCACCAGACTTGTTGTCATGAGGGGATTCGTGCATGAAGATGAAGCCTCCAACCGCCATGCATTCGAGTGTCCGGCTATGTAACCCCAACCCATGCGTGTTGTTATTGAGGTTAATCTTGGAGCGGCAATAAATTGTCAGCAGCTCATCCTGATCTTCAATGACACCCTTCAAATAGGGATGAGTAAACTCATGGCTACTAAGACCTGGGCCATACAGTTCTAGAGATTTACTCACCCTCGCTGCAGCCTCAACCAAGGCAACGCGATCCATAACGCGTGGATAGGATTGTGCGAAATAACTAATAGCTTTTCGTTGCGGACTCATGAAGTTGTCTTGAAATATTCTGCTTTCCCGAGCTAAATAACGAATCAGGCGGGCCCTGAAATCGCTCCGGCCCACGTAGCGATGTGCATAGGGTTTTAGATACCAGGACAACCTCGACATTTTCCTACCATTCGCATTTGGCGGCGAATCATTTTTCGTATCGCAAAACACATTCAGTAATTGTAACATTGTGTTAGCCAGCATGTGAATGTCCAACTCGCCCCGCAACGGCCGGTAGCAAGATTGGACAACTTGCAGCATCAAATGCGCTAATGAGTAGGGAACATAATCGACTGGCAGCCACCGACCAAAGACGACCTTTCGTATAGCCCAGAGTAACTGTGACTTGCGCAGCAACGGAATGTGACTGATGACATCGTCAATGTACCAAAGAAAATCGATCTTTTCATTTGGAAGAATTTTTACTGCTCCCGGAAGACCGCCGCACAGTGAAAGATCTATGTCCTTTTGGATGTTGTGGTGCGAAAAGTTGAGGGTTGCCTGGTTGACACCTGTAAACAAGCTGCTGACAAAGCAGGGCATTTTTGTATAAAGCCCTAGCACCACTGGATCGCCTAGCGAATACAGGATGTCGGAGTCCTGAAATTTCTCAGCAAAACCATCGAGGCTCTCTGGATAAACGTCCTGGAACCAGGAGATAAACCGAACACCACTCGGCAACGATATGTCAGGATCGCGAGTTCGGTTGACTTGTAGTACCACATCAATTGAAAGATTCTTGCATAGACTCACCAACTCAGCAGAAGAAATTGGAACAGAAAACGCTGCAGCATAATGCCCTATGCTATTAAAACCCGCAGCAAGCCCCGTAACCATACGCTGGTCATATGAAGCAGCCGAGTTTGGTGTGATCAATATCCGGTAACTTTTTTTCTTGTTCATACTCTCCGCTATTCAACTCTCGTCTTTCATTTCGCAATACGCTGCTTCACCTCTAAAGTTTTTCCAGTTTTGAGTGATTACCCATAGCAGACTGAATAATCGGTATCTGATGAAAGTGGATATATCAAATGGCCGGAGAAGAAGGAATGCAAGGATTGTCATCACCCTTCTTCGTTCGCCCGCTAGCGATTTCGCAATCTGCAACAGTCGGTACCGCCCCCCGATCCAATTGGAATAAATCGTGCTGTTTACGATGACCCCTGATGCACGCAGGGCTGCGAAGCGAATGCGATGCTTGGTTCGGCTGCAAAACTGCTTGGTAAAAAGACTTGCTGAAAGTTTGGGGCCCCTGGATTCAATCTTGGTAAGTATTGCTTCCAGATCGTCCAGATCGGTCAGAGTTCGCCAGAGATAGCCCCCCGAATGCATTCGCATGACCCCAAGCGGTTGCGGACAAAAAACCACGCCCTTGATGCTCGAGACCGTCAATGCAGCAAACAAATCAGCGAGACCACGATATTCGACATCGAAGCCGCCGATGCCTTGCAGGGTTTCACGATGGAAAAGTATGGTCGTACCGGTAAACCAGTTTCCAAGTTTCATCGCTAAGTTAACGCACTCATCCGGACTGAAATAGCGGTCCTTCAGCGCGATGACGGGTGACGGATAAATATACTTGATAGGACTGTGCTCATCCCTTGCCCAAACCATGGCAGACCATATGCCGGGTTTCTCGAATTTCGAAATGGATAATTTGGCCCGCTCAATTATCCTGTCCATAAGATAATCGTTGGACGACAGGAACAATACGTAGTCACAGTGTACCTGCTTTAGGCCTGCGTTAAGCGCACCCATAGTGCCAAGGCAAGAAGTATTGGCAAGAATTGTCACCCCATCAAGGACACCGAGTTGAGAACGTGCTTTGAGCAAGCTATCATCCGACGAATAGTCATCGACGAAAATGATTTGGTCTGGCCGGACACTCTGCCGAAGTATAGATTCAAAACAGTTAGAAAGATAAGCAGAGTCATTTCGGTTGGGGATGACGACTGCAATCGTCGGCATTGGCGTATCAGGGTTCACCGCTTACGTAGCCACCTTGATACGTTCCATGTAGGCGCGCAAGAACAGGCGGCTTACGGGATGTTGGGGCAATCCAATGGCGATTTCAGGGGGGAAGAATTCGGCACGGACGCCTTCGTTGCATTTCACTTCTGTCACAGGCGTGACAAGGTTGGCGAAAAACGAATGATAGACACTGCAGAACTCGCTACTGCTCTCTACGTGTCTGATAAGCGGTGTCAGTCCGGAAACCTCAATCTCGAACTCTTCGGTTAATTCACGCAAAACTGCTATCTCTGGCTGCTCCTCAGTCTCGAAATGTCCCCCCGGGCAGCAGCACCACATTCCAGGGCATATAATCCACGAGTAGTTATCGCGCAACTGGCAGAGCACTCTCCCGTTAGGTTCGCTAACAATGCACCCGACAAAATTGGTAAGTGAATCGGCTTCGGATGATTTCGACATAGGCTACAAGAAATTATGATGTAAAGGTTTCAGACCGGTCTCGGGACGGATTCGCTGAATCCCTTTCGCATGGTTATCTAAAGCGACACTGACATAGTACTGAATCGGCAGGGTACCCATCATCGTTTGCGCGTCGAACGACGGTGAAGCCAGATAATCCATGGCTCGCCAGTAGCGCTTTGACTTCCAGATATCCTTGAATCGTTCCTCTGCAAAATTGCCGATATGCAGCTTTGAATAGCGTGCGTTGAAGAACATGCCGGAGGGCGCCACCAACCCACTGCCACTGATCTGCAGCAAGAACTGTGGCCCGTAAAACCGCTTGTATGATGGTTTGTTGCCGTCCTTGATCTTGCTCCATTTGACAATAATCTTCGTCTGATCGCTGCTCATGGTCTCGGCCTGCTCCAGAAACTCATGAAGACTATTATACTGGTTGTAATCAATGCCAAGCGTTCCCTGCTCATCGTCTGAGCAATGCTTGATGACCGCATAGTCCACGCCAAGATCAAGCCCTAATTGCGCAAAGGGAATGATTTCGTCCTTGAGCTTGGGCATCAGAACCATCTGAATACCAAGAGTGACTGACAGACCCTTGCGTCTTTTCAGATCGACCGCATACTTGATGTGGCTAATAGCTCGATCAAACACCGTCGTGTGCTCGGGTCCCTTGTACATGATGTTGGCGTAGCTTTCCGGCCTGCCCGCAGCGACGGTAAAACGCACCCAGGTAAGATGAGGCAAGACCTGTTCGATCTTTTCGGGCTCCCACTCCCATGCATTGGTCGCGTTTCCAACATCAATGCCAAGGCTCGCCGCATGCTGTATGAACGGAACATAGGCCGTGGACAACGTGCTCTCGCCATCAGACACGAGCGATACGCTTCTGATTCCAATCTCGGCAAAATCGTCAAGAAGATTCAGCGCGTGTTGCGTCTTGATACTGCTACGCGCCTGTGATTCCTGCATCATTGCGTAGCAGAACGAGCACATAGAACCACATGCCCGGGTCAGTGCCATATCAACACTGACAGGGGCTATTCTCTCACCAGCTTCCCAAGCTTCGACACGGTCGTAGTGGTATGAGAGCTTGTGCGAATCGAGTATCAATGCCCCTTCACGGGTACGGACCGCCTTAGTCATCCTTTCACCTCAACTCCGCGTAGATTCCGCAGGGAGTTCCTGTCTCCCAATGCATCAAGCCACACCACGAGTCCAGGATCAACAACCTTTTTGAGGAATTCTTCTAGATCAAGCAGCACCGTGCCACGCTGGTTGGGTGGCAGTTGCTCCTTCAGGCACACAATGACCTGTCCATCTGGTTTGGCGCTGACAATCTTCAGAACCTCCTGGAACAAAGGCTTTTGAGTCGTCAGCGCTTGCTTGAGACGCGAAAGACGTTCGATATCTGAAGAGTTCGCCCATTCGGAGGTAGGGATTGGTGTATCAACAGCGACATAATGTAGATTACTTCCCATGGATTCTTGCCTTGTTTTGATATCGTGAGATTAAAAAGGGCCGGAGAATTCGCAATTGGGCGAATCGTGCGGCCCGCTACGGTTAAAGGTGACGGACATTCTTCGGTAGCTGTCTGATTCCTTGCTCTTACCGAGCAGAGCCAGGGCCGCATCAGCGATTGTTTTGGGGCCCGGGTAATAGTGCTCGGCCATGAAAGAGGATGTTGGCGTCGGAAAATCAGGCGATGCTATCCGTACCGGTGGCGCCTTCAGTGCGGAGAAGGCTTGCTCAACTACTTGGCTGATTAGCTCGCCAGCGATACTGCCGGTCCGAAACGCAGTATCGGCAACAATCAGGCGTCCGGTTTTTTGAAGAGAGGCGAGAACGGTCTCCACATCAAGCGGACGGACGGTACGCATATCGATTACATCCAGGCCAATACCCATCTTGTTGAACATGGATTTGGCTGCAATTAGGGCCTCAAGTACCATGTACGAAAATGCTGCTACCGTAACGTCAGATCCCTCGTGGATGAGATGTGCCTTGCCGATAGGTACGCGGTAGTAAGTATCTGGAACGCGGTCCTTAACGGGATAAAGCCAGCGATGTTCGATGAACAGTACGGGATTGTTGTCTTCGATGGCCGAGAGCATCATGCCCTTCGCATCGTAGGCAGTGGTCGGCATGATGACCTTGACCCCAGGCACTTGCGCAAACATGGCCTGCAGGCTCTGTGAGTGCTGAGGACCTTGCCCCCAACCTCGCCCCACGATCATGCGCACCACCATAGGAACAGAAGCCTTGCCATCGAACATGTAATGCCATTTAGCCGCGTTGTTGATAAGCTGATCCATTGCCAACAAGGCAAAATCGATGCGCTGATGAATCATCACCGGACGAATACCGGATATGGCGGCACCGATGCATGCCCCCGTCAACCCATTCTCGGCGAGTGGCATGTCGAACACTCGACGTGGCCCGTATTTTTCACGCAGTCCGGTCGTCGTGTTAAAGATCGCCTTGGGATCCGGTACGCCCAACCCAATAACGATGACTCGGGAATCCTGCTCCATCGCTTGATCCAAGCTTTCTCGTATTGCCTCGACGAAAGTCAATTGGCGCTGCGTGGGCTCATGCATAGACTTTCCCCTTCGCATCGTCGATGGTTGGTTTTCGGCTTGCCAAGGCAAACTCAAATGCCGCAGAAATTTCTTCGCGGATCTGCTCCTCCATGCGAGAGAACTCGTGCTCACTTGCAATACATTGTTGCTTTAATACCTTCTTATAGCGATCGATAGGGCAATCGTTCATACCCTCTTCAATCTCCTGTGCCGACCGGTAGTTGAGGTGATCGTCAAAATTGGGGCCGCAGTGCTCACGCCATCGGTAGGTGTCGAATTCCAGAAATTGTGGACCGCAACGGTTTCTGGCGTTTTCGATTGCCGTCTTTGACATGGCCAGTATCTGTTCCACATCATTGCCGTCTGCTGCTGAAGCAGGCATTCCATGCGCCTCGGCGATGCGATAGATCGGTCTATTGGGCTGCCTCTCATCGCGACGCGTATAGACTGAAAATTTGTTGTTTTCGCATACAAAGACAATGCGCAACTTGTGAAGGGCTGCAAAGTTGAGAGACTCGTGAACAACCCCCTCCTCGAAGCATCCATCACCAAAAAAAATCACAGTGACATCTTCGGTATCCTTGAGAGATGAGGCCCAGGCAGAACCCACCGCAAGCGGTACCGTCCCTCCGACAATTGGGGTTGCCCCCATGAATCCGACTGCTAAATCGATGAGGTGCATGGAGCCGCCTCGACCTCCGCAGCACCCCGTTGCCCTTCCATAAAGCTCGGCAACCATCGCCTTCAAGTCGCCACCCTTAGCCAGATAATGACCATGAGCCCGATGGTTGCTGAATACTTTATCGTCCTTGCGTAATGCCTCACAGACAGCAGCAGCTATGGCCTCCTGTCCGATACACAGATGCATTGGGCAGCGCATTTCCTGCTCGGCATAACGGTCTGCCAATGCCTCTTCAACGCGCCGTATTCGGAGCATGGAGTAAAGCAATCGTAGTTGAGTCATTTCAGACATTAGAAACCTACTCCGAATTTCATTTCAGCAAGGTCGAGACATATTTCTTCAGAGCCACGGAGTCAATCGATTCCCGGTTACAGATGATTTGTACATCCATCGCGCCGGCAACACTTCCAACGAAGGCCGCGACTTCTGCAGGCAGTCCTTTCCCAAGACAAAGCGCAGAAAGCGCAAGGTAGGCATCACCTGCCCCAATACGGTCAATGACGCGCCAAGACAAAGCAGGCACCTTGTGAAACACTTTTTCCTTTGCATCAAACATCATTGCACCTTGTGTGCCACGAGTAACTGCCAAGAAACTGGCATCGACTCGAGCAGCGACCTTCTCAGTAATCTCTTCCAGCGAGGCGTGCCGGTTGTGAATTGCCAACCGCAACTCGGATTCGTTGAGCGAAACAAAGTTCGCGCGTGAGTATCTATTGATGACGTGGTAGCCGCGATTGCCGCTGTTGACCTGGGTATTAACTGCGAGAAACGTCGACTTCTCGCACAGAATCTGAACCATTTCCTTGGAAACGAATCCATTGCCGTAATCGGCTACGACCACGACGTCGTATTTCGGGAGATTTTCGGTCAACCACTGGCAGGTTTTCTGACCCGCATCCTCAAGTATTGGCTCGTCGCAAAAGAAATAAACTTCGAATAACTTGGCTAGATCACTATTCACAAAGCGCCTCTTGGTTACTGTTGGCGCATTCTCGAAATACGAAAAGACAGGAGTGACGTGGTTCTTGAGTTTTGTGCGAATAAACTGTTCGTGGCTGTCTGTCTTACCCAGCCCCGCAACCAGGGTGACCGATTTCGTGAAGGCAGCAATATGGTTGGCTACCGCGATGGAGCCTCCAGCAAATTGCTCTTCGGTCTCGTATTGGACCGCGAGCACAGGGTCTTTCGCCGTTTTCCCCAAAGGAGAAACATAGTGATACTGGTCGATGATTGCATCACCGAGCACCAGCACATTAATGGTTTCTAGTGATCCGATCATACGGTGCATTTCCTTCTCGGACCACTTTTTTCGGAACTGCTTAAGGTAGCATTTAGTGTCCGGGGTGAATATGCCGAAATGTTCATTCAACAGGCTACTCGAACTGAAGATAATTTCGTCCGTAAAGAAGACTTCTCCGCCATGTACTTCCACGGCTTCCTGCTCGCGAATAATGTTGCCAGTTACGTCGTCCCCGTGCGAATGATATTCATTGCCCTTGACATAGACGCTTGGCTTGATTTTATGCAAAGCATCCACAGCCGTGACCGCGTGGTTGATTGCAACAAAGTCAACGCACTCTAGCGCGGCGAGACTTTCCGCTCGTAGGTGCTCGTTGAAAACTGGCCTGCCGGGACCTTTATTGACGTACTGATCGGCAGTTACAGTAACCAGAAGGACATCTCCTTTCTTTTTTGCGCTTTCGAGGTGGCGAATATGTCCTATGTGTATAAGATCGAATGTGCCATGGCACAGCATCACTCGCTTTCCCTGCTCACGTAGCACATTGGAACGCTGGGCGATTTGATCTAGGCTGAGGATCTTGCTGTTTGACATAAATGCTCAACCCCTAGACCGGCACCGAACCTGTCGGAGATGTTATGTAGTAAAAATTGATGACCTACTTCCACTTGTCCGTAGTCTGAAGAATCGAGCCAGATGTTCAGGTCACCCAGAAATCGAAGTGGGTTGTCATGCGCAAACCCGCTCAACGTAACAACGTAACCGCCGGCATTGGTAGCCTCCGTGGCCGCATTGCGGATGTTCATTGATTTTCCGGAGCTGCTGATGGCGATGACGATATCGCCGGGCTTCACCATCTGCCGGGTTATTCGCGCGTAGGCATTCTCATAGCCGAAGTCGTTGGCCATGCAAGTTAACAGAGAACTCTCGTGCAGCGTCGAAGCTCTTATTTTGGCAACGTTAAAGAAGTCTGTAGTCGCATGACTGGCGACACCAGCACTACCTCCGTTGCCGATCAAGTAGAGACTTCGAGCTTCATTACGAAGGTGGGACAACTGACCGCATAATTTTTTGATTCCATCCTCAAGCGGTAAAGAAGACAGATCTTTGTCCGTTACTTCGCAGCGACCAAGAAGATTTGCCAATTCAGCTGCACGAGCGGCAATCGATAACTCTCTTGCGTTCGTCATATTACCCATTGCCAAGATAGCGAAACCATGCCTCTGTGGCCTTGCCAATGCTGGAAGGATCCCAAACGGGTGCATCGCGCCAATCTTCGATGTTTGCTAACATTTTGCCCACCCCTTCTTCAAAGGATACTTCCGACTTCCAATTCAAAATCTGCTGAATCATCGTGATGTCGGCGAAAGTACAGTCCGGTTCCCCTGGACGTTTCGGAATGTGCTCAACAGGTCCTCCAAGCAGTTCAACCAACCGATTGACACTGTAATGATTGCCGCTACCAACGTTTAAGGCCAAGCCCGAGCTAGACGACTCAGCAGCGCACAAGAAGGCCTTGGCCACATCCGTCACGTAGGTAAAGTCTCTGGTCTGCCTGCCATCGCCAACCACGGTAAAGGGACGGCCATTAAGTTTCTGTGCCAAAAAAACGCCAAACACTGCACCGTATGCTCCAGTTGTACGGGAGCGCGTTCCATACACATTAAAAAGCCTGAGGGAAATCGCCGGCAATTTGTAGACTTGGGACCAGTGCAGTATGAACTCTTCTCCCATGTATTTAGTCAGAGCATAGGGATACTGAGGCCTAATCGGCGACGACTCCGGCGTCGGATAGACATCCGGAATGCCATAACTCGACGATGAGGCGGCGTAGACGATCTTCCGGGCGCCACATGCGCGCGCACACTCAAGGACATTGAACGTACCGGTGACATTAGTGCTGTAGTACTGAAACGGCATCTCGATCGATGGAACAATATCGGCCAAACCGGCAAGGTGGAATACCCAATCGACACCATCGAACGTTGACTGTAGGGACTCCAGGTCGCGAATGTCCGCCTGAACAAGCTTGAATCGCGGATCTTCCGCGATGGTCTTCAGATTGCTAACCCGTCCCGAGGTCAGATTGTCCACCACTACGACTTCGTGTCCATGGCCGAGCAACAACTCGGATAAATGACTTCCAATAAACCCGGCACCGCCTGTCACCAGCACTCTCAAGATTCTATTTTCCTCCGACATTCACACTTGACGATAGCCATCGCACCCAACCAGGTCAAATAAAGTTGACGTGTTCGACCTTGTCTTCGATCAAGTTCCATAGATACCAATTGACTTCGTCCATGCGGCAATTCCGGCGGCAATCCTTGATATTCAATTCGTTCCTGATGAAATGGAAACTGGCTTCCCGTTCCGGACCTTCCCAGATTGATTGAAAAGAGCGCTCCATCAGATTTCCATACATAAACTTCTTGTCCATCAGGTAGGCGCTACAGCCGTAAACCGCTCCATCTGCCATTACATAGGCCCAGAAAAATGGCGTGGCGTAGCACTTCGAATAGCGCTCACGGTCGGGCTGCATGTATTTTTTCATCGCGTTTTCCCGAAACACGACTTGAAACTCGCTGGTTCCCAATGGGTGAAGTTTCTCAGCAAGGGACAAGTAAGTACTGTAATTGATATCTTCATAAACGTGCGTCTCGCTGAAGAGATGCTGGGAATACGGCTTCACAACGAGATAATCCAGTCCAATTTCATCGCGACAAAGCCTTGTCAAGTCCTCCATCTCATGTGCGTTTTCTGGCAGAAGAATCGCCTGAGCCCCCAGAGTACATTTATGACCATGCTTTCTTTTTGCAGCAACAACACGTTTCAAGTTCTTTACGACATGTCCGAAATCCCCCTCTTTTGTCTGGTGAATCTTGGCATAGGTTGCAGCTGTTCCTGCATTGATTGACACCTTGATCCAAGAGGTCAAAGGCACGGAACGCTCCACAAACGCTTCGTTCAGCAAAATGGCATTCGTGGTAAATGACACGTCAATGCCTGCAGATTTGGTTGCCTCGACGATTTCGTTGATCTTCGTATGGAGCAGCGGCTCACCTTCGCCAGCGTACATGATGCTTTTGATCCCAAGGGTTCCCATCTCAGCTAGTCGGATGGCTAGTACTTGGATATTTAGCATTCGACTCTTGTAGCCGATGTAGTCGACCGCGCAAAATGTGCATCTATGATTACATGCACCCGCTGGGGCAATCTCAACATAGATCGGGTAAACCCGTTTGGCCTTTTCCCACTCATCACCTGCCTCAATCATCTGTAAGACTCGCCTCGGATGGTAGGTCAGCTTGTGGCTGTCTATTGCGTAGTTATCATTCATACGGCTCCATTCGTGCGTGTCCTATTTCTCAGGTCCATCCACCTAAGCCATTAGAATAATTGCGATTCTTATAACAAACATGCAAGTTTGTCAACTTTCATTTGAGTATGTTTTATCATTTTTCATCGTGTTATACTCACCTGTCGCTTCAATAATGAGAACAAAATACGGTAAGTACGATGAGTACCATACTTCACTTGATGACCTGATAAGCGTTGTCACTCCAGCCGGTTTAGAGGGCGGTTTTAAAGCTATCTGGAAAGCTGTTGAGGCGTTGGAACGAAATTGTTTCCCTAAAGTGAGTGTGTTATGTGAGCCGCAACTTAGTAGGCGTGGCCTCCGTTCAACGCTAGGCACAAAGTCTAGTTATTTTCAGACGAAGAATATTTCTGATTTCCTCACGTGGTCCGATGGCAGTCGATCTTTAATTGAGATTGCTGACCTATGCGGCTACCCAGTATGGGATTTGTATCCCATTTTAGATAAGCTTTGCGAACACGGTTTGATTGCTACAACGCAAGTGCGGTTGCAAGCATTACCTAAGTGATACGTTAAGGCATTGTCGTGTGCGTCATTGTGTGGCGGTGTAGCAAGCTTTTGCTTGCACACTTTGCTACACACCAAAAATAATCACGCTTTGAGCCGCATAAATACTGGATTATTATTGATTTTCTTTTCTCATAATCCATTAAACCACGCTTGGCGAAGTTATTTGCCGCCTTGGCCAGGGATGTCGCTGCGCTGCATGTCACCATTTGTTTATTGCAGAGTGAGGTGGGATGGGAACGTGGATTTATGTAATAGGAGAGACAGGGTTATCGGGAATATTTACGAGAATAGTTTGCTGGAAATCTAGCACGGGGAGAAAGCGCGCGAGATGCGTGATGCGATTCGAAAAGATATTGTAGGTTGCCAAGCATGCGATTACTTTAGGTTTTGCATCCAGAGTCGCTCACAGGATTATGACGATGAGAGCAGCTATTTTGCTTCTGGACTGTACAACTCGCCGGGGATACAGGATGTCATTCGCCAAATAATGGAAGTAAAACCATGAATGCTGTCCGTAGTCAGTTTCACTAGACTGAAGCAATTGTAATAGCGAGGAATTATGACGGGAAATTGGAACGAAAGCGAAGCAACGCACTATCAAGGAGACCTCGCTTTGCGAGTGTTTTCATCTCGCCTTCTCGGAAGGGATAAATCGTTGGTGCTGCACGGCGGCGGTAACACCTCTGTCAAGGTGATCGAGAAAAACATCTTCGGCGAAGACGAAGAAATTCTTTACGTCAAGGGAAGTGGCTGGGATCTGGAGAAGATCGAGGCGGCAGGCTTCTCCCCGGTGAAATGCGAATATCTGCGGAAACTGGCCCGGTTGCCGACTCTTCCGGACCCGCAGATGGTGAATGAACTCGTTACCCACCTGACGCGCGCTTCAGCGCCCGTTCCCTCCGTGGAGGCAATTCTGCATGCCATCCTGCCCTACAAATATGTGGACCACACCCATGCTGACTCCGTACTCACTGTCTCCAACAGTGTCGACGGCGAGAAGCGCATTCGAGAAATCTACGGCAAACGGGTGGTTGTGATCCCCTATGTGATGCCGGGCTTTGATCTTGCTCGCCTGTGCTCCGAACGCTTTGCGGCGGATGCCGGCCCGGAAACGATAGGCATGGTGTTGCTCAACCACGGCATTTTCTCGTTTGGGGAAAGCGCGCAGGAGTCCTACGAGCGGATGATTCATCTCGTCGGCCTCGCCGAGGAGAAACTAAGACGCCAGAGTGCTTGGGAGATCAAGGGGGAACCAACGGTATCTGCCGGTCCCGCAATCATGGAGATGGCCCGCTTGCGTCGAGACATCTCCGACGAGGCTGGGGTACCGATGGTCGTGTCGCGCTACGCCGATCAGAATTGTATGAGTTTCGCCGGTCGCCCCGATATCACTGTGATCGCCCGTCAGGGACCGGCGACGCCGGACCATGTCATCCGCACCAAGCGGCTACCTATGATCGGTCGCGACGTAAAAGCCTATGTGGCTGAATACGAGGCTTACTTCGCGCAGTACGAGCCCCTGGCGAAGGAGCCCAAATCGATGCTCGATCCCGCACCACGAGTCGTGCTGGATACTCATCTGGGAATGTGTTCGGTCGGTCGTTCGGCGAAGGATGCGGCTGTCGTGGCCGAGATCTACGAGCACACGATGGACATCATTCGGCGGGCTACCGCGCTCGGCGGCTACCGTGCCTTGTCGGCGCAGGATATTTTCGACGTCGAGTATTGGGATCTGGAGCAGGCCAAGTTGAGGAAGGGCGGCAAGCCGCCGGTTTTTGCGGGCGAGATTGCCTTGGTGACCGGGGCGGCCTCGGGGATTGGCAAGGCCTGTGTCGAATCGCTGCTGGCGAGGGGTGCCGCCGTGGTGGGCGTTGATCTGAACCCCGCCATTGTGTCGCTTTGGCAGAGACCGGACTTTCTCGGTATCTCCTGCGATCTGACCGATCCTGCGGCTATACCGCAGATTCTTGAGCAAACGACGAATCGCTATGGCGGGCTGGACATGCTGGTGCTGAACGCGGGCGTGTTTCCGGGCGGTTGCCGCATCGACTCGCTCGGCTCGGACGAATGGCGTCGGGTGATGACCATTAACCTTGATGTTAACCAAGCGTTGATGCGAGAATGTTATCCGCTGCTGAAGCTTGCGCCACGGGGTGGCCGTGTGGTCGTGATCGGCTCGAAGAATGTGCCAGCACCCGGTCCCGGTGCGGCAGCCTATTCCGCCTCAAAGGCTGCCCTTAACCAGTTGGCTCGTGTGGCGGCGCTGGAATGGGGCGGGGACAACGTCCGCATCAACAGCCTGCATCCGAATGCGGTATTCGATACCGGACTTTGGACCGAGGAGGTTCTGGCATCCCGCGCCAAGCATTACGGCCTCAGCGTCGACGAGTACAAGAGAAACAACGTATTGAAGACCGAGGTGACCAGTCGCGACGTCGCCGAACTGGCGGCGGAGATGTGCGGTTCCTTGTTTGCCAAGACTACCGGCGCGCAATTGCCGGTGGATGGTGGCAACGATCGCGTCATTTGAATCATCATGGTCTATTCCCACCCACTTATTTGGAATCAGTACCCCATGGCAAATCAACAAAAGAAATCGGTTATCGGTGTTATAGGTGGCAGCGGCGTCTATGACATCGAAGGCCTGACCAACAAGCGCTGGGAGCGTGTGAACTCCCCCTTTGGCGAGGCCTCGGACGAATTATTGTTCGGCGAATTGAATGGGCAACAGATGGTGTTCTTGCCCCGTCATGGCCGGGGGCACAAGATTCCGCCCTCAGAGATCAATTTTCGCGCCAACATCGATACGCTGAAGCGGGCCGGGGCTACCGATGTGATTTCGGTCAGCGCGGTGGGGTCGCTGCGGGAGCATCTCCGGCCCGGGATGTTTGTGATCGTCGACCAGTTCATCGACCGCAGCTTTGCCCGCGCCAAGAGTTTTTTTGGCTCCGGTTGTGTGGCCCATGTGTCGATGGCGCATCCGGTGTGCAGCCGGCTGGGCGATCACATCGAGGCGGCGGCTCGCGAAGCCGGCATCGAGGTGGCACGCGGTGGTACCTATCTGGTGATGGAAGGGCCGCAGTTCTCCAGCCTGGCCGAATCGGAGCTTTACCGCAGTTGGAATTGCGACGTGATCGGCATGACCAATATGCCCGAGGCTAAGCTGGCTCGCGAGGCCGAGCTGTGCTATGCCACGGTGGCGATGGTGACTGATTATGATTGCTGGCATCCGAATCACGACGATGTCACGGTCGATGCCATCATCAAGGTGCTGCTGGCCAATGCAGATAATGCTCGCAGCTTGGTCAAGAAAGTCGCACCGCGTCTGCAGGGCGATGGCAAGGCGGCCGCCTGTGGCTGTCGGTCTGTACTGGAACATGCCTTGATTACCGCCCCGGAAGCACGCGACCCCGAGATGATCAGGCGTCTCGACGCCGTTGCTGGCCGCCTGTTGAATGCCCGCTAACCGGTCCGGAGTAAGAATCATGCCTATCAAATCACGTATTCGTACCGTTCCTCATTACCCGAAGCAGGGCATCATGTTTCGCGACATCACCACCCTGCTGAAAGATCCTGTGGGGTTTCGCATCATGATCCATGAGCTCGTCAACCGTTACACCGGCGAAAAGATCGACAAGGTGGCCGGGATCGAATCCCGCGGGTTTATTCTGGGTGCGCCCCTTGCCGTGGCACTCGGCGTGGGGTTCGTTCCAATCCGCAAAAAAGGAAAGCTGCCCGCGGAAACGGTTGGCCATGACTACGAACTCGAATACGGTATGGATCGGATTGAGATTCACACCGATGCGATCACCGAAGGCGAGCGGGTATTACTGGTCGATGACCTGATCGCCACCGGTGGTACCGCGGAAGCAGCAGTGCTGCTGATTCGAAAGCTGGGCGGGGAGATCGTGGAATGCGCCTTTGCCATTGATCTGCCGGATATCGGCGGGGCAACGCGACTGAAAAAACTCGGTGTAAAGGTGTTTGCGCTGACCGCCTTTGAGGGGCACTGAGCCGATGGTCGGGAACGCCATCATTCTCGCATGAAGGTGGAAACACTGCGCTGGTGCGACGGCCGGCTTGAGATGATCGACCAGCGGGTACTGCCGGCGGAGTTCCGCTATCTGCCCTATACCAATGCGGTCGAGGTGGCCGCCGGTATTCGCGACATGGTAGTGCGTGGTGCGCCCGCAATTGGGGTAGCGGCCGCCTATGGTGTCGCGCTCGAAGCCATGCAACAGCAGCATCAGCCCACCGATCAATTCACGGCGGCCCTCCATCGCGGCCTGGATATTCTGGCGGCAAGCCGCCCAACGGCCGTGAATCTGTTCTGGGCCCTGGAGCGCATGCGGCAGCGGTGGACAACCGCCGCCCGCTCCACACCCGATGGTGTCCTCCACTCGCAGGCGATCGCCCAGGCCTTGCTGGAAGAGGCCCACGCGATCTACACTGAAGACATCACCATCAATCGCGCCATGGGCGCCCACGGCGAAAAGCTATTAATAGACGGGGCACGGGTGCTGACCCACTGCAACGCCGGGGCACTCGCCACCGCCGGCCATGGCACTGCGTTGGGTGTCATCCGATCCGCAGTAGAGGCCGGCAAACGCATCTCCGTCATTGCCGATGAAACCCGACCGTTTCTGCAGGGCGCGCGACTCACCGCCTGGGAGATGGTGCAGGAAAACATTCCCGTTACACTCATTACGGACAATATGGCCGGCCACCTGATGGCCCGCGGCGAGATTGATGCCGTGATCGTGGGCACGGATCGCGTGGCGGCCAATGGCGATGTCGCCAACAAAATCGGCACCTACATGGTGGCCGTGCTGGCACAGCGTCATGGCATTCCGTTTTATGTGGCCTGCCCGCTCTCCACGATCGACATGTCCATTCCCAGCGGCGGCGATATTCCGATTGAAGAGCGGCATCCGGATGAGGTGAAAGGTTTTCGGGAGACCCAGTGGGCAGCCACCGGTGTCGCCATTCGCAATCCGGCCTTTGATGTCACACCTGCGGAACTGGTCACTGCCCTGATTACGGAAAAAGGGGTTATTGCTAACCCCGATACATTTAAGTTGAGTTTTTTATTTTTGCAAGAATGAATCACTAACGAACTGACCTGCCCAGGTTCTTTGGACCAATCGTAACTTGAGAGAATGGCTCCCGCCAACCAGCGAGGAGCCGATGAAGAAGAGCCGTTTCACTGAAGAGCAGATGGTCACGATCCTGCGGGAAGCCGACA
>Ga0194131_10005507_pt1 | contig 18182 bp, 18 predicted proteins | sample TA2KigO120mmetaG_FD_148631 | JGI IMG/M metagenome (GOLD analysis project Ga0194131, IMG submission 148631) | Freshwater microbial communities from Lake Tanganyika, Tanzania - TA2015053 Kigoma Offshore 120m | ecosystem: Environmental > Aquatic > Freshwater > Lake | place: Tanzania: Lake... | reverse complement strand
AGCAGATCTTTGGAGAACACCAGCCCCACCACGTTGTCCACCGTCTGATCGAAGACCGGCAGCCGCGACAATCCGTGCTCCAGGCACTTGTCGAGCACCCGGTCAAGGGGCGTGCGCAATTCCACCGCGACGACGTCCACGCGCGGCACCATGATCTCTCGGGCCAGCGTCTCGCCCAGCTCGAAGATGCTGTGGATCATCTCCTTCTCGCGCTCCTCGAGGTCTCGTCCCGCGTCCACCATCAGGCGGATGTCCTCGCCGGTCACGTCCGCGTCAGACCCGATCCGAGGGCCCACCACGTGGGTCACGCCGCCGGCCAGTCCGGAGAACGCCCCCACGAACGGCGAGGCCAGCAAATGAATGAACGAGTAGAACCCGACCAGCGTCACAGCGAGCGCCTCGGGACTCCGCCAGGCCAGGCGCCGCGCGGCCATCTCGAAAAAGAGCGTCCCGCCGATGACCAGGGCCAGCGCGCAGAACTGTCCGGAGCGGTTGTTGGGCATGTGATCCGCCGCCACCCACACGGTGATGGCGCCCAGCAGCACGCTCATGGTGGTGCGCGCAATGGACAGCGAGGCGTGCAGGCGATGCCGATCGTCGAGCATGTGATCGAGCCGCTCGGCCCCCCGGTGCCCGTCCTCAGCCTGCGCGCGAATCTTGGAGCGGCTGATGAGCACCAGGTTGCTGTCGGCGACTCCGAGCAGCGTGCGCAGCAGCAGCAGTGCCACTCCGCTCCCGATTAACAGGGATTCGTCCAACAAGTCCTCCTCAGGGTTTGATCGTGCTCATGTAGGATGCAGATTGTAGAAGGTCAGGAACACGATGAGGCTGGCGATAATCCCCAGCAGGGCGCCCATCAGCACTTCCACCCAGCGGTGGAAATTGGCCTCGATGCGGCTCTGCGCCACCAGCAGCGCCAGCGCGAAGGCCAGCGTCGTGGCGATGGGGTTCTTGGTGATCACGAGAATGGCGGTGCTGGCGCCGAACGCGATGGCCGCATGCCCGCTGACCAGCCCGCCGCGGGTGAACGAGCCCCGCTTGCCCAGCGCCTTGGCGATCATCACCGCAATCAGGATAATCGTGAGCACCACGATCAGCCCGTGCGTGTAGTGCTCGGAAATCCTCCGGTAGAGGTTCTTCGCCTCGTCGCCCCAGAGCAGCCTCTTGGTCGGCTCCCAGAATACCAGGTACGCGATGATGCACGCGTTCGCGCAGGCCAGCAGCACGCCGCCGGCCGCCACGTCCTTGGCCACCCGGGCCAGGGGATGGTGCGACAGGGTCTGCAGGTTGACCAGCGCCTCCAGCGCGGTGTTGAACATCTCCGACACGATGACCAGGCTGATGGCGAAGAACACCGCGGCGACCTGCAGCGGCTGCAGGTCGATAATCAGGCAATACACCAGCACCAGCAGGGACAGCGTGAAGTGGACCTTTAAGTTGCGCTCGGTGCGCACCGCGTACACGATGCCGTCCACCGCGTGGTTGACGCTCTCGGTGAAGTGTCGTTTCATAAGCCATCAGCGCCACAGCACCGGTCGCGCTTCCAGAATCTCGAGCACGCGCCCCTCGCGGCTGCGCATGTCGGCCTCCTCGGCCGGCTCGGCGTGATCGTAGCCGAGCAGGTGCAGCACGCCGTGCACCATGAGGTGGGCGACCACTTGATCCAGCCCGACCTGGAGCGACGCGGCTTGCTGCGCGGCGGTCTGGGTGGAGATGACCACGTCGCCGAGGGGAGGGACGTCCGGTCCGGGCACGTCCGGTGGATGCCCTTCCCACTGGGAAAAAGAGAGGACGTCGGTGGGCGCGTCCACGCCGCGCCAGGCCAGATTGAGCGCGCGGATCTCAACGTCATCGGTCAGCAGCACGCTGACTTCGCATGACGGAACCTTCTCCAGCCTCAGCGTCTCTCTCGCCGCCCGCTGAATGAGCCCCCGCTTCAGCCCAGACAGGGGCGACTTGCGCTGGACCGACACGCGCCAACGCGGTGGGTCCGGGTCGTCTTTTCGCATTCGCGTGAGTATTATACCCGATCCGCAATGGTGGAGGCCAGCGACGTTGGTCGGAACTCTTCAGGACATCTTTTCGGGGACGTGCTCCGGCGGCTTTTCCCCGGCGGCGCCTTCCCCGGACCCGGGCGCCGCCGCTGGCGCGCTCGTGTCCGGCATCTGCGGATACTCGATTCTCGAATGGTAGATCCCCATCAGCGTCTTCACGAAGGCCCGCGTGATGGTCTGGATGTCCCGCAGCGACAGCTCGCTGTCGTCGAGCTGACCGTCCTTCATGATGTTGTTGATGCTCTCGCGCACCATCTTCTCCAGGTTCTCCTGGTTGGGCTTGGCCAGCAGGCGCGCCTTGGCCTCGATGGTGTCGGCCATCATCACGATGGCCGTCTCCCGGGTGCGCGGGCGGCGGCCGTGGTAGCGGTAGTCGGACTCGTTGGCCGCCTCGCCCCGCTGCAGGGCCTTGTGGTAGAAGAAGCTGACCAGCCGATCCCCGTGGTGCATGTCGATGAAATCCGCGATGACCTGGGGGACTTTGTACTGGCGCGCCATCTCCATCCCGTCCCTGACATGGGATATGATGATGTGCGCCGACAGGGTGGGGGTCAGCCGATCGTGCGGATTCTCCTGGCCGAGCTGGTTTTCGACGAAGAAGTTGGCCGCCTTCATCTTGCCGATGTCGTGGTAAAAGGCGCCCACCTTGGCCACCAGGCCGTCCGCTCCGATGGCGCGGGCCGCCGAGTCCGCGAGGTTGGCCACGATCATGGAGTGGTGATAGGTGCCCGGCGCCTCGACCATGAGGCGCTGCAGCAGCGGCTCGGAAGGATTGGACAACTCGAGCAGCTTGATGTGCGTGGTGATGTTGAAGGCCGCTTCCAGGAAAGGCAGGGCGCCCATGGCGACCACGCCAGCCGTGAAGCCCGAGCCCAGGCCGTACACGAACGTGTTGTAAGTGAGCTGCTGGAGATCGTCCCCGGCCCACAGGCTGAACACGAACGCGGCCAGCACGTTCACCAGCCAGACCACCAGCGAAGCCACCATCAGGTCGGAGCGGCGGGTCACGTGGGTCACCGAGAGCACGGCCACCATTCCGGTCAACATGGCCACGCCGCAGGCCGGCAGGCTGTTGGTCATCATGCCGACGCAGAGGGCCATGATGGTGGTGACCACCAGCGACAGCCGGTAGTCGAGCAGGATCGAGATCAACAACGAGGCGGTCGCGATTGGCGCGTAATAAGGGCTGAGCTGGGTGCCGCCGCGCGCCATCCCCAACCCGAGAATCACCAGGAGGATGAGCAGCCACATCTGGCGCGGCTGGAACAGCAGCGGAGACTCCTGCTGGGCGAGGTACACGCCCACCACGAATATCGCCAGGCAGACGAACAGCGCCGTCCCCAGCATCCCGAAGACGTTCTGGGCGCGCTTCTGGAGGCCGAACGCCTGCAGAATCACCAGCTGCTCGGGAGTGACGAGATCCCCCTTGCGCACGATGCTCTGCCCTCTGGCGATGAGAGTCTTCACCGACTCGACGTGCGCCATCGCCTCCTGGCGGCGGCGGATCGTCTCCTCGTAGTTGTCGCGCAGGTTGGGTCGAATAACCGCCTGGGCCAGCTCCATGGCCGCCTGCCGCTGGGGCCCGGGGACCCTGGCTTTGACCAGGATCTCCTCCGCGGCGCCGCGCGCTTCCTCGACGTCGGCGGCACTCTGGAGCTTGCTGCTCATCGCCTTGTCCACGGCGGTGCGGAGCAAGCCCTTGAGCGAGTCCAGGGAAAACGTCTCGGTGGACAGCAGCACCTTGAGGCTCTCGTCGGAGAGGCGGACGGGAAGCTGGCGCGTTCTGCGATTCTTCTCCGCCTTCATCTTGAGAATGAGGTTGAACGTTTCCTCAAGGGTGCGGCCCGCCGCGACCTGCACCTCGCGATCGTACTGGAAGACCGTGGGCACGGCCGCGGCGGCCTGCTCGCGGGCGTCCTTGGTGGCGCGCTCGTTGACCACCTCCAGGGTGCGCGGCGCCTGCACGTCGAGGGGGCTGACCTCGCCGACGCTCAGGCTGGGCAACGCGCTGTCCTCGTACACGTTTACGCTGAGCAGCGCGGTGATGCACACAAACGTGAACAGGACGGCCAGCACGTGCTGCCACGTCCGCGAGCGGAAGGGCGCGGCAATCCTCTCAGCCAGCGGCACCAGGATCCCCCATCACGATCTGGCGGTCGACCCATTGGCCATTTGATTGCGGACCATTTTCAGCATCGTCTGGCAGGCGTGATTGGTTGGCGCCATCTTCACCGCGGCCAGCATGATCGCTTCGGCCTTCTTCAGATTCTCAGGCTTGCCGGTGGTCATGTAGAACTCCGAAAGCTCCATGGGCATGCGGGGATCGTCTCCCGCCGCGATCATCCCCTTTTCCAGAAGGGCGATGGCTTTGCTAAGCCCCTGCTCCCGGGTGAGCCCGAAGCGTCTGTGCTCGATGAAGTACAGGTCGGCCATCGCCTCGTAGGCCGGGAAGTAGCGGGGATTCACCGCCAGGCACTCCTCCAGTGCGACCACGGAGGCCTTGTAGTCCTCCGCGTGCGCCAGGTTTTCGGCCACTTCAAACAGGCGCTCCGACTCCACCACCGCCTGGTAGATCTTGTACGACTTCATCCCGTACACCGCCGCGAATGGCAGGGCGATGATGAGAAGCGCGATCTCGATCATCTGCAGCAGACGCTTCTTGGGGTCCGTGTACACCAGGATCATGGCAGCCTCCTTGCGTGATCAACCTGAAGTTCCCCCTGAGTATAGCACAGCCGGCGACGCGGCATATACGGCCGAAGTCTACTCCGCGGCGCGCGGCCTCATCGTCGGGAACAGGATGACGTCGCGGATGGACTGAGAGTTCGTGACCAGCATCGCGAGCCGGTCGATGCCGATGCCCATCCCCCCGGTGGGCGGCATTCCGTACTCCATGGCCTTGACGTAGTCTTCGTCGATGGGATGCGCCTCGACGTCGCCCTGCGCCTTGAGGGCGGCCTGCGCCTCGAAGCGCTCGCGCTGGTCGAAGGGATCGTTGAGCTCGGAGAAGGCGTTCGCGATCTCGGTGTGCACCGCGAACAGCTCGAAACGGTAGGTCAGGCTGGGATCGTCCTCGCGGCGCTTGGCCAGCGGGGAAAGCTCGATGGGGAAGTCGGTGATGAAAGTCGGATTGACCAGGTGGGGCTCGACGAAGTGCTCAAACACCTTGTCGATGATGTGCCCAACGCCGTCGGACTTCTCGATCTGGATGCCGTGCTCTTTGCAGATGCGCCGCGCGTTGTCCAGGTCGCGCAGATCCTTGAGGGACGGTCCGCCGTGCTTCTGGAGCGCGTCGTCCATGCGAATGCGGGGATAGGGCGGAGTGAGATCCAGCTCGTCCTCGCCGTACTTGATCTTTGTGGTGCCGTTCACCACCTCGCACGAAGTGCTGAGAATGGCTTCAGCGATCTCCATCATGTCGTTGTAGTCGGCGTACGCCTGGTACAGCTCGAGCATGGTGAATTCGGGGTTGTGCCGCGTGGAAATCCCCTCGTTGCGGAAGATGCGGCCGATCTCATAGACCTTCTCCAGGCCGCCCACGATGCAGCGCTTCAAGTGCAATTCGGTGGCGATGCGCAGGTAGAGCTGCATGTCGAGCGCGTTGTGATGGGTGACGAAGGGACGCGCGGTGGCGCCCCCGGCCAGACCGCCCATGACCGGCGTCTCGACCTCGAGATAGCCTCTTTCATCGAGGACGCGCCGGATGGCGGACGTCATCTTGCTGCGCTTGATAAAGACGTCGCGCGCGTCGCGGTTGGCGATGAGATCCACGTAGCGCTCGCGGTAGCGGACCTCGATGTCCTTGAGGCCGTGCCACTTTTCCGGCAGCGGGCGGAGCGCCTTGCTGAGGAACTCCAGTTTGCCGACCGCGATGCTCAACTCGCCCTTTCGGGTGCGGAAGACGTGGCCCTCCACGCCGATGAGGTCGCCCAGGTCGATGTGCTTGAGCAGGCCGTAGGTTTCCTCGCCCAGGACGTCCTTTTTCAGGTAGACCTGGATCTGGCCGGTCTGGTCCGCGAGGTCGGCGAAGGCCGCCTTGCCGTGCTCGCGGAGCGCCATGATGCGGCCCGCGATGCGGACGTCCTCGCCGGTTTCCTCGCCGGGCAGGCCCTGGTATTTCTCCTTCACCGGGCCGATGAGGTGCGTGCGATCGTAGCGGCGGCCGAACACAGCGATGCCCGCGCCCTGCAACGCCTCCAGGTGGAGGCGCCGCATGCGCATGTGCTCGTTGAGGTCGTCGACCTGTTCCTGGGTTTCGTCGACAGGGGTCGCCTGGCTCACGTTACTTGCGGCCGCGCTTCGCAGTGGTGCTGGCTTCCTTGGTAATTTTCAGGACCTTGAACTTCATCAAGCCGTCCGGCACCTTCACCTCGATGACCGCGCCCTTTTTCTGTTCCTTGAGGGCCGCGCCCACCGGGGACTCGTCGGAGATCTTGCCGATGCCGGGGTCCGCCTCGCTGGTACCCACCATCTGGAATTCCAGCTCGTCGCCGGAATCCAGGTCCTTGAGCTGCACCACGCTGCCCACGCTGACCACGTCGGTGTGGATGTCCGACTCGTCGATGATTTTCGCGTGGCGCAGGGTGTTTTCGAGGTTGATGATTTCTCCCTCGACGAACGCCTGCTCAGACTTGGCGTCCTCGTACTCGGAGTTTTCACCGATTTCGCCGAACTCCTTGGCCTGGCGGATGCGCTCGGCCACTTCCCGGCGCTGGTGCGTCTTGAGGTGCTCCAGACGTGCTTCCAGCTTGCGGAAACCGTCGCGGGTCAGGGTGACTTCTTTTTGCGTCTCAGCCATTTTACTCAGCACTCCTCCAAAGTGTACACCAAAAGTTCCTACTCGAGTTCGCCAAGGCACAACCTTGACGGGAATTTTTGGTGTAAATATTCCACGCGCGGCCGGAGATCCAGCCGCCGTATGAGATTCAAATAATCGTCGCTGGTGGCGTCGTCCCAGTCCTTGTCCAGGAGCACCAGCATGGCCGCCTCCAGCACGTTGGTGCCGAAGGAGCGGCCCTTGAGATCCGGCGTGGTGGCCACCAGCCAGGCCACGCCGCGCGCCGCGAGGTCTTCGACGTCGGCCGGGGTCACGGTGTTCGTCACGATGACTTTTCCGTCCAGCCGGGCCGGCATGTACTTGCGGATGAAATGGTAGTCGCCGGCGATGATGTCCGCGTCGTGGTAATACGCGGCGTATTTTTCGTCGGGCGCGGCGTCTTGCTGCTTGCCGATGGGATACAAGAAGCCTATCGGCATCTTGCAAAGCTCGGGGAGGAGCCTGTCGGCCCAGTCGGCCAGCTCGTCCAGGCTGTGGATGGGCTGGTTGCGATCGAGCGCGAAAATGAGGTCGCCGTACGTCATGTGGGCGCCGGCCTCAACGAAGGCCTCAGCCATGCCGAAGCGGTCCATGCCGGAAACCATCAGCACCTTGCGGCCCTGAATCGGAATTTCCGGGTGATGCCGGGCCAGCAGCTTGATGATTTCCCGCTCGAGGGAATTTTTCAGGCCGCTGCCGTCGACCACGCGGGTTTTCTGAACCGCGTTTTTCAGGCGCAGGCCGTCGCGCAGCGCGAAACGGTCGCGGCGCGAGTACAGGTAGATATCGACGCCGCCCAGTCCGATAGCGTCCACCGTGCCGTCAAGGGATTTGAGGAGATCGAGCGCCTGCTTGAAATTCCCATCGGTGCCGCGCCGCGAGATGTGGAAGTGGCGGTCGAGAAGATCCACTTCGACTTCGTGGTCGCGGCGGCTCGATCCCAGACTGACGCTGACCACGGTTGCCGTGCGCTGATCGGTGATCATACGACCCCTTCGCGGAAGGAGTACACCGGGGGCACGCCCTTGCGCCGCAGCCGGGCGGCCTCGCGCACCGCGCCGATCTCGTCGTCGGTCACCACGCGGTCGAACGAGCGCAGGCCGGCCAGCTTGAAGCCGTGCTTGTCGGCCAGCCGGGAAATTTCCTCGACCTGCTCGATCTTGATGCCGCGGCCCAGCGTGTAATTTTCGTAGCGCCCTTCCAGGGCGAGAATAATGGTTTCCGCCATGCAGGCCAGGGAGACGCCCTGCGGATATCCGAAATCAAATCCGAAGTCGGGATTTTTCCCAGGCACTTCGGCAAGCCCGCCTTCGATTACCAGAACGTCGGGGCGAGCGGTGGCGACTTCGCGGCACACGTCGTGCGGCAATGACACGTCGCAGACCAGCGCGCCGGGCTTTAAGTCGTCGGGGCGGATGATGTTTCCGGTGCTGGAGGTGGCGGTGATGACGATGTCTGAGTCGCGCACGCCGGGCGCGATCTCGGTCTCGATGTCGCACACCTTTCCGCACTCGGCACGAATCACTTCGGCCACGTTGCGCAAGCGGCCGGCGTTGCGGGCCACCAGCGTCATGTGCTTCACCTTGCGGGCGATGAGGCGCGCGCACACGCTGCCGATGGAGCCGGAGGCGCCCACCACGGCGGCGCGGCAGTCCTCGAGATTCATCCCCAGGCGGCGGGCGCCTTCCAGCGCGCCTTGCAGCGACGTGGCAATGGTGTACGAGTTGCCGCTGGTGACGGCGATCTTGCCCTCCAGCCGGTCGGCCAGCGTCTGGCCGGCATCCCCGACCACCGAGGTGTAGCCTCCCAGGCCCACGATGCGCGCGCCGTTGGCGTGTCCCAGGCGGGCGGCGGCGAGGACCTTCTCGTAGACCTGCTCGCGGGGGAAGTCGACGAACTGCGACGGGAGCAGCGGCACCAGGGAGAACCAGCCTTCGGCGCGCTTGCCGGTGGCGGACTCGATGCCGGTCACGTGGGACACGATGTTGGAGGGCATCCACTCCAGGACTTTCTTGACCAGCGTCTCGCGCTTGTTGGCCGCCTGCGGCTCGTAGCGGATGACGTCGCGCATGTCCAGCGGGTGGATCAGGAAGACGAAGCGCTCAATACACGGGTCGGCCGAGGGCATTATCGCCCTGGCGGGCTCGTCAACCCTGGCGGCGTGGGGAGTAGTTGTGGACTCGGATGCGAGCATGGAACTCCTAGGCCTTCGCGATCTCCTGCGAAGAGGGTACTAGATAGGGGTCGGCACAGCCAACGCCACCATCGTATTCACGGCCTGCTTCGCGGCCTGTCTCCATGGGTATTGTCGCCCTGGCGGGCTCGGTTTCCGCGCGGGACTCCACGTGCTCCTTCATGGCGGACAGCATCATCTGCGAGTTCTCACGGACTTTCACCTCGAGGGTGGGGCCGATCAGCTCCGTGAGATTGGGAATCCCAAAATCGTAGTCAACCCCGAGGGTGACGCGCGTTTGTTCGCCGACCCGCTCGAAGCGCCACTCGCCCTCGAACTTGTCGAGGTCGCCCTCGATGAGCCGGTAGCGGATGACGTGCGCGGCGTGGTCGAACTCGTCGATCTCGGTCCAGATGATGGGAGTTCCCTCGACGTTGGTCACCCACTCGGTGGTGGTGGTGTCGCCGTCGCGGGACAACACGGTCACCGACTCGACGTCGGGCATGTACTCGGGGAACTTCTCCATGTCAACGGCCATCGCGTACACCTCCGCGATGTCGCCATTGATGAGGATCTTCTCTTCGACGTACGGCACTTGCGCGAAACTCCTAGACCTTGAACATGTCGCGGGCGCGCCGTACGGCGCCCTCGAAGGCGGCGACCGCCTGATCAACTTCGCTGGTGGTGACGATGAGCGGCGGCTCGAAGCGCATCACGCGGGGCATGTTCAGTGTGTACACGCCGATGACGCCGCGGTGCGCCATCTCCAGCATGATGATGCCGCCGAAGCGCTCCTCGGCCAGCTCGACGCCGACCATCAGGCCCTTGCCGCGAACCTCTTTGACCACCTGGGGATGGCGCTTGCGCACGTCCTCGAGCCCCTGCATCAGCAGGTAGCCCATCTCGGTGGCGCGCTCGGCGAGCCGCTCCTCCTCGATGACTTCGATGGCGGCAAGCCCCGCGGCGCACGCCATCGGACTTCCCCCGAACGTCGAGGTGTGGATGAGCGGGTTCGGACCCAGCGGCTGCCATACGCGGGGGGTGCCGATAAGCGCGCCCATGGGCATCACGCCGCCGCCCAGCGCCTTGGCCATCAAGAGGATGTCCGGTTTCGTGTCCCAGTGCTCGACGGCCCACATCTTGCCGCTGCGCGCCAGGCCGCTCTGGACCTCGTCCACGATGAGCAGCACGTCGTGGCGCTTGCAGATCTCGGCCACTTTCGGGAGGTAGTCGTCGGCCGGGACGACGATCCCGCCCTCACCCTGGATGGGCTCGAGGATGACCGCGGCGGCGTTGCCCCCCATCTCCACGATGGCGGCCTCGATGGCCTCGGCGTCGCCGAAGGGAACGTGCGACACGGCAGGCAGCAGCGGCTCGAAGGGGGTCTTGAAGAGATCCCGTCCGGAGGCCGACAGCGAGCCGAACGTCTTGCCGTGGAACGAATTGAAGGTCGCCACGATGCCCGGCTTGCCCATGGCGAGGCGGGCCAGCTTGAGGGCGCCTTCCACCGACTCGGTGCCGCTGTTGCAGAAGAACGAGTACTGGAGGCCCTCGGGGGTGATCTGCGCGAGGCGCTCGGCGAGGTCGGCCATGGGCTTGTTGAAGAACATCTTGGCCGACAGCGGCATCAGCTCGAGCTGGGCCTTCACCGCTTCGACGACGCGCGGATGGCGGTGGCCCAGGTTGAAGACGCCGTAGCCGCCGGCGAAGTCGAGGTAGGGCTTGCCGTCGACGTCAAAGACGCGGGTGCCCTCGCCGCGCCACTCCAGCGCGCCGTACCCGCCAAACTTCAACAGGCGCACCAGCGAGGGGTTGTAGTACTTGCGGTACTTCTCTTCGACCTCGCGGAGCAGCTCCTTGCCCGAGCGCCCTTCGACCGCGGTCGCAACCTGTGTCTCGACGGCCATCCAAAGTCCTCCAAATGGTGCCCGGCGCGCCCCGAAGTTGAAGAACTCCAGCAACCATCAGGATAGCGCCTCCGGCGAAAGGACAAGTGTTCGTCCCGGTAGGGGCGATTCCTCCCAGAAGCGACTGCGGGGGGCATGCGCCCGGCATGGTGTATGTCCGCAACGAATCGCAAGCGCGTTGACCATGTGCTCCAAGGCGGCCTACATTATTCACAGTGTAGCACTTGACAACCTATAGATCCGGCATTACAGTGTTCAAGAATCTACTTTCGGAGACGAAACATGTCAAACACCCTGTGTCCGCGCCAGCAGAGCTCGTTTGACGGAATTCAGCGAGCGCTGGACATCTCGGGAATCGCCCTGCTGACCTGCGACGACGGCCGCGGGCGCAGCACCGTGGCGCGCAAGGTTCACGAGGCGCGGGGCGGGCGGTTCCTGGGTATCCGCGAATTCGTCGACGCCATGGAGGGCGCGCATCCGCTCGCGCTTGAGGAAACCCTCCACGGATTGCTCATGCGCGCACTTGCGGAGACGGACCTGCTGGTGGTCGACGATCTGCACCTGGTCAACGATGCGGTGTGCTGCAACTTCAACTATCCGCGCTCTGACTATATCAAAGCGCCGCTCACCGCCGTGGCCAGCTACGTCCTCGAAACCGGCAAGAAGCTGATGGTGGCGGGTTCCGAGTCCCTCGAACCGTTGCAGGTGCGTGGCTATGCGTTTGGCATTGACGATTTCCGGGTCGAGGATTACCGGTTCCTGTGCGACGTGCTCCTGGGAGAGCGAGGCCTGAATTTCGAAAAGATCCATCGCTTCGCGCCCAGGTTGAACGCGCATCAATTGAAGAGCGCCTGCACGTGGCTGAGCGGTGACACGGCATTGACGACCGAACGCTTCATTGAATACCTGCGCTCTCAGCGCATGACCAGCAATGTGGATCTTACAGAAGTGGAGCAGGTCGACCTGCGTGACCTCAAGGGCGTCGACGACGTGATCGAAAGTCTTGAGGCGCAGATCGTGCTTCCGCTGGAAAACGACGCTTTGGCCTCGCGCTACGGCTTGCGGCCGCGTCGCGGAGTCTTGCTGGTAGGGCCGCCCGGAACTGGCAAGACCACCGTGGGGCGCGCACTGTCCCATCGCCTGAAGAGCAAGTTCTTTCTTATCGACGGCACCTTCATTTCCGGCACGCAGAATTTCTACGGATCCGTGAATCGGATTTTCGAAGCGGCGAAGGACAACTCGCCGGCCGTTATCTTTATCGACGACAGCGACGTGATTTTCGAAAACAACGACGAAACGGGGCTATACCGCTATCTGCTCACCATGCTGGACGGCATCGAGAGCGAGTCCCAGGCGCAAGTGTGCATCATGATGACTGCCATGAACGTCAGCAGCCTGCCGCCCGCCTTGATTCGCTCCGGCCGCATTGAATTGTGGCTTGAGATGGGACTCCCCGACGCCGATGCGCGCCGGGAAATTCTACAGACCCGAGTGAAGGCGCTGCCCGAGCCGCTCGATGGCGTGGACCTTGAGGCATGGCCACGATTACCGGAGGGTTCACCGGCGCCGATCTCAAGCGGGTGGTCAACGACGCCAAGACCATGTTCGCCTACGATCTGGCACGCGAGATTGCGGCCCGTCCGGTCATCGAGTACTTCCTGGAGGCCGCCACGCGCGTCCGCCAGAACAAGGAGCGCTACCTCGCCGCCGAAGCACGGGCGCGCGACCGCCATCCCGACCGTCCCGCCTGGTTCGACGTGGCCGCCCTGAGCGGACTCTCGTCGTCGTGAGCTAACGCGGCAATGAGGGCGTTCACAATCACGTGATTTTGCATCGCGCGGCGCAGATGCGCACCGAGCCTTATCCGTCCCCGTCGATCAGACGCCCGCGTCCACGCGGGCGCGAGAGAGCAAGTCGGCAATTTCCAGGCGCTCCGCCCAGGTTTCCAGGTAGCCAATGTCAAGGGCTCCCGCCTGCACCTTGAAGACACCGAGCACGTCACGCCACTGCTGCTCGGAGTCACTCTTCCGGTACCAGTCGAGTTTCGACAGGATCACGTCTTCTGCGGACGCCAGGTAATAGCTACGGCCCCTCTTGTCTTCGAAAATTCGCTGACGCCGCTCCATTGCAGCGAGATTGTACGGCCGTGCGCGGAGCACGAAAATATCTACTTTGAACATCGAGGCCAGATGCAAGACATTGAAGGACGCACCTCGGTCCAGTGCGTCAAGCATTGTTTCCAGATCGAGGTAGTAGTCTGTATGGAGTTCCTCGGCGAGAGAAATCGCCTGCTCCACGCTCAGGTCCGCAACCAGATCCGCATCGCGAGTCGTGCGGGGCTCGCCAAGCGTGGCACTGGCCACTGAGCCGGTGATGAAATAGCGGGCCTCAACGGCTTCCAGAGCGTCTACTACTGGATCAATAGCAGCCCACAGTTCATCCAAGCGTTCTATACGATTCCACGTAATGGCGTGCGCGCGCGGCCAGCTCGTCACCATAGTTGAGTGCCACCATCGCCCACGTAATATCTTCATCGCACCATTCTGGGTGCCGTGTTCGCAGCGCGCTTCGTTGCATCTCACGCACGCCACGGATCATGGACATGGTCATCCGCCAGCGTCCGGGGATACCGGCCTCACGGAACAATTGCATCTGAACGGCCTCCACCCCCGGTGAGGTGTCCCGCGACTGCGTACGCATCAGGCCGGTGCCGCCTGGGCCTCGTGGAAATAGCGGGTGACCACGTCGACCATCACGTTCATGTCGCTGATCTGGAAAACGCTCTCGCGGAAGCTCGCCGACCCCGGCAGGCCGCGCACGTACCAGCCGACGAACTTGCGCATCTGCACGACGGGGTTGCCCTCGCCTTCCTTCTGCAGCAACAATTCCATGTGCTCCAGGATGAGCCGCAGCCGCTCCTCCAGCGTGGGCGGCGGAGCCGGCTGACCGCCTTGAAACAGGTGCTGACATTCCCGGAAGATCCACGGATTCCCGCGGCTGGCCCGCCCGATCATCACCGCGTCGCAGCCGGTTTCGCGCAGCATGCGGACCGCGTCGGCCGCGCAGGTGATATCCCCGTTTCCAATGAGCGGAATGCGCGCTCTGGACTTCAGCTCGCGGATGAATTCCCAGTCAGCCTTCCCGCCGTAAGCCTGCTCGGAGGTGCGCGCGTGGATGGCCAGCGCCGCCACTCCTGACTCCTGCGCGACGTGGAGAATTTCCGGCGCGGTGATCTGGCTGTTATTCCAGCCCTTGCGGATTTTGATGGTCAGCGGAATATTCACCGATCTGACGACCCTTTCAAGGATCCGACCGACCTCTGCGGGGCGCTTGCAGAGCGCCGCGCCGCCGCCGCTGCGGTTGATCTTGTCCACCGAGCAGCCCATGTTGATGTCCACGATATCCGCGCCGGCCGCCTCCACGCGGCGGGCCGCCTCGGAGAGCACCTCGGCGTCCGACCCGAAAATCTGGATGGCGATGGGTTTTTCCATGGGACGATAGTGCATGCGGCCCAGGCACGCCTGGGCGCCGATCTCGGCCAGCACGTGCGAGGACACCATCTCGGTGGTCACCATCCCGCACTGGTAACGGCGCGCCAGGATGCGGACGATGGAGTCCGTGACCCCCGCCATGGGCGCCATGAAGAAGGGGTTGGGCAGATCGAGACGGCCGATTTTCATCGGTTGCGCTCCCACACGCGACGCACGCCCTGCAAAACGAGCCACGGCTCCACTTCGTCGATCTCCTTGCATTGACGCACCAGCGACGAGGCAAGTCCGCCGGTGGCCACCACCCGCGCCTTCCCCAACTGCTGCTTCATGCGGCCCACCAGGCCATCCACCATCATCGCATGCCCCATCAAGATCCCCGCCTGCATGGCGTGCTCCGTGTTGGTCCCCCAGGGCAGCGGCGGCGGCTCCAGAGAGATGCGCGGCAGGTGGGGCGCCCGGGCGTAGAAGGCGTCCAGGGAGACGCTCAGCCCGGGTCCGATGGTGGCGCCCAGGAATTCCCCCCGCTCGTTGATGGCCGAAATCGTGGTGGCCGTGCCCATGTCGATGACCACCAGCGGGCCGCCGAACCGAGAATACGCCTCGTCCGCGGCCACCAGCAGGTCGGCGCCCACCTGGTGAGGATTGTCGGTCTTCACGGTGATGGCCAGCTTCTTCTCGACGTCCACGAAGAACGGGTCGCACTTCAGGTGGCGCCGGCACAGGCTCGCCAGGTGGTGGCCCAGGACCGGCACGACATTTGAAATGGCCACGCCCTCCAGGTCGGCGACTCGGTAGCCTTCTTCGTGTAAGAGGACCTTGAGCATCACGCCGTACTCGTCCGCGGTGCGGTGGCGGTCGGTGTGCATGCGCAGGGGCGCCTTCAATTCGGCGCCTTCAAAAAGGCCGATCACGAGATTCGTGTTTCCAACGTCGAGGGCAAGCAGCATGCGTCGCGGGAGTTTCTGCGCGCGGCTGGAATGTCTCCTTTCCGCTCGGCCGTATGCAACGCCGGTCGAACGGCGTTGCATACCCAGGGAGGATTTTGATGCAGACCGCCGCCTACGACTTAAAGCACCGCGCCCAGAAGGGACAGGAGCGCGCCTACGCATGCCGCACCCGCATCGAGCAGCGCGTCCTGGGAGACGACGGCCCCATGGCGTCCCAGGAAGCGTCCTGGGACAGCCGGATCCTGGCCCGCACGCTGGCCGTGGACGACGACGGCTCGCGCCACGTGGTGCACGTGATGGAGCCCGTGTCGGTAACCCCCGAAGGGGCCGCCCAGGGGATCGCTCCCGAGCGGCAGGTTTCCTACGATCAGGTCGACGAGCGCGGGCGCATCATCGAGTCCACCAACGACGGCGCCCTCTGCCTGTACCTACTTCCGGATGTTCCCGTGGCGCCCGGCGACACCTGGACCTCCGCGCTGAAGCTGCGGCTGCCCCTGCTGGGCCACCCGGTCGAATGCATCCACCACTACCGCGTCGGGGATATCACGTCCGTGCGCGGGCACGACTGCCTGGAGATCGGCTTCGAGTCCGAGGAGGCCGTGGTGGAGGCCGAGCTGCCCATCGGCGAGCAGATGCTCCTCACGATCAAGACCGAAGGGGTGCTCTGCTTCTCGCCCGAGGGGGGATTTCCGGTGACGCTGCAGATGCGCATCCACACGCGCCCGCGGGTAGCCGGGGTTACCTATGAGACAATTACCGACACCGTGCAGGAGCTCGAATCAATCCGGCCGTGAAAAAACTCGCGACCATTGCAATAATACTGCTGGCCGTATGGTGGCTCTGGTCGTCGGGCAAGCGGCACGCACCGGGCGTCCTGGTTTCGGCCACTCCGAAAATCGAGTTAATCGATCGAGGAGAGCCCTGGAAATTCGAGACAAAGAGCCGCAAGTTCGAAATCGTTCCGCGCGCGAAATACGTCCTGGAAGCGCGCGTGCTGTCGGTAAACACGGATTATGGGGACACCCAGATCGGCCCGCTGGACGTCACCGTGGGATGGGGCCGCATGTCCGACCAGAGCGTGCTCGACCGCATGCAGATCTGGCAAGACAACACCCGCCACTGGTACGTTCAGCCGCGCGGCGACTGGCCCATCCCCTACGACGAAGTGGCTCTCAGCGCGGTCAACACGCATGTGATTCCGGCGACGCCGGCCCTGGAAAAAGAATTATCGTCCATCGGCAAGGGCGACGTGATCGCCCTTGAAGGTTATCTGGTGAACGTGAACGGCGAAAACAACTTCCACTGGAATACCTCCGTGGATCCGAGCGGGTTCGGAGAGCATTCCTGCAAGATTATCTGGGTGGAGAAATTTCGCACCCTGCGTTAAAATGCGCGCCTCTCTGGAACCGGGTAACGGTTCTACGCCTACCGCCGACGGCCGCCGCCGCTCGGGGTGCTCGGAGTGCTCGGGGCGGTCGCGGCCCTCGTGCCGCCCAGGCCAGAGTTTCCAAACACGTCCGAGGTGCTCGAGTAGGTGGGCTGGCTGCCGGCCCCGCGCTGGTAGGTCTGCGTTGTTCCCGCGGTGTTGTTGGTCTGGGTGGTGGTGCGGCCCTGGCCCACCGTCCCGCTGTTGCTGTTCGTGTATGACTGCCCGGAGTCGGTGTTCACCGTCGTTGAGCTGTTGTAGGAGGCGCTGCCTGAGCCCGCGCCGCACACCGACGAGGTGTTGCTGACGGTGGCGCCGCCGTAGCTGCTGTCCACGTTCGTCGTGCCACTGTGGGTGCCGCTGTAGGTGCCGTCCGCATTCGCGGTGGACGAGGTGGTGCCGCTGTGCGTCCCGGCGGCCCACGCGCCGGTGTTGTTGTTCACCCCGCCAGCGGCCCCGCTGCGGCTGGTCGTCGTGGTGTTGCCGCACACGGTGGTCGCGGTGCGATTCGCGCCGGCCACGGTGTAGTCGCCGCCGGTGGAGGTCTGCACGTTGGCCGCGCCGGCATTCGATGTGTAGGTGGTGTTGCCGCTGGTGTAGGTGGCGCGGCGGCCGGCCCCGCGCACCGTGGCGGAGTTGCCGCCGGCGCCGTACACCGTGGCGTTCGTGGTGCCGGCGGTGACCGTGGCGTTGCCCGCGGAGGCGGTAGTAGTGGTGGTGGTACCGGTCGCGGTGGCGCCCACTGTCTGGATGGTCCCCGAGGTGGTCGTCGTCTGGGGATTGGCCACGACCACGGCGCCGCTCGGGGGAGGCGCGTAGACCGCGGTGGTGGTGGTTCCGCCCGGCGGAGGCGCATACACGGCCGTCGTCGCTGTGGCGGTTGTCGAGGTCGTCGTGGCCGCGGTCGTTGAGGTGCTGGCGGCGTCGATCTGGGCCTCGGCCTCGGTGGCCATGTTGGCCAGCCCCTGCTCGGTGCCCGGATGATTGCGCTCAATGAAGCGGCGCACCATGGGCGGAAGGCCCTGCCACACCACGCACGCCTGCTGAGCGCTCGTCCGCGCGGCTGCCCGGTCGCCTCGCTGCACGGCCTGGGAGGTGTCCCAGACCAGCGTGCGCAGCTGCGCGACGGCAGCCTGGACGCCGCCCGGCTGCTGCGCCCGGGCGCCGATCGGGAGAAGCATCAGGATCAGAACGAGAATCCAGGTTCGCACGCGGGTGGCCTCCACATCAAGCAGTCGCGCAAGATTCGGCGAAGATGGCAAAAGTCTTTTAGCCCATGAGCTTTGCCCTCTACATACAGAGGCGGGGTTTACACAGTCGCTTGCGTCAGGGTATGATGGTTAAGGCTATACGGAGGTATCCCCGGTA
>Ga0194131_10005502_pt1 | contig 18204 bp, 15 predicted proteins | sample TA2KigO120mmetaG_FD_148631 | JGI IMG/M metagenome (GOLD analysis project Ga0194131, IMG submission 148631) | Freshwater microbial communities from Lake Tanganyika, Tanzania - TA2015053 Kigoma Offshore 120m | ecosystem: Environmental > Aquatic > Freshwater > Lake | place: Tanzania: Lake... | reverse complement strand
GCGGGCCTCGGCTTTCTTTGGTTCAACACCTATCCCGCCCAGGTCTTCATGGGTGACATCGGTGCGTTATCGATTGGCGCTGCGCTCGGCACCATCGCCGTCATCGTCAGACAAGAGGTGGTATTGCTCGTGATGGGCGGCATCTTCGTGCTCGAGACGGCGTCGGTCATGTTGCAGGTGGCCTCGTTCAAGCTCACCGGCAAACGCATTTTCCGAATGGCGCCGATTCACCACCACTTCGAACTGAAGGGTTGGGCTGAGCCCAAGGTGATCGTGCGCTTCTGGATCATCACGTTTTTTCTCGTGCTTGCAGGACTCGCCACGCTGAAACTCCGATGAGTCATTCCACCGTACATCGCAGGGCGTTGATCGTCGGCCTCGGCAAGACCGGGGTCTCGGCGGCGCGTCATCTTGTCGATCGCGGCTGGCAGGTGGCGGTGACGGATACGCGTGCGGAGCCGCCGGGCCGGAACGAGCTTGCAACGGTCGCGCCGAGCGCTCAATGCAGCTTCGGTCGTCTTGATGCCTCACTCCTTGCAGGTTCGGAGATGGTCGTCGCGTCCCCCGGAATCGCCCTGCGCGAACCGCTGATCGCCGAGGCGCTCGCTCGAGGAATTAATGTCTTAGGCGATGTCGAACTCTTCGCGCGACAGGTGAAGGCGCCTGTCGTCGGTATCACCGGCACGAACGGCAAGAGCACTGTCACGACACTCGTGGATCGTATGGCGGCACGTGCCGGTCGCAAGGTGTGTGTGGGCGGCAATCTCGGTACCCCTGTGCTCGATCTGCTCTCCACCGCGACGCCTGAGCTCTACGTGTTGGAGCTATCGAGTTTTCAACTCGAAACCACGTACTCGCTGCGCCTGTTGGCGGCGACGGTGCTGAACCTCTCGGAAGACCATCTCGATCGTCATGGCACGATGGACGCCTATGCGGCAGCCAAGGCTCGTATCTTTGATCACTGCACGACGGCCATCATCAACCGCGATGATCGCTGGGTTTGCGGAATGTCCCGAGGGTCGGCGCAGAAGCTCGTAGGGTTCTCCATCGAGGGCGCGACCGGAGTCGATTACTCGTTGGTGGAGCGGGACGGTGAGCGTTGGCTTGCCGTCCGCGGACAGCCCGTACTGGCCGTCTCTTCGATGCGGCTCGCAGGATTGCACAACGCCGCCAATGCGCTCGCCGCTTTGGCGCTCGGCGAGGCGTGCGGACTGCCGTTGCCACCCATGCTCGATGAGCTGCGCGAGTTCGCGGGCCTCCCGCATCGTTCGCAGTGGGTGGGTGAAAAATGCGGCGTCCGCTACATCAATGATTCTAAGGGCACGAACGTGGGCGCGACCGTGGCGACGGTCTCGGGAATGCCGGGGACCCTGCTGCTCATCGCCGGTGGTGATGGCAAGGGTCAAGATTTCGCTCCGCTTGCCTCAGTGCTCGCGGGTCGCGCGCGGATGGTGTTGCTCATCGGACGTGATGCGCCCCGACTTGCTGACGCGCTCAGTGATTGCTGCGAGATCGTCCGTTGTGCCTCACTCGAAGAGGCGGTTCAGGAAGCGGCAACACGCGCGAAATCCGGAGAGATCGTCCTGTTATCGCCTGCGTGTGCGAGCCTCGATATGTTTCGTGATTACACCGAGCGTGGCGATCGTTTCGCCGCTGCCGTAGAGAGGTTGCCCTCATGAGTATCTGTGCGTTACCGGCTCGCGGTGGTGCTCGTCCCACTACCGTTCATCTCGATCTGATCACCCTGCTGATCGTGTCCTCGATCGTCTTGCTCGGCCTCATCATCGTCACCTCTGCTTCGATGTCGATCGCTAGCAAGGCAGCCGGTGATCCGTTCCTTTATCTCGAGCGGCAGTTCGTACTCGTGGTGGCCGGCGCTATCGCAGCAGCATTCGCCTTTGCAATACGGACCGAGTGGCTGGAGAAATCAGCCTTGTTGCTACTCGCCTTGGCGGGAGTGCTGCTGATCGCGGTTCTCATCCCTGGGATTGGTCATTCGGTGAACGGCAGCCGTCGCTGGATCCGACTCGCAGGCTTTAACTTTCAGGCGACAGAGGCGGCTCGTGTGATGGTGCTCATCTTCATTGCGAGCTACGCCGTCCGTCGCGAGGCGGAACTACGCAGCTCGTTGATGGGACTCATCAAGCCCTTGCTCGTCGTCAGTCTATTCTTTGGTCTGATCCTGATGGAGCCGGATTTCGGCGCCGCGGTTGTCCTGACCGCGACGGCTTTTGGTGTACTTTTCGTCGCCGGTGCACGTTGGCGCGATGTGATCGGTCTCGCGGTGATCGGTGCGGGCCTTCTGGCCGCGGTGGCGGTGTCTTCTCCGTACCGACTGCGTCGTCTCACCTCCTTCCGTAACCCTTGGGAAGATCCGTTCGACAGCGGCTTTCAATTGACGCAAAGCTTGATCGCCATCGGACGTGGCGGTTGGACCGGCGTCGGGCTGGGTGAGAGCGTGCAGAAGCTCTTCTATTTACCGGAAGCGCACACCGATTTCCTTTTTGCCGTCCTCGCCGAAGAGCTCGGATTATTGGGCGTGCTGCTCACGATCGCTTTGTTCGTCGCCTTGGCCTGGCGGGCGCTCCACATCGCGCGCCTCGCCAACGAAGCCGGCCTGAAGTTCCAGTCTTATCTCGCTGCGGGCTTCGGCATCTGGGTGGCGATTCAGGCCTTCATCAACATGGGCGTGAACATGGGTGTGCTACCCACCAAAGGATTGACCTTACCATTCATGAGCTATGGACGATCGAGCTTAATCGTCACGCTCGCTTGGGTCGGTGTCCTGCTGCGCGTGTATCACGAAGCGGCTCAGGCTTCTCGAGGAGCAACGGCCGCGAGTCTTCGCGGCGATAGTGCGGTGCGATTACGTGGTGGAGCAGGGGAGGCGGTCGAAGCGTGAGCAAGCCCTGCGTCATGATCATGGCGGGCGGCACCGGTGGACATGTGTTTCCGGCGTTGTCGCTTGCAGGACTGCTTCGATCCCGTGACATCGAGGTCGTTTGGCTCGGCACCCGTGCGGGCATCGAATCACGCCTCGTTCCGGCAGCGCGTATCGATGTCGAGTGGATCGATATCGGAGGCTTACGCGGCAAAGGACTTTCCAGGTTGCTTGCTGCGCCGATTCGACTCACTCGCGCCCTTTGGCAGGCGCTTGCTGCCGTGCGACGTCATCAGCCGCGCGTGGTCGTGGGTTTAGGTGGATACGTCACTGGACCCGGCGGGCTCGCGGCGTGGCTGGCGCGGCGTCCGCTGGTCATTCATGAGCAAAATGCCGTGGCCGGCTTCACCAACCGCATCCTCGCACAGCTGGCGACGCGCGTACTCGAGGCGTTCTCGGGCAGCTTTGGTCCTGGCACGCAGGCGACGACGGTTGGCAATCCGGTACGCGCTGAATTCTTTGAACTCCCAGCGCCCTCCGTGCGTTACGGTTCACGTGAGGGTCCGCTGCGTGTGCTCGTCGTCGGCGGTAGTCAGGGCGCACAACGTCTCAATGCTGTGGTGCCCGAGGCCGTCGCCTTACTACGGGGTAAGATCGACGTGCAGATTCGTCATCAGACGGGTACGCGCACGCTGGAGAGCACACGCGAAGCCTATGCGTCACGCGGGATCGCAGCGGAGGTTAGCGCCTTCATCAACGATATCGCGATGGCGTATGCCGACGCGGATCTCGTGATCTGTCGCGCCGGCGCGCTCACGGTGTCAGAGCTTGCTGCAGCAGGGGTCGCATCGATTCTTGTGCCCTTTCCGGCGGCGGTCGATGATCACCAAACTCGCAACGCACGCTGTCTCGTCGAGCGCGACGCGGCGGTGTTGTTACCGGAGCGCGAACTCACGCCGCAGCGACTGGCCTCCGAACTTCAGCGCTTCGCGACGGATCGAGCATCGCTGTGCCATATGGCCGAGCGAGCGCGCCAGATTGCTCGACCGGATGCGACCGAAGCGCTCGCAAAGGCGTGTTTTGCGGCTGGAGGTCTTGCGGCATGAATATGGAACGCATGCGTCGCATCCACGGCATCCACTTCGTCGGTATCGGCGGCAGTGGCATGGGAGGCATCGCCGAGGTGTTATTGAACCTCGGGTATCGCGTGCAGGGTAGCGATCTCAAACCGAACGCGGTGACGGGGCGTCTCGCCGATCTCGGTGCCAAGATCACTTTTGGCCATACGGCAGGGAATATCGCGGGTGCCGACGTCGTCGTCGTGTCGACGGCGGTTTCCAAAGAAAACCCAGAGGTCGCCGCGGCGCTGGCGCACCGTATCCCGGTCGTACCGCGCGCGGAAATGCTCGGCGAGCTCATGCGTTTCCGTTCTGCGATCGCCGTCGCGGGAACGCATGGTAAGACCACGACGACGAGTCTTGTCGCCTCGGTGCTTGCCGAAGGCGGGGAGGACCCGACCTTCGTCATCGGTGGTCGTTTGAAGAGCGCGGGTACGAACGCTCGATTGGGTGCGGGTCGATATCTGGTCGCCGAAGCCGACGAGAGTGATGCCTCGTTCCTGCACCTGCAGCCGCTGATCGCCGTGGTGACGAACATCGACAATGATCATCTCGGGACACACGACGGTGATTTCAATCGCCTTCGTCAAAGCTTCGTCGATTTTCTCCACAACCTGCCGTTCTACGGGCTTGCGGTGCTGTGCGCCGACGATGCCGCGGTGCGCGGTATCCTCTCGCGTGTCGGTCGTCCGATCACGACCTACGGAATTGACGAGGGAGCAGACGTTCGTGCCGTCAATGTGGTCCGACAGGGCCCGCAAACGATATTCGCTGTGGTGCGACCGGGTCATGCGACGCTGCTTTCGGTTCGCCTCAATCTTCCGGGTCGACATAACGTTCAGAACGCTTTGGCTGCCGTGGCCGTGGCGAGCGAGCTTGGGGTCAAAGACGAAGCGATCCAGCGGGGGCTTGCCAAGTTTCAGGGTGTCGATCGACGCCTGCAGCACGTGGGTGATGTGCGTGTGGGGTCGGGTCATGCAGTCATCATTGATGACTACGGCCACCACCCGACTGAGATTCGCGCAACGCTCGATGCCGTTCGGCAGGCGCACCCTGATCGACGTATCGTGCTCGCCTTTCAGCCGCACCGCTACACGCGAACGCGTGACCTACTCGATGATTTCGCCGGTGTCCTGTCGACGGTCGACGTGCTGCTCGTCACCGAAGTGTACGCGGCAGGCGAGGCGCCGATCGCCGGCGCCGATGGCCGTGCCATCTGCCGAGCCGTGCGCTCGCGTGGTCAGATCGAACCGGTATTCGTACCGCGTGTCGAGGAGCTCGCAGCAAGCCTGCAAGGTCTGCTACGAGCAGGCGACGTGGTGCTCGCCATGGGGGCAGGCAATATCAGTGCCGTGGCTCACGGACTCTCCAAGCAGCTTGGGGAGGGCGGTCGATGAGCGCGCTCGCACTCGACCCCGCGCTGCGTACGACCTTGCAAACGAGTTTTGCCGGTCGCGTCGCGATTGATCAGCCGATGTCACGCTACACCTCTTGGCATGTCGGAGGTCCCGCAGAGATTTTGTTCGAGCCGAGGGATCGCGTCGATCTGGCAGATTTCCTGCGTGCGCTGCCCGCTGATGCACCCTTATGGTGGGTCGGTCTCGGTAGTAATCTCTTGGTGCGTGATGGCGGATTGCGCGGCGCCGTCATTTCTTTGCACGGCGCCTTGAGCGAGCTCGAGCGTCGAGGCGATACCGAGGTGTGGTGCGAGGCCGGTGTGCCGTGTGCACGCATCGCTCGCCAGTGCGTCAAGTGGGGGCTCGGTCCGGCTGAATTTTTTGCCGGCATTCCTGGGACGCTAGGTGGTGCACTCGCCATGAACGCGGGCGCCTTCGGGGGCGAAACTTGGCGTCACGTACGTAACGTCGAAGTCATCGATCGTAGCGGCGCGATCCGTCTGCGCAATGCCTCTGAATACCGCGTGTCGTATCGATATGTGGAATCGCCGATCGAGGGCGAGGCTTTCCTCGGCGCGACGCTGTATTTCGAGCAGCGAGAGGGTGTCAGTAACGAGGCGATTTGCGATTTGCTCGTCGAGCGCAAGCAGAAGCAACCGATCGGCGAGTGGAGTTGCGGGTCGGTATTCACCAATCCGCCCGGGGACCATGCCGCGAGGCTCATCGAGGCCGCAGGACTCAAGGGCGCACGCATCGGCGGAGCCCGGGTCTCGCCGAAGCATGCCAACTTCATTATCAATGAGGGTGAGGCGACCGCCGCCGACCTCGAGCAACTGATTCATCGCGTTCGCGAGACGGTGGTTCAGCGTTTCGGTATCCATCTCAAGACTGAGGTGCGCATCGTGGGGGAGGCTGCCTGATGCATCTTGCCCACGATCCTTCCGCCCTGCGTGCTGTGAGCGATCCGCGCGAGTTTGGCAAGGTTGCCGTGATGTTCGGCGGGCAGTCGAGTGAGCGCGAGGTATCGCTACTGACCGGGCAAGCCGTGCTCGCGGCGCTTTTAAAAAAAGGCGTCGACGCCCACGCAGTGGATCCGAAAGACGTCGAGCTCTCGTCATTACTCGATCAAAGATTTGATCGCGTATGGATCGCGTTGCACGGGCCCGGTGGCGAAGACGGCACCCTGCAGGGTGCGCTCGAGTGCCTGGGTTTGCCGTATACCGGCAGTGGCGTTCTGGGATCGGCCGTGTGCATGGACAAAGTGCGTACGAAGCGACTGGCCGCCGCAGTCGGCATCTCGACCGCCGACTTCATGGTGCTTCGCGGACCCTCTGACTTCGAGAGTGCGGTGGCGAGACTGGGCCTACCGATGTTCGTGAAACCTGCGACGCAGGGTTCTTCGGTCGGCATCTCGAAGGTGGAGCGCGCAGCCGATCTTACAGCAGCCTACGCGGCTGCCGCGGCGACCGACGACGTCGTGCTCGCCGAGGCGTTCATCCCGGGCGCTGAGTACACGGTCGGCGTCCTGCATGGGAAGGCGATGCCGTCGATTCGTATTGCGACACCAAAAACCTTTTACGACTACGAAGCAAAGTATCTCCGCTCGGATACGGTCTACGACTGTCCGTCAGGTCTTTCGGCCGAGACCGAGCGACATTTTGGAGCCCTGGCGATCGGCGCCTTCGCCGCCGTCGGTGCCGAGGGCTGGGGGCGCGTCGATTTCATGGTGGATGTGACGAGTAGGCCTTTGTTGCTCGAGATCAATACGGTTCCCGGAATGACCGATCACAGCCTCGTACCGATGGCCGCCCGCGCCAGCGGCATCGACTTCGAGACCCTCGTTTGGCGCATTCTCGAGACGAGCCTCACTCGTCGGCGCAGGGATTGAGGGCAGGAGAGTAGGCATGGCTCTGTTTGCAAATCGAAAAGCTCGCAACCGCCGTCGCGCGGAGAAGTCCTCTTGGGAAATGCCCGAGATCGACTGGCATCGACTTGCCTACGGCACATCGGGATTTGCTGCTGTGGCCGCATTTCTTTGGTTAATTGTCACTGCGCTCGACCAGTCAATTGATCGAGTCGTCGTACAGGGACGATTCCAGCGCGTATCACCGATGGATGTCGAGCAGGCTGTGCGTGATCGCATCCACGATGCCGGGCTCGTCACCGTTGATCTTGCGACGTTGCAGCGTGCGATCGAAGAGTTACCCTGGGTCGATACCGCAAGTGTCGGTCGTGCCTGGCCGCGCGGTCTTCAGGTCCGAGTGGTTGAGCAGGTCGCCGCAGCGCGTTGGGGTGCAAATGGACTCCTCAACGATCGCGGAGAGCTGTTCCTCTCCGAAGCGCGCTTCATTCCGCCCGAATTACCGCGGCTCTCAGGGCCCAAAGGCACCGAAACGCTCGTCGCCAAGCGATATCTCGCGATTCAGGGTCGACTAGTCGAGGGCGGCGTCCGTATCGCCGCATTACGGCTCGATGCTCGCGGTGCCTGGGATATCGATCTCGACAACGGCGTTCGCATTCGACTTGGACGTCGTCAGGTGGATGAGCGCTTCGAGCGCTTCGTCGCGGCGGCTTTACGCATCGTAGTACAGCGCTCAGCCGAGATCAATTACGTCGATATGCGTTATACAAACGGATTTTCAGTGGGTTGGCGTGGCAGTACCAAAGTCGCGGCCGTCGATGAATTCGACGACGCCCCAGAAGGTTGACGGACGGACTGAAGGAACATGGTGAAGAAACCAGAAAGACAACTCATCGTCGGACTCGACATTGGCACCTCCAAGGTGGTGGCCCTCGTCGGCGAAATCGCGCCGGATCATAGCATCGAGATCATCGGTATCGGTTCGCAGCCGTCGCGCGGACTCAAGCGCGGTGTGGTGGTGAACATCGAGTCGACCGTGCAGTCGATTCAGCGCGCCGTCGAAGAGGCCGAGCTGATGGCCGGGTGCGAGATCCATTCGGTGTTTGCAGGAATCGCCGGCAGTCATGTCCGTAGTCTCAACTCGCATGGTGTCGTGGCGATTCGTGACAAAGAAGTGCAGCTTACCGACGTTGAGCACGTGATCGATGCGGCTAAGGCGGTGGCGATCCCGGCAGATCAAAAGATCCTCCACGTGCTGCCGCAAGAATTTATCATCGACGGTCAGGAAGGCATTCGCGATCCGGTCGGTATGTCGGGCGTACGCCTCGAAGCCAAGGTGCATATCGTCACGGGTGCTGACAGTGCCGCACAGAATATCGAAAAGTGCATCCAGCGCTGTGGTCTCGATGTCGATGACGTCGTGCTCGAACCGCTCGCGTCCAGCTACGCTGTACTGACCGACGACGAAAAGGATCTTGGCGTGTGCTTGGTCGACATCGGCGGCGGTACAACCGACATCGCCGTGTTCTCGCACGGTGCGATCCGCCATACGGCGGTGATTCCAATCGCAGGTGATCAGGTCACGAACGATATTGCAGTGTCGATGCGTACGCCGACGCAGAACGCCGAAGAAATCAAATTGCTTTACGCCTGCGCGCTCTCGCAGCTTGCGAACCCCGATGAAACCATCGAAGTCCCCAGCGTCGGCGATCGTCCGGCCCGTCGCCTGGCACGACAAACGCTCGCCGAAATCGTCGAGCCCCGCTACGAGGAGCTGTTTGGCCTCATCCGCGAGGAGCTGCGACGCAGTGGTTTCGAAGAAGTGATCGCAGCGGGCATCGTGCTCACAGGCGGTAGCGCCAAGATGGAAGGAGCGATCGAACTCGCCGAAGAGGTGTTTCACGTACCGGTTCGTCTTGGCATGCCGGTGGGCGTGCGCGGTCTTGCCGACGTCACGAGTAATCCGATTCATTCGACCGGTGTGGGGTTGCTGCTCTTCGGACGCGATCATCTGGTGCCGCGCGGCTCGCGCACACGAGCGATCGCTGGAAATGCGCGAAGCATGGTGGAGCGTATGCGGGATTGGTTTCAAGGCAATTTCTGATCTTGTTTTTATTTTGGTAACTTCGACTACAGGAGCGACGTGTAATGTTTGAACTCATGGACTCTTACTGCCAGAGCGCGGTGATCAAGGTGCTGGGTGTGGGTGGTGGTGGCGGTAACGCCGTATCGCACATGGTGCAGACCGGCATCGAGGGCGTGGATTTCGTGTGTATCAATACCGATGCGCAGGCCTTGAAGAATTCCAACGTGAAGACTTCGCTGCAGATCGGCACCAATATCACGAAGGGTCTCGGTGCAGGCGCCAACCCCGACGTCGGTCGTCAGGCCGCGATGGAGGATCGCGATCGTATCATCGAGATGATCAATGGTTGCGATATGTTGTTCATCACTGCTGGCATGGGCGGCGGGACGGGCACGGGTGCAGCGCCTGTGGTTGCACAGATCGCCAAAGAACTTGGCATTCTCACCGTCGCCGTGGTCACGCGCCCATTCACCATGGAAGGCAGCAAGCGCTCGATCGTGGCCGATCAAGGAATGAATGAGCTCGCCAAGCACGTCGACTCGCTCATCACCATCCCGAACCAGAAGTTGCTCACTGTCCTCGGTCCGAAGACGACACTGCTCGATGCTTTCAAGAGTGCAAACGGCGTATTGCAAGGTGCGGTTCAGGGCATCGCTGAGCTGATCACGCGTCCGGGTCTCATCAATGTCGACTTTGCCGACGTGCGGACCGTGATGAGCGAGACCGGTATGGCGATGATGGGCTCAGGTCATGCGACGGGTGAAGATCGCGCTCGCGTCGCTGCCGAGATGGCGGTGTCCTCGCCGCTCCTCGAGGATGTCAATCTCTCCGGCGCCCGTGGGATCCTCGTCAACGTGACGGCGGGTCTCGATCTGGGGATCGGCGAGTTTGAGCAGGTCGGCAACATCGTCAAGGAGTTCGCCTCCGAAGACGCCACTGTCGTGGTCGGCACTGTCATCGACCCGTCTCTCACCGATGAACTGCGGGTCACCGTGGTGGCCACTGGCCTCGCGCGCTTACAGGCGCAAATGGCCGCGCGGAGCGGGGTGTCGAGTGGGGTCCGTGCGGCGCCCGTGCGTGCTGCCTTCGACGCTCCGCGAGTGAGTCGTCGTCCCGTCGCGGTGTCGTCGGACTACAGCAAGCTCGATGTCCCCGCGTACGAGCGCCTGAAGGCGGCGGCCGGCGACGGTCTGCGTCACGAGCCCGAGGCGGCAGACGATATACTCGACATCCCGGCGTTCCTGCGTCGCCAAGCCGACTGACGGTCGGTTTGGGGTACACTCGCCGCCTTCGATGACTCCCCCGACTTGCTGCCTCGAGGTGGCCTGTCTTGGGGGCAGTCGGGGGACACGATGGTCGGTCAACGCTCTTTAAAAAACGTCATTCGCGCGAGTGGTGTGGGGCTCCACACCGGCAAGCGCATTCTCATGACCATTCGTCCGGCTGCGCCGGATACCGGCATCGTCTTCCGTCGAACCGATCTCTCCGTCCCAGTCGATGTTCCCGCTCGCGCGGGTAATGTCGGCGAAACGACGCTCGGCACGTCGCTCGTCAAGGGAGAGGTGCGCGTTTCGACGGTCGAGCATTTGCTGTCGGCGTTCGCAGGTCTCGGAATCGACAACGCGCTCGTCGAGGTCAGTGGTCCGGAGGTTCCCATCATGGATGGCAGCGCCGGCCCCTTCGTGTTCCTGCTGCAATCGGCGGGGCTCGAGCAGCAGCGCACGCCGAAGCGCTTCGTTCGCATCCGCAAATCCGTCAAGGTCGAGGATGGCGATAAGTGGGCGCGATTCGATCCGTTCGACGGTTTCAAGGTCAATTTCGAGATCGAGTTCAATCACCCGATCTTCAAGCGCCACGGCCAGCGTGCGAGCATGGATTTCTCCACGACGTCGTTCCTCAAAGAAATAAGCCGTGCGCGTACCTTTGGTTTCATGCGTGACCTCGAGTCGATGCGCTCACGTAATCTCGCGCTCGGCGGCAATCTCGACAACGCCATCGTGCTCGATGACTCCAAAGTGCTGAACGAGGGCGGGCTCCGATACGAAGATGAGTTCGTGAAGCACAAGATTCTCGATGCGATCGGTGATCTCTACTTGCTCGGGCACAGCCTGATCGGCGAGTTCTCCGCCTTCAAGTCCGGACACGGGCTCAACAATCGATTGCTTCGCACCTTGTTGGCCGATGAGTCCGCTTGGGAGGCGATCGTGTTCGAACGCCCCGAAGACGCGCCGATTTCTTATGCGCGCGTGCCCGTGCTCGCTGCGACGGGCTGAATTTTCACCACGAATTTTTTGACGCTAGGACGGAAGGCCTTGGCCTCGTCCGTTAAACCCGGCAGGGCGAAGCGGAGTCGAGCGGCCCACGAGGCCGAACTTGCGTGTAAGGTGAGTGTGTCGTCTCGCTCGACATAGTGAACGATGGCCTCGAGCAGGCGAGATTCGAGCTTTTCAGCGAAAAAATCGCGCCAATCGCGTTGCTGGCCTTTGAATGTTTTGGCGGCCTGAGCCAGCCCCGATCGCGATAACAAGTCTCTGATTTCGCGGGGTTTGCTCGCTCGAGGGGAAAATCCGCGACGTGGCGATTGCTCCAGTTTGGGAGATTTTGGCTTGAGGCGGGGCGGTGGTTTGGGCATAGTCGGAGTTCGTCGATTATGGCATCGGACATTCGCCTATGGGGGCCGCCGTGAAATTCGTCGTACTGCGCCAGCGCGCGGCGCAGGTCCGTAGTCTCGATTTGCCCGGGTCCTTGGTGCTCAGCATCGGAGCAGTCCTGCTCCTGGCGGTCATCAGCCTTTCGTTCTTGGTCGGCCTCAGTGTCGGCGATCGAGCCTCGGGCGGGCCGTCGTTGCTTGCGCGTTTGACCTCCTCTGAGCAAGGCGAAATCGACGACCTGCGCGCTCGCCTTCAAGAGCGAATCGATGCCATGTCTGCGCGAGTGGGACAACTCAACGCCCATGTCATCCGGCTCGATGCGCTCGGCAAACGACTCGCAGAGATGGCCAACGTGGATTCCCGAGAATTCGACTTTTCCATGGCACCCTCCGCGGGGGGTCCGGAGTCGAGAGCGAGAGTGGCCGTTCAGGCGCCTGAGCTTTCTGCAATGATCGACCACTTCGAATCTCGGCTCGTGCAGCGCGACGCTCAGCTCAATGTGCTTGAGCAGATCATCCTGCAGCGTGAGTTGCGCAAGCAGATCCTTCCTGAAGGTCGTCCCGTCGAGCGCGGTTTTCTCTCATCGGGTTTCGGTCATCGACAAGATCCGGTTTCCGGCGAATTCAGCTTCCATCGAGGCGTCGATTTCGCGGGTAATGCCGGCGACCCTGTCATCGCGGTCGGAGCGGGAGTCGTCACCTTCGCCGGTTATCGGGCCGATTACGGTTACGTGGTCGATGTCACGCACGGCGACGGATATGTGACGCGCTACGCCCATAACTCCCGTGTTCTCGTGCGTCAGGGCGAGACGGTGTCTCGCGGTGAGCGTTTGGCCATCATGGGCTCGACGGGTCGTTCGACCGGACCGCACGTCCACTTCGAGGTCCTTCGAAACGGGGCTCCTGTGAACCCGCTCTCCTATCTCGGGGGTTGAATTCGACCCGCAGCACCCCGTCGACGTAACATGCCGTTCTTTTAGTCGGCGTCTGTCCAGGGGTTCCCCGGGTGCTCAATTTCCTCCAGCGTATTTTCGGAAGCCGCAACGAGCGGATGGTCAAGGCCATGGCGCGCGAGGTGCGTGCGGCCAATGCCTCCGAGCCCGCTTTGCAGGCGCTCTCTGACGAGCAGCTTCGCGCCAAGACCGAGGAATTTCGTGGCCGATTGAAGCGTGGCGAGACCCTCGACGCGTTGTTGCCCGAGGCCTTCGCCGTGGTGCGCGAGGCCGCTCGTCGTACGCTCGGTCTTCGGCACTTCGACGTTCAGTTTCTCGGCGGTATCGCGTTACACCGCGGCCGCATCGCCGAAATGCGCACGGGTGAAGGCAAGACGCTTGTCGCAACTCTGCCTGCATACCTCAACGCGCTCACGGGCGAAGGCGTGCACGTGGTCACCGTCAATGAATACCTAGCTCAGCGCGACGCGGACTGGATGGGGCCGATCTACCGATTCTTAGGTCTGACCGTCGGCGTCATTCGCGGCCAGCAACCGTCAGCTGAGAAGCGTCAAGCGTACGGCTGCGACATAACTTACGGCACTAACAACGAATTAGGTTTTGACTACCTTCGTGACAACCTTGCGTTTCGCCTCGAGGATCGTGTGCAGCGCTCGCTGCCCTATGCCATCGTCGACGAAGTCGACTCGATCCTGATCGACGAAGCGCGTACGCCGCTCATCATTTCGGGTCCTGCCGAAGAAAGCACGGATACCTACCTTGCGATCAACGCCCTCGTACCGCGCCTCGAGCGTGCCGAGGGTCCGCCGCCGCGCTCGGGAAACATGCTTTCGGGCGAGTCTGAGCCCGAGCCTGCAGGCGATTACATGGTGGATGAGAAACAACGGCAAGTTCACCTGACCGAAGCGGGCCACGAGAAGGTCGAGGCCCTCATGATCGAGGCGGGAATGCTCCGCGAAGGCGAGAGTCTTTACGATCCGTCGAACATCCGCCTCATGCATCATCTCAATGCGGCGTTACGCGCCCACGCGCTCTACAAGCGAGATGTCGAATACATCGTGCGGGGCGGCGAGGTCATCATCGTTGACGAGTTCACGGGCCGCACCATGCCGGGACGTCGCTGGTCCGACGGTTTGCATCAGGCGGTCGAAGCGAAAGAGGGTGTGCGAGTCCGCGAAGAGAATCAGACGATCGCTTCGATTACCTTCCAAAACTTCTTCCGCATTTATCGCAAGCTTTCAGGCATGACCGGCACGGCCGATACCGAGGCGCCCGAGTTTCTGCAGATCTATAACCTCGAGGTGAATGTCATTCCGACTCACCGACCCATGATCCGCAAGGACATGGCCGACCTCGTGCATCTCACCCAGGCCGATAAGTTCAAGGCGATCGTCGAAGACATCCGGGAGTGCGTGACGAGGCAGCAGCCGGTTCTGGTCGGTACCACCTCGATCGAAGCGTCTGAGCTCATCTCCGGGGTGCTCAAAAAAGAAGGTATCGCCCACGAGGTGTTGAACGCGAAGCAACACGAGCGTGAAGCGCCGATCGTAGCGCAAGCAGGTCGTCCGGGTGCGGTCACGATTGCGACGAACATGGCCGGCCGTGGTACCGACATCGTGCTCGGTGGCAGTCTCGGTTCCGAACTGAATGCGTTGCCCGCTGAGTCCACTGACGAGCAACGTGCCGCGGCGCGTACGGCCTGGCAGCAGCGTCACGAGCAAGTTCTCGCGGCGGGCGGCCTGCACATTATCGGTACCGAGCGTCACGAGTCCCGTCGTATCGACAACCAGCTACGAGGTCGTTCGGGCCGTCAAGGCGATCCAGGGTCTTCTCGCTTCTATCTGTCGATGGAAGACAACTTAATGCGTATTTTCGGTGATCCGAACTTCACCAAGCGCCTGCTTTCTGCCGCTGGCATGAAGGAAGGCGAGGTCATCGAGAGTCGCATGCTGAGCCGACGTATCGAAGTGGCGCAGCGCAAGGTCGAGTCGCACAACTTCGATATCCGCAAGCAATTACTGTTGTTCGATGACGTGGCGAACGATCAGCGCAAGGTCATTTACCAGCAGCGCACCGAGATTATGGGCGCCACCGATCTGTCGCTCGCCATCCGCGGGATCCAGGCGGACGTGGTGGGACGTCTGCTCGATGAATACTTGCCGCGTAACGTGCCTCACGAAGACTGGGACCTCGAGAGCTTGCGCGATGGGCTGCGCAAAGATTTCCACACGGACGTCGATCTGCGTTCATGGGTGGTTGCAGAGCCCGAGATTGACGAAGTCACGCTCCGAGCTCGAGTGCGCGAGGCGGTGGCCCAGCACTATGACGAGAAGTCGCGGCGTTACGGTGCCGAACTCATGCAGCATCTCGAGAAAGACGTCATGCTGCGTACGCTCGATCAACACTGGCGCGAGCATCTAGCCGCCATGGACTATCTGCGGCAGGGTATCCATCTTCGGAGCTACGCGCAAAAAGACTATCGTTACGAATACCGTCGTGAGGCCTACGAGCTCTTCAGCAATATGCTCGACCGCGTCAAATTCGATACGGCTTCGTTGCTTGCTCGCATCGAAGTGCGGGGCGAGGCTGATCTGCAGCGCGAAGAAGAAGAGCGTCAAAGAAAACTGCTCGCGGCGCTCCAGGCGCAGCACGCCGAGGCTCAATCGCCGTTGGGTGCTCAGCCTAAAGCGGGCGAGACGGTCGCCGGCGAACGAGCCGCGCCCGGAACGCTGGTTCGAGGGGAGCGTAAGGTCGGTCGCAACGAGCCTTGCCCCTGCGGATCAGGCCGTAAATACAAGCATTGTCACGGCGCGCTCGAATCCTGAGCACCGTCTCCGACAACTCGTGCATCGTCGTCGTCGCCGGTGCGCTGATCGACGAGGAAGGACGGGTGCTCATCGCAGCCCGGCCGCAGGGCAAACATATGGCCGGTCGCTGGGAGTTTCCCGGCGGCAAGATCTCCGGCGGTGAGTCGCCGGAGGCGGCGCTACGCAGAGAGCTTCGCGAGGAACTGGGTATCGAGGTGCAATGCTGTCGCTTCGAAATGTCGCTCGTCCACGCCTACCCCGATCGCGAGGTGGAGTTGTTGTTCCACGTGGTCGAGGCGTGGCGTGGGACACCCGAGTCGCTCGAGGGGCAGGTGCTGCGCTGGGTACCGATCGCGGAACTTTCCGACCAAGATATCCTCGAAGCGGACCTACTGTTCATCCGTACTTTGCAGCAACGCGTCGGCGGCGCAAGATAGCGTCATGAGTCACGGATCCGAGCGCATCGAGGTACGTAACCCCCGCAGCGGGAAGGTCGATTTTGCCTTCGATGCGCCGACGTCGACGGAACTGACCGCACGGCTCCACGCGTTGCGCGCTGCGCAGAGCCGTTGGCGTGCACGCACGCTGGATGAGCGAATCGCTATTCTTCGTCGCTGGCGCGCCGAGTGGGTGGCTCGTCAGTCCGTGATCGTCGATGCGCTCGCCCAAGATACCGGCCGCTTTCTGATCGCGACGAGTGAGGTCACGACCGTCGCTGGAATGATAGATCGCTGGACCGCCCTCGCACCGTCGCTGGCCGTCGAGGAAGAGGCTCGCTCGGCGAGCTTGCCGCAGATTTCCTATCGCTCGCAGTACGTGCCCTACGAACTCGTCGGCATCATCAGTCCCTGGAATTTCCCAGCGACGTTGTGTTTCATCGACGCCGTACCTGCGTTGCTTGCGGGCTGCGCAGCCTTCATCAAGCCGAGCGAGGTGACGCCGCGCTTCGTGGGTCCCGCTCTCGAGTCCATCGCGGCTGTGCCCGAGCTGGCCGAGGTGCTGCATCTTCAGCCCGGCGACCGACAGACTGGCGAACAGCTTGTCGAGAGCGTCGATGCCGTGTGCTTTACGGGTAGCGTGGCGACGGGACGGCTCGTTGCCGCCAACGCGGCGCGTCATTTCGTCCCAGCGTTTCTCGAGTTGGGGGGTAACGATCCGCTCATCATCACGGCGACGGCCGATCTTGAGCGAGCCACCGATGTGGCGCTGCGATCGGCCTGTCTCGCTACGGGGCAGGCCTGTCAGAGCATCGAGCGTGTCTACGTCGATCAAAAAATATACGAGCCGTTTATCGCGCGGCTCGTCGAGAAAGCGAAGGCCGTCGAGCCGAATTGGCCCGACATCCATCAAGGTACGATCGGCCCCTTTATTTTCGGCAAGCAGGCGGATGTGGTTGCTGCGCAGATCGCCGATGCGGTTTCGAAGGGAGCGCGTGTCCTGTGCGGGGGGCAGATCGAAGACCACGGTGGCAAATGGCTGCGACCCACCGTGCTGGTCGGCGTCGATCACCGAATGAGCATCATGACTGAAGAAACCTTCGGGCCGATCATTCCCGTCATGGCGTTCGATCACATTGATCAAGCCGTCGCGCTTGCAAATGAAGGCATCTACGGACTGTCGGCCGGCGTGATCGCCAGTACGCTCGAAGAGGCTGAGGCGATTGGTCGACGGATCGATGCAGGCGGCGTCAGCCTTAACGACGGCGCGCTCACCGCCCTCTGTCAAGAGATGGAGAAACATTCGTTCAAGTTGTCGGGTCTCGGCGGATCACGCATGGGGCCGGCCGGCTACCTGCGCTTCTTTCGTCGCAAAGTGCTCATCCGTCAGCACGGACAACCGACTACGATCGCGAGCGTCGCCGAATCGAATCTCAGCAAAGGAAAGACTCCATGAGCAATCAGGACCTCGGGCTCCCCGAAATCAAAATCGACTCCGCCAGCCTATACCGGGAGGACGTGTTCACCGATCGTCGAGCGGGCACGCTACGACGAATGATTCCGGTACTAACCGATGGCTCGCCCGATACGTCGCGACCGGCGCTGTGGCTCGGTCAGACCCAGCTCATGACGCCGGGCGGTGTACTGCCTCTCGGCTTCGAGATCGAGGCCAAAGATTTGGCTGAAGCGATCGACAAATTTCCAAATGCGGTCAGGAAGGCCCTCGAAGACGCCGTCGAGGAAGCCCAGCAAATGCGCCGTGAGGCGGCTTCACGCATCGTGGTGCCTGAGTCGGGCGCCGCGCTCGGTCAGACGCTCGGTGGCAAGATCAAGATGCCTTAAGCATCAGCGACCTGGCGATAGACCTCAGCGAACTCGGCCTGTGATCTCACGCAGACCGAGAGATCTTTGAGTAGTCCATCGTGCAGGCTGTAGATCCAGCCATGGATTTCAAGGGCTTTGCCGCGATCCCAAGCGCTCTGAACGATGGTCGTCTGACCGACGTTGAGCACTT
>Ga0194131_10005499_pt1 | contig 18223 bp, 15 predicted proteins | sample TA2KigO120mmetaG_FD_148631 | JGI IMG/M metagenome (GOLD analysis project Ga0194131, IMG submission 148631) | Freshwater microbial communities from Lake Tanganyika, Tanzania - TA2015053 Kigoma Offshore 120m | ecosystem: Environmental > Aquatic > Freshwater > Lake | place: Tanzania: Lake... | reverse complement strand
CGTTGCTCTTGGACGCCGTCACCGTGCTGCCCAGAAACCGCCCCTGGGAATCGACCGCGTTGACGATCTCGACCCCGGCATGCCGCACCGTCTTGCCGTCCACGATCACGATCTGATCCTGCCAGGGACACCGTCTTTTTCCGATACCGCATCTCTCGGCTGTGCGGATCGTCGCGGAACTTCAAAGCGCGCAGCTGAGCGGGGGTCAGAGTTTCGGCATACCTGGCCAAATCCGTCGGCCCGCGAACGACCCCTTGGGCCAGGGCCATGACGATCAAGCAGACCAGCCCAGCCAGCGGATAGGCTAGCCTAGACTAAATGCGAATCTGCGCTCAAAGCGTGCCTTAAAAATGCCTCCTGGGTGGAACAGGCCACTGGCCTGTTGCGGCAGGCTACCAGCCTGCCGCCATCTTCGGCGGCAGGTTGCCGCCGAAAACGGGCTGGTAGCCCGTTCCACCCATTTTCAAAACACGCTCTAAGCGAGAATCTCGCGCACCACGCGGCCGGCGACGTCGGTCAATCGAAAATCCCGTCCCTGGAATCGGAAGGTCAGCCTTTCGTGGTCCATGCCGAGGCAGTGCAGGATCGTCGCTTGCAGGTCGTGGACGTGAACGGGGTCGTTCACGATATTGTAGCTGTAATCATCCGTTTCGCCGTAGGAGATTCCTGGCTTGATCCCGCCGCCCGCCAGCCACGTCGTGAAGCAGCGCGGATGATGGTCGCGGCCGTAATCGTCCGCCGTCAACCGCCCCTGGCAATAGACCGTGCGCCCAAACTCGCCGCCCCAAATCACAAGGGTGTCTTCAAGCAGGCCTCGTTGCTTCAAATCTCGGATCAACGCCGCGGAAGCCTGGTCCGTGTCCTTGCACTGGCCCTTGATCTGACTGGGCAGTTTCACGTGCTGATCCCAGCCGCGATGGAACAACTGGATGAACCGCACGCCGCGTTCGGCCAGGCGGCGCGCGAGGAGGCAATTGTAAGCAAAAGTCCCCGGCTTTCGCGCGTCCGGGCCGTACATCTCCAGGATGTGCGCCGGCTCTTTGGAAAGATCGGTCAACTCCGGCACCGACGATTGCATGCGGTAGGCCATCTCATACTGCGCGATGCGCGTCGTGATTTCCGGATCGCCGAACTCCTGAAAATTCATCTGGTTCAGCCGCGCCAGGTCGTCGAGGAAGCGGCGGCGCCGGCCCGAATCGAATCCGGGCGGGTTCGATAGAAAAAGAACCGGATCGCCGGTGGAGCGGAACTTCACACCCTGATGTTTGCTTGGCAGAAAGCCGCTGCCCCAGAGGCGGTCGTAGAGCGGTTGGTCGTTCGGGTTGCCCGTGCCTTGCGACACCATCGCAATGAAGGCGGGCAAATCCTGATTCTCGCTCCCCATTCCATAGGAAAGCCACGCGCCGATGCTCGGCCGGCCTGCGAGTTGGGCGCCCGTCTGGAAAAAAGTGATGGCCGGATCGTGATTGATTGCCTCCGTGTGCATCGATTTGACGAAACACAGCTCATCGGCAACTTGCGCCGTGTGCGGCATCAATTCGCTGATCCATGCGCCGCTTTTCCCGTGCCGCGCGAATCGGAAAAGCGACGGCGCAACCGGAAAGCTGCTTTGAGTGGCGGTCATGCCCGTGAGCCGCTGGCCGCGACGAATCGAGTCGGGTAGTTCCGTGCCGCGCCAGCCGGCGAGCTTCGGTTTGTAATCGAACAAATCCATTTGCGACGGCGCGCCGGACTGGAACAAATAGATGACGCGTTTCGCGGTCGGTTTGTAATGCGGGGAACCTGGCGACCCTCCAGTCGAAGCCGTGGCAGGATCAGGCGCTGCGAATAGTTTCTCATTCAGCAGGGAAGCCAGCGCCGCCACGCCGACCCCGGCGCCGGCACGCCCGAAGAAATGGCGGCGCGTCATGTGCAGGCGTCGGTTCTGAACCGGGTTGGATTCGGCGAAATTCATTCGCGGTTGGTTGCAGCAGCGCTTCAAGTATTCGCAGGGCTCCAGCGTGGGGCCGGCTTCAAAAGCTTCAAGTAATTTCCGATCTCGCCCAACAAGGCACGATAGGTCGTTTGGCCAGCGACAATGTCCGTCATTAAGTCACTGAGGGCAACGCCGTGCTTGCGAAACAACCAGGCTGTCAATCGCGGCTGCCGGTACAACATCCAGGCCAGGATTCGGCCCGCTTTGAGATCGGGAAGAATCTCCTGCGCAACAAGCGCACGGTATCGCGACGCCACTTCGCCCGGATCGAAGGCGGCTTCGGCCAGCGACTGTGCCGCGAGTTGACCGCTGCGGATGGCGTACGTGAGACCTTCCGCCGTGACGGGGTCCACCAGTCCCGCGGCATCCCCCGTCAAAAGCACGCGTCCGCGCGCGAAGGGACCTCGTCGCGGGGTGACCGGAATCACATACCCGTGACGCTCGATCTTTTCCGGTGCATGTAAGCCGAGGATGGCAAGGTAGCGCTCGAATGCTCCATGCAGATCGACTCGCCCGCGTTTCATGCTCAGCACGCCGATGGAGAGATGATGCTGTTTGGGGAACACCCAGGCGTAGCCGCTTGGGATCACCTCGAAATCGAATCGCGCGGCGCGATTCAACCGCTCGAAGTCGTGCGCCTTGACGAACACTTCGCACTCCAACGCGGGGATCAGATTCGGCAGGGCATCCCATCCGGTTTGCTTCGCCACGGCACTGTTCGCGCCATCGGCCGCCACGATAAACTCCGCCCAAAACTGGCCGTGGGTCGTATCAATCTCCACCCCACGGTCGAGCGAGCAAATCGATTTCAGCGCGCAACCCTGTTTCAGTTCAACGCCGGCGCGCTGTGCCGCGAGGGCAAGCTGGTGGTCGAGCGCCGAGCGCATGGTCATGCAAATGATCGAAGACTGGCGGCGCGCCACGAAGTGAAGACCCTGCCGCACGAAGTTCAATTCCGCGACGCAACACGCGCGCTCCACAGGAATCTCAGCATGATGCGCAAGAAGCTGACACGCGCGATTCACCAACCCGCCGCCGCAAGTTTTGTAGCGCGGCAGATACGTTTTCTCGATCAAAAGCACTTTGGCGCCCGCTCGCGCGAGGGCCAACGCTGCCGCCGAACCTGCCGGCCCGGCCCCGACGATAGCCACGTCGAACTTCCGGTGGGACGAACTGGTCACGCCGGAAGTCTCGCTCTTTTGTGAAGCCGAGTAAAGCCGGTCATGGGGACCACACGCGCCTCGCGTGTTTCGACCGGCGCCCTCGCCGGTCGAAATCGTGTAGAACACCGGTCTCCAAAGGTGTTTGCTCCACGCAAATGCCTGTGGTCGGCGGGAGGGCCGTATGTGATCAGCGGCCTTTTCCCGTAGCGCAGAGTTGTACTCTGCTGTATCGCCGATTTGCAATCGGCAGCGCTCCGACAAGTTCCAGGGCGCTCGATCTGGTCGGAGCGCTTGAAGAATGCAATTCCGCGATCCGGCAGATTGAAAATCTGCGCTGCGGTAAACGCTTACAGTGTGCCGACGACCGCCCCAGGGCGCGTGCACTCCCCCTCGCGCTGAAACGCAAGAATTGATTTGTTGGCCAACTCGCTTCTGACTTTGTAGGCTCCGCCCCCATGCGAATGAATTGTTCGGATTGCAGTCGCCGTTCGGGCTTCACCTTGATCGAGTTGCTCGTGGTCATTGCGATCATTGCCATATTGGCGGCCATGCTGCTGCCGGCCTTGAGCCGATCCAAAGCCAAGGCTCAGGGGATTCTTTGCCTGAGTAACGCCAAACAGCTCACTCTGGCCTGGTCGATGTACACCGACGACCACGACGACTTTTTCGTCAACAATCACGGCCGCGACGAGACGCGCGCCACGCGCCAAAGCTGGGCCAACAACGTGCAGGATTGGACAGCCAGCCCGGACAACACAAATGTGCTTTTCCTGACCGAAGCGAAATTGTCTCCCTACCTGAGCCGCTCCGCCGCCGTGTTCAAATGCCCTTCCGATAAATCCGCCGCCGAATGCGGGCCGCGCATCCGGAGCATGTCCATGAACGCCATGGTCGGGCAAACCGGCACGCTGACGAACCGCTTCAACCCGACCTATCGCCAGTTCCTGAAACCCTCGGATTTGCTCAGCCCCGCGCTCACGTTCCTGTTCATCGACGAGCACCCGGACACCATAAACGACGGTTTCTTCGTCAATACTCTGGACGAATACAAATGGGGAAACCTTCCTGCCTCCTACCATAATGGCGCGTCGAGCTTGTCCTACACCGATGGCCACACCGAGGCGCGCCGGTGGAGCGTCGGAGGTCCTACGGGTACGATCCGGCCCGCGCGCCAGGGAGGTGTCGGCGGGATTTTCGACGCATCGCCGGCGACCGATTTTGAGTGGTTGAAGGAGCGGACGAGTGCGCGCCGTTAGGCACTTGCACAGCGCGGTAGGGACGCATTCTACTGCGTCCCCAATCAAACCTTGCGGCGGAGGACTGGAGGAAAGGAGACGGTGGCACACGCGCGACGTTTCGGGATTTCTCGTCGCCCGGTTTCGGTTCACCGGGCGCCTTGAGGAAGTCAGGGACGGGGTGGAACCCGTCCTTACCATGCGGTGGACGCATCCTTACCTTCGCCGGATCACCGCCAGCCAATCTTGAGTGGGTTCTTTTGCGCGCAAATTGCGGCCGGTTTTGTCGGTCGCGCCGATCTCAAACGATCCCGTGCGTCCATCGATCGGGGAAACTCCCGCGCCGATGGTCTCTGGATTCAGGGCGACGTGTTTGCCTTTCACAAAAGAAGCGGTCCAGGCCCATTTGCCGGGTTTGTCGGGCGACAAATGGACGCGCCATTTGGCGCCGGACTTGGCGGAAGTGCTCGCCGCGTTGCCATCCGCCGCAAAATAGCCTGGCACCCGATATTCGGGCGAACTCGACGTGTGGCGAAACGTGACCGTGAGCCGATAGTCCGTGAACGGATTGGGATCGCGGTCCGTTTCCTGCGCCGCCGGTCCGTCGAAGGTGAGCGTGACTTTGTGCCATTGTTTGAGTTCGCCGGAGACCACCGGGTTATCCGCGGCTGCCAGCGAACTGGCGGTCAGCACAGACAGGAGAAGGATCTGTTTCATAGAGCTTAAAGCGAGAAGTTCATGATCGGGAATCTGCCGACGATTACCCGAAGGACTCGGAACCGTCCATGAGTTTTGAATACGCGCAGTAACGCCGTCACGCTTCAACGCTCTCTCTGGCCCTGCTGTCGCACTGGAATCGGCACGTTGGACAGCTCGATGCGGCCCGCCTGGGCGTGAAACCATTCCTCGCGGCGATTACGGCGTGATTCAACCAACTCGCGGAAAGTGGGCGTGTCCGTCCGCATCACTTCCAATTCGGCGCGTTCAGCCGGCGGCACGTCCGCGGCGACGCGGATGGATTTGATCGGCACGCGTTGTTCCGGTTTGTCGTAAAAGCCCATTGGACCCGGCCCGCGCGGCAACCCCGAGAGCCACTCCATCCCCTGCACCACGCGTCCGATCAGTGTGACGTTGCGATCCAGATGGCGCGGCGCGTGGCCGATGACCGCATAGAGCTCCGTGCCGCCGCCGCTGTCCGCAGGCGCGTCGCGTCCGGCGCCCACCATCCCATAGCAATGTGCCAACCACATCTTGCCGGCGCGCTTGTCTCGCGCGACAGGAAAGCCGCCCGAAAGACCAACCTCGCGCGCATACACATCGCCGTCGGGAAGACGCGTAAATGGAATTTTCCGATCGAGCGCGCGGTCGAACTCGGCGGGCAGGGTTTTCTGGGCGCTCTGAATTTTGCGGGCCAGTTCCGGTTTCTCCGCGTTGGGATCAGCCCATTGCACCACGTAGTTGTCCTGCACGCGGACAATGGCGAGTCCGTCGTAATAATGTTCCCGCGCCAGCGCCTTTACATTGGCGACATGGCGGGGAGCGAACGCCGGCGCCAGTTCGATGACGACGCGGCCGCTGCCCAATTCAAGGTAAAGTGTATTTTCTGGATCGAGCGCTCGCCAATCGGCAGGTGAGGAGGCGGCCACGATTTCGGCCATGGTGCGGGCTTTGTGTTTAGGGGAATCGGCCGCCATCGTGGCGGCGGTCAGCAGCGAGAGGACGCAATAGATCGCGAGCAAAGGTGTGGACATGTCATCAAGGTGGTGGAAGCTCGTGGAGGAATCCAGCTTCAAAAAAATCTGCGCTGAATCGTTGCTCCGGAGGATTGCACGCGATCCCACAACTGGGTTCGGCATCAATGACACTCAACCGTTTTTCCTCTCCTCCCTTTTGAGGAGCAGAGGGAGAAGAAACGGAATGCCATGCGGAAAGCTAATCTCTGCCGAACACCACCGGCGATCCATGCCCGCAGCGTCCAGGTCGAGCTTGTATTTTCCTGCCGCCCGTGTGTGCTGTGCGCGTGCGACCGTTATCGCGATGGGCGGAATACACCGAACTGGTAGCCTTGTTCTTCATCCATGCCGCAGCGTTGGGCATGTGGTTTGTGCCGTTGAGCACCGTGCTCGACGCACATGGTCTGAACGCGATCAAACCCTACGCGTTTGCCACGTCCGGCGTCGCGGCGTTTGTTTCGCCACTCATCTTTGGCGCGATGGCGGACCGTCATGCGCCGCCTGCTTTGGTGTTGCGCGGTCTGGCCGTAGCCACGGCGATTGCCCTGGCGCTGGCGGCCACCGCGATCAAATTCCACTGGCCTCCGCCGCTGGTGCTGGCGTTGATCCAGTTCCACGCGCTCTGTTCGGCGCCAACGTGGGGCATTTCGTCCACGATCGTTTTCGCCCGGCTGCAAGATGCCAAACGCGAGTTCGGTCCGATTCGAGCCATGGCGACCTTGGGATGGATGGCAGGATGCTGGCTCGTCAGCGCGCTTAATGCGGACTCTTCGCCGCTCGCCGGGTACAGCGGAGCTGTGACCTGGCTCGTCGTCGCCGCGTTTACCTTCCTGTTGCCGAGCGTGGAGCCTCCGAAATCAGATGCCCGGCTCCGGCTAAGCCAGCGCCTGGGGCTCGACGCGTTGACGCTCCTGAAGAATCACGATCATCGCGTCGTATTCATCACCGCCGCGCTTTTGAACATTCCTCTGGCGGCGTTTTATCCCTACACCCCGCCGTATCTGCGGTCGCTCGGACTCGATCATACCAGCGCCTGGATGACCCTCGGACAAATCACGGAAATCATCGCCATGTTCGCGCTGGCGCGGCTGCTCACGACGTGGCGGCTCAAATGGATCTTCGTCGCGGGTCTCGTGTTCGGCGTCGTGCGCTTCGCGCTGTGCGCGCTCAACGCGAAGCTCTGGATTCTGACCGGCGTCACGCTGCACGGATTCTCCTTCGCCTTGGTATTCATCACCGCGCAGATCTATGTGGACGAACGCATGGACCCGGCCTGGCGGGCCCGGGCTCAAGCGCTTTTGACCCTGATGGTGAGTGGCGCGGGAAATTTGATCGGTTATCTTGGCACGGGTTGGTGGTTCGCCGCTAACGCGGGTCCTGTCGGCACACAATGGTCCCTCTTTTGGGGCGGGCTCGCCGCGGCTGTGGCTGGCGTGCTGGTGTACTTCCTCGTGGCGTACCACGGAATCGGCAAAGGACTCAAACGTGCGAAGGAAGGGCAAAGCTCCTGAACTGAGTCTGAATCACCATGCTCTCGCCCATGAATGTGGTAGGGCGAGTCCGTCCCCGGCGAGCCGCGCGACGTGCGTGGAATACGTCCGAGTCGGCTCGCTGGGGACAGGCTCGGCCTACCGTCCGGTGCATGGGAAGCTCCCTTGGTCTGGGAACCGTGCGCTCGGTCCATGAACCTCTCACGACCCTTTTTGCCTCTTTTCGTTTCTTTCGGCCATTCGCTTCGTTGGGCAGAAATGCCGGGAAAGACTTCACAGATTCCCCTTGATCGCCCATACTCGCGCTCATGCCGGATCCGGAGATTGATCCACTCGACCCGCTCGAAACCGCGCCGTGGCGTCCGGCGCGCGAAGTGTTCCGCCGCCTCGATTACGAGCCGCTGGCATCGGCGGCGCTCGATGATTTCCAGCTTCGCGGCCGGCTCTGGGAACTGATCTATGCCCTGGCTGGCCGGCGGATTTATCTGCATCACACCGATCATTTGACCGACTGCAGACTCTATGCCTGGCTGGCGGATGAATGGCTGGATGAGGAGATGGCCGATATCCCGCCAGAATTGGAGTGGAACCACGATGTGGACGCGTCCGATTTCGACAACGGTCTGGATCCCGTCATCTGGCTGCGTTTTTTCGCAACGGAAAGTGAACGCAAAGAATTTGCCGCCGACCACAACCTGAAATCCGTGCCGGCGCACGAAGACCCTGCGTGCGACCGCGATCGCTGGTTGCCAAGCCCGCCCGGCATTCCGGAAGCTGCGGAGGACGATGACTCATTCCCGTTCGACGATGAGCCCGACGATGAATCCGACCCGCTCGGTTTGGAAAGAGCGGATGCGGAAATCCGCGCGGAAAAAGAACGCCAGCAAGAACTCGCCCGCGAAGCCAGCCAAACGCCCGGTGCTTGGGAGCGGCCCATCGACCGCCTTCAACGCGCCGGCGTTTCTTTCCTGCCGCCGGACGAATTAACCGACGAAACCATCCCCGCGAAGCTCTGGGAACTTCTGCACAATCTCGCCTGCCAGAGTTTCTATGTCCAAAACTCCAATCACATCAGCGACCGCGAACTCTATGCCGCGCTCTGGACGCGCGGTTTGCGTGACGAAGCGCTGCTGCCGGGCCGGTCCCGCACCGGCGGCTGGTTCCACGACTGCATCGGCAGCGGCAGCGACGAACACTCCCAGCTCTGGTTGCGCTTCCACGCCACGGACCAAGAACGCGCCGAGCACGCCCGGCGATGGCCCGACGATCCCATGCCGCCGCGCGAGAAGCCGCCGTTCAACCGCGACTGGCGACTTCCGAAAGGGCCGTTCTGATCGGGTTTCGCTTGCGGCATCTCGACTCCGATTTGTTTAAGAGCGTGTCCGAAAATTGCGCGGGGTCCTGCGGCGAGGGATTTTGGCTGTGGCCAAGGCGGCGAGGTCCGAGCATCCCCTTCGCGGGCTGTAAGGACCGAGCCAACGCAGGCCGCGGCCAAAAGACCCGCCGCCCGGAGGGTTTTCGCGCCAAAGGCCGCCTGGCTTCGTTGCTCCTCAGTCGAAGATCCAGGGAGGATATTCTCCTTCGTTGCGCCTCGCCATCCGGCCTTTGGCGCGAAAACAGGACCCCGCGGAATTTTCGGACACGCTCTAAGTCGAGAAGCCGAGGTGCGACGGGGAGTACGATGTAGCGCAGGCTTTCCAGCCTGCGGGTTCAGGCGACTTTCCAGTCGCCCGAAGCGGAACTGGAAAGTTCCGCCACCCGCAGACAAGAATGTCTGCTCAACGCTCGCTTGCCTCCCATTGTTCGCGCCAACTTCATTCTCGGGTTGAACCGGCATTTTTCCGCTGAACACTCCCGGGCATTCCCTGCCCGCACGATCAGGGAGCTTCAGGCCTGGGATCGGAGGCGGCGAGCGATCTCGATCACTTTGGGCTGGGCGCTTTGGAACAGTTGCCGAATCTCCGGTACATCGGGCACCCGGGCACGGGAAAAGGCGGTCTGAAGTTGTTCACTCGTCAGACGCTCTTGTGAAAGCAGAAAACAAATGTCCGCCAGATCATCCTCATCGCCGCGCATCATCTTGGTCAACACCAAGTCCAGGGCTGAGGGCCGAAAAACAGAGAGCCGCCCCAGACCAAGAGACAGTCGTGCGCGCTTGTCGAGCCATTCAGGAGTCAGGATGATTTCCGATTCACGAAACAAGTGAGTGATGTAAAGGCCCTCCGGCTCGAGCTCGGCGTTCGTTCGTTGTTGAGCCTGCCAAAAATCGACGTTGTCGTCGCGCGCAGCCAGCCACTCCATGGAAAGGATCGCGTCCACATCGTGGGTCACCGCGAAAGTGGGCGGAGGATCGTTGAACCCAAGGGCCAGGGCGGCTCGTCCAAAAACTGTGATTTCCGTCGGTTGCGTGAGATGGCGGTCCAGCGTTTGGAGGATGCGCAACGGATTATTCATGGCGGGACAACCAGTCCGTTCGGGGCGGTCCTTCCCGCGTGATACCGCTGTAACTGACCAGACGCGTCCAGTGCGGCAAGGCGTCCGTGCGCGGCACTCGACGAGGAGGGAGTTGGTTTCTCAGATACGCCCACGGCTGCTGCTCCGGTGCGTATTTCTCTGCGATGCGCGCGATGTGAAGAAGAACCGGTTCGCAACGTTCCTGAATCGCCAAGCGACACAAACGAACCGCGTTCACGCGAGGAGAACTCAAGAACTGGCCAGCGACGCGGAGGTAGTCGAGGCGGTACTGATGTTCTTCCAGGCAAAGGGCGATACCGATTTCTTCATCGGAAATGGCCGGGTTGTCTGGCGGGAGTGAGGAGTCGAATTCTCGCTCGTAGTGGCTCGCTCCGCGTTGCACCGCAATTTTGAAAAGCCAGTCAGCGAGTCGGTCGCCCGCTCCGCTCTGCCGCGCCAGCCGGATCGCCAACCCGGAGACGTGGGCCGTATCGCCCAGGAGGCGGGCCAATGTGCGCCCAGGAGACTGTTCCTTGAGTTCCATGTTCTTCGGCTCAGGCCAGGCCGAGTTTCGCGAACCGGCTTCGCACTTCCTTGAAATGGAAGTCAAGCGAGCAAAGCTTTTCGAGTTCGCCGGGCTTGAAATGTTTCGCCACCTCGGGATCGGCTTTCAACTGCTCGACAAAATCCGCGTCGTCGCGGCCGGCGTGTTTCACTTCCCACGTCTTCATCGCGGCGCGTTGAACCAGTTCGTAGGCTTCCTCGCGCGTCAGCCCTTTGCGAATGAGGGCAAGCAGGACCGTCTGGCTGTTCCACATGCCCAGGCTCACGCTCAGGTTCTTTTTCATGTTCTCCGGGTAAACGTTCAGGCCGTCCATGAGCCGAATCAGCAAACCGAACATGTAATCCAGCAGCGTGCAGGAATCCGGAAAGATGATGCGCTCGACCGAGCTATGGCTGATGTCGCGTTCGTGCCAGAGCGCGACGTTTTCCAGCGCGGCGAGGGCGTTGGCGCGCAGCACCCGCGCAAGCCCGGTCAGGCGTTCCCAGGTAATGGGATTCCGCTTGTGCGGCATGGCGCTGCTGCCTTTTTGGCCTTTGGCGAATGGTTCTTCGGCTTCGAGAACCTCGGTGCGCTGCAGGTGGCGGAATTCCACGGCCCAACGTTCTATGCTGGCGCCGACCAACGCCAGGACGTTCATGAATTCGGCGTGGATATCGCGCTGGATCACTTGCGTGGCAATCGGCGCCGAACGAAGGCCCAGTTTCTCGCAAACATAAGTTTCGACCGCCGGTGAGAGGTGCGCGTTCGTGCCGACCGCGCCGCTGAGTTTCCCGACCGCCGCCGCCTCGCGCGCGCGCTTCAGGCGTTCCTCCGCGCGGCCAAATTCGTCAAACATGAGCGCCAGCTTCAAGCCGAACGTGGTCGGCTCGGCATGAATGCCGTGGCTGCGGCCAATGCACGGCGTGAGCAGGTGTTCCCGCGCGCGGCGGGCGATGGATTTTCGGAGCGCCTGCACGTCGGCAATCAAAATGTCTGCGCTCTGGACCATCTGCACCGCCAACGCCGTGTCGATGATGTCGCTGCTGGTGAGGCCGAAATGGAGCCAGCGGCTGGCGCGATCGTTGATTTTCTCGGCCAGGGCCGTGGTGAAGCCGATGACGTCGTGGTTGAGCGTCTTCTCCAGCTCCTTTTGACGTTCGACCAATCCCTTTAAGTCGCCGAAACAAGCGTCGGCGCCCGCTTTCATTTTGGCGAAATCCGGTTTCGGGACGACGCCTTCCTCGACGAGCGCTTCGCCGGTTAGCAGCTCGATTTGCAGCCAGATGCGGAGCTTGTTTTCATCCGTCCAGATGGACCGCATTTCCGGACGCGAGTAACGCGGAATCATGGGATCAATCTAGGAACCCATCGGGGATTTGGAAGGCGGAATTCGTCAAACGAGAAACGTAATGCGTAAAACGTAAAACACAATTGGCCATCCTCGAATCATCGCGCGGGAAGGGATAGCGCCAGACCACTCGCCGAGATGCCGCGATGACGCATTACGTTTTGCCCTACCGCTTCGCCATCTTCGCTCGGGCCGCTTCGAGAATCTTGCGTTCCCGCTCCGTCAGGCTCTGAATGCCGTGCGCGGAGATTTTGTCCAGAATCGGATCGACTTCCTTGCTGATGAAGTCGGCGGCGGAAAGATCTTCATCCTCCGCGAGGGGGGAGCGCTGCCAGAATGCGCGTTTGCTGGCCGGGGCTTTCACCAATTCCCGATTGGCGCGCCGGGGACGCAGCCGCCGCGCCTGCAGCCGCTCTGAAAGCAAATGCTCCCAATGCAGTCCGCGCCGAATGTAAGCGATGCCGCCGAGCAACCCGCCCAAATGGGCCGCGTGCGCAATACCCGGATCGGATGGAACCACCGTGAAGAACAGCGCAATGCCGACTGACGCGACGAGCAAATACCGGGCTCGCACCGGGATCACGAAAAAGAGAAGGATGGTCGCCTCTGGTTCCAGCGTGGCAAAGGCCGCCAGCAGGCCGCAGACGCCCGCCGAAGCGCCGAACACGGGCCACAAACCGAAGAATTGTGGCGCCACGAACGCCATTACCATGTGGAGCAGGCCGCCGAGCACGCCGCTCGTGAAATAGACTCCCAACATCCGAGGCGCGCCAAGCCGTTCTTCCACGAAGCGTCCAAAAAACCAGATGCCGATCAAGTTGAAGATCAGGTGCAACCCGCCCCTGTGAAGGAATTGAAAGGTAATGAACTGCCAGAAAAACCCTCGGCTGATCCCTCCGCGACTCAGCGCCAGGAAATCCTCGAAGGGTTTCCGGACGTAAACCGCATTGATTTGCTGGAAGGCAAACGCGATCGTGATGACAATCATCAACATCACGGACGCCGAGAGCCGCCGGCTTTGGTACGCCGGCTCGCGCATGTATGGGCGGTCGCCAATCACTGTGCGGTCAACTTAGTGGCACGCCCCGGAGTTTTCAATCGAGTTTTTGGTGTCGCCATAGCCCTCAGGAAGCGACGGCGGAGCGAGATTCTGCCGCGCTTTTCTTCGATGGCATTGGCTCGGCGGGAGTCCTCGCCCCACCTTACTGTGCAGTCCGTGGGATAAGCTACAGCGCTTGGTTATTGGACGCCGCGTTCCCCCTCACCCTGGCCCTCTCCCTCAGGGAGAGGGAACTGCGTCGGCGTATCGACCGATCCGCCACGCTCAGCTTGTCGGAGTGCGGCCAACGATTCTCCCTGCGGCTGCGATTCGTGATTGGGGTGAAAAATGTCCAAACGCCAGAGGCTGAGCGGCAGCTCCGCCCTACCGATGGCGCTCCAACGATGCGCTCGATACGCTGCGGCAAAAAACGTTGCAGAAACGGGCTTGCGGGAATATTTTTTGGAGGTCGTCCATCGCGCGCCCATCGGGTTCTCGGCCCGATTTGTTTGGTAGAACTTTTGGAAACCCGATTTCGGATGGCACGCCGCCAGAACGCTCATGCAAACATGTGACCTGTTATGCTCAAAGTAACCGGAAGAGGATCGATTACCACCTGTGACGGAATTACGCGCCGGGATTTCCTTCAAGTCGGGACGCTTGGCGCCCTTGGCCTCTCGCTGGCGGACCTGGCCGCGCTGCAGGCCGCCGGCGCGGTTGCCAAAGGAAATGACGAGCGTTCCGCCATCATGATCTTCAATTTGGGGGCGCCCAGCCAGTTGGACACCTTCGATTTGAAGCCGGACGCGCCCCGGGAAATCCGCGGCCCGTTCAATCCCATCCGCACCAAGAGCCCGGAGTTTGAAATCTCCGAGATGTTTCCGCTCCACGCGAAGGTGGCGGACAAGTTCTCGCTGGTTCGAAGCTGCTATCACACCGCCGCCGCCGTCCATGACACGGGGCATCAAATGATGCAGACGGGCCGATTGTTCACCGGCGGCATCAACACGCCGCACGCCGGCTGCGCGCTCACGTATCTGCGAGGACGCCGCAGCGAATTGCCCGCGCACGTCATCCTTCCGGAACCGATGGGACCCACCGGTGGAAACATGCCGCACGGACAAGACGGCGGATTTCTGGGCAAAGGATACGATCCGTTTGTGCTGAACACGGACCCATCCCAGTCTGATTTCAAAGTGCCGGACCTCTTGCCGCCGGCGGAAATCGGCGAAGCGCGCCTCCAGCGCCGGCGCGAACTCCGGAGCATCGTGGAAGATACCGTGAAGCGATTCGAGACCAGCGAAAACGCCAAACTCATGGACAGCAATTTCGAAGCGGCGTACCGGCTGATGACCAGCGACAAGGCCAGGGCCGCGTTCGATCTCAGTAAAGAACCGCCGAAAGTGCGCGAGCGCTACGGCATGACGCGCTTCGGACAATGTTGCCTGTTGGCACGGCGATTGATCGAAGCCGGGGTGCGCTTCGTCACCGTGAATACGTTCATCACGGTGTTTGACGAAATCACCTGGGATATTCATGGGTCCAAACCATTCACGTCAATCGCCGGCATGAAGGAAATCGTCGCGCCGATGTACGACCAGGGTTACAGCGCGTTAATCCAAGATCTTTACGACCGCGGCATGCTGGAAAACACCCTGGTCTGCAATCTGGCTGAGTTCGGACGGACGCCAAAGATCAATCCGGCCGGCGGACGCGATCATTGGCCGCAGTGCTGGACAGTTTATTTCGCGGGCGGTGGCGTCAAAGGCGGACGCGTCGTGGGTAAGAGCGACGACATCGGGGCTTACCCGGCCGAACGCCCGGTCAAGCCAGCCGAGGTGGTCGCCACGGTTTATCGCAGCCTTGGGCTGGATCTCGAGACGCATTTGCCCGGACCGAATGGCCGACCGTTTCCACTCGTGGATTTCGGCACGCAGCCGATCACCGAACTTTTCTGAATCGTGTCTGAAAGAATATTTCCCAATGTAGGGCAGGCTTCCAGCCTGCCCATTGCCTCGATGCTTGAAGACGCGGGAGCAAGCAGGCAGGATGCCTGCCCTACTTTCAGGCTTCTATGGTCGCTAGGTTTACTGTTCCACGCGATAAGCCAATCCAACGCGCTGGCTGGCGAGTCCGTGGTCCTGTTGCCACAAGAGATTACGCTAAACGGCCCGACGTCCTTTCACCAATTGATTGTCGAACGCGTCCTGGACGGGGCGTTCGTGGGGCAACTGACGAACGACCTGGCGTGGGTCTCAAGCGACACGCGCGTCGTGAGGATCGATGGTTCGACGGCTGTTCCCGTCGCCAACGGCGAGGCGAAAATCACGGTTCGCTCCGGTGATCGCTCGGCGGAAGCTCAGGTCAACGTTGCGAACATTGCGAAACCAGTCGAATGGAGCTTCCGCAACAACGTCCAGCCGATTCTCGCCAAAACCGGGTGCAGTTCCGGCGCGTGCCACGGCGCCGCCGCCGGCCAGAATGGCTTCCGGCTTTCGCTGCGCGGTTACGATGACGAAGGCGATCATCTATCGTTGACTCGCCACGCCTTTGGCCGGCGCATCATCTTCAGCGATCCGGGGCGAAGCTTGATGCTGCTGAAACCGACCGGCGCCGTCCCGCACAAGGGCGGCAAGCGTTTCGAAACCGATTCCCTGGAATATCGCATCCTCTCGGAATGGATCGCCGCCGGTGCGCCGCCGCCCAAACAAAACGAACCACGCATCGACCGGATCGAGATCCTCCCGGCGGCTGTTCGCCTCAAGCCAGGCACAACCCAGCAGTTAATCGTTCAAGCTCGCTTCACCGACGGCCACCTTGAGGACGTCACGCGCTGGGTGAAATACACGGATGCCAATTCTTCCGTCACCCAGGTGGATGAAACAGGAAATGTCAAAGTGATGGGTTACGGCGAAGGCGCGATCACCGCGTGGTACCTCAGCCGCATTGCGATTGCCACTGTGACGGTGCCGTATGAAAACGCGGTCGGGCCCGAGGTTTTCGCCCGGGCAACGAAACGCAATTTCATCGACGAACTCGTGCTCGAAAAGCTGCAGAGTTTGAATCTGCCGCCGTCACCGCGCGCTTCGGACGCCGAATTCCTCCGCCGCGCATTTCTCAACACTATCGGCGTGTTGCCGACCGCGCAGGAGGCGCGTGATTTTCTCGCCAGCTCGTTCTCCACGAAGCGGGATGAATTGATCGAGTCGCTGCTCCGCCGGCCAGAGTTCGCCGATTACTGGGCCTACAAATGGTCCGACCTCCTGCTCGTCAACAGCGACCGGCTCCGGCTCGCCGCGATGTGGTCCTATTACAATTGGATTCATCACAACGTCGCCGCGAATACGCCTTGGGACGTGATGGTCCGGCGCATCATCACCGCGAAGGGGAGCACGCTGGAGAACGGCGCCGCCAACTTCTACGTCCTGCACGAAGACCCGCCCGCGATGGCCGAAACCACCACGCAGGCGTTCCTGGGCATGTCGATCAATTGCGCGCGCTGCCACAATCATCCGATGGAGAAATGGACCAACGACGAATATTTCGGCATGGCCAATTTGTTCGCGCGCGTCCGGGCCAAAACCGGCGCCGCCGATGGCGAACGACTGATCTTCGCCGCGACTTCCGGAGACCTCAATCAGCCGCGCCGAGGACGTCCGCAACTGCCGCGTCCGCTCGATGGCCAGCCGCTCCCAATCGACTCCTCCGAAGACCGCCGCGAACACGTCGCGAATTGGCTCGTCTCGCCTGACAATCCCTACTTCAGCCGCGCCATTGCCAACCGGGTTTGGGCGAACTTCTTTGGTGTTGGCCTGGTCCAGCCGGTGGATGACCTCCGGGTGACCAATCCCGCCAGCAATGAGAAACTCCTCTCGGCCGCGGCGAGATTTCTCGCGGAGAACAAATTCGATCTCAAAGCGCTCATGCGCGCGATTCTTCAGTCCGAAACTTATCAGCGTTCGAGTCAGGCGCTGCCGGAAAACGCCGCCGACACGCGGTTTTACTCGCATTACTACCCGCGGCGTTTGATCGCCGAGGTGCTGCTGGACGCGTATTCGCAAGTCACTGGCGTGCCGACCGAATTTGTCACCGACCTGCGCAATGCGAACCGCGGGTTGGGCGACAAATACCCGTTCGGCTTCCGCGCGATTCAGCTTCCGGACACGCGAATTGCTTCTTACTTCCTAAAGAGCTTTGGCCGACCTGACCGCGAAAAAACTTGCGAATGCGAGCGCACCTCGGAGCCGACCATGGCTCAGGCCCTCCACATCGCCAACGGCGACACGATCAACCAGAAGCTGGCCGCCAAAGGCAATCGCCTCGAGAAGTTGCTCGCTGACAAGACGCCTCCTGAAAAGATTATCGAGGAAGCGTATCTCGGCGCGCTGTGCCGGTTCCCCACGGAGGCCGAAGAATCAAAACTGCTCAACGTGCTGAAAGTAGCGAATGAGAAAGATCAACGCGTCGTGGTCGAAGACCTTTACTGGGCACTCCTGAGCAGCAAGGAATTCCTGTTCAACCACTGAGACTCCCATCGCGAGGTCGGGGCCTGCGAAGGTTTTTGCGCAAGAACCGAGCGATGCCAGCCAGCGCAACCAGTAGCAGACTTTCCGGCTCAGGGATCGGTTCGGTGGAAAAGGCAATGTGGTCCAGATTTGCCTCCGGGAGAAAAAGGAACGGCGTTGTCGAAGTAGTAAACTCCAGCCGCACAGTTTGACCCGCGTAGCCGGAAATGTCTCCCACCCATCCTCTGCGCGGATCGCCGATCAACGGAATAAACGCGTCATTGACCGTCAAGCTCAGGCCGCTTCCGAAGAAAGAAATAGACTTCGCGTCCATCGGGATATCGCCGGCTTGTGCCAGCCTCCAACCACCGGTTTTGAGTGTAGTCAGGTCTTGAAAATCGACAAATTTGAGAGCGTACCTGCCCTCGGCTGGCTGAGGCCACCCATAGACTAGCACATCGTTTTTGTGACAAGTAAACAATCACGGCAGCGTCTCCAGGGCGGTAAAGTTGCTCCAACGATGGACCACTGGTGCCTGGTTGATTTCCGCGACGCCCCGCAGAATGCGCTCTTTCATCTCCTGCCAACTCGCCACCCGCATCCCGCGCAGAAAGGTCCGCGCCATTTTCCCGAAGAGCGTCTCCACCAGGTTGAGCCACGAACCGTGCTTGGGCGTGTGCACATACACAAAGCGGTTGGGGCGTGTGGCCAAGTACGCCATCGTTTCCTTGCTGATA
>Ga0194131_10005496_pt1 | contig 18225 bp, 16 predicted proteins | sample TA2KigO120mmetaG_FD_148631 | JGI IMG/M metagenome (GOLD analysis project Ga0194131, IMG submission 148631) | Freshwater microbial communities from Lake Tanganyika, Tanzania - TA2015053 Kigoma Offshore 120m | ecosystem: Environmental > Aquatic > Freshwater > Lake | place: Tanzania: Lake... | reverse complement strand
CCCGCGCCGGCGACCGCGAGCGCGGCGGCCGGAGCGTGGCGCGGCCGCTCGGTCGCGGTCGTCGTCTGCGACGCGCTGCACGCCGCTCACCTCTCCTGCTACGGCGCGGACCAGCCGACCAGCCCCGAGATCGATGCGCTGGCGCAGGCCGGCGTCCGCTTCGCCACGTTCCGCTCGCAGACCGCGTGGACGGTGCCGTCGATCGCCACGCTGTTCACCGGCGCGACGCAGGAGGCGCATGGCGTGCGCGACGTCGGCCTGGTGCTGGCGGCGACGTGGCCCACGCTGGCCGAGGCGTTCCGCGCGGCCGGCTACGCCACCGCGGCGTTCGTGCAGAACAAGCTGGTCACGCGCGAGACCGGGCTCGACCGCGGCTTCGACGAATGGCGCGAGTATCCGGGCGAGTCACGCGACGCGCTGCAGCCGGAACTCGAGGCGTTCCTCGCCCGCCCGCGCGAGCGGCCGCTGTTCCTCTACGTCCACCTGCTGCCACCGCACGCCCCCTACCAGCCGCCGGCCGGGTTCGCCGGTCGATTCGGCCAGCCGAAGGGCGTGATCGACGGCTCGGTCCGGTCGCTCGGCGAGCTCGCCCAGCGCCAGCCGAAGGCGAACGACCCGCACGTCGTGACCCTGCGCGGTCTCTACCGCAACCACGTCGCCTATGGCGACACGCTGGCCGGCGCGGTCGCGCGCGCGTTCTTCGGCGATCGCCCGCAGCAGGCGGCACTGCTGCTCCTCTCCGACCACGGCGAGGCGTTCGGGCAGCACGAAGCGGTCGGCCACAACGTGCAGGTGTTCGACGAGATGGTGCACGTGCCGCTGGTGGCGGTGGCGCCCGGCTCGGCGACGCCGGCGGGACGCGTCATCGCCGCTCCCTGCTTCATGCCCGACCTGGCACCGACCCTGCGCGAGCTCTGCGCGCTGCCGGCCGACGACGCCGCCGAGCAGGATCCGGCGGCGACGAGCGGTCGCTCCCTCGCCACCGCGTTCGCGCCGACGCCGGATGAGTTCACCCCGCGCGTGCAGGCGCTGTCGGCCCGTTTCCTCGAGGGCGACGCGCGCCAGCGTGCGCTGGTGTTCGGCCGCTTCAAGCTGGTGTCGCCCGCCGGCCGGCGCGCGACCGCGCTGTTCGATCTGGCCGCCGATCCGGCCGAGTCGATCGACGTCAGCCCGAACCACCCGGTGCTGGCCGCGGCGCTGCGGCAGGAACTCGCGCAGTTCGCCGCCGCCGCGCAGTTCGGTGCAGCGTCCGACACGTTCACGCCGGACGCGCAACTCCGCGCTGAACTCGAGGCGCTGGGCTACGGCGCAGCCGGCGGCCGCTGACCTCTCCTGGGGTCATGGCGCCGTCATTTCGGCGATCTCGCCTCAAGATGACGCGCCGAGGACGCTCGGGGCGTAACTGTCGTCTCATTCCGCGCTATCCTGAACGCCCGAATTCCCGCGACGGCTGACCCGCGATCGGGCGCACTGCCGTCGACACGCACGGGTCGCCAGGGACCCGGCGCGATCGTTGCCAGGCGATCGCGGTTGGTGTCGACCGACGGCACTCGCTCCCCGACGCGATCGGCTGGGGTGCGTCGCGTCGAGGAGCCCCCCACTCATGCAGCCCCCCCACTCGCCGCGGCACCGCCATGCCGCGTGGCGGCACGGTCGTCGCTTCGTCGCTTGCGCTGCTGCGCTGTTCGCCGTCTCCGCCACGGCGCCGCATGCTCCCGCGCATCCGGGACCGCAGGATTGCCGCATCGACTCGTTCGGTCAGCTCGCCCTCGACGAGCTCGGCGCCGGCGACTACCGGCGAATCGAAGGCGGGCTCTATCCCGGCGCGGTCAACGACTGTCCGCCGGACCATCTGGACGGCGGCAAGCACGAAGGTTCGCGGGTCGTCCCGCGCCGCAAGGATGGCACGCCGCATCCGAGCGGCCAGATCGGCGTCGCCGCCATCGGTTTCTCCTTCACCAGCAGCGTGTTCGACCGCATGGCCGAGCTCGCCGACGGCGACGCTGCGCTGACCGGCGCGCTCGCGTTCGCCAACTGCTGCCAGGGCAGCGCCGACCTGACCGAGCTGCGCGATCCCGCCAACGCCTACTGGACCGACACGGTGCCAGATCGGCTCGACCGCGCCGGCGTCGACGCGCGGCAGGTCCAGGTGGTCTGGATGCTCGAAGGTGTGAGCGACCGATACGAGACCTTCCCCGACCATGTCGCCACGACGGCCGACTGGTACACCGAGGTCCTGCAGATCCTCACCGCGACCTTTCCCAACCTGCGGCAATGCTGGCTCACGCCGCTGCACTGGCAGGGCTGGTCGTTCAGCACCCCGAGCGAAGAGCCGTACTACTTCGAGCAGGGCTTCGCCGTCCGCGAGGTGATCGCGCGCCAGATCGCGGGTGCGCCGGAACTCGCCTGGGATCGGCGCAGAGGTTCGGTCGTGGCGCCGTGGATCGCGTGGGGACCCTACCTCTGGTGCGATGGCAGCGAACCGCGCGTCGATGGCCTGGCGATGGCGTGTGCCGACTACCAGGACGACGGCTCGCACCTGTCGCCGGCGGGCAACGACAAGCTGGCGCGACGGCTCCTGCACCACTGGAAGGGACATCCGGCCTGCACGCCGTGGGCGCTGGCGGACGGTTCCGGCGGCGCCGGCCGCATGGCGGCGGTGAACCGCCTCGGCGAGGGCACGCGCGGCCGGTACGGCCAGCCGCGGCTGTCGGCCTCGGCGCTCCCCACCGTCCCGTCCGCCGAGCCGTACCTGCTGCGGATCCGCCACAGCGTCCGCAATGGCTACGGCTGGCTGCTGCTCGGCGATTCGCTGCTGCCGGGAGAAGGAGTGCCCTTCGCCGGCGGCTACTTCCGGATCGACCCGATCGCCTCGTGGCAGTTGCCGCTCGACGGCCTCGGCAACGGAGCGATCGATCTCGGCGAGATCCCCGACGATCCGGCGCTGGCAGGCGTCGCGTACTACGCGCAGTTCATCGCCATCGACCGCGAAGGAGAGGACGGCCGTCACGCGCTGTCGGCGCCGCTCGAATTGCGGCTCGGGGACTGACGAACCGCCGGGTTCCCGGCAAGATCTCCGGGCGACGGTTCCTTGACGGAGTTTCAGGGTGGACGGCGGCAGCGTGGCGTTTCCTCACCGGGCGCCGATCACCCGATCGGGGCTCGCGTACCTGCTGGCGATCGCGCTCCTCGGAGCACCCGCCGCGGCGGCCCAGGACTGCTCCGCCCGTCCGCTCGGCCTGCTGCCGATCGACGACCTTCACGAGGGCGCGTACCGGAAGGTCGAGGGCGGGCTCTATCCGGGACGCTCGAACCAGACGCCCGCGGAGCACCTCGCAGCAGGGAAGGCGATCGCGAAGCGCATCGTCCCGCTCGATGCGGCGGGAAACCCGGCGGCCGACGGAAGGATCGTGTGCGCCGGCATCGGCCCGTCGCTGGCCGGACAGGTCTTCGAGGGACTGCGCCACGTCCTCGAGGACGATCCCGATCTGGCCGCCGAGCTGCGGCTGCCGGGCGTCATCGGCAACTCCGTCACGCTCGAGCGGATGCGCAACCCTGACGACACCTACTGGAAGATCGACGTGCCGGGCGATCTGGCCGCGGCCGGGCTCACCGCGGCGCAGGTGCAGGTGGTCTGGATCATGAACGCGTTCGCGTTCAGCGACGACGACCTGCCGTTCCCGCTCCATGTTCCGGTCGGCGCCGATGCCTGGACCGACGTCATGCGGCTGCTGCTGCGGGCGTTTCCGAACCTGAAGCTGGCGTTCCTGTCGCCGCTGTATTCCCAGGCCTACTCCGATGCCGCGCCGGTCGACGAGCCGTACTACTTCGAGCAGGGCTTCGCCGTCCGCGAACTGATCGCGCGGCAGCTGGCCGGCGCGCCCGAGCTCAACTACGACCCGGCGCTGGGCAAGGTCGAGGCGCCGTGGATCGACTGGGGTCCCTATTTCTGGTCCGATGCCGAGGAGCCGCGGACCGACGGACTGTCGATCGTCTGCGCCGACATCTCGCAAGACGGCCAGCACCTCGAACCGAGCGGGAAACGGAAGCTGGGCGAACGACTCGCCCAGTTCCTCAAGTCGCATCGCGCCTGCACCCGCTGGTCGGTGGTGAAGGGAACGACGCCGTCGGAGCGGCGGGCCGACGTCGAGCGGATCGGCGACGGGACGCGTGGCTCGCGCGGGGAGCCGCGGCTGTGCGGCGGCTCGCTGCCGACGCTGCCGCACGAGGAGGTCTATCGGCTGCTCGCGCGCGGGGCGGTGCGGCGCGGCAGCGGGCTGGTGCTCCTCGGTGACTCGCTCGATCCGGGCGGCGGCGTGCCGTTCGCCGGCGGCCTGATCTACGTCGAGATCGACACGCTGCTGCCGATCAGCTTCGACGACAGCGGCAATGGCCGCCTCGACCTCGAGCCGATCCCCGACGATCCGGCGCTGATCGGCCGCTCCTGGTTCGCCCAGCTGGTCGCGTACGACCGCCGCGGGCCGGACGGAGTGCACGCGCTCTCCGCCGCCATCGAGATCGCCCTCGGCGACGGCGCCCTCTGACGTCGCCGGCGTTCCGGCGCGGCCTGCACGGGGCGACGGCGAGTTCGCCCTGAACCGCCGTCCGCCGACTTCGCCCCGGGCGACGGTTTCGCCTACAACAACTCGGCCTACATCCTCGCCGGCGAGATCGCCGCGCGCGCGGCCGGCGTCGACTACCCGACGCTGGTCAGGACCCGCCTGTTCGAGCCGCTCGGCATGCAGTCGAGCGGCTACGCGCACGAGGACGTCGTCATTCCCCATCGCGCACGCGGCTACGCCGTGGTCGACGGCAAGCTGGTCCCGGCGCGCTGGATGAACATGGAGGTGCCGCGCGGCGCCGGCGCGCTCGGCTCGACGGTGAACGACCTGCTGATCTGGGCGCGCGCCCTTCCCGGCCTCGATGTGGTCGGCGACGCGAGCTTCGCCGCCATGGTGGAACCGACGGCGCTGCCGGTGCCGGGTCGCGACGGCAGCTTCGACGTCGTCCGCTACGGGCTCGGGCTGATGACGGGCGAGCGCGACGGCGTGGCGTGGTACGGCCACGGCGGCAACATCGAAGGGTTCAACACCTGGATCGAGTGGCTGCCCGATCACGACCTCGCGCTGGTGGCGCTGGTCAACACCGAGGGGGATCACGCCCGCGCCCTGTGCGATCGGCTGGCGCGAATGCTCGCGCCGGCGCGAGCGGCCGGAAGCGCGCGGTGAAGTGCGGCAGGTACTGCGGCCGCTCGACCATCGCGAAACCGGTCAGCGACTCCTTGCGCGCCGCCACCGACGCCGCGATCTCGATCACCCGATCGACGTGGCTCTGCGTGTAGCAGCGCCGCGGCAGGGCGAGGCGCACCAGTTCGAGCGCCGCCGGCACGAACCCACCGTCCGCACCGCGCTTGCCGAACATCACGCTGCCGATCTCGCAGGCCCGGACGCCGCCCTCGACATAGAGCGCCACCACCAGCGACTGGCCCGGCAACTGCTCGGGCGGCAGGTGCGGCAGCAGGGCGCGCGCATCGATGAACACGGCGTGCCCGCCCGGCGGCTGGACGGTCGGGATGCCGGCGCGATTCAGGCCGTGCGCGAGGTAGCGGGTCGTCGCCGCCCGGTATTCGAGGTAGCGCTCGTCCAAGCCCTCCTCGAGACCGACCGCATACGCCTCGAGGTCGCGGGCGGCGCAGCCGCCGTAGGTCGGGAAGCCCTCGGTCAGGATCAGCAACTGCCGGCAGCGGGCGGCGAGGTCGTCGTCGTTCAGCGCCAGCAGCCCGCCCATGTTGACCAGCGCGTCCTTCTTGCCCGACATCGTGCAGCCATCGGCCAGCGCGAAGCACTCCTGCGCGATCGCGGCGACGCTGCGCCCCTGCTGCCCGGGCTCGCGCTCGCGGATGAACCAGGCGTTCTCGGCGAAGCGGCAGGCGTCGAGGAAGAAGGGGATCCCGTGGCGCCGGAACAGCGCCGACTGCGCGCGCAGGTTGGCGAGGCTCACCGGCTGGCCGCCGCCGCTGTTGTTGGTGATCGTGCACATGCCGAACGGGACCAGGCCGCGGTGCTGGTCGAGGAACCGCTCGAGCCGCGCCAAGTCGACGTCGCCCTTGAACGGATGGAGCGACGCCGGGTCGCGCCCCTCGGCGATGACCAGGTCCTCGGCCACGACGCCGAGGTACTCGAGGTTGGCACGGGTGGTGTCGAAGTGGCAATTGTTCGGCACGCGCTGTCCCGCCTTCGCGGCGCACGCGAAGAGGATGCGCTCGGCGGCGCGCCCCTGGTGCGCCGGGATGACGTGGCGGAAACCGGTGAGCCGGCGCACCACCGCCGCGAACTTCTCGAAGCTGCGCGAGCCGGCGTAGCTCTCGTCCGCCACCAGCATCGCCGCCCACTGCTCGGCGCTCATCGCCGCGGTGCCCGAGTCGGTCAGCAGGTCGAACGTGATCGCCGACGCCGGCAGCTGGAACGGGTTGAAGCCGGCCTCGGCGATCCGCCGCTCGCGCTCCTCCCGCGTCGTCAGCGGGATCGGCTCGACCATCTTGATCTTGAACGGCTCGAAGATGACGCCCATGAGCCCTCCTGCAATCGCCGCGCATGGCCCGTCGGCGGAGCACGGGAACGGCACCCCACGGCGACGGGGAAACCGCGGCGAAACCGGCCACGCTCCCGCGACCGGCGGACGCGGGGCGGACCGGTGGCACCCGGCGTGCCACGGCGGGCCGCGGCGGGGCCGGGCGAGGTCGGCGACCGGAAAGGACTTCGCCCGCTCATCCGGCGCACCTCTCGTCACGCGCGCCATTGCCGCGTAGGCTTCCGGAGCCATGGCTGCCGGGAGGCGGCACTGGCGAACGCGACAAAGGGGATCGCCATGGTGCGAGCACTGCTGCTGACGCTGCTGATGGTGGCGCAGGACGACTGGCCGGAAGGCCGCGGCGTCGTCGAAGTGCCGAAGGGCGAGCGCATCGCCTTCTTCGGCACGCTCACCGCGGCGCAGGCCGAGGCTGCGCGCATCCACAAGCCGATCATGCTGGTGGCCGCGGCGCCCGAGTGCCAGAACACTCCCGGCGTCTGGTGACTGGGCAAGCAGCAGCTCGACAGGAGTTTCCTGTCGGATCCGGCCGTGGTGGAACTCTCGCGCCAGTTCGTCTGCGCCCGCCTCACCGTCTACGAGGACGACGCCGAGACGCAGTTCCTCGACAAGCTCTCTGCCCACCGTCCCGGCGACCTGAAGAACTCCACCTTCGCCCTGCTGGCGCCTGACGGCCACTCGCCGCTCACGACCGTGGGCCGTTCGCCGCGCGCCTCGTTCCGCGAACCGGAGGACCTCGCCGCCGCGATGAAGCGGATCACGGCGCGGTACCCGCAGAAGGAGCAGGGCGTCCGCCAGGTTCCCTACATGCTGGGCATCCGCATCGGCCTCAACGTCGCGAGCTGCGACCTCGCGCCGTTCGTCGTGGTGCTGGCGAAGGACGCTGAGGCGCGCGCCCGCATCGAGGCGACGCTGGCGCCGCTCGCATGGTCCGCCGAGTTCATCGGCCGCTTCGTCTACGCGCACGCCGAGAACCGCGACCAGCTCGCGGCGATCCACGGCGTCCCCGAGGGCGACGGCGTCCTGTTGATCGAGCCCGACGTCTTCGGCCTCGAGGGGAAGGTCCTCGCGCACGACCCGGGCAGCGATCCCGCGACGTTGCTGACCGCGCTGCGCACCGGCTTCGCCGCCTGCAAGATCGAGGGCAAGGACACCCGCGCGCTGATCGCCGAAGCGCGCGAGCGCGGCATCACCTGGCGCGACGTCGACGAACCGCCGGCGGCGGCACGCAAGAAGCACTGACCGCCAGGATCGCGAGCGGCGCAAGTGGGCGTGGCGACGCGGACGCCGTATCGCGCAGCATCGTGATGATCTGCTCCTGGGTGAACTTGCCCTTTCGTGCCATCTCTGCCTCCCTCGAATGCGGCCACCTGCCATCATGCGGGTGGACTAGTTCTTGGGGGGCAGGTCACCGCCGAGCTTCATGATCGAGGAGATGGTGCACCGCAATGCGGCGTTCTGCTGGTACCACGCCGACGCGATGCCGAAGGTCGAACTGCGCGGCACGCGCGTGGAGAAGCTGGGCGGCGGCGTCGAGGCGATCGTCCCGCTGCAGTAGCGGAGCGCCCCGAAGGTTGCTGCGCCGGGCGCCGGGGCGGCCGCCGAAACCGGCGACTTTCCATTGAGAATCCGATTGCCGCCATCGCCATTCACGCGGATTGTGTCCGGCCGCGGGGAAGTGACGATGAAGGGGTCCAAGTCCTGAGGAATCCCCCCGTGAAGAAACTCCTCGCCTCGATGTCGTTCCGGCTGGCGCTGGTCGCGCTGCCGCTGTTCCTGCTGTGCGTGGCCTGCAGCAGCAACTGCTGAGGCTGAGACGCTCGCGGCCGGTCGGCCGCGGATCGCACCGGCGGGTGACTGCCCGCCTCCTTCCCGGACACAGCGTCGACCCCGCGCCGTCGGGGTGCCGCCGACGCCGCGTTTCTGGGAGGATCTGACGCCGACGCGTAGCTCGCTACGCGTCGGCGTCTTCGTTCTCCGGAGAGTGGTGCCGGTCCACGGCTTGCACTCCACCATCCGCTAGCACGCGTCGTTCGTGCGGCGGAGGCTGACAGCATGCGTGGAAGGCGTCCCTCGTTCCTCGCCCTCGGCCTCCTCGGCAGCCTCCTGCTCGCGCCCGGTTGCGTCACGGCGGCGCTGTGGGAGGAGTTGCCCGACCGCGATTGCGGCCGGATCGACTGGTCGGAGGGCTCGACCCTCTGCACCATGGCACTGACGCCGGTCACCGTTGCCGCCGACGTCGCGCTGGTGGCGAGCGTGGTCTGGCTCGTGGTCGTGACCGATGGCGGCTGCGGCTGCGACTCGATCGAGATCGACTTCGACTGACCGTCCGACGACGGGACGCGCCGGGTGCGATAGAAGGGCGCGCCATGGCTGCTCCGCCCGCCCCGCCGTCCGCTGCCCCCGCTGCGCCGTTCGCCCGCGCCCGCCGCCGCTCCGTCGTGCTGGCCGGCCTGCTGGCGATCACCGGGTCGGGCAGCGACCGCGCGGTGGCGCAGGTCCCGGCCGACTCCGCCGCGAATGAGCGGCTCAAGGTGCTGGTGCGCGACGCGAAGGACGCCGATGACGCGCGGCGGCTGAAGGCGTGGGAGGGGCTGCTCGCGCTGGGGGATCCCGGTGCGGCGGCGCTGCGGCCGGTGCTGGAGGCGAAGCTGACGCGCGACCGCGCCGCGGTCGAGGAGCGACTGAAGGGCAAGGAACTCGCGCGGCTGCACAAGCTGTACGAGGCCGACCTGGTGGCGCGGCGGCAGGCGGCGCTCGCCTGCATCTTCGACCCGAAGCGCTACCCCGAGGAGAACCACGGCGCCGCCGGCCAGGGCGAGGTCGATGGGCTGGTGAGCGCGGTGCGCGAAGCGTGGGAGAGGCCGGTGCAGCACGCCCGGCGCTTCTCGCCGGAACTCGAGCGCGCCTGCGCCGGCCTCGAGGAGGTGCTCGCCTATGGCGTGTCGGTCGGCTTCGCGCCGCCCGCCGACTTGGCCGATGTCTCCGGGTGGCTCGACTCGCTGACACCGCGCTTCGAGCGCGACGCGCTCGGCATCGGTGGCGCGCAGCACGACTGGAACGGCGCGGTGATCCGCTGGCATACGGAGGAGATGCCGACCTCGGCCGACGCGTCGGAGCGGGCGTGCATGGACGCCACCAACGCCTACCGGCTGATGATGGGGAAGCCGCTGCTCGAGATCGACGAGCGACTGGTCCGCGCGGCGCGCAAGCACAGCCAGGAGATGGTCGACCTCGGCTACTTCGCCCATGCCTCGCCGGTGCCGGAGCGCAAGAGCCCGGGCCAGCGCTGCGCGCTCGAGGGGTACTCCGGCGGCGGTGCCGAGAACATCGCGATCGCCGCCGACGGGCGCGGCGCGTTCGACGGCTGGTACTCGTCGTCGGGCCACCATCGCAACATGCTCGGCGGCCACCGGCAACTCGGCGTCGGCCGCGCCGGCGAGTTCCCGGGCCGGACCTTCACCCAGGACTTCGGCGGCGGCGATTCGCTGCGCGGTCGGACCATCGAGGACCCGCAGATCGCCTACCTGCAGAAGCGCAAGAAGCTGGACATGGCCGACGCCGACGCCCATCTCGCGCTGGCGGTCTGGTGCCGGGCCAACGGCCTCGCCGACCTCGCCAACCTCCACGCCGAGACCGCCGTCGTCCTCGACCCGGGCCACGCCAAGGCCCTCGAATTCCTCGGTCGCAAGCGCCGCAACTGAGCCGTCACAGCCCGCGCAGCCACTCCGGACGGAACGGCGCGCGCTCCGGCGCCGCCAGGACCGCATCGAGCCCCGCCACGAGGCGCGCCTGGTCCTTGCGCAGCGTCCCCGCCAGCGCGAGGAAGTTGCTCGCGTGGTTGCTGCGGAAGACGCATCCGTCGACCGCGAGCGCCGCGAGCAGTTCGCGCAGCTCCCGCGCCAGCTCGGGCGGCGACAGCTCGGGGAGCTGTCCGCGCCGCGCCTCCTCCATCAGCGGCGTCCCCTCCACCGGCGTCATCACCAGCGTGCTGAGGAAGCGCGGCTGGATCGCGTTGACGACCGCCGCGCTGGCCCGCGCATGCGCGAGCGATCCGGGCCGGCCGTCTGCGTCCGCGTCGCGCCCGCCGGCGCCGAGCAGGAGCATCGTCGACAGCTTGACGCCCGCCGCGTGCGCCTTGGCCGCGACGCGCACCATCTCCGCGGCATCGACCCCCTTCTTCAGCCGCTCGAGCACGGCGTCGTGCCCGCTCTCGATCCCGAGGTAATAGAGCGTCAGCCCGAGCTCGCGCAGCTCCGCCATCTCCGCCACCGAACGCACCTGCAGCGCCTGCGGCGACGCGTAGCAGCTGACGCGCGCGAGCCGCGGGAACGCCGCCCGCAGCGCCCGCAGCAGGTCGGCCAGGAACCCGGCCCGCGCCACCAGCGCGTCGCCGTCGGCGAGGAACACCTTGCGCACGCCGTCCGGACCGTCGCCGAGCGCCGCGCGCGCCCACTCGATCTCCGCCGCGAGCTCTTCGAGCGGCCGCACGCGGAAGCGCTTGTCGCGGTACATGCCGCAGAACGTGCATTCGTTCCACGAGCAGCCGATGGTCGCCTGCAGGATCAGGCTGTCGGCCTCGGACGGCGGCCGATAGAGCGTCCCCTCGTGACGGATCATCCGGGTGGCTCGAGCAGCGCGCGCCGGCGCAACCACGTGTAGCCGACGCCGGTGATGCCGGTGAGATGCGTCGTGCGCAGGATCGCGCCGCTGTACGTGCTCACCATCGCGTTCTGCAGCCCGCAGGCAGCTCCGGCCAGGTACTCGCCCGTCACGTGGCCGCGCCGCAGTTGCCACCAGACCGCTGCGAGCAGCGCCGACTCGAGCGACAGCGCGACACCGTAGCGCCGACCGAGCCGCAGGGTCGCGGCGTGGATCAGGACGCCGCCCAGGGTCGCCCCGAGGAAGAACGCGGCGATCACCCACGCGAGGTGGACGACGAGGTCGAGGTCCCCGCGATCGACGGCCAGCGCCAGCAGCGTCGTCGCGCCGGTCAGGTGGGTGACCCCCTGATGCGCGAAACTGGCGAAGCCGACGGCGTTGACGATGCCGGCGATGAACGCCAGCAGCAGACCGCCCAGCCCCACCCACCACGGCAACCTGTGGATCACGAATCGCCGCTCCCGTTCGCGCGCTGCGGCTGCTCCCGCGGCGCGGCCGCGCACCGCCCCGGCCCCGCCGAACTCACGGTTTAAGCACCGCCGCGCCCCCGTCCTATGCTTCGGCGCTTGCGCCCCCCGGCCGATCGCGCCAGGGACGGCGACCGAATCGGAGTTTCGCACCCCCATGTTCCTGCTCCGCAAGATCGGCAAGGTGCTGCGCGGCGCAGCCACCCCGTTCCAGATCACGCTCGCCTGCGTGTTCGGCTCGCTGCTCGGCTTCGTGCCGAGCTTCTCGCGTGCGCCGGCCCTGGTGCTGCTGCTGATCGGGGCGCTGCTGATCCTGAATGCCAACCTCGCCGTCGCCGGCCTCATCGGGCTGGTGGCGAAGCTCGCCTCCTTCGCGCTGGCTGGCGTCTCGTTCGCCGCCGGTCGCTGGCTGCTCGACGGACCTGCCAGCGGCTTCCTGCGCGACCTCATCAACGCGCCGGTCTTCGCCTACTGCGGCCTCGAGTGGTACCTCTGCAGCGGCGGCCTGCTGGTCGGCCTGCTGTTCGGGATCGCCGCGGCGCTGGCGGTCAACTGGGTGGTGGCGAAGTTCCGCGGCGCGATGATCCGCATCGAGGACCAATCGGGCTTCTATCAGCGCCACAAGGAGAAGAAGAGCGTCCGCTTCGGCTTCTGGCTGCTGTTCGGCCCGCGCCACCAGTGGGACACCTACAAGAAGCTGCTGGGTCGCCGTTTCGGCAACCCGGTGCGCATCGCCGGCGTCATCGTGGCCGCACTGCTGCTCGGCGCCGCCTGGTTCGGCCTCGGCAAGCTGGCGGCGCCGGAGCTGCGGCAGTCGCTGCAGGGCGGCCTGCAGGCGCTGAACGGCGCCACCGTCGACCTCGGCGCCCTCGAACTCGACGTCGGCGCGAACCGCATCGCGCTGCGCGACCTCGCGCTGGCCGATGCCGAGGCGCTCGAGCGCGACCTCTTCCGCGCCGCCCACCTCGAGGGCGACCTCTCCGGCGCCGACCTGCTGGCGCGCCGGCTCAAGATCGATCGACTGGTGGTCCGGGAGGCGCGCCATGGCGCCGTCCGCGCGACGCCGGGCGAGCGGGTCGGCCCGCCGCTGCCGCCGAGTCCGCCGCCCGACGGCACCGGCGCCGATGCCGAGCTGCGGACGCTCGACCAGTGGCTGGCCGAGGCGGAGAAGTGGGAGCAGCGCCTGAAGCAGGCGCGCGAGTGGCTCGAGAAAGTGAGGCGACCGGCCACCGCCGAGGACCGCGAGACGCTGCGTCAACGGCTCGAGCGCGAGGCGCGCGAGAAGGGTTACGGCGAGGTCGCCGCCTCCCACCTGATCGACCAGTCGCCGGCGGTGCAGATCGGCGAGATCCTCGTCGAGGGCATCGCGAGCGATGCGCTCGGCGCCGCGATCGACCTGCGCATCGAGAACTTCTCCAGCAACCCGGCGCTGGTCGACGGTGCGCCGCGCCTCACCCTCACGACGCGCGATGGCCGCTATGCGTTCGACGTCGGCCTCGGCGCCGAAGCGCGCAGCCGCGGCGAGAGCTTCATCGACGTCCGCATCGCCAGCCTGCCGACCGCCACGCTCACTGCCCCGATCGAGGCGCGCACCGGCGCGAAGACGCTCGAGGGCGGCACGCTCGACGCCGGCTTCAAGCTCGCCTGGGGCCCCGGCGGCGTCGCGGTTTTCGACACGCCGCTCGCGGTCAAGGTGAAGGACTCGACGCTCCACCTCGGCCAGCTCGGCGCCACCGCGGTCAAGGAACTGGCGATCCCGCTGCTCGTACGCGGTCCGCTCGACCGGCCGCAGGTGAAGGTCGATCTCGATCGGCTGGCCGACTCGCTGCTCGCCGGCGGCTTCGCCGAATTCGGCCAGAAGGTGAAGGACGAGGCGGTGCGGCGGGCGAACGCGGTGAAGGAGGCCGCCTCCGCCGAAGCGGACCGTCTCGGCGCGGCGGCGCGGGCGAAGGGCGAGGCGCTGGCGGATCAGGCGAAGGAGACGACGGAAGCGGCCGCCGCTGACGCCACCGGACAGGTGAAGGACGCCGCCAACCGTGCCCTCGAGGGCGCGCTCCAAGGCGCGGGCAAGGAGGCGCTGAGCGGCGCGAAGGACGGACTCAAGGATGGACTGAAGGGCAGCGGCAAGGAGGCGCTCGACGGCCTGACGGGCGGCGGGAAGGACGCGGCGAAGGAGCTCGGCGGCGACGCGAAGGAGTCGGGCAAGAGCGTCGGCGACGAGGCGAAGAAGGCGCTCGACGGACTCGGCGGACTCAACCCGTTCGGCAAGAAGGACGGCGACAAGGAGCCGAAGAAGGGCGACGGGAAGAAGGGCGACGCGAAGAAGGGCGACGGCAAGAAGCGCGACGACAAGAAGAACGACAACGAGAAGAAGAACGACAGCGAGAAGAAGGACGGCGCGAAGGAGCAGGACGGATGAACGTGCGCTGCAGGACGGCAGGGCGGGCGCTCGCCATCGCGAGCGTGCTGCCGTGCATCGCGGCGGCACCGGTGGCGCCGACGACGGGGGCGCCCGGCTCCGGCGGTGGCGTCGCGGCAGCGCGCCGCAGCGGCCTCCTCGATGACGCGCTCTCCGCCGTCCGTCCCGAACTGATCCGCGCCGACATCGAGTTCCTCGCCAGCAACGAGTTCCGCGGCCGTGACACGCCGAGCAACGAACAGCGGCTCGCCGCCCGGTTCCTGCGCAATCGGTTGCAGCGGCTCGGCTTCCAGCCCGGCGCGAAGGACGGCTGGTTCCACACCTATCCGCTGACCTGGCGGCAGGTGCAGGAGCCCGACACGAAGGCGTGGCTCGAGGCCGGTGGACAGCGGCGCGAACTCCGCTTCGCGATGGACTGGTTCCTCGGCGCGCGCGACCTCGCGCCGCGCACCTTCGACGGTGAGCTGGTCTGGATCGGCAAGGGCGGCAAGGCGGACCTCGCCGCTGCCGGCAACTTGAAGGGGCGGATCGCGCTGGCGATCGACCGCGGCGACTTCGGCGAGTCGCTGATGGAGCCGGTCGCCGCGACCGGCGCCAGCGCGCTGCTGCTGGTGCGCGACGCGAACGGCAGCGGCCCGCGCTACGAGGAGCACTTCGTCGACACCGTCGCCGGCCTGCGCCAGGGATCGGCGTCGTGGCCGCAGGAAGGAGAACCGAAGGGCCGCTTGCTGCGTGCCTGGCTCGGCGATGGCGCCACGCAGGCGCTCGACACCCTGACCGACGGCCGCGAACCGCGCCCCGGTGACGCGCTCGGCGTCCAGTTCGGCGCGTCGATCGTGCTGCATGGCGACGGCAAGGTGCAGTGCGAGAACGTCTGTGCCTATTGGCCCGGCATCGATCCCGAGCTCTCGCGCGAAGTGATCCTCGTCTCGGCGCACTACGACCACATCGGCGTCGACCAGCAGGGGCGCGTGTTCAACGGGGCCGACGACAACGGCTCCGGCACCACCGGGATGCTGGCGCTGGCCGAGGGGCTGGCGACGCTCGGCCCGCTCGAGCGCTCGGTGATGCTGATCTGGGTGTCGGGCGAGGAGAAGGGGCTGTGGGGCTCGCAGGCGTGGAGCGACGCGCCGTGGCTGCCGGAGGAGGGGCGCGCCGTCGCCAACATCAACATCGACATGATCGGCCGCAATGCCGGCACGTCGCTCGGCGTCACGCCGACCGCGAAGCACAAGGAATACAACGGCCTGACCCGTCTGGCCGAGCGACTGGCCTCCAGCGAGGGGTTCGGCGCGCTCACCAGCGCCGACGCCTACTACACGCGCTCCGATCACGCGATGTTCCGGCGCATGGGCATCCCGGTCGCGTTCCTCTTCGCCGACATCCACGCCGACTACCACCAGCTGACCGACGACCCGGAGAAGATCAGCTACGACAAGATCGCGCGGACGACGCGACTGGTGCTGCGGATGATCGACGCGATGCAGTCGCCGACGCTGCTGCCGGCCGAGTGAGCCGACCATGACGCTGACGCGCGCGGAAGGGTGGCAGCTCCTGTGCGAGTGGACGCCCGGCGCGGCGCTGCGCAACCACGCCCGTGCGGTCGAGCTGGTGATGCGCGCCGCGGCGCTGCACTACGCGCCGGGCGAGGGCGACGACGGCGCGCGCGTCGAGGAGTACGGACTGGCCGGGATGCTGCACGACGCCGACTACGAGCAGTGGTCGGCGGAGCACCCGCGCCGCATCGTCGCCTGGCTGCGCGAGCGCGGCGAGGAGCGGCTCGCCTGGGCCATCAGCGCCCACTGGACCAAGTGGGGCATCCCGCACGTGAGCACCCTCGACAAGGCGCTGCTCGCCTGCGACGAACTCACCGGCTTCGTCGGTGCGTGCGCGCTGGTGCGCCCGGGCGGCATCGCCACGCTCGAGGCGAAGAGCGTGCTGAAGAAACTGAAGGACAAGTCGTTCGCCGCCAAGGTCGAACGTGACGAGATCGAGGCGGGTGCGCGCCTCCTCGGCGTCGACCTGGCGGTGCACGTCGACTTCGTCGTGCAGGCGCTCAAGCCCCACGGTGCGGAGCTCGGCCTCCTGCGCTGACCGCGGCGCAGCGCCGCCGGGCGGTCTTGACAGCGCCGACGCGCGCGCTAGGTTCCCGCGCGACTGACTCATCCAGACCGGCTGAGGGATTGGGCCCTTTGAAGCCGGGGCAACCACCGTCCGAGCGATCCGTGCGAACGGATCGGCCGCGCGCAAGCGCGGCAAGCTCGACGGCGCGGTGCCAACTCCCACGGATCGCCGCCAGGCGTTCCGGAAGATGAGTCCGGCATGCGAACGCGCGTCGGGCGTGTTCGGGCGCGGACTCGTCCCGGTCCGCCGGCGGCTCCACCTGGAGCCTGCCATGTCCGCACTGCCATCCCCTGCATTGCCGTCCGTCGATGCCGCCTGCTCGTCCGGGCCGTCCCCCACGCGTCGGTCGCTGCCGACCGCCCACCTGCTCGGACTCGGCCAGGTCGGTCGCGCCCTGCTCGCCCTGCCGGACCTGCCGGTCCGCTTCATCGCCGTGAGCGATCGCACGGCATCGGTCTACGGCGCCGACGGGCTCGATGGCGCCGCGCTCATCCGGCACAAGGCGCAGGGCCGCGCGCTGGCCGAGCTTCCCGCCGCCGCGCCCCTGCCGCTCGACCTCGCCCTGTCGATCGCCGACGCGGACGTCATCGTCGACGCCACGCCCTCCGATCCGGCCGCCGACGCCATCGCCGCGGCGACGGCGCGCACCCGCCGCCTCCTCCGCGCCGGCAAGCGGCTGATCCTCGCGGCGAAGACGCCGCTGCTGCTCGCCCCCGCCGAGTGGCGCGCCGGCCGTGACCGGCTCGGCGTCGCCGCGGTGTTCGGCGGCACCGGCAGCCGCTGGCTGCGCGAGCTCGGCCGCTTCGACGCCGGTTCGCGCACGCTGGCCGCCGTCCCCAACGCGACCAGCACGGAGCTGATCGGCGCGATCGAGCGCGGCGGCACGCTCGCCGACGGACTCGCCCGCGCGCGCGCCGCCGGACTGGTCGAGGCCGATCCCGCTCAGGACCTCGACGGCCGCGATGCCGCCCTGAAGCTGGCGTTGGCGGTCCGCCTCGCCTTCGAGCGCGAGCTCGATCCCGCCGCGATCGCCCGCCCGTCGCTCGCGGCGCTCGATCCCGCGCTGCTGCGCCGGCGCCACGCCGCCGGTGCGACCACCCGCCTGGTCGGCCGCATCGACCGCGACGGGGTGGCGTCGCTGGCGTTCGAGGAACTGCCGCTCGGTCACCCGCTCGCGATCCCGCCGCGCCGCGTCGCCTGGCAATGGAGCGGCGGCGGCTCCTCGCGCCTGTACCTCGGCGATGGCGTCGGCGCGATCGGCACCGCACGGGCGCTCGCCGAGGATCTCACCGACCTCGCGGACCGCGGGCAGCACGGCGACGACGCGCGCCGCGCGGCGACGAACCGGGAGGCCGCGTGATGAGCGCCACCTTCGAGATCGCCCCCGGCACGCGCCTCTTCGCCCACACCGCACCGTTCGCGCTGGAGCACGATGCGGCGCTGCCGGAGCTGCTGCTGACCTACGAACTGGCGGGACCGCCGGACGCGCCGGTGGTCGTGGTGCAAGGCGGCATCTCCGCGGATGCGCACGCCGGCCCGACCCGCGACGACCCGCGCCCCGGCTGGTGGCCGGGGATCGCCGGACCCGGCGCCCCGCTCGATCCGGCGCGCTTCCGGCTGCTGTCGCTCGAGTTCCTCGGCCGGCGCGACCGCGTCGTCGTCTCGAGCGGCGACCAGGCGCGCGCGACCGCGCTCCTGCTCGACGAACTCGGGATCGATCGGCTGCATGCCTTCGTCGGCGCCTCGTACGGCGGGATGGTGGCGCTGCGCTTCGCCGCCGAGTTCCCGCAGCGCGTCCTGCGCGTCGTGGCGATCAGCGCCGGTGACCGCGCGCTGCCCTTCGCGACCGCGCTGCGCTCGCTCCAGCGCCGCATCCTCGCCCTCGGCCGTGCGCATGGCGCGGTGCGCGAGGCGACGGCGCTGGCGCGCGCGCTCGGACTGGCGAGTTACCGCGCGCCGGACGGC
>Ga0194131_10005487_pt1 | contig 18252 bp, 15 predicted proteins | sample TA2KigO120mmetaG_FD_148631 | JGI IMG/M metagenome (GOLD analysis project Ga0194131, IMG submission 148631) | Freshwater microbial communities from Lake Tanganyika, Tanzania - TA2015053 Kigoma Offshore 120m | ecosystem: Environmental > Aquatic > Freshwater > Lake | place: Tanzania: Lake... | reverse complement strand
TCGGTGTCGCGTGCCGCGCGCGCGTGCCAGTGCGCCGCGGCGGCGGAGTCGCCCGCAGCCTCGGCGTGCGGCGCGATCTGCGCGGCGAGCAGCCCGCTGCTCGCGCCGGCGCTCAGGTGGTGCACGATCGACGCGTGGACGCGGCGGCGCTGCTCGCCGAGCAGGGAGCGGTAGACGGTCTCGCGCAGCAGGGGATGTCGGAACGCGTACATCGTGCGCTCGCCCCAGGCGAAGCCGTGCACGAGATCCGCCGCCTCGAGCGCGCGGACCATGGGGGCGAGCTCTTCCGGCGGCAGCTCGACGAGCTGCGCGAGCAGCTCGATCGGGAACTCCCGTCCGATCACCGCCGCCGCCTGCAGGACGGCCTTGGCGCGATCGTCGAGCTGGTCGACACGCGACGCCAGTGCCGCCTGCAGGCTTCCGGGGAGCGGGACCTCGACGTCGGCGCGCGCCAGCCGGTAGTTGCCGGGCTGGCCGACGAGTCCGCCGGTGTCGGCCAGCGCGCGCACGAGCTCCTCGGCGAAGTACGGGTTGCCGGCGGCGCGCTCACGGATCCGCCCGGCCAGGTCGCCCGTCGATCGCTCGTCGCCGACGAGCGCGCGGACCAGCGTGCCCATCACCTGCTCGTCGAGCGGGCACAGGTCTACTTCGGAGAAGCGCTCGTCGCGCATCCACGGGCGCCGGGGCCCGCGGCGGTAGGTGACCAGGACCAGGCACGCGACGCTCGGCGGGTCCGCGACGAGGTCGGCGAACGTGCGCTCGCTGCCGGCGTCCATCCATTGCGCGTCGTCGACGACGACGACGCGCCGCCGCGGATCGGCGTCGTGCTCCATGAACCGGCGTATGACGCGTGCGATCTCGCGGATCGGCGCGGTCGATGCGGTGGCGGTCGCGGACTCCCCGGAGTCCGCCAGACCCAGCACCGTGAAGACGATCGGCAGCGCGTCGGCGAGTGCCGGATCCACGGCCAGGACGGCGCGCGTGATGCGATCGCGTGTCGTGACGGGGTCCTCGTGGCCGGAGGTGCCGAGCAGGTGCGAGAGGTAGGGGATGGTCGAGTGGAACGGCACCCAGCGGGCGTGCTCCGCACAGCGCGTGACCTGGATGGAGAGGACGCGCTCGTCCTGCCGTGCGAGGAACTCCTCGACGAGGCGGCTCTTGCCGATGCCGGGCTCGCCGACGATGCCGACGAACCTGGTCTCCCTCGGGCCGACCGACTCGAGGTGGCGCTCGAGCGTCGCGAGCTCGGCGTCGCGTCCGAGGAACGGCCCCAGACCGCGGTCGCGTGCCGCGTCGAGGCGGGTACGGCGCGCGCGCGTGGTGACGAGCTCGAAGGTGCGCACCGGGCGGCTCGCGTTGCGCAGCACGAACTCGCCGACCTCGGCCAGCTCGAAGTAGTCGTCGACGAGCGCCGCGGTGCCCTCGGTGAGGTAGATGCAGCCGGGCTCGGCGAGCTGCTGCATGCGGGCGGCGAGAGCTGCGACGTGACCCTGCGAGGTGAAGCTGCCGGTGCCGCCGGCTCCGAGGCGACCGAAGAGGGCCTCGCCCGAGGCGAGGCCCATGCGGACGGCGAAGTCGACGCCGGCGCGCCTGTGGAAGGACTCGGCGAAGCCCGCCAGGCTCTCGCGGATGTGGAGGGCCGCGTGGCACGCCTGCGTGGCGTGGTTCTCGAGCGCGACCGGTGCGCCGAAGAGGACCTTGATTCCCTCGCTGGTGAGGCGGTCGATGCTGCCGCCGAAGTTCTGCACCGAGGTGGAGACCACCGAGAAGAAGCTCTCCACGACGTCGTGCCACTGCTCGGCGTCGAGGCGATCGTCGAGGCCGATGGAGCCGAAGGCGTCGATGAACAGCACCGTGATCGGCTTGTACTCGCCCTGGCTCGCGGGCGCGGCGCCGGCGACCGGGCTGCCGCAGTCGTGGCAGAACGAGGAGTCGTCGAGCAGACGGATGCCGCACGCGTCGCACCGCACCGGCGCGCTCATTCGCCCTGTCTCCGCGTCCGTCCCACTACAATTGACGGACCGTAGGAGCCCCACGGCGGCAAGGCAAACGGGATTCGCGGCGGCACTCTCGCTCGCGCCCGCTCCGTAGGCGGCGGCAACGGCAGTTGCGGGGAAGCTGGCCGGTCTGCGAGAGAAGAGCGATGCGGCTCTTCGAGACCCACCTGCCGCGCGAACGGGTCGCGCGGCACGAGAGTGCCGGAGAGTGGCCCTGTCCCGATCTGACCAGCGTACTCGCGCGGCGCGTCCGCGAGACGCCCGACCGGGTGCTGTTCGTGGCGGGCGAGGAGCGTGTCACCGGGCCGATGCTCGCCGACCGCGTGGCGCGCCTGGCGCGCGGGCTGCGCGGGCTCGGTGTCGGGCCGGGCGACGTGGTCTCGTGGCAGCTACCGAACTGGCTCGAGGGCGTCGTCCTGACCTTCGCGCTCGACCGTATCGGCGCGCTGTCGAACCCGATCCTGACGATCTACCGCGAGCGCGAGGTCGCCTTCGTCGTGCGGCAGGCGGGGAGCAGGGTGCTCGTCGTCCCGGGCGTCCTGCGCGGCTTCGACCACGCGCAGCTCGCGCGGCGCGTCCGTTCTGCTGCGCCCACCCTCGCGCACGTCGTGGTCGCACGCGCGACGCCGGGGCCCGGCGAGACGGCGCTCGAGGCGCTGTGCGTAGCGGAGCCGGACGATGCACCGCCGACGCCGCCCGGACCGCACGACGTCACGGCGCTGTTCTACACCTCGGGCACGACCTCCGACCCGAAGGGCGTCATGCACACGCCGTCGACGCTGGGCTCGTTCGTGCGAACGCAGTTCGCCATGGCGGGTAGCGACCCCGATCACGTCGGCATCCTCTGGTTCCCGCTCGCGCACATCGGCGGCATCTGCGTCTTCGGGATCGCACCGGTGATGTACGGCTCGCGCGCCGTGTTCCTCGAGCACTTCGAGCCCGAGGCGGCTCTCGACCTGATCGAGAGGGAGCAGGTCACCAGCGCCGGCGGGCCGACCCCGATCGTGCAGGCGATCCTCGCGGCGAAGGGGTTCTCGCCCGCGCGGGTACGCTCGGTGCGCAACGCGGGGCTCGGTGCGACGGACGTTCCGCCCGAGCTGATCCGCGAGCTGCGGAGCAAGCTGGGTGGGTTCGTCAGCCGCTCGTACGGCATGACCGAGTGCCCGATGGCGACCGGCGGGACACCGCAGGACCCCGAGGAGAAGCTGGTCACGACCGACGGGCGTCCGACGGCCGGGGTCGTGCTGCGCACCGTCGACGACGCCGGCCGGACGGTCGCGCCGGACGTCGAGGGCGAGATCGAGCTGTACGGACCGCAGCTCTGCGTCGGCTACGTCGATGCGCGGCTCTCGGACGCGGCGTTCACGCCCGATGGCTTCCTGCGCTCCGGCGACCTGGCCGTCGTGGACGAGAGCGGCTTCGTCCGCATCACCGGCCGCAAGAAGGACATCATCATCCGCAAGGGAGAGAACCTGAGCGCGAAGGCGATCGAGGACGAGCTGCACGACCACCCGAAGATCGCGGACGTCGCGGTCATCGGCGTGCCCGACGCCGCGAGCGGTGAGCGGGTGTGCGCGTGCGTCGTGCTCCGTCCCGGCACGGACGGGATGACGCTCGCCGAGCTGCGCGCGTTCATGAGCGAGCGCCGGGTGATGGCGCAGAAGATTCCGGAGCAGATCGAGCTGCTCGAGGAGCTGCCGCGCAACGCGACCGGCAAGGTGAAGAAGTTCGAGCTGCGCGCGCGCTTCGCGGGCGCAGCGCAGGGGAGGTCGGCTTGACGCGAGACGTGACGGTAGAGGGCATGCGGCACGCGGCCGGGGCGGGACGGCTGATCCTGGTGCGGCACGGCGAGAGCGAGGGCAACCGTGCGCAGCGCTTCTCGCCGAATCCGGACATCGCGCTCACGGAGATCGGCATCGAGCAGGCCCGCGAGAGCGGACGCCTCATCGGGCGACACTTCCGTCCGTCGCGCATCGTCGCGAGCTCGTACCACCGCGCGCAGCACACGGCTCGGCTCATCGCCGAGACCGTCGGCCACGTGGGCGACGTTCTCGTCGAGCCCGACCTGCGGGAGCGCGACATCGGTGAGCTCGCAGGTCAGCCGTACCGGTCGATGGTCGAGCACCCGGAGTACGACCGGGCCCGCTTCTGGGAATGGCGCCCGACGGGTGGCGAGTCGCTCGCCGACGTGCAGGACCGCGCGGCTCCCGTGCTGGTCCACCTCACCGAGCGCTTCCCCGGCGAGGACGTCGTGGTGGTCAGCCACGGCGGCGTGATGCTGGCGCTGTGCGCGCACGTCGAGGGGGGCTGGACGCGCCCGCGCGTCGCCCGGAACTGCGAGATCCTGGTGGTGAGCCACGCACCCGGCGAGGCGTGGCGTCTCGCCGAGCTCGACGAGCACGTCGCCAGCGCAGCACCGCCCGTCGCCGACGACGGCGCCGCCGAGACGGGCTGAGGCTCGCGTCACGGGACCGCGCGCGAAGCGCGCGCCCCCTCGGCGCAGCGACCCGCTAGGCGACCGCTCCGCCGTCGATCGCGTAGCAGGCGCCGGTGATGTAGCTCGCCCGGTCCGATGCGAGGTAGGCGACGAGGTTCGCGACGTCGTCAGGCTGGCCGAGCGAGAAGGTCGGGTTCTGCATGCGCCCGATCAGGTCCATGTCGAGGCCCTCGAGGTTCATGCCGGCGATCAGCGGGGTCATGACGCCGCCCGGGCAGATCGCGTTCACTCGAACCTTCTTCCGTGCGAGCTCGTTGGCGAGGGCGCGGGTGAGCAGGGCGACGCCGCCCTTCGACGCGCAGTATGCCGCCGAGTACGCCTGGCCCTTGATGCCGGCGATCGACGAGATGTTGACGATCGACGCGCCCTCGGCCGCGAGCAGGTGCGGCAGGGCGGCGTGGCAGGTGAGGTACGTGCCGGTGAGGTTGATCGCGATCACGCGGTTCCACTCGGCGAGCTTCAGGTCGGCGAACTGCACCATGCCGCCGACACCGGCCGCGTTCACCAGCGTGCTCAGCCCGCCGAAGCGGGCGGTCACCGCGGCGATCGCGACCTCGACGGACTCCGGGTCGGTGACGTCGAGACGGTGGGCAAACGCCGTCCTTCCCGTGCCGGTGATCTCGTCGGCGAGGGCGTGCAACGCCGCTTCCTGCACGTCGAGGCAGGCGACCCGCGCTCCCTCGGCGGCCAGCAGCAGAGCCGTTGCGCGACCGATCCCCGACGCGGCCCCCGTCACCGCGACGACCCTTCCACCGAGATGCAAGTCCATCCACGTTCCTCTTCGTTGCGCGGTCGGCTCGGCGCCGCTGCGTCTGTAGCCGTCGCTACAACGCGGCGGCGCGCCGTGCACGCCGACGGCCCGCACCAGCGGCGTGCGCGCTGCCCCTGCGATGGGGCAACGACGCTGCGTTGTCCGAAACGCCGATGCGAAAGGCCGCTGCGTTGACCGGAAAGCCGCTGCGTTGATACGAGCAGTGCCACCCATGATCGACGCGGCAGGCGAGATTCGTCCCGACGAGCAGTTCGACGCGGAAAAGCTACGGGTGTGGCTCGGCGCCCAGCGGCCCGAGCTCGGCGGGCCCTTCGAGGTGCAGCAGTTCCGCGGCGGCCACGCGAACCTGACCTACCTGCTGCGCTACGCCGACCGCGAGCTGGTGCTGCGCCGCCCGCCGCTCGGGCCGGTCGCGCCGAAGTCACACGACATGGCGCGCGAGTACCGGGCGCTGGCGGCCCTGGCACCGGTCTACGAGCCCTCGCCACGTCCGGTGCTGCTGTGCGAGGACGCATCCGTGATCGGCGCGGTGTTCTTCCTCATGGAGCGCCGTCACGGCGTGGTCGTGCGCTCGTCCTGGCCCGAGGAGCTCGGTGACGATGCGGCGCTGCGCCGCCGCATGAGCGAGTCGCTGGTCGACGCGCTCGCGGATCTGCACCTCGTCGACGTGAAGCGCCCCGACCTCGCGCGTCTCGGCCGGCCCGAGGGCTTCGTGCAGCGCCAGGTGAGCGGGTGGTACGACCGCTGGCTGCGCGCGAAGACGCGCGAGATCCCCGCGATGGACGATCTCTGCAGCTTCCTCGCCGACCGTATTCCCGAGCCGGTCGGCGTGAGCGTGCTGCACAACGACTGGAAGCTCGACAACGCGATGTTCGACGCCGGCGACCCCGGCAAGCTGGTCGCCGTGTTCGACTGGGACATGACGACGCTCGGCGATCCGCTGGTCGATCTCGGCACGCTGCTGAGCTACTGGGGCGAGGCCGGCGAGGGACCGCGCGGCACCGGCGGTAACGTCACGGGGCTGCCGGGCATGCTGACGCGCGACGAGATCGCCGGTCGCTACGCGAAGCGCACCGGCTTCGACGTGAGCGCCGCACCGTTCTACGAGACCTTCGGTCTGTTCAAGACGGCCGTCGTGATCGAGCAGATCTACGTCCGGTACGTGCGCGGGCAGACGAAGGACGAGCGCTTCGCGGCGATGGGCCCGACGGTGCCGGTGCTCGCCGAGGTGGCCCAGCAGGTCGCGGCGAAGCTCGGCTGATCAACGAGGGGCAACGATGAGCGACGCGCCGGGGCAGGGGATCGCGCGCACGGCGCGCACGTCGCCGGACAAGCCGGCGATGATCTTCGGCGATGCCGTGCGCACGTACGGCGAGCTGGACGTACGCGTGAACCGGATCGCGCACGCCCTCCGGCGCGCCGGGGTCGGCGAGGGGGATCGCGTCGGGGTCGCGCTGTTCAACGGCTTCGAGTGGTTCGAGGTGCTCAACGCGCTCGGGCGCCTCGGCGCGCTGCTGGTGCCGATCAGCTTTCGCGGCAAGGGCCCGGAGATCGCCTACATGCTCGCCGACTCCGGGGCGAAGCTGCTGGTCACCGACCCGCGCCTCGCGGACGAGGTCGATCGCGCGCTCGCCGAGCACCCGATGCCCGAGGACGCGGTGTGGGTGGTCGGCGACGCGGCGCCGTGGCGTGGCGCGAGCTTCGCGGAGCGCTTCGCGGACGAGCCGGCGACACCGCCGGACGGCGCGCACCCGGGCGGCGGCTACAACGTGATGATCTACACGTCGGGCACGACCGGGCGCCCGAAGGGCATCCTGCGCGCACCGCTGCCACCCGACAAGGTTGCGCTGCAGATGCTCGGCGTGGCGCAGATGTGGGGCTACGGACCGGACGAAGTGCACCTCGTGCCCGGCCCCGTCTACCACACGGCGCCCGGCTCGCAGGGCCAGATGCACCTCACGCTCGGTGCGACCATCGTCATCATGCCGCGTTTCGACGCGGAGGAGTTCCTGCGGCTCGTCGCTCGCCACCGGGTCACCAACGCGCAGATGGTGCCGGCGATGTTCTTCCGCCTGCTCGCACTGCCCGACGAGGTGCGGGCGCGCCACGACCTGAGCTCGATCCGCCGCGTCTTGCACGCCGCGGCACCGTGCCCGGTCGCCGTGAAGCAGCGCATCCTCGGCGTGTTCCCGCCCGGCACGGTGTGGGAGTTCTACGGCGCGTCGGAGGGCGGCGGCACGCGCATCGGCCCCGAGGAGTGGCTCGCCAAGCCCGGCAGCGTCGGCCGCCCGTGGCCGGGACTCGACGTCCGCGTGCTCGACGACGACGGACGCCCGTGTGCGCCCGGAGAGACCGGGACGATCTACCTCAAGCTCTCTCCGGGGGCGTCGTTCTCGTACAGCGGGGCCGAGGAGAAGACGCGTGCCGCGATGCGCGACGGCTACTTCACCGTTGGCGACGTGGGCTGGCTCGACGAGGACGGGTACCTCTTCATCGCCGACCGCAAGATCGACATGATCATCTCCGGTGGCGCGAACGTGTATCCCGCCGAGGTCGAGCAGGTGCTCTACCGCCACCCGCAGGTGCTCGACGTGGCGGTGATCGGCGTGCCCGACGACGAGATGGGCGAGTCGGTGAAGGCGATCGTCGAGCTGCGCGCGGGCGAGAGCGCGACCGCCGACGAGCTGATCGCGTTCTGCCGGCGCGACCTGGCGCACTACAAGTGCCCGAAGACGGTCGACTTCGTCGCCGAGCTGCCGCGCGAGCCGCAGGGGAAGGTGCTGAAGCGCCAGCTGCGCGAGCGCTACTGGGCGGGGCGCGCCACGCGAATCTGAGGTGTGCCCACGCGGGCGGACGCAGCGGGGCCGCGCGCCAGCCGTCGCCAGGCTGGCTTCAGCCCGCGGCGGCGCTCTTCGCCCGCATGCCGCGCGACGCGAGCTCGCGCCGCTGCTCGTACGCCGCGCGCGCGATCCGGATGTCCTCGAGGTAGGGCTCGAGCTCTTCGAGGGTGAGCGCCTGCGGTCCGTCGCACAGCGCCTTCGACGGATTCGGGTGGAAGTCCACCAGGACCATGTTCGCGCCGGCGATCACGCCCTGCGCGGTCGCGTGGTGGATGTCGGTGAGGCCGTCGGGCGCGGGTTCTTTCCTGCCGACCGAGTGCGACGGGTCGATGCACACCGGCAGTCGCGTCAGGCGCTTGATCAGCGGGACGTGTGCGAAGTCGACGAAGTTGCGGTGCGGGTCGCCGAGGTTGGTCTTCATGCCGCGCAGGCACATGATGATCTTGCCGTTGCCCTCGCTCGCGACGTACTCGCAGGCGTTGAGCGTCTCCTCGAGCGTGATGCCCATGCCGCGCTTGAAGAGCACCGGAAAGCGCTGCTGCTGGCCGACGTACTTCAGCAGCTCGAAGTTCTGTGCGTTGCGCGTGCCGATCTGGATCAAAACGCCGGTCGGCGAGCCCGCGCCGTCGAGCGCTGCGTTGATCTCGTCGATCTGCGACTCGTGCGTGATCTCCATCGCGATCACGCGGATGCCGTACTTGCCCGCGAGCTCGAAGACCCACGGCAGGCACTCTTTTCCCAGGCCCTGGAAGTCGTACGGGCTGGTGCGCGGCTTGTAGGCGCCCATGCGGGTGGTCGTGATGCCGAGCTTCTGCAGCGCCGCGAACATCATCTCCGCGTGCTGCGGGGTGTCGACGGCGCACAGCCCGGGCAGGACGTGCAGCGTGTCCTGGTCGAAGGTCAGGCCCTGGTACTGGAAGCCGACCGCGTCGACCTGGCCCTTGTGGCGTCCGATGATGCGGTACTTCTCGGACACGCGAACGACGCGCTCGACGCAGTCGAGCTCCTCGAACGGCTCGGTCGGGACGGTCACGGTCGACCCGATGAGGTAGACCTCGATGAGCGAGCGGGTGGCGCCCTCGACCACGTGCAGGCGCGCGCTGACGCCTTCGTAGCGGCCGGCGATCGCCAGGACCTGGCGGACGCCCTCGGAATCCTTGGGGGTGTCGGGCTTGAGAATGACGATCACGCGATTTTCCCTACCCGACGTCCGGGAGGTCCGCCAACTACTGCGCCGGGTAGGTGGCGAGGTCGCCCAGGCGCACGGTGTCGCCCTCGTGGATCCCGTTGTCCGCGCACCACCCGCCGGGGACCTCGAGGACGAAGCGCACGGGCGCGTCGCTGGGCAGCGACGCCTCCGAGAACGGGGTCGTGCGCGCGTGGAGGCGGACGATCTTTCCCGCGTCGTCGACGAACAGGATGTCGAGCGGGATCCTGGTGTTCTTCATCCAGAACGACTGCGGGGCAGCCGTCGGGAAGATGAACAGCATTCCCTTTCCCGGATCGAGGCGGTCGCGGTACATGAGCCCGAGCTGGCGTGCGTCGGGCGTCACGGCGAGCTCGACCGCGACCGGCAAGACCTTGCCCGAGCCCGACACGACGTCCACCGTGCCGGCGGCGCGCGAGGTGCGGCACGACGACAGCAGCGCGAGCAGCAGGCCGAGCGCGAGGACGGACGTCCGGACCGAGGTGCGCCTCACGGTAGTTTTCGCAGCGCGTCGAGCCACAGTGCAGCCTTCGCGGCGTAGCCGCCGTCGGTGGGGTGGAGGTCATCGAAGGTCGGCACGTACGCCGGATACTGGGGCTCTTCGAACAGCTTGCGCTTGACCATGGCGGCACGCACGCGTTGCGGCCAGTCGCCGCGGGGGCCCTCGGGCGGCGCGATCGGCGGGAAGAAGACGACCGGGACAGGCGCGAGCGCCTTCCGGATGCGAAGGAGACGGCTCACCGTAGCGGCCGGGTCCTGCGTGATCAGGAGATCGTTGAGGCCGAGGTCGACGATCACGGCGTCGATCGGCGCTTCCCCGATTGCCGGAGAGACGGCGTCGACCCACGCGACCTTTTCGCGGCAGGCGGCCTTCACTACGGGAAAGAACTCGAGCAGGGTCCCGCATCCGGCAGTTGGGTACGAGAGCCAATGCTCGGTCGTGCTCGCGCCCACGCCGAGGTCGTGAACGCGGGCGCCGCGCCACGCGGTCCCGCCGGCGTCGGGCAGAGGTTCCACGTGGGCGAGCAGCACCTCGAGCGTCGCGCCGGGGCTGTACGGGCTCTGAATCGCGCCGCGCACACCTGGCCGGGGCTCCGGCGTGCCGAACGTCGTCGAGTCGCCGATCAGGACGACGTTGCGCCGGGCGGCCGTCGGGGCGGGCGCCGGGCTCGGGGTCGGCCTCGGGGTGGCGGTCGGCGCGGAAGCGGGGCCCGGGGGGCGCACGGCGGCACACCCCGCGACGAGCATGCCGACGATTGTCGCCGCGAACGTCGCGCGCCGGCGGCGCCTTGCCTCCGACATCGCGTTCAGGCCAGTGACGCGGCCACGATCTCGACCACGTCCTTGACCTTCACCTGCTCCTCGAGGCCCTTCGCCTTGGTCGCGTCACTGATCATCGTCGTGCAGAACGGGCAGGCGACCGCGATCGTGTCGGGCTGCACCTCCATGAGCTGCTCGAGACGCGTGTTGTTGATGCGCGGCGTGCCGTGCTCCTCTTCCTTCCAGAACTGCCCACCACCCGCACCGCAGCAGAACGTCCGCCGCGCGGAGTTCTCGACGTCCTCTCGCTTCATGCCGGGCACCGCGTCGAGCACCGCGCGCGGCGCCTCGTGCACGTTGTTGTGCCGCGCGAGGTAGCACGGGTCGTGCACGGCGAGCTTCTTGTCGAGGAAGCCCTTCTCGAGCTTGATGCGTCCCGCGCCGAGCAGCTCCTCGATGTACTGCGTCGTGTGCACGACCGGGAAGTTGCCGCCGAGGTCCGGGTACTCGTTCTTGATCGTGTTGAAGCAGTGCGGGCACTGCGTGACGATCTTGTCGAACTTGTAGCGGTTCAGCGTCTCGACGTTCATCTGCGCGAGCGTGAAGTACAGGTACTCGTTGCCGAGCCGGCGCGCCGGCTCCCCGGTGCACTGCTCCTCGCTGCCGAGGATGCCGAACCTGACGCCGGCCTGCTGCATGATCTTGACGAACGCCTTGCTGGTCTTCTGGTTGCGCTCGTCGAACGAGCCCGCGCAGCCGACCCAGTAGAGCACGTCGACCTTCTCGTCCTCGCCGATCTCCGCCATCATCGGCACGTCGAGACCGCCGGCCCAGTCGGCGCGCGTATCGGCGGCGATGCCCCACGGGTTCGACTGGTTCTCGGTGCTCTTGAACGACTTCGCGAGGTCGGACGGGAACTCGCTGCGCACCAGAACCGCGTGGCGGCGCATGTCGACGATGCGCTGGATGTGCTCGATCGCGACCGGGCAGCCTTCCTCGCACCAGCCGCAGGTCGTGCAGCCCCAGATCACGGGCTCGGTCGCGACCTCGCGGATCATGTCGGCGTTCGCGAGCCAGCGCGAGTCGCGCGTGTTGCCGGTGGCGTGACCGTGGCCGTTCCCGCCGTGGCCGTGGTCGTCGCCGCCACCGTCGAGCGATGCCGATTGCGAGAGCACGTGCGCGTCGTCCTCGACACCCGAGGCCATCAGCGGACGCGCGCGCGGGATGAGCTCGTCGAGCGCCACGTCTCCGCCCTCGCCGCCGGTGAGCGGCTCGTCGAGCGCGGCGATCTGCTCGGCGGACGCGCCGGCCGCCCGGGCGGCCGAGAACTTCGCCATCTGCGCCCACAGGAAGGACGTCTTCGCCAGGAGGTGCTCGCGCTGCTCGATGACCAGGTGCTTCGGGTTGAGCGCCTTGCCGGTGTTGACGGTCGGGCAGTTCAGCGTGCAGCGGCCGCACTCGAGGCACGCCGCCATGTCGAGCAGCTGCTTCCAGGAGTACTCCTCGACGCGCTCGACGCCGAAGGTCTCCGCCGTCTCGAAGTCGGCGATCGGGGTTGCGCGGTGGCCGCCCTCGTAGCCGGCGCCGATGGTCTTGAAGAAGATGTTCACCGGGCCGATGAACATGTGGCGGAGCTTCGTCGACACCATCGTGTAGAGGAAGGTCAGCACGATGATGAGGTGGACGATCCACACCACGCGGTGCGTACCCGCGCCGCTGCCCAGCGCGCGGAAGCCGGCCGCGAAGATCGGGCCGATGAAGGCAAGGCCTTCCGAGCTGCGCGGCTCGGCGACGATGCGGACGCCCTCGAGCATGAAGCCCGTGACGCCGATCAGCCACAGCAGGATCAGCGGGAAGCCGTAGCCCGACTCGTTCTCGAAGTTCGAGATCATCTGGTCGGGCTGCCGCAGCTGGCGCGGCTGCTCCTGGTAGCGGCGGTAGAGGAAGATCGAGGAGCTCACGACCAGGCCGACGCCGGCCAGGTCCATCATGAACTTGTAGAGCCCGTAGAAGGCCCCGTAGTAGAAGTTGAGCGGCGTGTCGGCCTCGACGGTGATCAGCGAGGTGCCGACGAAGAGGATGATGAAGGACACCAGGAGGACCTGGTGAACCACTCCCGCGGGCTCCCGCACCACGCGGCCCTGGCCCACGCCCTCGAACAGCGCGCGCGAGAGTCGGAGCCCGAGCTTGTCGAAGCGGTTGGCCGGCTGGCCGAGACGGACGATGCGGTACCAGCGGTAGAGCGGATAGAGGATCGTCAGGCCCCAGAGGGCGAACAGGACGGGGGCGATGCCGGCGTAGAAGAAGCCGAGCAGGTCGAAGAAGTGCGCCTTGAAGATTTCAGGCGCGTTCCAGAAGATCTCGCGCGTTTCGCCGAGGTTGGGATCCTGCAAGCTCATGTCCGCGTCATCCCCGACAAGGGCGAGGCGCCCCCGTCAATCAGCCCGCTCTCGCAGCGACGAAGCTCCCTGCTCTCGCAGCGACGAAGCTCGCTGCTCTCGCCGGTCGCGCGCGGGCTGCCGCCAGGGGCGGCCCGCGGTGTCGCGACCGCGCGCCGGCGAGCCGTTCAGCTCGCCTTGAGCTTCTGCACCTCGTCCGTCATCTCCGGCACTGCCTTGAAGAGGTCGGCGACGAGGCCGTAATCCGCGACGCTGTAGATCGGCGCGTCCGGATCCTTGTTGACCGCGACGATGACCTTCGAGTCCTTCATGCCCGCGAGGTGCTGGATCGCGCCGGAGATGCCCACCGCGATGTAGAGCTGCGGCGCCACGACCTTGCCGGTCTGGCCGACCTGCAGGTCGTTCGGCACGAACCCGGCGTCGACCGCGGCGCGCGAGGCACCCATGGCGGCGCCGAGCACGTCGACGAGCGGCTCCAGGTAGGTCGTGAAGTTCTCGCCCGACTTGAGGCCCCGGCCGCCCGAGACGACGATGCTCGCGTCGCCGAGCGCCGGTCGGTCGCTCTTGGTCTCGGCGAACGACACGAAGCGCATCTTGCTCGTGACCTCCGGCGGCAGAGCGACCTTCTCGACGCCGGCGGCCGCACCCGCCTTCTGGGCCGGTTCGTAGGCGGTGGTGCGCACCGAGACGACGCTCACGGGCGCCTCGACCGTGACGGTCGCGAGCACGTTGCCGGCGTAGGTCGGACGGGTGATCGTCCCGTCCTCGTTGAAGGCGGTGACGTCGCTCGCCATGCCCGCGTCGAGCAGCTGCGCTGCGCGCGGGAGGAAGTCCTTGCCCTGCGCGGTGGCGGCGGCGACGACGGTCGTCGCTCCCTGCGCCTTCGCGACGACGGCGACGGCCTTCGCGTAGACGTCGGCGACGTAGTCCTTGAGGCGCGCATCGTCGACCGACAGAACTTGCTTGACGCCGTAGCCCGCGACCTCCGACGCGATCGCGTCGACGCCCGCACCGAGAACCAGCGCGGCGACGTCGCCACCATTCTTCTTCGACGCCGCGAGACCCGCGCTGACGGCGACCAGCGAGCTCTTCAGGAGCTTGCCGTGCGCGTGCTCGATGTAGACCAGAACCTTAGCCATGGAAGTTGCTCCTTGCGTGCGACGGAGGCGTCAGAAGAAACGCCGTGCCGGTTCCATCCTTCGCGGTCGGCGAAACCGAAAGGGACGTCAGATGAGCTTCGCCTCGGTGTGGAGGAGGTTGACCAGCTCCTGCACCGTCTCGACCTTTCGTCCCGCGGCGCGCTTGGGTGGCGGCGACAGCTTGTGCGTCTTGACGCGCGGCTTCGGGTCTACCCCGAGCTCTGCGAGAGGGATCTCCTTGAGCTCCTTCTTGCGCGCCTTCATGATGCCGGGCAGGGATGCGTAGCGCGGCTCGTTGAGGCGGAGGTCGGTCGTGATCACGCCCGGCAGGGTGAACGCGACCGTCTCGAGGCCGCCGTCGACCTCGCGGGTGACCGTCACGTCCTTCTTGTCGCCGGAGAATTCCACCTTCGACGCGAACGTCGCCTGCGGCCAGTCGAGCATCGCCGCAAGGATCTGACCGGTCTGGTTGGCGTCGTCGTCGATGGCCTGCTTGCCCGCGAGGACGAGCTCCGGCTTCTCCTGATCGACCAGCTTGGCCAGGAGCGCCGCCGTGGTGGCGGCGTCGAGCTCGTCGTCGGAGAGGACGAGGATCGCGCGGTCGGCGCCCATCGCGAGTCCGGTGCGGAGCTGCTCCTGAGTGACCTTCTGGCCGATCGAGACCAGCACCACCTCCGCGCCGCCCTGCTGCTCCTTGATGCGCAGCGCTTCCTCCAGGGCGATCTCGCAGAACGGGTTGATCACGAACTTCACGTTGTCCGTGACGATTCCCGTACCGTCGGCCTTCACGCTGATGTTGGTCTGCGGGTCCGGGACCCGCTTGATCGGTACCAGGATCTTCACGCCGGATGCTCCTTCGCTAGGGGAAACGTGGCGCGGGCGCCGGGAAACCGGCCGCGCTCGACCATTCGTGGATAACACGGTGCCAATAGCAGTCAACGAAGCACCGCTAATGCGACGCTTCAGCCGGCAACGGCGCTGCCGGCGATAGGACCTCGGCGCGCCGGGCGCGAGGCCGTCCCCGCGGTTGATCAGCTGTCGTAGCCGAGACGGGTCGAGAGGTCCTTGCCGGCGCGCAGCGCGAGCGGCGCGATCTCGCGCGCGACGCGATCGGGTGCCATGCGGTACTCGGGCGCGGTGATCGACAGGCTGCCCACCACGGTTCGCGTGTAGTCGCGGATCGGTACGGCGATCGCCATCACGTCGGGCAGGTACTCGCCCGACTCGATGGCGTAGCCGCGCTCGGCGACGCCGCGCAGATTCTCGATCAGGTCGTCGAGGCGCACGATGGTCTTGTCCGAGTGGCGCTCGAGGGCTTCGGGCAGCGAGCTGCGGATCTCTTCCTCCGACTCGAACGCGAGGTGGGCCTTGCCGGCTGCGGTGCAGTGCAGCGGCAGGGACTGGCCCAGCAACGACACGATCCGCACCGGGCGATCCGCCTCGACCGCCTGCAGCGGAACGACGCCGCCCCGGCGGAGCAGGCTCAGGTACACGGTCTCCTGGCAGGACCTCACCACCTCGTCCATGATCGGGCGCGCCTGGCGGAGCAGGCCCATCTGCTGCACGAACGTCTGACCGAGCTGGAGGCACCGGATGCCCAGCCGGTAGTTCTCGGTCGACTTGTTCTGCTCGATGTAGCCTCGTGACTCGAGGGTCGCGAGCACACGGAAGACGTTGTTCTTGTGCAGCTTGAGGCGCTTCGAGAGATCGGTGACGCCGAGCTCCTCGGTCTCGCCGGCGAACTGCTCGAGCACGTCGAGCGCGTGCGCGACGGACTGGATGACGTAGTTGGTCTTCTCTCGACGCACCATGGTAGAGGGTCGTTCGTTCGCGCGCTGCCGGGCACGGCGGAAACCGGTTGCAAAAGGCGTTTTACGACTAGGCGCGGCCGTCGTTCATGTCAAACAGGTCGCCGCGGGGGGATTTCGGGTGAACGTCCAGGGCAGGATGGTCGACGTGAAGACGGCCGACGGCACGATGCCGGTCCATCTCGTGGTGCCGGAGGGCGAGGGGCCGTTCGCAGGCGTGATCGTGGCCATGGAGGCCTTCGGGCTGAACGACCACATCAAGGGCGTCGCCGGCCGCATCGCGCGCGAGGGCTATGTCGTCGCCGCGCCGGACTTCTACTACCGAGCACCGGGCGACCGGGTCGTCGGCTACGACCAGCTTCCCAGGGCCATCGAGCTGATGATGGAGCTGCCCGGCTACGACGCGCTCGCCGCCGACGTGAGGGCCGCGATCGACCTGGTCGAGGCGCGGCCGGAGACCGACCGCGGCCGGATCGGCATGACCGGCTTCTGCATGGGCGGCTTCCTGACGTTTCTCGCGGCCTGCCGGGTTCCGCAGATTCGCGCGGCGGCGCCGTTCTACGGCGGCGGCATCGGCCGCAGCATGCTGCCGCAGAGCGAGCGCCGCCCGCACCCGCCGATCGAGGAGGCTCGAGGAATCGCCGCCGCGATGGTCGTCTTCTACGGCGAGAAGGACTCCTTCATCCCACCCGAGGAGTGCTCGCTGGTGAAGGAGCGTCTCGCCCAGCTCGGCAAGGACGCCGACGTCATCGTGTATCCCGGCGCCGACCACGGCTTCTTCTGCGAGGAGCGGGCCTCCTACCACGAGGCTGCGGCGCAGGATTCGTGGCGGCGCCTGCTCCGGCTGTTCGACACCAAGCTCCGCGGGTGAAGCCCGGCAATCGGCAGCGGTCCACCCGGCGAAGCGGGCGGCAAGCGGGCCGAGCGCCGCGAGCGCGGGGCGCGCGGCCCCGTGCGGCTTCGCCGCGCGGGGCGAGGGGGCGCGTGTCCCCTCGGCGAAACACCGCCTGGGTCCTGACCTGCGAGCACGCGAGCGCGGCACTGCCGCGGGAGTACCGCGGCCTCGGCGTGTCGCCCCACGAGCGCCGGGACCACATCGGCTGGGACATCGGTGCGCGCGCCGTGCAGCGCGAGATCGCGCGCCGTCTCGGGGCTCCGGCCGTCGCGTCGCGCTGGTCGCGTCTGCTGATCGACTGCAACCGCGAGCTGCACGACGACACGCTGATCGTGCGTGTCAGCGACGGTGTCCGCGTGCCCGGGAACAGCCGCGTCGGACGCGCCGAGCGGGCGCGGCGCGTGGCGCTCGCCTGGGCGCCGTATCACGCCGCCGTCGATCGAATGGTCGCGCGCGCGAAGCGCGCCAACCCCGACGCGGCGGTGCAGCTGCTGGCGCTGCACAGCTTCACGCCGGTCATGAACGGCGTGCCGCGGCCGTTCGACATCGGGGTCCTCTACGACGCCTACCCCGAGCTCGCGCATCGCCTCGGGCGCGCGCTGGCCCGGCTCGGCCTGCGCGTGCGCTACAACGAGCCGTACTCCGGGCTCGCCGGGCTGATCTACAGTGCACGCCGCCATGGCGTCGCGCACGACGTCGCCTACGTCGAGCTGGAGATCAACAATGCGCTCCTGCGGTCGCAGGCAGGCATCGTCCGGCTCGGACGCGACGTCGCGCGCGCGCTGGCGACCCTCACTCGTCCTTGTAAGCGGTGACGTCGATCTCGGTCTCGCCCTCGATGCCCTTCGAGTCCTTGCACTTCAGCGTGACGACGAAGTCGCCCTCGGCCTGGTACGTGTGCGTCGGGTTCATGTCGGTGCTGTGCGGAGTGCCATCGCCGAAGTCCCAGTCGCAGGTCACGGCACCGGTCGCGTCCTCGACGGTCGAGGTGAACTTGACCGCCAGCGGCGGCGCACCCTCGTCCGGGTCGGCCTCGGCGTCGACGTAGAGCTCGTCGACCACCATGGCGGCTGCGCCGGCGTTCGCACCGGCTGCAGGAGCGGCAGGCGGCTGTCCGGCCGCGGGGGCTGCGGGTGCGGCAGCGGGCACGCCCGCCGCCGGGGCGGCGGCCGCCGGGGCCTTCTCTTCGGTCTGGCTGCACGCCTGCAGGCCGGTAGCGCCTGTCACGAGCAGGCCACACAGGATCCACGACCATGAGCGCATGGAAATCATAATCTCGTTCGTCCTCCGGAATGGTAGAGGGTTCAAGTACGGCGGCAGACCCTATCATTCGAAGCGAGGCGTAGGGAAGCCGCCCGGCAGCCGCCCGGCAGCCGCCCGGCAGCCGCCCGGCAGCCGCCCGGCAGCCGCCCGGCAGCCGCCCGGCAGCCGCCCGGCA
>Ga0194131_10005485_pt1 | contig 18254 bp, 20 predicted proteins | sample TA2KigO120mmetaG_FD_148631 | JGI IMG/M metagenome (GOLD analysis project Ga0194131, IMG submission 148631) | Freshwater microbial communities from Lake Tanganyika, Tanzania - TA2015053 Kigoma Offshore 120m | ecosystem: Environmental > Aquatic > Freshwater > Lake | place: Tanzania: Lake... | reverse complement strand
TGTAGCATCTTTTGCCTCATCTTTTATGGCAAATAATACAGCTCTTGTACATACATTTGTTAGCGATTCAATGATTTTCTGAGTTACATCAAACTCACTTAGCTGGATTATGTTTGTCTTTGACATTAAATCACACCAGATTAATTTGGGGCCAAGTTGAGCATGGGTTCTGGTTTTTTTATGCTGATATCGGCCTTACTTATCCTGCTACGATAGACTTTGAATCTACGTCCCTTATCAGAAATCAACCATCTTTCTACTTCAACAAGCGTTAGTTCTTCAAGATCAGTTAGTTTTTTGTAAACTGAACTTAGTGGAATTTTATATTTTTCTGCAATTTCTGCTGCAGTTCTACCTTTTTTTATTATTGAAAATACAATTGTTCTTGATTCTGCATCAGCTAGTGCCTCAATTACTCGTTGTGTAATATCATATTTTTTTAGTTGAGGTAATGTCAGTCGTCGGCCCATTTTGCTACCATCAAGTTTCTTTGTTATTTAAATAATACTGACATGTTCTCATTCTATATTGCGAGAATGAGAAAATTTTAAAAACTAGTTAATTTTTGTTTCCAGTTTTTTATCCGGGTTGTATTTTTGCCATAATGCCCCAAGAATAATGGCATTTGCTACCCAAAATACTGTTACTGCAACAAAAGACATGGACCTAAACCCATTTACCAGTTCCATTGGGGCTGTAATCTCATCTGGATTTGGCGGCATTAGCATAAAAATGACTGTAATGTATACAGCATAGCCTGCAAATGCCAGAATCTTCTTTTGACCTAGTAATTTTTTGTAAATCTTGTAAAATCCTAGTGCTCCAAAGCCGGATAGTGCGATAAATCCCAAATACATTACACTGCGCAGTACAATTGTTTCTGGGTCTCCAACTGTTGGTGGATTTGCAGGATATTTGATGAATGGAATTACAAACAATGTAACCCACATAATTGATGCCAAGGTAAGCGTTTTCTTTACACTATGACCTGAAGGCAAGGATTTTCTTGAATAAGCAAAAACAATTCCAAATAACGCACCCACAGATGTTCCAAGTATTGCCCCAGCTAACACTTGGCCGCCTTTTTGCCATGTTCTATACGTGTCATATTCTATCCAAAATGATGGCGTGTCTTTTGCTTCGCCAGACGCAAACATGTTTTGGTTTTCAATTGCTATTGCACTGTCAAGAAATGGTTCAACTATGACAAGATTAGTTAGTCCGTGAATTGTTCCTGCTGAAAATCCGGATAACAAGACTAGTGCAAGAAATAGTGATGTTTTCATAATAAACTACGTCCTAGTGACAAGGAAAGCCAGCAGCGTGTCTCATGTCATGGGTAAGTTCGTGAATGAACATCTCATCAAATGCCTTTTCACCCATAACAATACTCAAAATATGTCCCTGATCATACCCTACTACAAATAATCCAACGGCAAAAATTGCAGCTAGTACTGCAACTGCAAGTATTGGAACACCAGATTTTGAAATTGAAATCTGTTTTGAATAAGACATTGAAACATACTTTGTATTTGTGTATTTAAGTTCTTGGACAATTTATCCAATTTATATATAATTTATCAAAGTTTGATATCAAACAGATCGCATAATCATTATTTTAAAAAACCAAACATTTTACAACCCTAGAAATTTCAAGAACGTATGAAGAATTACTATCTTCTTGCCATCCCTGCAGTCATAGGGATTATTGCAGGATTTTATCTGTATAACACATCTTCTGAATCAAAAACTAATGATGAAATCAATCTAACTCCAAGCGCTCTAATTGCAAATGGCTCGCCTATTTTGGGCGATGAATCTGCGCCGATAACAATTGTTGAGTGGGGCGACTATCAGTGCACGTTTTGTTACAAGTTTCATCATTCAAGTTTTGAGATAATTGATTCAGAGTATATCCAAACAGGCAAAGTAAAGATGGTTTTTCAGGATTTTCCGTTAAATGGTCCTGACTCTGTTTTTGCAGCAGAAGCAGCTTACTGTGCAGAAGATCAAGGTAAGTTTTGGGAGTACCATGATGTGATTTATGATAATTGGGCTGGCGAGAGAACCGGATGGATTACAAGTGATTCTTTAAACGATTTTGCAGCTAAAGTTGGCCTCGACCTGCAGAAGTTTAATTCATGTTTAAATGAACACAAATACAAAAACAAAGTGCTAGAGTCAGAAAGATTTGCAATTGAAATAGGAATAAGAGCAACACCTTCGTTTTTGATTTTTGATGACAAAAAAGTAATCAAGATTGAAGGAAACCAACCAATTGATGTGTTTAGAAGAACAATTGAGGAATTTTAGCCGAAACAGTAGCTCAAATTTATTGCATTATTTCTCAGTTAACCGTTCCTTGTTTACCTTGTTTTAAAGTAATTCTTTTTGTTATTAATGTGAATACTCCTACAATTACAATAGATATAAGAAGAAAATAAATCCAAGTTAATTCAGGAAAATAGAATTTGGTATTAGAAAATGGCGTAAAAAGAAGAAAAGACCCTGATCGTCCTGATAGTATATCAAATGATATATGAATAAATACTGCAGCAAAGGATATTGAAATTAATTTCAAATCTTTTTTTCCAAAAACTAGCATCATAATAACAGCGGCGAAAATAGCAAAAGGTATAGAATGAGCCATTCTAGGAAATGCCAAAATATCTAAAATATTTAGTACTCTATCTGCGTCAATTAGAAGAGCAAAAAACCCTGCCAATGCTATATATCTTAAATTTAAAGTAATAATTCCTAAAAACATTCCAAAAACAATATGACCCATAATATGTTCAATACTTACAAACCCGATTACTTCAATAGGATTTACCAAATGTGGTGTAAATGGTCTGCTTTCAAGTGTCACAATCAGTCCTAATAATGAAAATACTATAGATAAGCAACCGTATAGAATAGACCTTTTAATAAGAAATTTAATGAACACCGATGAATTGATGCACTTCAATAACTTATTATGTTTAATGGCAAAATTTGATAGTTTTACTAACCAAAATTAATATTCAAATATCTAAAAATGAAGTAAAATGGGAAAAATTGCAATTCAAAAACAAGATTCTGTTAAACTATACAAGATAAGAAAAACCTTAGAGGAGTTATCGCAAAAGTCAGGTAGGGGAACAGAGCTGGTTAGCCTTTACATTCCACGAGGAAAACAGCTACATGAAGTAATCAATAATTTACGTGAAGAGCAAGGAACTGCCGATAACATAAAGTCAGATCTTACCAGAACTCATGTAGTAGATTCATTATCGCGTGTAATTCAAAGATTAAAGCTTTACAAAGATACTCCTGAACGAGGTTTAGTAATTTTTTGTGGGGCCCTACCTCAAGAAGGAGGAGGACCTATCGGAAGCGAAGTTATAAAAATATATGAAATTGATCCGCCAAAAGAGCTTACAACATTTCTGTATAGATGTGATGATCATTTCCATGTTGATATTCTAAAGGATATGTTAAAGGATGACAATCTAATTGGGTTTTTGGCAATTGATACAAAAGATGCTGGATGGGGGCTATTGCATGGAGATAAAATCGAAGTCTTAGGCGAAACTGGCTCCGGTGTTGCAGGAAAACACAGACAAGGAGGACAATCTGCAAAAAGATTCCAAAAATTAAGAGAGATGGAATTAACTTATTATTTTAACAGAGTTGCAGAAACAACAAAAGAGTACTTTATTGACATATACCCAGTAAAGGGACTAATAGTTTCAGGACCAGGTCCAACAAAGGAGGATTTTATCAAAGACAACTATCTTGACTATAGGCTACAAGATATGGTCATAGCAACCATTGATTCGTCATATTCAGGCTCTGAAGGAATTCGTGAAGCCTTTACAAAGGCAGGTGAGATTTTATCAGATTTTAGAATGGTTGAAGAAAAACAATTAGTTGATGATTTGTTCAGACACATTAACTCGCGTACAGGACTTGGCACCTATGGTCTCAAAGAAGTCATAAGACTATTGCAAAGTAATGTAGTTCAGACCCTGATTATTACCGATGATACAAACCTTTACCGACTAGAAGTAAAGTGTAAGCGATGCCAAAATATTCAAGAAACGATAGTTGAGCGACCTCAACTGATTCAAAAAAAGACCGAGCTGTTAAACTCGCCTTGCCCAAACTGTAAAAGCATGGATTCAGAAGCAACAGAACAAGACATTGTTGATTATCTGGAATTAATCGCAGCTAAAACTGGCGCAAAAATTGAGGTAATATCAGGAAAAGCAGAACATGGCGCCATGCTTTCTAGTCTTGGCAAAATAGCTGCTATTTTACGATATAACCCAAATCAATAACACATACGAATTTGCTTGGCAAGTTCGCGTAGTTCTTCATCAGTTGCAATGCCTCTTTTTGTCCAAATTGTACCTTTTGTTTCGTATCTTGGTATGATATGAACATGAACATGAGGAATGATCTGTTTTGCAGCACGCCCATTGTTCTGACCTAGACTAAAGGCATCTGCATTTGTTGCCTTTAGAATAGCTTTTGCAATTTTTGGGATCTTTGAAAATAGATCTCCAACGTTATCTTCCGACATGTCAACAATTCGTTCATAATGTTTTCGCGGCATTACTAGTGCATGTCCAACATCAATTGGATACTTATCTAAAAGTGCAACATAATTTTCATCTTCATAAATAAAATAACCTGATTTTTTTCCTGCTAGTATGTCACAAAAAATGCAACTCAATGTAAGAATTCAGTTTCAATATTTTATTTATTATTATGGTATCGATTGAGTTAATTAGGGTACAGATTGAGTTTTTTCAGTCATGGGAAAAAAAGCAAAAGAAAACAAAGATGAAAGAGAAAGTTTTGCAGCAAAACGAGCGAAAGAAAAAAGAAGAAACACACTCATTGCCATAGGTGTACTTGTTGGTGTTGCAGCAATTGTAGGATATTCAGCTTATAATTTTGTTAATTTAGGAGGAAGTGGACCTGGTGCACCTCAAGGTGCTGGTGTGTTAGGAGATGAGCATGAACATGCAGCAATTCTAGTTCGAATCTTTGGTGACAAGTTCGATTTTTCGGTTCCAGTCTATCAAATAAAGAGCAGTTGGATACACTTTGAAGGACAAGATGGGGATACGATACACAGACATGCTTCTGGTGTAACACTAGGATACTTGTTTGATACGTTGAGAATATCACTAACAGACAAGTGTTTTGTGTTTCCAGATGGACGAGAGTTTTGCACAAATGATGAATATTCATTAAAGTTTTACATAAACCACAACCAGGTTCCAGACATACGAAATTATGTATTACAAGAAGATGACAGAATTTTAGTTTCATATGGAAATGAAACGCCAGAACAAATTGAAGCACAACTTATTGAGCTTGACTCACAACAGCTTCTAAAATAATCTAACACGTAAAGAAACTCTAAATTACAGCCAACTAAAATCAATGTGACATAATAATGGAAATCTCTAGTAGAAATGTAGTGGAAGGAACCGCTCGTGCCCCCCACCGAGCAATGTACAAGGCAATGGGCCTGACAGATGATGATCTAAACAAACCATTCATAGGTGTATGTCACACTGGAAACGAAGCAACTCCATGTAACATTCACTTGGGAAGATTAGCACAAAAAGCAAAAGAAGGAGCAAGTGCGACAGGTGCAACACCAAGAGAGTTTAGCACCATTGCTGTAAGTGATGGAATTGCTATGGGCCATGAAGGAATGAAATCATCTCTGATTAGCAGAGAAGTTATTGCAGATTCTATTGAGCTTATGATACGAGCTCATCAATATGATGGAATTGTTGGAATAGCTGGATGTGATAAAAGCTTACCTGGTACAATGATGGCAATGGCAAGATTGAATCTACCTTCTGTTTTTGTCTATGGTGGGACTATACTGCCAGGTATGTTTGATGGAAAAGCATTAACTGTACAGGATGTGTACGAGGCAGTTGGAGCATATGATGCAGGACAATTAACACTTGAAGCACTAAAAAATATTGAAAACTATGCCTGTCCAAGTGCAGGCTCGTGTGGCGGAATGTTTACGGCAAACACGATGGCATCAATTAGTGAGGCATTGGGCATTGCGTTGCCCGGAAGTGCCAGTCCGCCAGCAGAAGACATGAGACGAGAAAAAATGTGTTATGATACTGGGGTAGCAGCGGCTAAACTAATAGAGTGGAACATAAAACCCAGAGATATTCTAACTTTTGAAGCATTTGAAAATGCAATAACAATGTTAAATGCCATTGGTGGTTCTACAAATGCAATTTTGCATTTACTTGCAATATCAAATGAAGCTGGCGTCAAGTTAACTTATGATGATTTTGAGCGAATTAGGAAGCGAACTCCACATCTTGCAGATATGAAACCAGGTGGAGGATATGTGATGCTTGATCTTGATAAAATTGGCGGAGTGCCATTGTTATTAAAAATATTGATGAAAAAAAATGTGATCAATGGAAATACATTAACTGTAACAGGAAAAACTCTAAAAGAAAATATTGATTCGATGCAAATTCAGATGCCTGAAAATCAAAAAATTGTCAGATCAATAGATTCGCCAATACATAACGTTGGCACTGCAGTAATTTTGCATGGCTCGCTTGCACCAGAAGGGGCTGTAGTAAAGATTGCTGGTGTAAAGATGTCCAAATTTACTGGGAAAGCCAAAGTGTTTGATAGAGAAGAATACGCCTTTGATGCTGTCGCAAAAGGACAAGTCGATGAAGGTGATGTTGTAGTAATTCGTTACGAAGGACCAAAGGGTGGACCAGGTATGAGAGAGATGCTAGCTGTAACTGCTGCACTTGTAGGACAAGGACTAGGAAACAAAGTAGCACTTGTTACAGATGGACGATTTTCTGGAGCAACAAGAGGTTTAATGATTGGACATGTGTCTCCTGAGGCTTTTGTTGGAGGAAACATTGCACTTGTAAAAGATAATGATGAAATAAGAATTGATGTGGAAAAAAACACTATTGATTTGATGGTATCAGATGATGAGCTTGCAACTCGTAGAAAAAAATGGACGCCACCAAAACCAAACTATACTAGTGGTGCCTTGGCAAAATATGCCTCTCTAGTAGGTTCTGCAGCTCAAGGTGCCATTACAAAACCTCTCTAGCATTAATTTTTTGATTTTGGATAATGAAAATCACAGAAAAATAGAGTTCCAGAGTGAATGGTTTTTGCAGTCAAGCTAAATCCATCCTCAAGCCCTTTTCCACACACATTACAATTTGTTTGCAGAGCCGATGTTTTCAACTGTGGTTTTTCGCGACCAAACCCTAGATCATTGTAAAGTTGCGCTCTTTTTCTTATTGTAACCTGCTGGCTCATGATTATAGATCGTCTCCATTGCTTATAAAGGTACCGTACCTTACCGTAATTGATAACCAAGATTTGAGCACAAAACGTCATTTTAATCCAGTTTCAAAATTTTAAATATGGTGCATAATTCCTGTTGTGGCATGGGTGGCCCCATTTGGACTATCAAATCCTAAAGTAATACCCCTAGAGGTAACTGGCACCCAATTTGAGATATATAATAAAATTTCTCGAAATTACTCACATTCATTTCTTTTTGAGTCATTAACCGGACCTGAAGAGCTTGCCGAGACTTCGATAATTGGGTTTGATCCATCAATTATCATAAAGGGCTATCATGATAAAACTACAATTGAAACAAAAGATGGAAAAATAGAAACAGTTCAAACAAACGATCCATTAAAAATTCTAAAGCAAAAGATTGGAACAGTTTCAGAACAGTCTTACCGTTATCTCGGTGGCGCAGTTGGAGTCATTAATTATGATGCAATAAGATTGTGGGAAAAAATTCCACAGGCTCATAGAGTTGATGAGCCATTAATGGAGTTTGGAATATACACTGATGGTATCTTGTATGATAATAAGGAAAAAAAATATCTCTACTTTTATTACGATAAAAACAGAGTTGATCAAATCAAGATCTCAGATACACCATTTGAACAATTCAAAATCTCAGACATTAAGGTAAATCTTGATAGTAAGAGCTTTACAGATATAGTCAACAAGACAAAAAAATACATCTATGATGGTGATATATTCCAATGTGTATTATCAAGACGATTTAGCTTTGAAGCATCAGGGGATTATCTCAAAGTTTACAAGCTGTTACGGGTACTAAACCCATCACCATATCTATACCATATGAAAATGAAAAATAAAATAATTATTGGTTCTAGCCCTGAAATGTTAATTAGAGTTACAGGAGATGTTGTAGAGACATTTCCAATTGCCGGTACAAGAAAAATAACAGATGACGAATCAAAAAACGAACAGCTAAGACAAGAACTACTTCATGATGAAAAAGAGATTGCTGAACATACAATGCTTGTAGACCTTGGAAGAAACGATATTGGTCGCGTCTGCAAATCTGGTTCTGTATACGTAAAGGAGCTAATGGAAGTCAAGCGGTTTAGTCATGTACAACACATGGTAACCCATGTTGTAGGGAAACTAGATGAAAAATTTGACATGTTTGATGCCTTCAAGGCAGTTTTCCCAGCAGGAACTGTATCTGGAGCACCAAAGGTAAGGGCAATGGAGATAATTGATGAGCTAGAACCAGAATCAAGAGGACCATATGCAGGTGCAGTTGGCTATTTTTCGTTTAATGGATGCTGTGATTTTGCAATTGCAATAAGGAGCATATTTTTTGATGGTAAGAAAGGTTTTGTTCAAACAGGCGCTGGGATTGTAACTGATTCTGTTGCCGAAAATGAGATTAAAGAAACAGAACACAAAGCAGAGGCCATGTTAACTGCATTAAGGGAGGCAGCAAGATGAAATTTCTAATACTTGATAATTACGATTCGTTTGTTTACAACATTGCACAAATACTAGGTGAGTTAGGTGTAGAATGCGATGTATTTAGAAATGACATGATTACTCTAGAACAAATTCAAAAAAATAACTATGATGCAATAATAATCTCTCCAGGGCCTGGAAATCCTGAAAATAAAAAATATTTTGGAATATGTTCAGATGTGATTACAAAGCTTGGTCCGACAAAGCCAATACTTGGAATTTGCCTTGGACATCAAGGAATCATAAGTTGTTTTGGTGGTAAGGTTGTAAATGCAGGAAACGTACGACATGGCAAGACAAGCCCAATTAAACACTTTGATGATTCAATTTTTGAAGGAGTGAAAAATCCATTTCGTGCTACTAGATATCATTCACTAGTTGGCGACAAAACGATAATCCCTGATTCGCTAAAAATTACCGCAATAGCTGAAGATGATGGCGAAATAATGGCAGTCAGACATAAAGAGCATCTAATTGTAGGAGTACAGTTTCATCCAGAATCAATTATGACAGTAGAAGGCAAAAAAATACTGGGTAATTTTTTGAAGATGATACAAAAATGATTACAGAAATAATTACAAAATTACAAAAGAATGCCAATCTGTCATATGAGGAAATGTCAGAGACGACGAATGAAATTCTTGCTGGAAAAATTTCAGATGACAAAACTGCAAGTTTTCTAAAAAATCTCACAGCAAAAGGCGAGACTGATGATGAATTACTTGCAATGCTGGATATTATGCAAAAATTTGCAACCAACATAGCTCCAAAATGTAAAACTAGACTCATTGATGTGTGTGGTACTGGCGGTGATAATATGATGACATTTAACGTATCTACTGCAGCTGCATTTGTAGTTGCTGCTGCTGGGGGAGCTGTAGCAAAGCATGGCAACCGTGCAGTATCAAGTGTATGCGGAAGTGCTGATATTTTTGAGTATTTTGGCTATGATCTGAATGCATCACCTGAACGAATAACACAGATTATTGAAAAATTTGGAATTGGTTTTATGTTTGCACAAAAGTTCCATCCTGCAATGAAAAATGTGGCCAATGCAAGAAAAATGGTTGGCACTAGAACTGCCTTTAATCTGCTTGGTCCGTTATGCAATCCAGCAAACATAAAAAATCAACTGATTGGTGTTTTTTCAGAAGACTTTGTTGAGCGAATCCCCAATTTGTTAAAGAAGAAAGGATCAGAGACGATAATGGCTGTAAGATCAAAAGATGGATTAGATGAACTATCTACAACATCAAAAAATCATGTATGTTTATTACAAAACAAAAAAATTCAAACATTTGTCTTAGATCCACAACAAATCGGTCTTCAAAAATCTGAAATTAAACAGCTTCAGGTAACATCAAAAGAAAATGCAACCGATGCTTTTGTATCAGTTCTAAACGGTTCTGCAAATAAAGCAATGATAGAAACAACTGCACTTAATGCAGCTGGCGGTTTGATTGTTGCAAATATAGCTGATAATTTTTCAGCTGCAGTAAATATTGCGCTAGATACATTACAAAGTGATAAAGCATACAAGCTATTCAAAGAATTTGTCTACTTTTGTGGCAACAAAAACGTGTTAAAGGAGTTAGATACATCATGAAAAATGTATTACAAAAGCTGATTCAAAATTCACAAAAAGCAATTGATGAAGGGATTTATGAAATTGACAAAAAATTACAAAAATCACCGATGGATTTAGTTACTCTTATAAAAAATAACAGTCATGCACCAATTATTACTGAAGTAAAGTTTTCATCCCCATCGTTGGGAAAAATTCGCACCATATCAGATCCGCTAACAATAGCAAATTCAATGATTAGAGGAGGGGCAATTGGCTTGTCAGTTCTTACACAACCATATCTATTTGACGGTTCACCAGAATTTTTTGCCAAGATACGACAAAACGTGAATGTGCCATTATTGATGAAGGATGTTATAATAGACAGGATCCAAATAGATGCTGCTCAAAAACTAGGCGCAGATTATATTTTGCTTATTGAATCACTCTTTGATAAAAAATATCTAAAGGAAATTGACGAGTATGTAGATTATGCTCACAAAAAAAATCTCAAAGTTCTAATAGAATCACACACAAAAACCGAGTTTGAAAAATCACTTGGAACAAATGCAGATCTGATTGGTATCAATAACCGAAACCTTGACACTCTTGAAATAGACACAAAAACTACAAAAGCTATTCTTGATGGATTTGATAAATCAAGAATAATCTTATCAGAAAGTGGCATAGAGTCTCCTAAAGATATACAATTTTTACATGGTTGTGGAGCATGTGCTTTTCTTGTAGGCTCTAGCATAATGAAAAGCGATAATATCGAAGCATTTGTGAGTCAGTTGGTGAATGCCATATGAAGACAATGCTTCCAAAAAATGGTAGATTTGGAGAGTTTGGTGGCAAATATGTGCCTGAAACCCTGGTTCCAGCAATTGAGGAATTAGAAGAAAATTATCTTAAATTCAAAAATGATCCAAGTTTTAAAAAAGAACTAGAGTATTATCTTAAAAACTATGCTGGAAGGCCAACGCCGCTCTACTTTGCAGAAAACCTAACAAGAAAAATCGGTGGCGCAAAAATCTACCTAAAAAGAGAGGATCTTCTCCATGGAGGAGCACATAAGATCAACAACACACTTGGGCAGGCACTTCTTGCAAAAAAGATGAAAAAAAAGCGAGTTATTGCAGAAACAGGTGCAGGCCAACATGGTGTGGCAACAGCTATGGCATGTTCATGTCTTGGCATAAAATCCGAAGTCTATATGGGATACAAGGACACAATCAGGCAAAAGCTAAATGTTTTTAGAATGAATCTTTTAGGCTCGAAGGTTCATCCAGTAAAATCAGGCTCACAAACTCTTATAGATGCAATAAATGAAGCGATACGTGACTGGATTACAAATGTAGAAACAACATACTATCTACTAGGCTCTGCAGTAGGCCCTCACCCATATCCTATGATGGTTCGAGACTTTCAGGCTGTAATTGGTCAAGAAATAAAAAAACAGATGAAGCAAATTGCAAAAAAAATACCTGATACTGTAATTGCGTGTGTTGGAGGAGGCTCTAATGCAATTGGCACGTTTTATCCGATGCTAGAGGATAATGTAGAAATGATAGGGGTAGAGGCTGCAGGACATGGTCTTAAGACAGATTATCACTCTGCAACTCTAAACGTAGGCAGTAAAGGAGTTTTACATGGCATGATGACATATTTGCTACAAGACAAAGAAGGACAGATTAAAGAAACCCATAGTATTTCAGCTGGACTAGATTATCCAGGTGTAGGACCAGAACACTCGTATCTAAAGGATGCCAAGCGTGTAAAATATCGTAGTGCTACAGACGATGAGGTAATTGATGCATTTTTGCTACTTACACAAAGTGAGGGAATAATTCCTGCTCTAGAATCCGCACATGCTATAGCAGAGGCAATAAAAATTGCAAAAACTAGATCAAAATCAGAATCCCTTATAGTGACCTTGTCTGGACGTGGCGACAAGGATGTCGAAGTAGTCGAAGAATATCTAAAGAAAAATGTCAAGAATTCAAGATAAATTTAAAGAGCTTTACTCCAAAAATGAAAAAGCGCTGATTGGATACCTAATGACAGGATATCCAAATGAAAAAGATACGATTTCATCTATTCGTGGTTTAATTAAAGGCGGAGCTGACGTAATTGAGCTTGGTTTTCCATTTTCTGATCCACTAGCAGATGGACCAGTAATACAAAATGCCAGTACAGTATCATTGAACAAAGGTACAAAGCTTGATAAATTTTTCAAAATCTTAAAACAAGTTAGACATGAAACAAAAATTCCTCTAGTGCTAATGACATACACAAACATTTTGTATAGTCATGGTTATGACAGGTTTCTTTCAAAAGCAAAAAGATTAGGAATTGATGGAATCATACTTCCTGATATGTCAATTGAAGAATCAAGTGACTATCTCAAGGCTGCAAGAAAAAATCATATTGATACAATCTTTCTCGTATCTCCCAATACAAGTAAAACGCGAATTAAAAAAATTGTAAAGGCAACAACAGGATTTTTGTATCTTGTCTCAATGTATGGTACGACTGGGATACAAGGAAAAATCCAAAAATATACCATATCTGCGGTTAAAAACACAAAAAAAATTGTTGGTGGAAAAATTCCAGTAGGGGTAGGTTTTGGTGTATCATCTGCTAGCGATGTCAAGCGTTTTGTGTCGCTAGGTGCAGATGCAGTGATAGTAGGAAGTGCGTTTTTGAGGCTTATTGAAAATACCAGATCTAACAAAATAGAATCAAGGCTTGCCTCATTTACTAGAAATTTAAAGCAGGCAACAAAATCATAAATTCCAAATTAGAAGATTCTTTTGGAAAACGATTAAAAACAGGATTCTTCATACCCATATGTGCAGACAAAATTTATTTTCATAACAGGTGGAGTTATGTCTGGCCTTGGCAAAGGCGTAGTTTCATCATCTATTGCAAAACTATTACAATTATCTAATCAAAATGTTTCATGCGTCAAAATTGACCCGTATCTAAACTATGACGCAGGAACAATGAATCCAGTAGCACATGGCGAAGTGTTTGTCACCGAAGATGGAGGCGAGTGTGACATGGATATAGGAAACTATGAACGATTCTTAAACCAAAACATACCTAAAGCACACAATATTACAACTGCCCAGATTTACTCAAGTGTAATCGAGGCAGAAAGAAAAGGCGAATACCTTGGTGCCTGCGTACAGATAATTCCTCATGTAACTGATGCGATAAAAAATCGCATACGAAAAATCGCAAAAGACGAAAATCTAGATATGCTTGTAGTTGAATGTGGAGGAACAGTTGGAGATATTGAAAGCCTACCATTTCTTGAAGCGCTAAGACAAATGAGGGTAGAAGACGGACCTCAAAATGTCCTTTTTGTGCATGTGACACTTGCGCCATCGCTTGATGTTGTAGGTGAACAAAAAACAAAACCAACGCAACACAGTGTTCAGGAATTACGAAGAATAGGTATCCAGCCAGATATGCTTACTGTGAGATGTACAACACCCCTGCAAGATGTTGCCAAGAAAAAAATTGCCTTGTTTTCAAATGTTTCTGTAAATGATGTCTTTTCATGCCATGATGTCCCGTCAATTTTTATGGTGCCACAGACATTATACGACCAAGGAATAGTTGATCTTATCTTTAAAAAATTTGCAAAGGTAGGACTAGTAAATGCATCTGCAAATTGGGATAAATGGAATTTTATTGTAAAATCACTACACCCTGCTGATAACAAAGTAAGCATAGCAATGGTTGGAAAATATGTTACCTTAGCAGACAGCTATGTGAGCGTAAATCAAGCGCTAGTACATGCAGGAGCAAAGATTGGGAAGGCAGTATCTATTGAGTGGATAGACTCTGAAACACTAAATGGAAACATTGAAAATTTAGCAAAGTTTGATGGCATTTTAGTTCCAGGCGGATTTGGAGTACGTGGCTCTGAGGGAATAATAAAAACAGCGAATTTTGCACGTGTAAAAAACATTCCTTATCTTGGAATATGTTTTGGGTTTCAGCTTGCAGCTGTTGCATTTGGAAGATATGCTTGCAAATTTGATGATGCGAACTCTACTGAAATTGCACCAACTACAAAACATCCAATAGTTGACTTGCTGCCAGAACAAAAAAATGTATCAAACATGGGAGGATCATTGCGACTAGGCGCAAATCAAATTAATGTAAAGGAAAACTCACTTGCACACAAAATCTACAAATCAAATCTAATTACAAAAAGACACAGACACAGATATGAAATTAATAAAGAATACCTAGATGAGCTAACAAAAAAAGGGATGAGTTTTTCAGCTGAAAGTGACAGTGGCAAAAGAATGGAGATATTGGAAATTCCTTCACATAGGTTTTATCTTGGGGTGCAATTTCATCCAGAATTTAGTAGTAGGCCTGGCTTTCCTGAAGCATCATTTGAAGCATTTGTAAGGGCTGCGTCTGGTAGTTAGCCTAGTTTTGCAATCTCGTAAATTTTTTGCCTTGCATCGCGCATAGATATTTTTCTTTTCACGTATCCTTTTTCCAATAGATGGCTAAGTGCAAGTCGTACTGTTCTATCTGGCAAAAGTGTCTTTGTTGCCAATTCCTTTTGTGTCATTGCACCTTCATATTCTAAAATTTTTAAAAGCAACTTTGAGCTTGGCGGCATGTTAAGCAACTCTTCTGCAAGTTTGACTTTTTTTGCAAGCGCAGAAACTGCTGTAGAATCTTTTTTCATTCGTATTATATGTGCAGATGGAACAAACTTTGTTGCTTCTACAGATTTATTGACTCTGAGTCTGTCAATTCCATCCAAAACAACCTCACAATAGATTCTTGCAGAAATGTCGTCGATTTCAATCAAGCTGGTATTTGATACAACAAGAGGTCTGCGTGTAACATCAAGTGAGTTTACCGATATAATTCCAAATACTGCTGAATCTTGAAAAATTACAGGTCCGCCCGCCGACATTGAATATGCAGATGAGCCAATGGGTGTTGAAATTATCACACCATCACTACTATCATGCCATACCTCTTCACCATTTACGCGCAAGATGTGTTCCATTAGCATCGCACTTTTTGATGCAAAAACAGCAACATCGTTTAGTACTGGATATACTGCCTTCCCATCTATCTTTACACTAATTCGTGGTACTTCTTCTATTTTGTAGTCTTGTTTTTTTAATCGATTTGCATAAGCTGGGAATTCTTTTAGATCAATTTGTGCTAGAAAACCGCTTGATTCTGATTCACTTATACCAAATACTGGAATTGTTGAATCAGTATTTTTGTGAAAGTAATTGCGAACGCCTCTGTCTCCACCTAAAACTATTATACAATCGATATCTTTCGGTTTTGATTTTGGCGATATGTAAAAGGATGTAATGCCACGGTCGTCTAGCTCTTTTTTTATCATCTTTGAGGCAGATTCGCTTAACCCAACTCCTGCTATGCCAACTTGCATAGTGCAAATACAAGAACATGTACAATAAAAGCCTAAACTTGTTTGAATTTTACAGTATTATAGAAATAAGAGCCATTAGTTTCAATATCATTTTTTTCTGGAATTTTTTTTAATCCAAATTCTTTTGTGTCAAGTGCTGCCTGAGCTGCTCCGCCGGCAAAACATAGTGCCCAAAGAAAATCATTTTCCTTTAATAAAGTACAGCAAAATGTAGTAAAAAAAATGTCTCCTAGTCCTGTTGTATCATATACTTCGTTATTTGGTAAGGTAATTGAATATATTCTATCATCTGAAAGAAGCGATATTTCTTTTTTATTTGTAAGAAGAACGTGTTTTACTCCTCTTTTTTGTATGTTTTTCATATCATCAACTGTTGTGCCATCAGACAATGCCATGATCTCATCATAACTTAGCTTGATAGTATTAATTTTTGAAAGATCGATGTTTGTTTTTTCAAGAAATATTTTTTTTTCAGAATCTATTCTCCTCAAAAATCCTTGTGGATCAAGGAAAATAAAATTACAGTCTTTTTTTAAATTTTCAAATGTTGATGGAGATATTTCATCAAATACTGGACTTACCAAAAATCCATCTGCGTTTGAACTATCATATTCGATAGGTGTACATGTATTTGCCAGATACATTGTTCTATCTGCACCAGATAATTTGATTGTGAACCTAGTTGTTGGTTTGTTTGATTGTGCATTATTATATGCTAATTTATTTTTTGCAAGATACTCATCATGTGGAAAATCAGGACCGAATTTAGTATGAAGATTAACATCAAACTTTAGTTTACGTGCAGTAAGTCCACCATAGCACGCAACACCGCCTATCTGTTCTGTTATAGTGTCACCAAACTCAATTGTATCAATAGTACAGTGGGAGAAAATATCTAGTTTCATCTGTATTTAGAAAATTTTCCTTGATTTAGTTTTTTGTCTTTATTTTTTCAAAACACAACTTGCATAAAATTTGTCCTTTGAATACTACCAGTTCTACATTTGAGGTCAAGCAGGTATGACATAACCCCCTCATGTTTTGTCAGATGACAAAGTTGCTTAAATCTTTGGCACAAGATTAACAGCAAAAAGTAGTTTTTTTGAGTAACTTTTACTGTATTTTTCTAGTACAACATATTATAAAGAGGAGGTTTGATGTATCATCATGCCATTAAAACGTGCAAGTAGAGGACGCAAGAAGGGCGGAAAAGGTTCTTCAGACCGTATCCAATGCACAAACTGTGGTGCTACTGTTCCAAGAGACAAGGCAAAAAAAGTAACATCGCGATTAAACTTGGTTGAGCACAGCCTTGCAAAAGAGCTTAGGGCACAAGGAGCATACATTGCATCACCACGTGTACTAAAATGGTACTGCATTTCATGTGCAATTCACTTTGGCATACTGAAGATTCGATCAGAAGCAAGCAGACGAAACCGCGGCAGACTATACTAATTTAACTAAATTTTTTTGCAGTTACAATAACTCTTTGAATAAATGTAATTGCTGCTATTATTACAACAATTATCACAGCATATTGCATAAAGCTTGCCATGCCTATTATTGCAATAACAAGTAATCGTTCGGCTCTTTCTCCTATCCCAATGCCTTGAAGTTTAATTCCAACTGATTCTGCTCTTGCGCGAGTATAGCTGACAAGTAATGATAGAGTGATTGCTAAAAATACCAAGTATGGTTCAGTATAATTTCCAATTAAAATTCCAAGAAATATTGCAACTTCGGCAATCTTATCAAATACAGAATCAAGAAATGCACCTTTTTGTGAGGTTGTTTTTGTAAACCTAGCTACTTGTCCATCAACTATATCAAAAAATCCAGAAACTAGAAGAAGTATTCCACCAATTATCAATGAGTATTCTAGTTGTAGTCCATAAACTATAGCTGCTACAAAGGCAAATCCAAGGCCTATTGCAGACCAGAAATTTGCAGACAATCCTGTTGCTGAAAACCCACGTCCGAGTTTTTCTAAATGAGGTTGAAGTGAATTTCTCAAGTTGTTTAACATTTGATTCAGCTAACTTTCATGAATATATAAGAAATAATGAACAAATTTTCATTTAATATTCATCGCAATAATTGTAGACATTAGTCTTGCAGCAATGGCAGCCGTAGAACCGTTATCAAAGTCTGGACACAACTCAACAATGTCTGCTGCAACAATGTTCTTGTCTTCTAGTGCACATATCATATCATAAAGTTCTCTTGATGTTATTCCTACTGCCTCGGGGTTACCAACACCTGGAGCAAAGGCAGGATCTAAGACATCCAAATCTATGCTAACATACATTTTATCAAAAACAGAAACAGCATCTTTGATTAGTTTGACAGATTTTCCTTCTCGTATATCTCTGTCTGTTATACTTT
>Ga0194131_10005478_pt1 | contig 18275 bp, 11 predicted proteins | sample TA2KigO120mmetaG_FD_148631 | JGI IMG/M metagenome (GOLD analysis project Ga0194131, IMG submission 148631) | Freshwater microbial communities from Lake Tanganyika, Tanzania - TA2015053 Kigoma Offshore 120m | ecosystem: Environmental > Aquatic > Freshwater > Lake | place: Tanzania: Lake... | reverse complement strand
CTGTACCGCGCACTCGGTCGCTCGTGGCATTACGATGAACACGATGTTTCGATCCTTCGCCAACTGGTCGCCGCAAGACAACCCGTGGTCGGTGCGTTCTACCACTCGCGCACTTTTGCCTTGCTGCATTACTTCAGTCTGCCGCAGCAGGGTCGCTGGATCTTGATGTGCTCGCAGAGTCGCGATGGCGAGGCCATGGCCCGTATCGAAGAGGGTTTGGGATTTCGCGTCGCACGCGGCTCATCGGGCAAAGGCGGCGCCCGGGCGCTGGTCGAAGTGATCAAAGCTCAGCGTGACGATCGTGGCCTCAACTCCTGTCTCGCCATCGACGGTTCACGCGGGCCGCGCGGCGTGGCGCAACTCGGCACCATCACGCTTGCGCAAAAAACCGGCAGTCTTTTGCTGCCCGTGGCCGCCTCGGCCTCGCCGAGCTGGCGCTGGAACGCCTCGTGGGATCGAACCATCATCCCGCGGCCCGGTGCCACGGTCAGCGTACGCATCGGCGCGCCCATCGAAGTGCCGCCCAAACTCGATGAAACCGCCCTCGAGGCTCTGCGCCAGCACCTCGAAAACACCATGTTCACCCTGTACAGCGAACTCGACGCACGAACCGGTTACCGCGACACGGAACCGCTCAGGCTCGTAGCGGTCTGAGCGCACTGTCCGGGCCGCGACGCCCAATCCTTACCCCGTCCTCGAAACCAGTCCTCAAAATATTCATGAAGATCACTCCATGCGCAAAATTCTCTCGTTGGTCATGAGCACCGTACTCGTCACTGCAGCCACCGCCGCGACGCCCACCAACCCGCTGCTCGAGCCGTGGGCCGGGCCATATGGCGGAGTGCCGCCGTTCGACAAGGCCTCGCCCGCCCTGCTCGCCCCGGCACTCGAAGCCGGCATGGCCGCTCATCTGGCCGAACTCGATCGCATCGCCAACGATCCGGCACCAGCGAGCTTCGCCAACGCCATCGCAGCGATGGAGCGCTCGGGCCGCGCCCTCGATCGCGCGAGTACCGTCTATTACATCTTCGGCTCAACTTTGAGCGACGATGCCGTGCAGCAAGTGGAGCGCGACATCGAACCGAAGATGGCCGCTTTCCGCGACCGCATCACGCAGAACGAAAAATTGTTTCGTCGCATCGCCACGGTCTATGAATCGCGCGAAAAATCCGGGCTCACCGCCGAAGAGCAACGCCTGACCTGGCTGACGTACACCAACTTCGTGCGCGCCGGTGCCAAGCTCGATGCCGCCGCCAAAAAACGCCTTGCCAAAATCAACCAGTCGCTTGCCGGGCTCTTCACGCAATTCAGTCAAAATTTGCTGGCTGACGAAAGCGAGCGCTACACCGTACTCGACCGCGAAGCCGATCTCGCCGGACTACCCGAATCTTTGCGCGCGGGCTTCGCCGCGGATGCCGAACGGCGCGGTCAAAAAGGCAAGTGGATCATCGCCAACACGCGTTCATCGGTGGAACCGTTTCTGACTTACTCCACGCGCCGCGATCTGCGCGAGAAAGTTTGGCGTGTATTCGTGAATCGCGGCGATAACGGTGATGCACGTGACAACAACGCCATCATCGGCCAAATCCTACAGCTGCGCGCCGAGCGCGCACGACTGCTGGGGTTTGCCACGCACGCGCACTGGCGACTCGAAAATTCGATGGCGCGGACCCCCGAGCGCGCGATGCAGTTGATGGAAGCCGTCTGGAAACCCGCAGTCGCCCGAGTCGCCGAAGAAGTCGCCGACATGCAGAAAATCGCCGGTACCGACGGTGGCGGCATACGCATCGAGCCCTGGGACTACCGCTACTACGCCGAAAAAGTCCGCAAGGCCAAGTACGATCTCGACACCAACGAGCTCAAGCCCTACCTGCAACTCGAAAAATTACGCGAAGGCATGTTCTACGTCGCCGGCGAGCTCTTCGGTCTGCGCTTCACCGAAGTCGCTGCGGGCAGCGTGCCGGTGTATCACCCCGATGTGCGCGTCTGGCGTGTCGATGACAACGCGGGCAACTTGGTCGGTCTCTGGTACTTCGACCCCTACGCGCGCGTCGGCAAACAGTCGGGCGCGTGGATGAACGCCTACCGCAACCAAGAGCGCTTCGATGGCGAGGTGAGGACCATCGTCTCGAACAACTCCAACTTCGTGAAAGGCAAACCCGGCGAACTCGTGCTCATCAGCTGGGACGATGCGGTGACGCTGTTCCATGAATTCGGCCACGCGCTGCACGGCCTCGCGTCCAACGTCAACTATCCGAGTGTCTCGGGCACCAACGTCGCACGCGATTACGTGGAGTTTCCCTCGCAGCTGCTCGAGCACTGGCTGCCGACCAAAGCAGTCCTCGATCGCTTTGCCGTTCATTACCAGACCAGCAAACCGATTCCCGGCGAACTGCTCGCCAAAGTCGAAAAGGCCATAACCTTCAACCAAGGTTTTGCGACGGTAGAATATTTGGCCGCTGCGCTCGTCGACATGAAGCTGCATCTCGCGGCGACGCCAGACTCACGCATCAACCCCGATGCCTTCGAGCGCGAAACGCTGCAGGCACTCGGCATGCCGCGCGAGATCGTCATGCGCCACCGCACTCCCCAGTTCGGTCACATATTCTCGGGAGACGGCTACTCGGCGGGCTACTACAGCTATCTTTGGGCGGACACCTTGACCGCCGATGCCTGGGAAGCCTTCACCGAGGGCAAGGGCGCCTGGGATCGCGAGGTCGCCAATCGCTTGCGCAGCAACGTGTTCGCGGTCGGCAATACCATTGATCCGGCCGATGCTTATCGGGCCTTCCGCGGTCGCGATCCGCAAATCGAGGCGTTGATGCGCAAGCGAGGCTTCATGCCATCGACCCCCAAAAGCGACCCTCAAAAAGTCGGCAATCAATGAAAACTGTATAATGTGGGCCCGCTAAGTGTCAAAACGCACCGAAATACTGTAGGCAAACCGATTTTTTTTCTTTAAAATTGCTACTCGTCAAAAGTCACTCACCCAGAATATTTTTATGGCCAAAAAAACCGCACGTACTACTAAGAAGTCCCGCCGCAATGTGTCCCCGTGGACACCGGCTGATGAAAAGAAGCTGAAGAAGCTCGCGGGCAAGGTGTCCACCGACAAAGTTGCCAAGGCTCTCGGCCGTTCCGTGGCCGCAGTGACCTTCAAGGCGTTCTCGTTGCGCGTTTCGCTGCGTCTGCCGAGCAGCAACCGCGGTCGCCGCCTCAAGGTTTCGCGTAGCCGCTCGGCGTAAGCAAGCGCTTAATCAAGCCGAGAACCACAAGGGCGCGGCCTGCAAGGTGCAGCGCCCGTCGTGGTCCCAACAGAAGTACGAGAGCAGCCGCCCCGCGGTAAGCGCGGGGGGGATTGTTATCGCGCGGGCGCGGCCACCAGCCGCTCGGCGCCTTGCCATCCATAGCACCCGGACGGCGCGCTGAACTTCGGCGGCGAGCTCGGTGGTGATGAGCTCGAGACGCAAATGCACCAGGGCCACGATCTGCGCGAGCGATTGACGCAAGGAGTCGAACACGCGGCCTACCCTCCCCGACAACAGGCGATGACCATCGCCGTCAACGTCGGCTGGTCAACACCCCGATGATGAGCCCAATGCCCGCAGCCAGACCAACGGACTGCCACGGATTGTCACGCACGTAACGCTCGGCATCTTTGGCGGCGTCCCGTGCCTTGCCGAGCACTTCTTCTTCGAGCATCGCCAGACGATCGCGGGCCGCATGCAAGGACTCGGCGGCCCGGCCGCGCGCTTCATCAACGCGCTCGCCGGCAAGGCTTGCAGTGTCACGCAGCAGCAATTCCGCATCTTCGACAACCCGGCGCAGATCTTCGACGATTCTTTCGGTGGATGGTATGGTCATGAAACGCTCCGTCAGTTCAAAGCTCAGCTGTATTCAAAGATCAAGCGGTAACAGCCGATCGCCATGCCGACTGCAGCCAGAGTCGCTCGTCAGCCGCCGTCGCAAGCTCGAGGTCGCCCGGCAGGGCGCGTCGATCGTCGACCCATTCGCGCAGCAACGGCCCGCCGTTGATCACATCGATAGCCAGGCGCTCCCGCTCGTACTCGTAAGCAAAGTCCCGCCACAGCGGATACTCCGGCCAAAGATTTCGAATGGCCTTGAAAGCGAGGGCCTGCAGACGCCACGGACGGAAGGCGTGATGGTCATACGCCGAATCGTCGGTGTGGATCTGCAGGCCGTTGCAGAGCGTGCCGGCGTGCTTGTGGAACGTCGGTTCGAACCAGCACGTTCGCAGCCTGCAGCCTGTGAGCCAGGCGGGCTCGAGCCGCTGCATCTCGGCGAACAGCTTTGCGGCATCAAGGTCGGGCGCACCAAAAAGCTCGAGCGGGCGCGTGGTGCCGCGGCCTTCCGAGAGCGTGGTGCCCTCCACCATCACGGTGCCTGCATAGGCCCGTGCCATGAAAACATTGGCAGCGTTCGGACTGGGGTTGACCCAGCTGCGCTCGCCCTCTGGCCAGCCCCAGCCAGGCGCTCGCTCGGGCTCCCAACCCAGCATCGGCACCACTACCAGATCGACCTGCAGCGCGCAGCGTTGCGTGAACCAGCGTGCAAGCTCGCCCATGGTGAGCCCATGCCGCATCGGCATTTCACCAGCTCCCACGAAACTCTCCCAGCCCGGCCGCAGCGCGAGCCCCTCCACCGGGCGACCGGCGGGATTCGGTCGATCGAGCACCCACACCGACTTGCCAAGTCGCGCCGCCGATTCGAGCACGTAGCGCAGCGTGGTGATGAAGGTGTAGATGCGGCAGCCAAGATCCTGCAGATCGATCAGTACGACATCGCAATGCGCCAGCATGTCATCGGTCGGCCGACGTACTTCGCCGTACAGACTGAAGACGGGAATGCCGAGCGCCGGATCAATGAAATCGACCGACTCGATCATGTTATCTTGCTTGTCGCCGCGCAGACCATGCTGCGGACCAAAGGCTGCAGTGACTTGTAAGCCGGGCATCGCCGCGAGTGCATCGAGACTGTGGCGAAAATCGGCGGTCATTGACGCCGGGTGTGCCAGCAATCCCAGCCGGCGGCCAACCAGCGGCGCGCGCAGACGGGCGTCCTCGAGCAAACGATCGATGCCGAACTTGATCATGTGACTCCGACGGCCGTCGAAAAATTCTCGACCTGATGAAAATCGGCCTGCGGTCCGTGGTGACGCAACGCCCAGTAACTGATACCGAGCGTAGTCTCGAGTACAACCGTCGGCCAAAGAAACGGGTAATCGGCCACTGCCGATCTTGGCAGCTCCACCTCGACCGACAAAGCGAGCGCAGGCCCGGACGGCTCGCCGATAGGGGTTGCGGCAGTGCGTGCTGACTGCTTGACACGCGGCGCCTCGTCGAGTGCCAACGACCGCATACCGCAGCGCGGCGAGTCGAACGCGTAGGCAGCCCAATCACCGCAGGGTGAAAAATTGAACTCGCGATACGCCCCGCCCTGCGCCGTCGCGACCAACGCCGCCGGTGCGGCGAACAACTCACAACAAGTGTGGCGCCAAAGTTCATCACAGCGCTGCAGCACGGCAGCGCGCCGCGATGGCAGGATGATCGCGTCGACCGACTCGATCTCGTAAACCACGCGCAGAGCATTTTGTTGAGCGACCAACTCCACGGCGACACGACCCGCGGCCGCCGCGGCGGGATGGGCGATGAGTTCTAGCCTCACGCGCGACGTCCCGCGACCACCGGCACCTGCCACACACCATAGGCACGCGGATCTTGCACTGTGGCGATGATCGCGTCGAAAGCGGCACGAATCTCCTCGACTGTCATGCTCGAGTGCCGCGCCATCGCCTCGGTATAACCGTCACGCCAAGCCGTGAAGATGCCAGCGAGTTCGGCTCGCGGTACCCGCTCGGTATCGAGCGTCAGGTATTGGATTCCGAGGTGCGTGAAGCCGAGTTCGCGCAGCAACGGCAAAGTGCGTCGACCGATGCGCGCGTCGGTTCCGGTGGCATGGGTGAACGGCACCACCGCCTGATGCCACAGTCGATCCGGGTCTACCCCCTCGCGCTCGGGAAAGTGCAGCATGCCGTAGTCCTCGCTCAGCACATGCGCCCAGCCGCCGGGCTTCAGCACCCGGCGAATCTCCGCCAGCATGCGCTCGGGGCCCGGCACCATTTGCGTCACGTGACGACAGAGCACGAGATCAAAATAGCCAGCGGGGAAACGCAACGCAAAACCGTCGCCCTGCTCGAAACTCACCGGCGGCGCGGCGGGCAGCGGTCGCGAACGGGCAGCGGTCAGCAGTTCGGGCATCACATCGACGCCAACAACCTCCCCCGCACCCGGAAACATTGCAGCCACTCGCAATGTTGCCTCACCACTGCCGCAGCCGAGATCAAGGATGCGCGCGCCCTGCGGTAGCGCGTACCGCGACAGCAATTTCGATTCCTGGGGCCAAATCGCCTCGATTTGATGTCGCAGAGTGCGCAACATCGATTCGTCGGCCATCTGTCCGGCTTGTGGATTTTGCTCGGCTGCGTGGTTCATTAAGTCGCAAATGATAGGCCAACAATGGGAGAATGAGGCTCCCGACAGGGATGGTCGGAGCCCCGATGAACGCCGTAGCCGCAGAACTCCCGCTGTTTGCCCCGCCGGAAAGCGCCGCCCCGCGCATCCGCGAAATTCCGTACAACTACACCTCTTTCTCGGATCGCGAAATCGTCATTCGCCTTCTGGGCGCTGACTGCTGGGCTCTGCTCGATGAATTGCGCGGCGAACGCCGCACCGGCCGCTCGGCGCGCATGCTCTATGAAGTGCTCGGCGACATCTGGGCCGTGCAGCGCAATCCGTATCTCGAAGATGATCTGCTCGACAACCCACGTCGTCGCCGTCTGTTGATTGAAGCACTCGAGCATCGGCTCGGCGAAATCGACAAGCGTCGAACACCGGGGCTCACCGGCCTCGATGCCGAACGCGATCGCAAGGTGGCGCTGTTGCTCGAGGCTGCGCAGACCGCGGTCGACTCGTTCGCAGCCGCGTTCAAGCGCACGGCAAAACTGCGCGATCGCGCGCGTCGACTGCTGGGCAAACACACTCGCGCCGATGCCATCCGCTTCGATGCCTTCGCGCGCGTCTCGCATGTCACCGACGCCACCGACTGGCGTGTCGACTATCCCTTCGTCGTGATTTGTCCGGACAGCGAGGACGAAATCCCAGGCCTAGTGCGCGCCTGTATCGAACTCGGTCTCAGTATCATCCCGCGCGGTGGTGGTACCGGATATACCGGTGGTGTCATTCCGCTCACGCCGTTGTCCGCGGTCATCAACACCGAAAAACTCGAGCGCGTCTCCGAAGTCGAGCATGTTTCTTTGGCGGGTGTGGGCGAACCCGGTCGCGAGCGCACCGTGCCCAGCGTCTTTTCGGAAGCCGGTGTGGTGACCAAGCGCGTGGCCGATGCCGCCGAACGGTCGGGTTTTGTTTTTGCCGTCGATCCGACCTCGATCGACGCCTCGTGCATCGGTGGCAACATCGCCATGAACGCGGGCGGCAAGAAAGCCGTGCTCTGGGGGACCGCCGTCGACAACCTTGCCTGGTGGCGCATGGTCGATCCCGAGGGTAATTGGCTAGAGGTCGAGCGCGTCGGTCACAATCTCGGCAAGATCCACGATGCCGCCGAAGTCGAATGGCGGCTCGTCTGGAAGGACGGTCGCTCGCCCGCCGCCAGCGCGCGCGTGCTGCGCGCCGAAACCCTGCGCATGAACGGTGCCATGTTTCGCAAGGCCGGGCTCGGCAAGGATGTCACGGACAAATTCCTCGGTGGCCTGCCCGGCGTACAAAAAGAAGGCTGCGATGGCCTGATCACCGCAGCGCGCTGGGTCGTGCATCGTATGCCGAAGCATGTGCGCACGGTCTGCCTCGAATTCTTTGGTCAGGCGCGCGATGCCATCCCCTCGATCGTCGAGATCATCGACCAGCTGACGACCGCCGATCGCAGTCACGGCGTCAAACTCGCGGGGCTCGAGCATCTCGATGAGCGCTATCTGAAGGCTGTGGGCTACGTCACCAAGAGCAAGCGCGCGCAACTGCCGAAAATGGTATTGATCGGCGATATCGTGGGTGATGACGAAACCGCCGTCGCCCGCGCCACATCCGATGTGGTACGCATCGCCAACGGTCGCGCTGGCGAAGGCTTCATTGCCGTAGGTGCCGACGCCCGCAAAAAATTCTGGCTCGATCGGGCGCGCACTGCGGCCATCGCCAAACACACCAACGCCTTCAAGATCAACGAGGACGTGGTCATCCCTATACCGCGCCTCGGCGACTACACCGATGCCATCGAGCGCATCAACATCGAGCTTTCGATCGCCAATAAATTGCGCCTGGCCGACGCGGTCGAGGAACATCTTCGCGGCGAATTGCGTCCCGGCAAGACCGGCGATGCCGAACTCGACTCGCTCTCGCGCAGCGAAATCCTCGGTGATCGCCCGGCGCGCGCGCGTGAACTTGTCGTCGCGGTGCGCCGTCGCTGGAAGCAATTGCTCGAAGATCTCGATGCACGCTGGGGCGAAGCCGGCCAGACCGTATTCGCTGCGCTGCAAGATCGCAGTCTGCGCGTGTCATGGAAGCGCGAACTGCGTGAGCCTCTCAATGAAATCTTCGCCGGCGATGCCTACGCGCCCATCCGCGCCGAGTTTTATGCCATCCATCAGCGGGTGCTCAAAGGCCGCGTCTGGGTCGCGCTGCACATGCATGCGGGCGATGGTAACGTGCACACCAACATCCCGGTGAACTCCGACGATTATCTGATGCTGCAGGAGGCCAATGCCGCCGTCGCTCGCATCATGAAAATCGCTCGTGAACTGGGCGGCGTGATCTCGGGCGAACACGGCATCGGCATCACCAAACTGGAGTTTCTCACCGACGAAGAAACCGCCGAGTTGCGCGCCTACAAAGCACGCATCGATCCGGACGGTCGCTTCAACAAGGGCAAGTTGCTGCCGGGCGGCGATCTCGGTCGCGCCTATACGCCGAGCTTCAACCTGCTCGGTCACGAATCTTTGATCATGCAGCAGTCCGATATCGGTACCATTTCGGGAGCGATCAAGGACTGCCTGCGCTGCGGCAAGTGCAAACCCGTCTGCGCAACGCATGTGCCACGCGCCAATTTGCTTTACAGCCCGCGCAACAAGATCCTCGCCACCTCGCTGCTGATCGAGGCCTTCCTCTACGAGGAACAGACCCGACGCGGCGTCTCGCTGCGCCACTGGGACGAGTTCGGCGACGTCGCCGACCACTGCACCGTTTGTCACAAATGCGAATCACCCTGCCCGGTGGACATCGACTTCGGTGATGTGTCGATGGCGATGCGCGATCTGCTGCGCCGCATGGGCAAGAAGCGCTTCAATGCCGGCACCGCCGCCTCGATGCTGTTCCTGAATGCCACTAACCCCGAGACCATCAAGCTCGTACGCAAGGGCATGATCGAATGGGGCTTCAAGGCGCAGCGCCTCGGCCATCAGGTCCTCAAGACCTTTGCCAAACCGCAAGTGCAGGCACCGCCCGCAACCACCGGCAAGACCCCGGTACGCGAGCAGGTGGTGCACTTCGTCAACCGACGGATGCCGGCGGGCGTTCCAAAGAAAACCGCGCGGGCGCTGCTCGACATCGAAGATCGCAATTACGTGCCGGTGATCCGTAACCCGCGCTCGGGCAGCAGCGACGCCGAGGCGGTGTTTTATTTCCCGGGCTGTGGATCGGAGCGCTTGTTCTCGCAAGTCGGACTCGCCACGCAGGCCATGCTGTGGCACGTCGGCGTGCAAACCGTGTTGCCACCCGGATATGTTTGTTGTGGCTATCCGCAGCGCGGGTCGGGCGATTTCGATAAAGCCGAGAAGATGATCACCGACAACCGCGTGCTGTTCCACCGCGTCGCCAACACCCTCAACTATCTCGACATCAAGACCGTGGTGGTCAGCTGCGGCACTTGCTACGACCAACTGCGGGGTTACGAATTCGACAAGATCTTCCCCGGCTGCCGCATCGTCGACATCCATGAGTATTTGATGGAGAAAGGCGTGCGGCTCGAAGGCGTGACGGGCGTACGCTATCTCTATCACGACCCCTGCCACTCACCGATGAAGAGTCACGAACCTCTGAAGGTCGTGAACCAGCTGATGAATGCCGAAGCCAACGGCAAGATCGTCAAGAACGAGCGCTGTTGCGGCGAGTCCGGCACGTTTGCCGTGTCGCGACCCGACGTCTCCACGCAGGTGCGTTACCGCAAGGCCGAAGAAATGCAGAAAGGTGCGCGCGCAGCGCGCGCCGACGGCTTCAGTGGCGAGGTCAAAGTACTCACCTCTTGCCCCTCGTGTCTGCAGGGCCTCAAGCGCTACGAAGACGAAACCTCACTCGACGCCGACTACATCGTCGTCGAGATCGCCAAACATGTGCTCGGCGAGCACTGGATGCGCGACTACGTCGCCGCCGCCAATGACGGCGGTATCGAGCGCGTGCTGGTCTAACCCTACAACGCCTTCCTGAAGGTCAGGTTGTAGCGCGTTCCGCCCTCGGGCTTTTGCACGGCGTGATAGCCCTTGCGGGCGGCCCCGCCCCACACCAGCACGTCGCCGGGGAACAAACGGATACGCAGCGGTGATCCACGGCGCTCGAGTCCATACCAAAGAAACGTCGCGGCGGCGCCGAGCGTCACCGAGACGATCGGCTGCGAAAAGTCGCGTTCGTCGGCGTCGCGGTGCGCGCCCATTTGCGCCGTCGGCGAATAGCGGTTGATAAGACAGGTGTCAGGATCAAAAGGATCAAAGCCCGCGGTGGTCGCCGCAGCGCGTGCCAAAGCGGCGAAAGCGGGAGGAATATCGGGCCACGGCTCACCGGTCAAAGGATCGGCGAGTTCGTAGCGATACCCGCGGGCATCGCTGTACCACCCGCAGGCGCCGCAACTCGTCATGAAGGCCGACATCGGCCGACCGCTCGGCGTCTTGAGTTGCCGGAACCGCGCGGCGGCCGAGATGCACTCGACCGCCGCATCCAGTTCATCGATCGGCGCCGCGAAGCCATGCAACAGCACGACTTCCGGAGCGACCTCCGAGCGTGTCAAACAGTCAGAAGCCGACGGTCACTCGGCCGTAGATGAAGCGACCCGAGCGACCGAACGGCGAGTAATTTGAGAACGACGTCGCACCCGTCGTGTTCAGGGTCGGCGGCAACGCATCCGGGTACTCATCGAGGAGGTTGTCAGCGCCCACTGCTAGCCTGATGTTTTCAGACACTTGGTAACGCGCCTCTAAGTCGACGAGCGTCTTCGACGTCAACACGAAGTCGGTGGCAACCGCAGAGCCCGGCGACAACGCATCTCCGTAACGCGTGGCACGCAGCGTTGCCCCCAACTTATCCATCGACCAGACGGCTGACAGCGAGAACTTATCCTCGGGGTTGCCGCTTTCGAAAGTCAGCACGTTCACGCGTCCAAACAGCGTCGGCGCCGGATTGAGGGCGGTGAGCTGCGGGGTCGCAGGAATGCGCTTGACTTTGGTGTCGTTGAAGTTGGCGGTTGCCGTGACGTCAAACTTGCCCGCCGTCTCGGTGACGATCGGATAGCTCACGACCACATCAACGCCATTAGTCTCGGTGTCGACACCATTGATAAAGAAACGGCCGGCCGCACCCGGGAAACCCTTGCCGAGCAGAAAGGCCTGCACAGCACGGTCAGACGCCGAGGTCCCGGCACCGAGGTTCTCAGAGAGCACAATGCGATTATCAATGTTGATCCAATACGCATCGACCGTCAGGCTGAGGTCGCCAACACGAGCTACGGCACCGACCGAAAAGTTCGTCGACTCTTCGGCATCAAGCGACTGAGCACCGAGTGCCCGAGCGACAGGGTCACTTACGGGAAACGTAGTGATGTCGTACGGAATGCCACTGATGAAGTTCGTTGATGTGGTGGTGAAGTATTGCTGCTGCAGCGACGGCGCACGGAAACCTGTCGAGCTCGAAGCACGCAGCGCAAACGCCTCACTGAAATCGTAACGCAACGCGAGTTTGCCCGAGATATTACTGCCAAAGTCCGAGTAGCTTTCACCGCGGATAGCGGCCGATGCAAGGAGCTCATCGGTGACATTGGCTTCAACATCGACGTACGCGCCGATCGAGTCGCGCGACTTATTCACCGCGTTACTTGGACGGAAGCCGGGGAACACCTGTGAACCTGGCAGCACCGCCCCACTCGGGGGGCGAAAGCCCCCATCTCGATACGAATCCGGCTCGCCGGCGGTGATGCTGTACTGTTCGGTACGCGCCTCGACCCCCACTGCCACGTTAAGCGGCGAAGCGAAACCCATTTCGTACTCGCGGACGCCCGAGATATTCGCAACCGTCTGTGCGTAATCAAAGCCGCCAGCATCGAAGGAGGTCTTACTTGCGGGGCCAAGCGTGCGATTAAGAGTGTTCTGAATAGTGTAGAACATCTCATTGAAGCCATAGCCCAAAGACGCGTCCATGCTCCACTCACCGACTGCCCAACGGCTCCCAAAGCTCAAAGAATAATCCTTCACGTTTGGCGCGATCTGTGGCAGGAAGCCGTTCGGATAAATCGATGTAATAGTTTGATCTTGTAGAGCGCGACGATAGAAGCCGGCGGACAGCGCCTTGCGGCTCATGACAGACGCGTTCGCGTAAATTTCTTGGCCGCTTGCCAAAGTATTACCAAGATTCGCAAAGATTGTTGTCTGCTTCATTTCAGGTTCGCCATACCACGCGTTAAAGCGATTAAACGTCGCTTCCCGCGGATCAAAGGCACCCGCGATGGATGCATACTGCTGACGATAGTCCCAGCCAGCACGCTCAGTGCGTTCCTGATCCTTGTATTCAGCGGCGATCGTCAAAAAGCCCGAGTCTCCCAATGAAAAGCCCTTCCAGCCTGACACCGTGAGCGTCTCGCCGTCCGAGCGGCTGCGCTTGAGAAGTGCTGGCGCTGACCAAGTCGCATTGGCCGGCGGGGCTGACGTAAAAGTCTCGTACTCGGTGTCGCGCCAGCCGTAGCTCACGCCGAGCTCTCCCCCGTCGCGGTTCTCGCGCAGACGCAAGTTGATGACCCCCGCGATCGCATCAGAGCCGTACTGCGCTGAAGCGCCATCGCGTAACACTTCGATAGAGCGCACCGCGGAAGTCGGAATGGAGTTGAGGTCAGTCGCCGAAGCGCCACGACCAATCGTGCCGTTGACGTTGACGAGCACAGCCGAGTGACGGCGCTTGCCGTTCACAAGCACAAGAGTCTGGTCAGGTGCGAGGCCTCGCAAAGTTGCCGGTCGAACGGTATCGGTACCGTCCGTCAGGCCTGGGCGCGGGAAGTTGAAAGAGGGCAGCGCAACCGACAAGGCCTGATTAATTTCGGTGACACCGATATTCGACAACGTGTCCGACGGGATCACATCAACGGGTACCGCGGTTTCAAGTGCGGACCGATTCGCGACGCGCGTACCGGTAACAACGACCTGCTCGAGATCATCGACACTTGCGGACTGCGAAGCGTTCTGGGCCAGCGACACATGGGCGAGCGCGGCCGAGACGAACACAGCGACAAACTTGTTGCGCATAGACAACTCCTAGATGGAAACCAAAATGGGCGTAAAATGAAGAGGTGTCCAATTATAGTGGACTAAACCGACGGCCTTCTACTCGCCGTCAGCGCCTGTGGGTCCATCCACCATCGCGCGTTTCAATACCCGGCTGAAAGCGGCTCAAGCTAGCCCATCGGACCCGGAAAACAACTCGAGCGAGGGCTCAGCAGCGCTGTTGCTAAAAAGCAACAGTTTAACGCGCGCCGTCACTGGGGCTTTTTCGTGCGGGTTGGGTTTAGAATCGGCGTTGACGTACAACACCGTGCACGGCGAGCCCGCTGCGTGCGGAAACAAATCTAGAGGGGCTTTGTCAATGAAGACATATTCAGCCGTAGGTCTTGCGGTTTCGCTCACGCTCTTGGCGGGCGGTGTCGTCGCTCAAGAGGGCGAGGGACTTGAAGAAATCGTAGTGACTGCCACCAAGCGCGAACAGACGCTGCAAGACGTTCCTGTCGCGGTGTCGGTAACGCCGGTCGAAACGCTCGAGCGCGCGCAGATCCGCACCATCAGTGATCTGCAGTCGATCATTCCGTCGCTGCGCGTGTCGCAGCTGCAGACCTCGACGCAAACCAACTTCATCATTCGCGGTTTCGGTAACGGCGCCAACAACCCCGGCATCGAATCCTCGGTCGGTGTGTTCATCGATGGTGTCTATCGCTCGCGCTCGGCGGGGGCGATCGGCGATTTCGTCGATGTGTCGCGCGTTGAAGTACTGCGCGGTCCGCAGAGCACGCTGTTCGGTCAAAATGCCTCGGCCGGCGTCATCAGCATAGTGACCCAGAAGCCCTCCTTTGATGAAACGAGCGGCATGGTCGAGGTCACTCTCGGTAACTATAACGGTCGCGTGGCCAAGGGCAAGGTGACCGGCCCGATTAACGACAACCTCGCTTTCAGCCTTGCGGGCAGCGTGAACGAGCGCGATGGGTACTTTAAGAATTTGGCAAACCAGAGCCTCATTAACGATCGCGATCGTTGGGACATGCGCGGCCAGATGTTGTGGAAAGCCTCTGATAATGTCGAAGTGCGCATTATCGGCGACGTCAGCGAGATCGACGAAGTCTGTTGCGGCGTATCGAACCTGCTCAACGGCCCCACAGGCGCCATCATTCAGGGTCCGCTGGTCGGTGGCCGCATCTATCCGGGCGTTGCCAACTCGCCCGGCCTGCCGTTTGACCGCGCGACCTACGCCAACAAGGCACCGCAGAACTCGGTCAAAAATAGCGGTCTGTCGGTTCACATCGACTGGGATCTCGGTGACTTCACGCTCACCTCGATCACCGCTTCGCGGCAGCAAGATTTCGATTTCGACTACGACTTCGACTTCACCAGTGGCCTGCTCGGCACGATCAACCGCAACCTTGGCGACATCGGCACCAAGACACAAGAGTTCCGCGTGGCCTACGACGGCGGCGGCAAAGTGCGCGGCCTGCTCGGCGCTTATTACTTTGACGAGCGTGTCGATTACAGCAACGAGATCCTCATCGGCTCGGGCTTCCGCAACTACGCAAGCATCTTGACCAACCCGACCAACCCGGCGGCGGGTCTGCAGACCTTCCCGAGCCTCGAGGCGGCGCTTGGTTTGCCGACCGGTACGCTGTTCGCGGCCAATACCGGCAACAAGATCAACACCATCCAAGACTCAGAGGCCTACACGCTCTTCGGTCAACTCGATTTCGACGTGGCCGACAGCCTGACCGTCACCGGCGGCATCGCGTACACCAATACGCAGAAGGACATCGATTACCGTCAGGTGACGACAGAGACGTTCTCATCGCTTAACTTTGTGGACATCGGCTTTGCCCAAATCTTCGGTGCACTTACCGGTGGTCGTGCGCCGACCCCCGCTAACTTCGCGGCCTTCTCCGCGCAGGCTGGTTTGGCGGATGCCGCCAGCGTCAGACCGTGTGTTCCGGGTCAGCCGTCGTTCCCAGCGGGTCCGCTCTGTAACTCGGCGCTCGGTCTCTATCCATTGCAGTTCCTGCATCCGATCGTGCCGTTCTCCGACAAGTCGGATGACAGCAAGACCACCTACACGCTGCGTGCCGCGTACGAGTTTTCAGATAACCTCAACGCCTATCTCGGTGTTTCGACGGGCTACAAGGCGACTTCGTGGAACCTGTCGCGTGACAGCAAGCCCTTTGCGCCGGCGACGGCGGCCCGCTCACCGCTCGGTGGCGCGGTCAACCCGTACTACCCGCGCTACGGCACGCGCTTAGCGACCCCCGAAGAGGCGACGGTGGTTGAACTGGGCGTGAAGGGTCGCTGGGAGCGCTTCGCGGCGAACGTGGCGGTCTTCGACCAGCAGATCAAAGACTTCCAGACCAACGCCTTCCAGGGCACCGGATTCGTGCTCGCCAACGCCGGCAAGCAGACGACCAAGGGCATCGAGATCGAGACGCAGAGCAAGATTACGGAGGGCCTGCGGCTCGATATCTCCTACAGCTATCTCGATCCGGAGTACAAGACCGACCGCTTGATCGAAGCGGTCAATCTCGCGACCTGCCCAGCGGTACTCGCGGCGGCGCCGACCAACGTCGACGGCAAGGTGGTAGCCGGCATTGCTAAGCACAACCTCTCGGCGGGTGTGACCCAGGGCTTCAAGGTGGGTGAGACGGCGGGCTTCCTGCGCGCTGACTACCAGTACCAGAGCAATGTGCAAACCGCCGATGGCATCTGTCCGCAGATCTCGTCGCGTCAGGTCAACACGTTTAACGCCAGCGCAGGCTTTTCTAGGGATGGCTGGGACTTCCTGATCTGGGGTCGCAACCTGAACGGCGACGACTACCTGATCCAGGCGTTCCCGTCGGTGGCGCAGTCGGGCAGCTTCTCGGGCTACCCGAACGAGCCGCGCACCTACGGCGTCACGGTGCGCAAGAACTTCGGCGGCAAGTGATCGCAACCCGCATCGCCCCCGCCCGGGGGTGATGCAGGTGTAAAACCAAGGGCGGTCGTGCGCTGCACGGCCGCCCTTTTTTGTCGTCTAAATACAACGATCTAGCATTGAGAATTTGTCTTAGGACGATTATCTTTCGTTGCTGTATGGCACCCACCGGGGTGCCCCTTTTTGCCAACCAAAACACAGGGAAGGACCATCGCAATGACTCGCGCCAATCGCGGAGCCCTTGTTGGGGCATTCGTCGCGGCAGTGCTGGCTCAAGGAGTTGCGCTCGCCGCTCCTCAGTCGTCATCTGCCCAGCCGTCGGCCTCGGCCAACGATCAGTTGCTTGAAGAAGTTGTCGTCACCGGTTCGCGCATCAAGCGCGACCCGACCACCGCACCGACGCCGCTCATTCAGGTGACGCGTGAAGATGTGGTCAACTCCGGTCTCGGCAGTGTCATCGATGTGCTCGCCGATATCCCGGCGCTCTCAGGCTCCATCGTGCCTGAAGACACCACAGGCTCGGGCCTGAACGATGGCGGTCTCTCCCTGCTTAGCCTGCGTGACCTCGGCAGTGGTCGCACGCTGGTGTTGGTGGATGGTCGACGTCACGTGGGCTCGAACTCGGGAGGGCTGTCGGTCGACATCGACACCATCCCGCGGCTACTGATCGAGCGCGTTGAGCTTGTCACTGGCGCGAACTCTGCGCAATACGGTGCGGACGCGGTCTCGGGTGTGGTGAACTTCCTGCTGCGTCGAGACTTCAAAGGCCTCGAGGTCGACGTCTCAAACGCGATGATCAACAAGGGCGGTCAAACTAATAAACGCGTGTCCATCCTTGGTGGCACCAACCTGTTCAGTGACCGACTCAACGTTTACGGGTCGTTCGAGCACGAAGAGAACGAAGAAGTGCTTGATTCAGACGTCGATTGGCGAGACGCGGCCTGGGGCTTCCTCAGCCGAGACTTCGACCCGATTACCGCACCGAACGATGGCATCGTCGACAATATTTTAGTGAGCGGTTTGCGCACGTTGTCACGTACGTCGGGTGGCTCGCTCACGTTGGTCAACGACATCCCCGCGAACCCAAGCCGAAATATTCCAGCGCTACCCTGCCCGCTCGGCACCACGGGCTCCATTAGTGCGAACTGCATTTTCGTGGAACCAGGTAAGACGTGGGTGTTCGCAGATAACGGTGCGGCTCGACTCGCCAACTTCGGCACTCTTCGAAATCTCGTTGGCAAGTCGCGAACCCTCAACGTCGGTGGAGACGGCATCAACATCAACACAGAGTTTTCGCAGGCCAGTCGTTTGCCTCAAGCCGAGGCGGATCGTTGGCAGGGAGGCCTGAACTTCGACCTCACAGAGAACCTACAGCTCTTCGGCGAAATCAAGTACGTTAAAGAAGAGACCTACGATGAATCGCAGCAAACTTTCTTCGATATCGGTATCGTCAACCAACCGGCTAACACCAATACTTCGTTGATCTCAACGGCGGCTTTCAATACGGGCATCGATAACGCTTACCTCGACCCAGTCGTTCGCGCAGCGATCCTCTCCAATGTGCGTCCGGTGATCAATTCCGCTGGAGTGCAAACGGGTACGGTATTAGACACGCGCGCGCGCCACAGCATTTTTGGGCCCTCGCGCACGCAGCTTAACCAAAAAGAGCTGTCACGCTACGTGGCTGGTCTGCGCGGTAGCGCGGAGTCGCTGGGCTTCATCAACGACGTCAACTACGAGCTCAGCTACACCTACGGCAAGCTCGAGAATGTGAACATTGAAAGTGCTGTTGAC
>Ga0194131_10005472_pt1 | contig 18294 bp, 19 predicted proteins | sample TA2KigO120mmetaG_FD_148631 | JGI IMG/M metagenome (GOLD analysis project Ga0194131, IMG submission 148631) | Freshwater microbial communities from Lake Tanganyika, Tanzania - TA2015053 Kigoma Offshore 120m | ecosystem: Environmental > Aquatic > Freshwater > Lake | place: Tanzania: Lake... | reverse complement strand
CCCTGGAAGAAGAAAGCCAATTAGACGCATCTACGTCAGAATAATAAACTAAATCCTTGCCTAAGCCTTCTTCAAATGATGCTGAGAGCGGAAATACACTGACTGTAAAATCGCTGGGTGTTGGTTGTCCGCCAAAAACATCTTTTAGCGAGATGCGGCAAAAAAATGAATCATCTGAAATATCTACACTTCCTGAATAATAAAGATCTTTTAAATATTGTAGATCAAAATGCACTAAAGCTCTAGAGATCTCATTCGTGACGCCCGCACTATCAGGCGCTTGATCATATATCTTAAATAAATCAATTGTACCTGCTAATCCAACGTTACCTGAAACTCTAGACTTAGCAGAGATGACTTTATTTGTGATGTACGTATCTTTATCAGATTTTAGAGTTCTATACATTTGAAATTGCCTTGCCGACTATGTTTGCCTCTGGGTATCGTACTTCAAATATTCCGCCAGGCGGGGGATAAATTATCTGATTTCTAGTGTTTGCCTTCACGTCAAATGTGCTTGAAGAATATTGTCTATTTTTGACAACACCATATAAATTAGAAATCGTTACATTGTCAACAGATAAAACGCCCTTATGGGATAGAATCGTTGTGGTAATATCAGATCTAACAATAGGCTGATTTATGTGCATATTTTTTATATTGAGCTGATTCTGTATAGACTTTATTATGTCTTTCAACAATGTTGTCTTATTATAACTAGGATCTGCAATTATTTGAAAGTAGACTTCAAGATTTATCACTTCTGCATCAAGAAGATCAATTGCGTCTGAAATCATTCTATAAGAATTAAGATAGCGTTTAAGATTTATCTTAAGAATATCTGAAGATTGAATGAGTCTACCCTCGGGTGATCGAGAAATAATATGGAGCCTAGAAGCCAAAGGGTTGTTTGGATTATTTGATACTGACGCACGAAATACTCTACCAAAATTAGAAGGCATCGTGTACACTCTAGCTAAGAGATCTTCCTTTGTGACAATTCTTTCTTGAGAACTCTTAAGAGTTGAAATTAATGCTAAAAGTTCATCAGAAGTAGGTGCGTCCTCTCCTCCTGATGCAGGCGAGGAATTAAATGCCTCTAATGATGTTCTTACTTGTTTCTGTAGTGAAAAGTCTGGATTTTCTGGGAAAAGAACATTTGCTGTAACAATGCTTCTAATTGTGCCAGTCTGCACGTTGTGCGACAGTCCACCGCCATGACGATACACTATTGACAGTGAAGTATTTTGAGGGCCGACGCCTAGCGTAGTAGTTTGAAGAAGCCTTTGAGGATTTACTGATTTTCTTGAAAATGTTTGCTTATATCTAAGCGGTATGGCAAATTCTGATGGATCAGGAATCGCATCGTCGTCGAGAGAGTCTGCCGTACCACCCCCAAAAACTAGCGTCGTAGTTCTGTCATCTAAAGAAGTCCTACTTATGTAACGATAGGGCGCAGGAATCACTCTTAGCGAATCTTTTGCATACACGTCACGCTGTGTGACGTTTACAGCATTCTGATACACAACATCATGCGAGAGACCATCGACTTCATAGTAAATATTACCGTTTGAGTCTGACACCGATATGATGCTCGTCACATTTTGATTTACTAATGTTATTCTTCTAAACGGCGTAAAAGATCCGATCTGGACGGACTCAGAAGTTTGTACACCCGAAGAGCATAATCCTGATTTTTTAAGAATCTTTGTTACTATCACGCTATTGAGTCTTCTGCCATTAGAAACCTCCACGTCTGGATTTAACTCAATCGCCGCTGTGTCAGTGTTAACTTGCCAAAATTCAACATCTTCAATCAGAATGAAAGAAATTCCATTATCCGCTTTTACTATAGAACCTGCTTGAACTGTGGGCAAAAGCGAAGGATCAGGAGAAAGATCTTGCAAAACTGGCACTTCAATGTAAAAATCTACAGAAACAATCGCAGGTGCTGCACCTACTACTTTCACGCCGGCATTGCGCAAAGCTTGCTCAATATTCTTTGTTTCAACTGCTGTGTCAGGGTTTAACTCGCCGTACAAATGATCCAAGTAAAAAGAAAGATTGTCGCCAACATAAGCTGCCATGTCCAAAAACAGGCCACCCAAGGATGCTTCAGAAAAATCTTTTATTTTATCTGGGTAGTATTGCCTAGCATATTCAAGTAATACTCTCCTGAAACTGTCAAAATCTCTAGCCAGGTAGTTTCTCTGACGTATGGTCTTAAGCGCTTCTTTATTGTCCGTAAATGCCATTAGATATTGTCCTGCATTACTAAATAGACGTCATGCTATATTACATACAAAACAATTTGTAATGATCTATTGTTTTGCTCAACAGCGGGTATGCTGTAAGTAATATTTATATTTATGACGGCTGTGTTCTTATTGTCATTTCTGTCGATTACAGATTCAAAAGTATTCAAAGCAATGAATGGCATCCATCGAGCAACGGCATTTCTTATTCTCTCGATAGCTTCGTTATCAAAATCTTCTTGAGACGTAAATTCTGTAGTGAGAGGTTTTAAATTAGCACCAAAGTCATAGACGCCTAGGCGCTCTCCATAATTGGTCAGTAGCAAATTTCTAAAATTATCAGCAAATTGATCAGCCAAATTGTAATTCATGGCAATCAGGCCCTCACCCGTAGACCCTAATTCCATGGGAGTTTTTATTCCAAATGGTATTTTAGACGAGTTGAGTGCCTCGACTGCTCTCTGCTCTAAAGTTTTACCTGAACTCTTAAAACTATAAGTCGCCATTTGAGTTAATTATTAAAGTCTATTTTTTTTATCTGGTTCAAGAAGGGAGTAATAAACAGGGTCGGCAGTTGTTTCATCAAACACAATTTCTGCACGGAGGACTTTATTTTGAAGGGGCGCGCTCGTCGACGACGCCCAAGAAAATTTATATGCATCTTCAACCCATCTCTTGCACTTCTGCTGCACTGCCGGTTCAGCGCCATTCGTAACGCTAGAACCAAATACTTTAAACAATTTTGATATGCTGATCCAGCCTGCTATGGGCCTAGCTTTAGTATTTCCTTTAGCCGTTTGATTTGCTCCTTCCCCGAAGTCTCCCGACATTGTCGCAGATCCAATATGATAATCTCCTGAATACCATCCCTTTTTAGACCAACTAGTTTGCTGCGAAGAAGGCGTGCCGCCATTTATTTCGCCGAGTGCCTTCGCCACGTTCTGCTCACTTTTATTTGCTTCAGTTATCAGTACAGGTTTATTTCCGAATTTGCCACCCACAGTGATGGTGTCGCCCACGCCTTTCGGCGGATGCTCCTTCGCCCGCCCGGCTGCGCCTTGACCTGCGTCTGCAGTTATAATTATCCCGCGCCCGGTCTCCTCGTTGACTTCGATTGGAGATCCAACAACACTACCACCCGCAATTAATCCTGTGTGATCTACACGCCCGTTCGCGCCCACAAAATAGATGTCTCCCGGCTCGGGCACCGCGCCCGCTTCGGATGGTATCCACGCACGTAGAAGCTTTCCAAATATCATGCATCCGACAGGCCCTTTTGGAATAGTTGTAGATTTACCACCAGCATTGGTGTCTAATTCCGGCGTATTTTTATCTCCCGCTGCCTTGGCTTCTTTTATTGGTGACGGAAGATCCTTTAGGCCCGCGGATTTACCGCTAGAATCAACTATTCCGTTTGAAGATTCCCAGCCCAGGCCTAATAAAACATCAATCAGCGTCGGTGTCAAAAGACCGCAAGTTGTAGCAATAGTACCGTAGCCGGTGGGCTCGGGCACTTCTTGCTTATAGCTCTTCTGTAAAATAAAGTTGGGGAATGCATCGCCTGCTTCACTAACAAGCTTGGCTCCCGATTTTGCTCCTGTCTGTAACTCATGTGGGGAACCTAAAAATGCTTTGGCAATAGATATCATCTTTCGTCCGGCGGAACTTGTTGCAGTAAATTCAACGTTTTCTAATACGGTTTCTGTTACTGTAAGTTTAACACTACCTGCGCAGAGACCAGTTGCGCCTTTTTTTCCTCCATCACCTATTGCCATTCCGAGAGCAACGACGCCAGTTGCTTCTCCTACATACTTAGCTAAGTCTTCTTGAACTGCTGATTTTGTGACTTCGCCCTCGTCAGACTTTCCAAAGATCTCTGATTTTTGAATACCTTCTATCGCAAATTTTAAATTAGGTTCAGGTGCTACCATTCCAAGTATCTTTGGTGGATCTTGCAAAAGCTGCTTTAAGACGCCTGCAAAAGCTTTCGGTATTCCAAGCTGCGGACTCTTCCACAAGTCATATTCTATTTTGTCAGGGAAAGCCTTGCCACCTACGCACGCCGGCGCAAGATTACTAATATTCGCCAACGACTTCAAGTAAGCTGGATCTTGCAGATACGCAGGTAAAGAAAAATTTGGCAGGGGCGGTTTTATTATTGCATCCGGGTCATTTGGCGGTAGACTTAATTTAGACATCAAGTCGAGCGGTGTTATTTCTAACATAAGTGCAAGAGAGACGGGATTAATAGTAGGAAGATTTTCAAAGTTAAAGCCAATAGAACCTGTAACTTTAGGGTTTAGCTTAACTGCTAGCGCTATTGGATCAATAAAGGGCGGCGGCAAAGAAAAATTACCTTGCAAATTGAGAGAATTAATAACACCTTCATAGGTTCCAAATACCTCTTTGTGAAATTCTGGGTATTTATTTTCATCAAGAATATCAGCAGGTAGTTGATGTTCTTTATCAACAGGAGGAGTTTTTTCTGTACCTTTTTGTTGCGCGGCGTTTAGTCTTTCAACTATTGCGAGCATGGCTTCTTTAGTAAGTTTTCCCGAAGAGTTTAATATGCCAACATTTTCCATTATCCCAGGCATTATCTTGCTCCTGTCACTAATATCTTGCTAGCCCATGTACCTTGAGAAGGTATACATGTACCCCCAAATTTTCCACCCATCGTATTAAGCAGCGGAGGTGTGTGAGGATTTACTGATTTTTGAGTGGGCGTATCAATCAAAGTAGCTGGGAAGTCTGTGCACAATAGTGCTCTATCTGCAGTGTCGTCACCTAATTTTATCATTCCTTTTTCTGAAGGTTTAATAATGACATCACCATTTGATTTTATTATGATAGTAGACCAATTAGCACTATCATCTAGTTCGTTCATTATAGATTCATTTACAACATTTGTTCCTGCATCGAAACCCTTTACAATAAATTGTAGATCAGATCTTGCAATAAGACGCACCTTGTCTGTTTTTAGAACTATGGCTGAATCTCCTCCGTCTGAATCTAACACATCAAATTCGCCCGAATTAAATTCTGTTAAAATATAATTTTCATCTACCTTTGTTCTTTGAGATATCTGTATTCTACTTCGATCATTTACTGCATCAAAGTCGCCCTCTTGAGGCGTTAATTGATCTTCAGCTTTTGCTATCTCTTGTTTTATAGGAAGCCCAGGGCTATCTTTTGTTGATTTTAAGATAGATGTTGTATCTACTTGTTGTCCAAAAGTAGTGGCTGTTTGTCCTCTACCAACCACTAGATCTATGCTTCCTGCGCTTCTAGTAAAATAACTAGCAGCTGTCAAAGAAGGTTTTGGCCCATTGATAGAATCACCGTCATCTGTAAAAGTACCGACGCTAGAAATTCTATCGGTGCCTAAAACGATTAAAGTGTTATTGGAACCCTCTAAGACTATATCTGAGGGTCTTTTTTTAAATCTTGGAACTGCTTCAAATTGAACTAATTGAGAACTATCTGATTGTGTGACTAATAATTCAAAATAATCTTCTTGCACAGTATTCGTAACAAGGAGCTTGTTTGTGTCTATGCTTCTTTCACCGTAATTAACTTTGATTTCACCATTTCTAAGTTCGTATCTTGGCTTCGTTTTTCCGTCATTTTTAGATCGCTCGACCTTTGAAGTTCTATCAATTCCTGCAAAACTTGGATCAGCCGCTCTTGAAGGATGCGTATGATTAACGTCATCTGCTATGTGTGGTTCTGTAATCCTGCACATCCAGTAAGCAATTTCAATGGGATTTATTTCAGGATCCTCTACTATTGACCAAACGCATTCGCCAGGTTTGCAGGGTAGTGAAAGGTGAGAAGAAAAAAATGGAAATAAAAACATTGGAGGTTGATCAGACCTGATCATTTGCCCTACGATTGTATTTCTTGGCAAAACATTAACAAACTGCGTATTTGAAACCCCTAATACATCTTTGTAATAGTCAATTTTTTTTCTATCGTTTCCTAAAATGGCGCGAGGGTCTGATATTACGTCAAGAACTACCATACGTCGAAATGTAGGCATTGTTGATGGAACAGTCTTAAAATGACCGCCATGTATGCCGCTTTCTATGTAACCCAGTATGGGGTCTACTGAGTCTAGTAGATCTTTAGGATTCCACATTAATTACCTTCTATTTTTCTAAATATCTCTTCTGGGTCTATTTCATTATTAGCTTTTTCTGCTTTAGATATCAGCTCAGACAATCTAATTAACTGATCGTTTGATTTTCCCATTTTTTCAATGTATGACGCCAAGGTCTTGCCATGCACTGCGTGCTCTGTGCTATCGTTTTCTACTATCTTCACTAAAGCGCAAAAAAGAAAGTAAGCATTCTGACGGTCTACGACTGCATTTTCGTATATCTCTTTCCACAGTTTCTTTTTTTTATCAGAAACACCGTCTATTTGATTGAGCAAATCTGAAAAGTCTTTAGTCTTTTGTTCTAAAAGTATTTCTGCATCTTCAATGGATTTCATATTAACAATTATTGAGATTTGGCAGATTCTATCTTTAACTTTTTGTAATAACTCTTTATCGCTTGCATCGTAGTAGTCATTTGCTTGGGCGAGAGACCCGATAATTCTCTCATATAAAGCAGTATTGCGCTTTTATTTAACAGGTCAATATCGTCTAAATTTTCAAAAACAGTGATGATAGAGTTAATACAAATCAATTCATTTTCCGACTTAGTTTTCGCTCTTATGTCGTAGAGCATCTTGACTATCTCTTTGCGATTTGCAAATTCCATGCCAGCATCTTTGAAAGGAAGATAATTGTGTTCTTCTATCAGGCATGTGTCATAGCTAGATAGACTTTCAGGGTCATCTAAGCTAACAAGTTTTTTCATCTTCTGAGATTTTTGTTTTGTTTTAATGATAAGCCAGTTCTTGGCAACGACGTTAAAATATGAAAATGCGTTAGTTCCTCTTGTTTCATCAAATTTGTGTATGGTCTCAAATAGAAAATTGACACAATCAACTTTTAAGTCTTCGTAAGAATCATGCATGCTTGTAAACTTATAGATGTTTATTAGATTCTCTACAAGCTTTTCAAAAGCTGGCATTATCTGCTCTACATAAAGCTTATCTCTGTCTTTTTTTGTCTGCTCTAATTGAAATGCTACTATTGCCTTGTGTGTGTCTTGATTAAAATAGAGTTTTAAGTTAGATTTTTCTTCTTTGTTATTGATGACATCGACTTCATTAATTTTGTCAAGGTGTGCAGCTCCATTGTTAGAAGCTAAATCAATTTCTATAATATTCTTATCTAGACTCTGTCTTTTAATTTCTTTCGACCCTGACGTCTTCTTTTTTCTTTTTAAGTTCTTTGACATTAATAACCAACTAATCTTAATTTTCGCTTATATTATCGCGTCTATTCGTCTTGTTCCTCTTTGTTTTCAAAATTATCAATAATTTTTGCAACAGCGTCTCTGCAGTCCGCGATGTCTTTGACAACTTCTTTAACTACAGGATCATCAAAAAAAATTTCAGTCTTTGATTTTGCTTCAAGTCGCTTATGACGCTCTTCAAGAATTTTAACAGCCAACCCTAATTGCTCTTCTAAGTCGTCAATTTTATCAATAAGCTGTATGCTATTTCTTGCTGTTCTAATTAACAATGTTGTAGAAATGACAAATAAGATAGCAAATATGAAAGTTACAATCATAGAAATTTACCGAGAGCTTCATCATACGCTTTAGAAACAGCGTCAAATGAGTAATCTTTGTTTATCTTCTCTTTTAGATCAAGTGCCCATTGTTTTGGTGTCGAAGTTGAGTGCCTAAATTTAACAACTTTTTTCTTAAAGTCGTCTTCTTTTGGAGTCGCCCATTTGCATCCTGGCATGAAAATTTCTCCATCTAGACGAGTTTGATGTACGTTGTCTAAGCTGTAGTCAATTCCAATAAACTTGCCCTTAGACATGAAGTCAAGATGCCCAGACCAATTAGTAGCTATCACAGGAAGGCCAGATGCAGCTGCCTCTAAAATTGGTAGACCATAGCCTTCGCCGCGTGTAAGTGACACCAGCGCTTTTATCTGAGGGTGCACGTACAATGATGCCATCTCTTCGTCTGTCATCTCACCGTGCAGGAGGTAGATTTTAGGTGAGGGTTTCTTTCTAATCTCTGTTAAAACAGACTTAATCACATTCTCAACGATGTGTCTGTCTATCTTTGTGTTTCGGCCCGAGTTAGTTTTAATTACCAGGCCTACATTCTTGTCGTCCTTAAATGTTTCACAAATCCATTTAATTGTATAGAAGATGTTTTTTCTATCATTTTCTGCGTTCTTTCCTGTGATTTGACCCACAATTAAAAAATTAAAGTTGGTCTCAAAATGTAGGTCAGTTACTCTAGTCTTTTTTTCTCTTAAAATTTCATCAGGAAAAGACTCGGGTATCACGTGCGCAGGAACATTCAATCTGCCAGACTGCAGAAGAACACTATGACAGTGCTTTGAAGGTACTACGATCGAAGTCATCTTATTGCAAGCTTCAACCCACGCAGGATTACACTTGTCAGTTTCTACGACTGCTGATATTCCAATGTTAGTGTTGGACATGCTAGTGTCCCACTCGTTAGGTAGTTGTACTTGAAAAGTTGCATCATATCTTTGATCAGTAGGATCAACGGTTCTTTGCATCATAGCTCCGATTAATCCACTGCATAGATTACTGTCTATCAACCAAGGCGTAGTGCCCCAGGGCGTAGCTTGAATTTTTAGATCCACGTCTTTAGAGAGCAACCAGCGTGCGATCTGTCTAGTGTGCACGCCATATCCAGACTGAGTCAGCGCGGGCCCACGAAGAAGCACTTTTTTCTTATTGAAGTTTGTAAAAAAATTAGTTTCAAACATCTAACACCTTCAATTCCCAAAGCGTGGGCTTTGATTCAGGTTTTCCCCAAGCATCAATAAGTTTAGTCAAGCTTGCGTCCCAGTCTTTTACGACGTCATCTAAGACGTAGTCTCTATGCGCATGCTTCATTGCTTTCATTCCTATTTCTTTTCGCTTGTCTGGGCCCCACTCGTACATCTCCATGAAAGACCTGGATAAAGTTTCGTGAGATATAAAATCTTCGTAGATGTAGGGGATCATCAAGTTGCCGACCATGGATCTCACTTCAGGATCCAAACCTATTCCGTACTGCGCACCAGTCAAATGATCTTCAACTTGTCTAGTTAAGCCGCCCGTCTTTATAGAGATGACAGGCTTGCCGCACATTTTTGCCTCTAAAATAGGGAGCCCAAAGCCCTCATTAGACGACCTGTTGACAACAGTGTCAGTCATATTATAGAGCACATTCATGTCTTCAAAAGCAATTCTATCTTTTGAAAAGACGACATTTTCTTTAATTCCCAGCATGTCTATCACGCTGTGCAAATTAGTACCCTCAGGATCGAGTGGATCACAGTGCATTATAATTGAAGCTTTTTGGTGACCGTGTTTTTCTTTCATATCTTTCATGAACATTTGCCACGACTTTAATATGTCAGCTGTCATCTTTCTTCTGGCATTTCTTGAGACGTAGAGGACAGTGAAGTGGTCTAGACGCTCTTTGCCTAACAATTTTTTCTTAAAGTCTTGGATTTGTTGTACGGGTAATTCTTTAAAAAGTTCTTGTGGCACTGCGTGAGGAATATAATTTGTCTTTTCTGGAAAGTGATCTTTAATCATCTCATAAGTGGGATAGTTGATGCAGTTAATCAAATCAGTCGAGTCATACAAAACACTATTAAAGTCAGGCCACGGTGGATTATCCCAGAGGTGCCAATATGCAATCGGACAAATTTGATTGATCTCATCTGCCATCTCCCAAACCCAGATAAAAAATCTTGGGTCAGTAAATAGTAAGAGAGCATCTGGTCTTAGCTGGGCTAATGTTTTTCTAAGCAGGTTTTTGTCTCCAAATCCATCCGTTGGTTTGACAATAAAGTCTGGATTTACTACAACTGTCTCGTAGTTATCGTGCTTGACTGCACCGCCAAAACACTTGAAACTATATTTCCCTGTATTGATTAATCCATTAATTAACCAACGAGCTTGAGTTCCGACGCCCGACGTGCTCACTTATTATGAAGTTTGGACTATATCATCACCAAATTGGTGTTGGGCGCTGTCGGATCATTACCATGTCTTTCGATTTAGGTTGACCGTAGTCTCTGAACCTTCTCCAAAATTTCTTCCCAGGAGCTCGGCTGCTGATTGTCATATAGTTCTAACTTTTCAAACCTTCACGTCTACCGTTTCCAGTTGCGTTGTGGTGTTAGTTCCATGACTTTCCAGCAATTCACCCAATTTTACATCCGCTGAGCTGTAGTTGTTCACGGATGGTCTGATAGCATTAGTATTGTTTTCTTTTGCATTTTCCTCCAGCCAACGATCGAGCTTATCAATCCAAGATCCATTCTTGTATTCGCTCTCCCATATAACGTGTATTCTATGCCCTAATTCAGAAATTGTTTCTAGTCTTTTAGCGTCAAAAGCAAAGTTTTTAAGTACAGTGCTCAGTGTTTTTATACTCACACCACATGCAAGCGTCTCTGTTCTTTAGAGCGACTCCGCGCTTAACGGCAGTCAACATGTTGCTCACAACTTTAAGAGATCTCTTGACAGGGACGTCTCCCATCGAGACAGAGAACAACTCGCAGTGTTGACCGGGTTTTGCAGATTTTTTAAGAAGCACAAAACCACATCGAACATTCTTAAACTGTACCTGTGGATTCTTTTGACACCAATAGTTCTTGTATAGAGCCAGCTGTGACTTCGTCATCTCATCTGAACGCTTTTCTCTCATCCATCCGCGCGCTGTAGTCTTCCAGTCGAGGATCCAGTAGAGTTCTTCACCTCGTTTACCCTTTGCCTTAATCACACCGTCGATGAAGCCCTTGAAAGCGTGCGGGTGGTTGTCAACTGCTTCATAGAGCTGGTGCTCTGCGTCGACGACTTTCCACTCCGGAAATGTGTCGTCTAGAAATTTAGGAACTTCTGCAAGAATTAAGGACGCGTCTGATTTTGCTTTTGCGAGAGACTCTGACGTGAAGTCTGGGTTTCCTTCATGCTTCGCCCACGCTTTTTCCATGTGTTCAAAAGCAATTTCAGACTTCATCTCTCGAGTAAGAAGATAATGCTCACACGAAGCATGGACTGCGGTGCCAAAGTCAAGAACCGGAGAAGGTTTGGACAGGTCGATCTTCTTGACGTGAGTCAAGTTGTGACGATATGAACACTCTTTCCAAAGCTTTACTTCTGAGAAAGAAACATGAGGTTTACCCGTGGGAAGCAAGTCAAAGGATGACTTTTCTGATTGCATTGAACCATACTACAAACAGATGACTCACTTGTTCATTGTTTCTCTTTTCAGATCAGACTCGTACATCATGCCTGCTAGTTCTCTGAACGTGTGCTTGGGTCTCCACCCAAGAATTCTTTGCGCTTTTCTAGCATCTCCCTGAAGAAAGGGAACCTCGTGAGGTCGATAGAGTCTTGAGTCAATTTGTAAGAATTTTTTGTAGTCAAGACGTGCTAGGTCAAACACCGCTTCTAGAAATTCTTGAACTGTACGACTTTCTCCAGTAGCAATCACATAGTCGTCGGGTCGGTCTTGCTGCAGCATCAGCCACATCGCCTCGACGTAGTCTCCTGCAAAACCCCAGTCTCTCTTTGCTGTTAAATTACCGAGAACTATCTTGTCTTGCTTGCCCAATTTAATTCGTGCTGCTGCACGAGTGATCTTTCTAGTGACGAACGTCTCTCCGCGGCGTGGAGACTCGTGATTGAAGAGAATCCCCGATGACACGTGCATCTTGTGACCGACTCGATAGTTTCGAACAAGGTGGTGCGAAAAGAGCTTCGCGGCGGCGTAAGGCGACGCCGGCGTCATCGGAGTATCTTCGTTTTTCATCGCATCCATGTTGTCACCGTACATTTCTGACGAAGATGCTTGGTAGAACTTGGTGCTTGGAGTCGTATTTTTCACTGCTTCTAGCAGTCTCATCGTTCCCATCGCGACTGAGTCTACAGTTTCTTCAGGGACGTCGAAAGAGGTTCGAACATGAGACTGCGCTGCTAAATTGTAGATCTCGTCGGGTTTGTTGTCTGCGAGAATCTTGTACATAGATCCCACATCGTTGAGGTTTCCGTATACAAGCTTAAAGTTTGGATTGCCGTAAAGGTGATCGATGTTTGACGTGTTGATTACAGATGTTCTTCTTTTTATGCCAACGACTTTGTAGCCTTTGCTAAGCAAAAGCTCTGATAGGTAAGATCCATCTTGTCCCGTGACCCCGGTGATGAGCGCAGTTTTCATTTTTCTTTTTTAGAAATAGCCCTTCCTAGCATTTGTTCCCAATCTCTTTCAGGCCTAACTTCTAGATTTTTTTCCCATGCAGCTTTCATGATTTTTGCGTCGACTCCAAGGGCATTTGAAACATAAATCATTGCGTTAATATCCTTAACGAAGCAACTTCCGCCATAGCCTCTGTGTCCATCAGGTCCTGGTACAGCCCAATGGCTGTCTCCTAAGCGTTTATCATACTTTGAATATTCAACCACTTTATCATAATCAACATTTAATCCGGATTTATCTAGAGCTTCACAGATCTGCGCCATCTCATTAGCAAAAGCAACTTTAACTGTCAAGAAGTTGTTCGTTAAATACTTAATCATCTCAGCAGTTGTTGAGGAAGTCTTGATGATCGGGACTTTTGGGAAAGCAGACTGAAAAACTTGCTTTACGGTGTTGATCCAGGGGCGCGGACCGCCGAGAATGATTCGATTCTGGTTTCGCATGTCGTCAAGTGCGTTCGCTTCTGTCAAAAATTCTGGATTAAATACGATTCTCAGTTCAGCGTCTAAGAACTTCTTGTTCCAAGTTTCAACAGATCCGGGCGGTACAGTTGATTTTACAACAGCAATTCTTTCACCCGGTACTGATGCTAGTTCTGCTAGCACGCTCTCTACTATTGATAGGTCTGCCGATCCATCTTCGAACATGGGCGTCGGAACGCACACAAAATAAACTTTAGAAAAATCCGGTGTTCCGCCTTCCTCATTATCTCCGATTAATTCTGTGATGGATCCAGGGTATCCTGCGACAGCATCTCCATGACATGGTAGCGCACCTTTCGCATACTTACCTGACTTGTCGTAAGCGTAGACGTCAAAGCCTCTCTCAGTAAAAACTGTTGTCAAAGAACCGCCAACAAAACCTTGACCAATTACTGCGATAGATTTATTCATAGTTTGTTCTTAGACTCCAATCGTTCTTTGTAGATTTTTTCTTTTAAATTGGTCGTTGAATACATGTGAGGCCTCTCTAACCAATAGACTGCTTTTCCTAGATCTTTTCCCGTATAATTTGTTGATTTGTATTCAACACCTAAGATTCTCACATCATAATCAATATTCTTTAAAAGTTCATAGAGCTCAGATTCTGTATTGTAAGTTACAATCTCATCGATAAATCGAATCGACTCTAGAATCTCTTTTCTTTCTTTAATTGTGTGGACAGGCTTACATTTGTTGCTTCTTTCAATAGTAGGGTCACCTTGCAAAGCAATAATCAAGTAGTCACAGACTTTTTTAGAGTCTCTAAACATCCTAACATAACCAGGATGTATCAAATCAAATGAACCAGCTATGATGCCTTTTTTCACTTTTTCAACTCTCTCAAAGATTTTGACAAGGCTGAGCCAACAACTTGATGCATGTCATAATATCTGTATTCAGCTAATCTTCCTCCAAAAATAACATTATCTAACTTGTATGACTCTTCGTGGTATTTTCTGTAAATCTCAGTGTTCTCATCATTATTGATCGGATAATACGGCACCTTATCACGAGACCAGTCGTCTGGGTACTCATATGTGACTACTGTCTTTTTTGTGCTTGATACACGATGAGGTTGAAAGTGTTTGTGCTCAATTATTCTCGTGTAAGGAATTTCTGGCTCTGTAAAGTTTACTGTTGCACAGCCCAGCAAATCGGGTTGTTCTAAAACTTTATTGTCGAACTTAAGAGATCGGTAAGATAGATCGCCATAGCAGTAATCAAAAAACTCATCAATCTTACCCGTGTAGACTATTTTTTTACCAAGCTTCTCAAAGTACGATCTGTTCTTAAAAAAATCTGTTGATAACTCTACATTAATACCATTGAGTAAATTATCAAATATTTCTGAGTAACCATTGGATGGCCATCCTTGAAATCTGTCAGAAAAATAGCAATCATCGTAATTTGTTCTAATAGGAATTCTTTTGATTATTGAAGCTGGTAGATTTTTAGGGTCAAGATTCCATTGCTTTTGTGTGTATCCTTTGATAAAAGTCTCGTAGATTTCTTGGCCCACTTGAGACAAAACCCATTCTTCTAAATTTTGTGGATTGTCGATTGGAACTTTAACTTGGCTTAACTTCTTTTCAACTTCAGCGGGTGTGCGGCATCCCCAAAGCTGATAGCATGTCATTAGATTGATTGGAAAAGAATAGAGCTTTTCTTTGTAGTGCACTCTAAGTCGGTGGTGATAAGTGTCAAACTTAGTAAATCGATTAATATAATTCCATATTCTTTCATCATTCGTGTGAAAGATATGACCGCCATATTTACTTACGTGAATGTCTTCAATTTTCTCAGAGTGAACATTTCCGCCAGTATGTTCTCTTTTGTCTATGACAAGACAATTCTTACCAGCATCAGTCATTTCTCTAGCAAAGATTGCGCCAAAGAGACCTGAGCCCACTATTACGTAATCATATTGCATGATAAATTATATTTTTCTTCGGCCGCTGTCAAAGTTAAATGGGCCACGCTGTGCGCCATTGATTGTATCAAAGATGTAGTTTCTAATCCAGTCATAACTGTAGTACTTTTGAATTACGCTTTCTTGGATGCTTTTGCACTCTGCGTATAGATGTTCATCATTCATAAGACGATTAAGATTTTCAACAAATTCTCTGGGTTCTAGTACAACACAGAGCGGATGAAGACCTTCACCATTTTCAAAAGGAAAGACAACATCCATTTCTTGCATCATCATAAGAGAGTCTCTTGATAGACCCTCGAAGAATCTTCCGCAAAGATGTCCTGTTCCATTTAGGTGCAAAAAGATCTTATAAGTGTTAAACTGATTTAAGAAAACTTCTTGCGATAAGCCGCTTTTAATGACTAAATGATTTTGCACTTCTGCTAAAAAGTCATTTCTATTGCACCACTCATCTGGTCTTTCGACTTGAAATCTATAGATGGGGGCACCTGACCAAAAACAACCGTTCACTCCTTGATTTCCTTTTACTCTATTCTCAAATAAAAACCAGGGATGCGGTCCACTGCCACCCATGTACGGGAATGGATTAACTCGTTTGTCATAGTCGTATAAAAATGTTCTTCTAAACTCTCGCTTAAAGACATGGTCGACTCTATGACCGCTATCATCAAGCCACTTAAGTCCTTTGCTGGTTCCTGGGGAATCATTGGGGTCAAATATGACAACTTTTTTAGGATTGACTTTATTGATTGTTGAGTAAACGGAGTCAATAAATTCTCTTCTGTGACTCATGTCTGTCTTAAACGATTGTGTAGTAGGTACCATACAATTAAGACGAGCATCAAGCCAGTTTCCTAAAGAGCTAATGCACCAGAAAAGTACAACTAAGTCATACTGGCTTTTTAAGTCTTCTTCCTTTGTAAGAACTTTTATGTTAAATTTCTTTTCTGTTTCTGAAGCTACGTTAAAGGGTGCGAAACCCTGCATTTGCTTCATTTTTTCTGGCTGCACATAGGGAGCGTAATAGTCAACATTGTCAAACAGATTTGTTGCTATTGGAAAAAATTGTTGTGGGTCTATAAACAGAACTGTTTTGTAATCATTTTGTTGCAAGCGATTTTCTCCATTCCATAGCATTTATTGCTTTATCATCAATGAAAACATCAGCATGTGGCTTTTGGTTCATAATGAGTTCGTGGTATTTTACTTTCCATTGTGATAGTTGTTTAACTGTTTCTTCAGTCCAATCTTTTTTTGAAATAGAACCCCTAGCCGTCATCAAAATAATCTTATTGCCTTCGTCATACAATTCATTTATTTTGAGAATTACATCCTCATATGGAGTAGCACTGGGGTAGTCACTTTTTTCTACCGAGCTACAAATTGTACCATCAATGTCAAAGCAATAAATCATGCTGGTGTGTGTAGAATAATTTGATGTATGCATTCTACAACGCCGTAGTCTTTTGAATCAATCCAAAATTCTTCTCTTGCTTTATTTGAGAACTTTCTTAATTTATTGTCTTTGCCGAATCCCGTGAGGACAATAAAGTTAATATTTTCTTGCACACAAAATTCTGCGCAATTAGTTATGTTAACAGAGTTTCCCGATGATGAAATCAATATAACGAGCGTATTTTTGTTACAAAACTCTTTTAAAAATTGTTTATACGCATTTTCCATGCCATAGTCATTTATGTAGCATGTTAGTCTTGAAGAGTCTGAAAATGTGAACGACTTCTTTTTTAGTTTTTTAGTATAGTCTTGAGAAATATGACTAGCGATTGCGCTACTTCCACCGTTACCTAGAATGATAATTTCTGTGCTTTCATTGACAAGCTTGCAAAGATTGTCTATCTTTTTCTGTTCAATCTTTAAGCATGCATCAATTGCTTCATTCAGATTCATGATTTCCTACCTGTAAACACGTTGGACCTTGATTGCATACGCCAATTTTAACCATTCTGGCTCTAAAAATATCCTGTAAATTATCAACAGAAGAATTTTTTCTTGTGAATGCTAAGAAATAGCCACCGTTACCTGCGCCAAGTAGGCGGTGCGCTAGAACGTTCTCATTCGACTGTAATAAAGCATCTAATTCAGAAACCTTGCTGTCCGCACTAATTTTTCCAGTTTGTTTTTTAATCTTCCAGCCTTCGTTGATAATTGACAAAACGTCATCATATCTTTTGTTCATCAAGCTCTCGTACATTAAGTCTGACATCTTGAGAAGGTCAACGCATTTTTCAGGTACGACTGTTTTTAGAATTTCTGTTGAACTACGAGCTTGTCCCGTGTGAATTAGATACGAGTCATAATTATCGAAAAATTCAGCGTCCAGATTCTCAATACTAATTACGCCATTATTCTGTGACTGAATTCTATTAAAACCACCAAGACCACAGCCATAAGGATCTTGAAATCCAGTCAATGGATTAAATATTTTTTCTAACCCGTGTGAAACTTGACACAACTTTCTTCTTGCCAAGTTTAGACCTAATGATGTTTGCACAGCATTTACAAGCGCAATTAAGTAAGATGTTGAAGATGCCAAACCAGAACCAGAAGTGTAAATATCGCTTGTGAACCATACAGTTGTAGGACTAACATCAAAGTGCTTTAGGACAACTCTTGCAACATCATTTTTTATGTCATCAATAGAATCAACTACTTCTCTTTTCATGTAGTCAATTACGTACTTATTGTCTAAGCCATTTAGGCCCATTCTGTCAGTCTTAAGACTAATGTAATTGTAGATATTAGCAGAAAAGCTAATTACTGAACCACGACCATACTTTTGTAAAAATGCATCTAAGTCTGTTGACCCGCCTGCAAGAGAAATTCTAACTGGACATCTAGAAACTATCATTGATTTGCTCAGAACCAATTACCAATTGACACACCTGTGTGAGAGACTTTCCAATTCAACTTAGGAAAACCTAACAAGTTCATTTCATCTTCAATTTTTTTGTGGTTTGATGGAACATAAACCATTAAGAAACCGCCACCGCCCGCTCCAATAATTTTACCACCTAAAATTTTCTCAGACTCGACCAGCGCTTTATAGATTAAATCAAATTTATTTATTGTGACGTCTTTACTAAGCTTCTTCTTTTCTAACCAATGCTCATGCATAAGACGACCAAATTTATCAAGGTTACCTGTCTTAATTGCAGTTATTGTTTCGATTCCAATTTCTTGAATTGCAAGCATAGAAGAATCGTCTTTTTGAATTGTTTGTTGTTGACTCTTTA
>Ga0194131_10005465_pt1 | contig 18312 bp, 16 predicted proteins | sample TA2KigO120mmetaG_FD_148631 | JGI IMG/M metagenome (GOLD analysis project Ga0194131, IMG submission 148631) | Freshwater microbial communities from Lake Tanganyika, Tanzania - TA2015053 Kigoma Offshore 120m | ecosystem: Environmental > Aquatic > Freshwater > Lake | place: Tanzania: Lake... | reverse complement strand
AAATGTCCAAGATCAACCTCCGCCGCGACGAGTTCCACGGCGAATGGAACTACGAAGTCCACCCATCGAGTGGAAATGTTATTTCTTAACGATGCCTAAAGTACTGAACGGGAGCCCCCCTTCCGATTCGAGTTCCAGCAGCCGGTTGTACTTGGCCAGCCGCTCGGACCGGGTCACCGATCCCACCTTGATCTGGCCCAGTCCGGATGCCACCGCCAGGTCCGCCAGGAATGGATCCTCAGTGTCACCCGACCGCGCCGACACCACGCCCCGCCAACCCGCGGCGGTAACGAGATCGATCACCTCGAACGTCTCGGTCAAGGTGCCGATCTGATTCATTTTCACCAGCACTGCGTTCCCGGCGCGGCTCTCGATCCCGCGCCGCACGCGAGCCGGGTTGGTGGTGAACAGATCGTCGCCGGTCAGTTGCAGCCTTGGACCGAGGCGTTCGGTCAACCGGACCCACCCGGCCCAGGCATCCTCGTGCAGGCCGTCCTCGATACTGATGACCGGATACCGTTGAGACCACGATTCGAGCAGCCCCGTCATTTCTGATTCGTCAAGGACCCGGTTTTCCGTAGCCAGGTGATAGCGGCCCTCGCGGAAAAAATGGCTCGCCGCCACGTCAATGGCGATCGATACTTCCGCGCCGGGCTTGTAGCCAGCGCGCCCGATGGACCGCGTCAGCAGATCCAGCGCCTGTTCGTTTGAGCCGAGCGCCGGACCCCAGCCTCCTTCGTCCGCTACGCCGGTCATCGCCAGCCCGCTGGACTCGCACAACTTGCGTGCAGCCGCGTGTATCCGCGACACGGCGTGAAGCGCCTCGGCGAACGTGGTGAACCCGTGGGGCAACGCGAGAAAATCCTGAAACTCGATATTGCGCCCGGCGTGCAGTCCACCCGAAAAGATGTTGACCATCGGAACGGGAATTGAGGCGCGGCGGCCCGCCGCGAGCACGCGCCACAGAGGCTCGTGCCGCGAATCCGCCACGGCGCGGGCGACAGCGCACGAGACTCCCAGCACTGCGTTCGCGCCTGCCTCCTGCTTCAACGGGATCAGCGCCCGGTCCACGCCTTGCTGATCCCCTGCGTCCATTCCGCGGACCAAAGGGAGGAGCTTCTCCCGCACCGCCGCCGCGGCCTTCCGCGTTCCCTTGCCGGCGTAGCGTGCCGGATCTCCATCCCGCAGCTCCAACGCTTCGTGGGTGCCGGTGGAGGCTCCCGAGGGAACCTGGGCCGCCGCCACGGTGCCATCCGACAGGCGCGCCCGCACGGCCACGGTGGGCCGTCCCCGGGAGTCCAGGATCTCGTATCCAAACAGGTCTTCAATCGTCAACATTCGTCCAGAATCTCTTTCACGGTGCGGGGAGGCGACAGGATCCAACGCCGCGCCCGCTCCCTCACTTGCTCACGCCCGGCCGGCGTCAGGTACTCGGCTGGAGATTTTCCGTCCACCCGCGCCATGTGCAGACACCCGAGCTGCCGGATCACGGATCCTTCAAACCAGTCTGGCATTCCAGGATGGACTACGTTCCAGAACTCCGCCGCCGCGGCGGTCAGTGCGGCCTGGTGCGCTGGCAAATGAGAGCGCTTGAGCAACAGGTGGTTCAGCAGGAACGCGGCGTCGAACGCCGGATTCCCGTAATGGATCACCTCGAAATCGATCAGCGTCACGCCACCAACGGGCGTCACCAGAAGATTTTTCGGGCTAAAGTCGCCGTGGACGAGCGAGTACCGCCGCTCACCATACTCGCGGATGCAGACGTCGAAAAAGTGCGCCAGATCCGGATGCCGGGCGGCGGTGAACCGGTAGTAGGGGTCGAGCCGGAGCTGATCGAAGCAGTCCTGCACGGCGAACCCGCTGAATTGCGAGGCATCGCGGCTCACATGGATCATATCCCGGAGAATCACCCCCGCGCGCCGGGCGATGCCGGTTGACACTTCTCCGGCCATCAACAGGCTCTTCCAATCGCGTGCTCCTGACGCCGCTTCCATCGCGTAGGCAAAGTTACCGGGATCCGAAAAGGCGAGCACCGGCACAGAGCCCGGAGCCAGCATCCGGCCGAGTTGCGCGATGGCGCTGGCTTCGCGATGGATCCGCTCGCGGTCGGCGCGCCATTCTTCTTCGACGCGCAACCTTCCAAGCGACTGCTTCACCACCCAACGCTCACGCCCGTTGTCCGCCAGCAGCACCGTGTTCGAGACGCCGCCTCCGAGGGCCTTCACCCGCCACGGACCGGTGCGGCCGCGCGCCTCCAGGTAGCCTGCCAAATTTCCGCAATCGAGATCGATCAAGCGTCCGCCGTTGTCTTGTTTTCTCCTCCTATGCTATACCTGAAGGTCTGACTGAACATGGCCTACGTTATCGCTGAACCCTGCATTGGTACAAAGGACACTGCCTGTGTGGACGCGTGCCCTGTTGATTGCATCCACCCGAAACGCGACGAAGAAAAATTCGAGGGCTCGGAGATGCTCTACATCGATCCCGTGGAATGCATCGACTGCGGAGCGTGCGTTCCCGTCTGCCCGGTTTCGGCGATCTTCGCACTGGACGACCTGCCGGAAAAATGGTCGGCATTCGCGGGCTCCAACGCCAAGTACTACGGCAAGTAGCCACCCCGGACGCGGGGGCCGCTTGACTTCGGGCCACCGTCGCAATTACGCTCAACCGTGATGATGTACTCAGCCCGCCTTTTGCCCGCCGTGATCCTGGCCTGCCTGCCCGCCGCCGCGGCCGGATTGGACGGCGCTCCCACGCTTCCTCACAAGCTCGTCCCAGATTGGGCGCAATTGCCCGACGGCTGGAATCTGGGCGAGGCTAGCGGCGTCAGCGTCGACAAGCTGGATAACGTCTGGGTCTTCAACCGGGGCGCACATCCGGTGGTCCAGTTTGACAAGACCGGGCGATTCCTGCGCGCCTGGAAAGAAGTGCCCGTGATCAGCTCGCACGGCATCAAAGTGGACCCTCGCGGGGATGTCTGGCTGGTGGACGTCAAAGGCCACTCGATCCTCAAGTTCACCTCCTCAGGGAAGCTGCGGATGGTGATCGCCAACGCCGGGCGCGGACCCGGCAACAACGACGACCGGTACTCCTTCAATCAGCCCACCGGGTTGTCCTTCAAGCCCAACGGCGACTTCTACGTCTCCGACGGTTATGGCAACTCGCGCATCGTGCAGTACACGGCCAATGGCGAGTACGTCCGCCACTGGGGCAAGAAGGGAACCGGCAACTCGGAGTTTGACATCGCGCATGACGTGGCGCTCGACAAGACCGGCCGCGTCTACGTCGCCGACCGGACCAACGAGCGGATCCAGGTGTTCGACGCCGATGGCAAGTTCCTCACCAAGTGGTCGGGCTTCGGCGCACCATGGGGTCTGGCCTACGCGGAAAAGGAAAACGCCCTGTACATGTGCGACGGCAACAACAACCGCGTCGTCAAGCTGAACCTCGACGGCCAGGTGCAAGGCGTGCTTGGAGGATTCGGCAAAGCGCCTGGCAAGTTCGATTTCGCCCACCATATGGCGGTGGACTCGGAGGGGTCCCTGTACGTGGTCGAGATCAAGAATTGGAGAGTCCAGAAGTTTTCCAGGTAGGTGCCATGCTGTTTTTGAGGGAACCACTGACCGCGGACATCCGCGACTTCATCCAATCCCAGGTGCCGTGTCCGTTCTCCTACCCGAACGTAGGCGGCACTCGCAACAACGAACGGCCTCATGGCTACGCGATTGACCGGCGGCGCATCCTGCTCGGGCACGGCCAGGAGGTTTTCCTACGCGGCCGCAAGGCGCTGCAGGACTGGCGCCAATTCGGACTCGGCTGGGTCCAGTTGTGCTGGCCGTATAAACGGATTCAGCCCGGCGTCCTGGTGGGCGTGGTGGTGAGCCACTTCGGCTTCTGGTCGCTGAACGCCGCCCGGATCGTGTACGTGATGGATGAGACTGAGCCCGTCCGCCGGTATGGATTCGGCTATGGCACGCTCCAGGAGCATATGGAGCGCGGCGAGGAGCGGTTCATGATCGAGTGGCGCGCGGACGATTCGGTCTGGTTTGAGATCTCGTCCTTCTCACAGCCCAAGCATTGGCTGGCTTGGTTGTTCTATCCGTTGTCGCGGTCGATGCAGACGAAGTTCCTCAGGGAAGCTGTCCGGGCTCTACACCATGCGGTGACTCAGTCGGCGCCCGCCGCGATCACCGCCTCCGCAGCAGCCGGCGCCCGCGTCTGAGGTTCAATGGCTCCTGGCCGCTTCCTGTCAGCGGATTGGAAATGGCTGGCCATGGTGAACTTCGAGGCTGAACCGGCGAGACTCGCCCGTCTGGTGCCGCGCGGAACCGAAATCGACGTCTGGAACGGGCGGACCTACATCAGTCTGGTCGGATTCCTGTTCCTGGACACCCGGGTGCTCGGCGTTGGCCTCCCGTTTCATCGGGACTTTGAGGAAGTGAACCTGCGTTTTTATGTCCGCTACAAGGCGGAGGACGGCTGGCGCCGTGGGGTGACCTTCATCCGCGAGATCGTGCCGAGGGACATGGTGACATGGATCGCCAACGCGGTCTACAACGAAAACTACGCGACCATGCCGATGCGGCATCAACTTGGCAACGGGAGCGTTTGCTACGAGTGGCGTCACCGGGGCAAATGGAACCGCCTGCAAGCCGCGTTCACCGGCGAGCCGCGGATCCCGGATCCTGGCTCGGAGGCTGAGTTCATCGCCGAGCACTACTGGGGATACACGGGCCAGCGCGACGGCGGAACCGTCGAGTATCGAGTGGAGCATCCGCCGTGGCGCGTCTGGGCCAATCCAGCAGTGGACTACGATGTCGATGGCGTGGCGTTGTACGGCGAGGAGTTCGGCTCGATTCTCCGCGGGCGGCCGACATCCGCCTTTTTGGCCGAGGGGTCGCCGATCAGCGTGTCGAAGCCGGGGCGGATTCGAATTGCTGGGCGTCATTGAAGCGATGAACGGGGAGTTGGCAGTTGCGGCGCGATTCGCCGACGGAGTCCTCCACTCCCCCCACGCCCGGTTTGGTACCCTTGGCCCTTATGCCCTTGCCCGTCCGCTACAAGGTCCTCGGGATCTCGGTGCTCCTGGCCGCGATCACCTACCTGGACCGCATCTGCATTTCGATGGCGGCGCCGTTCATCTCCAAGGACCTCAACCTCACCGACATCCAGATGGGCTACGTCTTCTCCGCGTTCACGCTCGCCTACGCCATCTTCGAGATCCCCACCGGAGCCTGGGGCGACAAGGTGGGGACGCGCAAAGTGCTCACGCGCATCGTGCTCTGGTGGTCGGCCTTCACCTGCATCACGGGCGCCGCCTTCAGCTACGTCTCGCTGCTCGCCACGCGTTTCCTGTTCGGCGCGGGTGAAGCTGGCGCCTGGCCCAACGTCGCGCGGACCTTCTCGCGCTGGTTCCCGCTCGCCGAACGCGGAACGGTCCAGGGGATCTTCTTCATGGGCGCGCACCTGGCCGGCGGCGTCACGCCGTGGCTTGTGCAGCAGATGCTCGGCGTGATCCATTGGCGGACCATGTTCGTGATGTTCGGATCCATCGGATTCCTTTGGTGCATCCTTTGGTATTGGTGGTTCCGCGACGAGCCTTCGCAACACAAGGACGTCACGCCCGAAGAGCTGGCGCTGATTGAGAAGGGACGCCCGCCCAAGTCCGGCCACCACCTGGATTGGAACGTCTGGAAGAAGATTCTCTCCTCGACCACGGTGATCGCGCTCTGCGGCATGTACTTCACCCAGTCCTACGGCTTCATGTTCTACATCACCTGGCTGCCGCGCTACTTGAAAAACGAGCGCGGATTCGACGCCGGCGCCCTCGGACTCCTCGCCGGACTCCCCCTCACCCTCAGCGTCTTCGCCGACCTGTTCGGCGGACTCACCGCGGACTGGATGTCGCGCCGCTACGGACTCCGCGTGGGCCGCGCCATCACCGGCGGCGGATCCCTGTTCCTCGCGGGCGTCTTCGTCGTCGCCGGGACCCGCGTCGCCGATCCCTGGCTGTCCGCCGTCCTCATCGCGATCGGAGGTGGGCTCTCGGCGTTCCTCCTCGGCGCTGCCTGGGGCACGATCCTTGATGTGGGAGGCAACCACACCGGCGTGGTCGGCGCTGCGATGAACACCGCCGGACAGGTAGGGGCGTTCATCTGCCCGATCCTGGCCAGCCACCTTGTCCAGTGGGGCTATAGCTGGCATGCGCCGCTCTACGTCACCGGCTGTCTGTACATGCTCGGGGCGCTATGCTGGTTCAAGATCGACCCCACCAAGCGGGTGCTGTGACGGAACGAACCCTCAACGACAAGTATCTGATCGAACGCGGTGATGCCTACATGACCGGCATCCAGGCCCTGGTCCGCTTGCCGCTCGACCAGATGCGCCTGGATCACCGCGCTGGACTTAACACCGGCGCCTACATCTCCGGATACGAAGGCTCTCCGCTCGGCGGCTACGACTTCGCGCTTGCCCGCGCCGGATCCCTGCTCAAACAGCACAACGTAGTCTTCCAACCCGGACTGAACGAGGACCTCGCCGCCACGGCCATTTGGGGCACGCAGATCCTGCACAGCGTGGACGGCGCCACGGTCGACGGCGTCGTCGGAATCTGGTATGGCAAGGGTCCGGGTGTCGACCGTTCGGGGGACATCTTCCGGCACGCGAACCTCTCCGGATCCCCGGGGATCAGCGCCGCGCTCGTGCTGGCGGGGGACGACCACCCGTGCAAGAGCTCGTCGATTCCGCACCAGTCCGATTTCTCCCTCTACAACGCGAACATGCCAGTGCTGTTCCCCGGCAACACGCAGGAGATTCTCGACTACGGACTCTACGCCATCGCGCTGTCCCGCTATTCGGGATCCTGGTGCGCGATGAAGCTGCTCACACAGACTTGTGACGGCGGCGGCATGGTCACGCTGGACCCCGACCGTTACCAGTACGCCGCGCCCGCCGGATACGCCAAGCAGACTGGCGCGCGGCTCGTACCCGGACCTGCTCTCGCGCTCGAGTACGAAACCAACGCCCGCCGGATACCCGCCGCGCTCGCGTTCGCCCGCGCCAATCCAGTGAATCGCATCCTTGGAGCTTCCGGTTCCGCGCGCCTGGGTATCGCCACGGCGGGCAAGTATTTCTACGACCTGATGCAGGCCCTCGCCGACATGGGAATCCGCGAGTCCGACCTGGAGCCACTCGGAGTCCGCATCGCCAAGTTCGGCATGACCTACCCGCTTGAGCCGGACTTTGTCCACCGCTTCGCCGAAGGACTCGAGTCCATCTTGATCGTCGAAGAGAAGCGCAGTTTCATCGAGCTTCAACTGAAGGAGCTGCTCTATGGCGCGGCGCACCACCCGCGGATCACCGGAAAGTTCGACGAACACGGCGCACCACTGCTCAAGCCGAACCACGAGCTTGACCCGGATGACATCGCCCGCGCCGTAGCGCCTGCTCTGCTCAAGCTCGCCAGTCTGCCGCGCGTACGTGAGCGGATCGCCTGGCTCGACTCGCAGGCACGCACGCCCCGCGAACTGCCCCTGCTGCGCACACCCATGTACTGCCCCGGCTGCCCGCACAATCGCAGCACGCTCGTGTTCGACGGACAGATCGCCGGGGGCGGCATCGGCTGCGCCGGCATGGGATTCCTGCTCGACGACGCCAACCGCGGCTACCAGTTCGCGGCGCACATGGGCAGTGAAGGCGCGCCGTGGTCCGGCATGGCGCCGTTTTCCGCGCGCAAGCACATCTTCCAGAACATCGGCGACGGGACCTATTTCCATTCCGGATCCCTCGCCGTCCAGGCCGCCGTGGCCGCAGGCGTCAACATCACGTTTAAGATTCTCTACAACGGCCATGTCGCGATGACCGGCGGGCAGGACGCCGTGGGCGCGATTCCGATTCCCGCCCTTACGCGAAAACTCGAGGCCGAGGGAGTCCGCCGCACCATCATCCTTGCCGAGGACCCGGACAAATACACCGATCCCGGCGCGCTCGCCCGCAACAGTGACGTGAGAAGCCGCGATCACCTGGAAGCGGCCATGCGGGAGCTGGAGCGCGAGCCCGGTGTCACCGCCATCATCTACGACCAGGAGTGTGCCGCGGAAAAGCGCCGCATGCGGTCGCGCGGCAAGTATCAGGAGCCTCTGCGGCGTCTGGTGATCCACGAGCGCGTGTGCGAGGGATGCGGCGACTGCGTGCGCAAGTCCAACTGCATGGCGCTGGCCACCATTCCCACGCCGTTCGGGGAGAAGATGAGCATTCACCAGTCCTCCTGCAACAAGGACTACTCGTGCGCGCTCGGCGATTGCCCTTCGTTCGTCTCAGTGGACCTCACCCCCGGCACCGGACTCCGCAAACAGCCGCTGCCCGAGATCCCTGCGGTGGACCTGCCCCTTCCCTCCCGCCAACCGGCGTTCGACGAACCCTACAGGATCCTGATGCCGGGAATCGGAGGTACCGGTGTGGTCACCGTGAGCGCACTGCTTGCCACCGCCGCCTCAATCGACGGACTCCACTGCCAGACGCTCGACCAGACCGGACTCGCGCAGAAGGGTGGCGCCGTCGTCTCGCACGTGGTTCTGGCCCGGGCGCCTCTGGCCGGTTCCTGCCGGATCAACGCGGGCAACGCCAGTGTCATCCTCGGCTTCGACCTGCTCGGCGTGGTCAACCCGGACAACCTGAAGTGCGCGCACCCGGACCGCACCGCCGCCGTGCTCAACACACACCTGTCCGCCACGGCGGAAACGTTGCGCGGCAAGGCTCCTCTCGGATCTCCGGAGGAGCGCCTGGCGCGGATCGATGCGGTCACACGCCGCGGCCACAACCTGCGCCTCGACGCGCCCCGCATGAGCGAAGCGCTGTTCGGCACGCACATGCTCGCCAACGTGATCCTCACGGGCGCGGCCTGGCAGGCCGGACTGATCCCGGTCACGCTGCCTGCTTTCGAACAGGCCGTCAAGCTCAATGGTGTCGACGTGCGGCGCAATCTGCAAGCCTTCGCGCTCGGCCGCCTGTACTACGTGGACCCGGCCCGCGTGACTGCCCTGATCGAACCCGCCACACCCGCCGCCCCGGCACCGGACTTCCACGCTGAGCTCACCGCCTACCAGAACCGCGCCTACGCGGACGCCCATGCCGCGTTTGTCGAGCGCGTCCGCCGCGCGCGGCCCGAGCTGGCGGAAACGGTGGCCGCGAATCTATTCAAGCTGATGGCCTACAAAGATGAGTACGAGGTCGCGCGGCTTCTCGTGGATCCTTCCTTCACTGCGCAAATCCAAGCCACCTTCGAATCTCCCGGATCCATCCGGTTCCATCTCCACCCGCCGTTGTTGCGCCGGTTCGGGCTCAATCGCAAGATCTCACTCGGTGCTTGGGCGCGCCCGTTTCTGCACATCCTCGCCGCGCTCCGCCGGCTGCGTGGCACCCCCTTTGATCTGTTCGGATACTCCGCCCACAGGAAGTTGGAGCGCGAGCTGATCGCCTGGTACCGGGGCCTGGTCGATCGCGCCGCAGCTTCAGCCGATGTTCAAACCGCGCTGCGGATCTGCGCCCTGCCATCGGAGATCCGCGGGTATGAATCCGTCAAGGAGCAGTCCGCCGCGCGGGTCCGCGACCAGGCCGCGCAACTGCTGGCGCAATTCGAGCATGCAGCTGCCCGCTGACCTCCGTGAGTGGATCGCGGGCCACGCCGAAGCGCTCCCTTTCGCGGATCTGAAGCGCGCCTGCACGATGTTGTCGGAAACCTACCGGAGCGGCGCGCCTACGGCATCCGCCAAGCTCCCCCCGGCCTTCCGGACCGCTGCCTGGGGATCCGCGATTTTTCTCGAAGTTCCGTGAGAACTTTGGAGGACGAATGACACTATATCTAAGGGGAGGCAAATTTCGAACTCCAACCAGCCTGATGAAAATGAGGACACTTTGGGAGCCTTAGCCTTGGAACCGCATATCGAAGCACACATCAGCGAGGACGACTTGGAGTTGTACGCGCTCGGCCGTCTCAGGGGAAGCGCCGCCGAACAGGTTGAGGAGCATCTTCTGTTCTGCAGCCACTGTCAAACCGAACTCGAGAACTGGGACGAGTTCGTTCGCGCATTCCGGATCGCCGCGCCGAAGGTGACGGCAGCACGCAAGCCGCAGCCGCCCGTCTGGAAGGAGTGGCTGAGCCGCATGCGACTGGAGTATGCCGCTCCGGTCCTGGCCATGGCGGCCTTCGGAGTCATGGCCTTCCTGCCGCGCGAATACAAGGAGCCCGGACTCGCCAGCGTGTCACTCATCTCGATGCGGGGCGAAGCCGAGACCGTTCCCAAGGTGGTGGCGGGAAACCGGCTTCACCTGACTCTGGACGCCCGCGGGCTCCCCGAGGTCCCGGTCTACACCGTCGAGATCGTGGACGCCAAGGGGACCCAGTTGTGGACCGGGCAGAGCAAGCTGGCTCCAAACGGAATCGCCGTTACGACCAGCATCGCCGTGTCCGCCGGGCAGCACTGGATCCGGGTCTATGCCGCGGACCAGCTACTCCGCGAGTTCGGCCTGCTGGCTGAGGCGCCGCAGTGATTCCTCGAACGGCGCGCGCGCGACCCCGCGCTCAGTGATGATGGCCGTCACGTAGCGCGAAGGAGTCACGTCGAAAGCGGGATTCTGCACGGCGATCCCCTCGGGCGCCACGGGGACCCCAAACACCTCCGTCACTTCCTTGCCCGGTCGCTGCTCGATCGGAATCCGGTCTCCGGATGCGAGCGTCAGGTCGAGCGTCGAGACCGGAGCCGCCACGTAGAACGGGACCCCGTTCTCTTTAGCCAGGACCGCGACCGAATAGGTGCCGACCTTGTTGGCCACATCTCCGTTCGCGGCAATCCGGTCGGCGCCCACCACCACGCATCCAATCCGCCCCTGCCGCAGGAACCAGCCGGCCATATTGTCAGTGATCAGCGTTGTCGGAATTCCGTCCTGTTGCAGTTCCCAAGCCGTTAGGCGGGCGCCCTGCAGGAATGGGCGCGTCTCATCCGCAAACACGTCGATCTTCTTCCCCGCCTCCACCGCCGCGCGGATCACCCCGAGCGCCGTGCCGAACCCCGCGGTCGCCAGCGCCCCGGCGTTACAGTGCGTCAGCACGGTCTTGCCATCCGGCACCAGTTCCGCCCCATGCCGCCCCATCGACCGGTTGATCTCGATGTCCTCTTCCTTGACCCGCTGCGCTTCCGCCACGAGCGCCGCGCGGATCTCCTCCACCGGACGGCCCCGCAGAGAGGCGTACAGCCGCTTCATCCGGCCGATCGCCCAGAACAGATTCACCGCCGTCGGCCGCGTCCCAGCCAGGACCGTGCAGATCCCCTCCATCTCCTCATCCATCCGGTCCGGATCCGCATGAAGCGCGCCTATCGCCACGCCCATCGCCGCCGCGACTCCGATCGCCGGAGCGCCACGGATCACCATGGTCACGATGGCGTCGGCCACCTCCAGGTAGCCCCGGCACGTCACGTAGGTGATCTCGCGCGGCAGCTTGGTCTGGTCGATCATCACCACGCCGGAATCCGTCCACTGAATGGTCTCTACCATGTCAACATGTCCCTCTGAGTGAATACGAAAGCAATCAAAAAGCTGAGATTGTAGGTGGCGTGTAATGCCGTCGACGCCGCCGTCGACCCGGTCTTCCACCGGGCCCATCCAAATGCGACTCCGGCCAGCCCGATCAGTAGCACGTGCCGCCACGACCAACTGTACTGCGGTCCATGCACCAGCGCGAACGGAGCCGCCGCCAGCGCGATTCCCGCCGCGTCACCGAACGTCCGCCCGAGCAGCGGCTGGATAAACCCGCGGAACGCCAGTTCCTCGCACAATGGACCCAGCGTGGTGGCGAAGACCCCCACCAGGATCACCGCCCCCCAATTCGTCAACAACGCCTCCAGCGCGGACTTGATCGGAACCTGCCCGATCAGGTTGGACAACAGCGCCACCACCAGCATCAGCGCCGGACCCAGCGCCAGGCACCGCAGGATCTGCCCGCCATCCGGCCGCCACGAAAGCGACTCCCAAAACGGACGCCGGTAGCGCACGCGCAGGATCGCCGCCAGCGCCAGGAACCAGAATCCGTAGAGTCCGAACTGGATCACCATGGCCGCCGCCGCTTTCGGCAACGCGCCTCCCGCCACTGCCTGGACCCCGGCCAGCAGGCCCACTGCCGCCGCCAATGACGGCAGCCCAGCGCCAACAAACAGCGCCAGATCCCGGTATCCCCAAAACACGTTCGAGATCATTCCTGCTCGGCGAGGATCGCCGCCAGCAGCGGGATCATGATTTCGTGGTGCCCGGTGATCGAATAGCCCTTGCCGCCCGCGCCCGCATGGGGACGGTCCACCACGTTCACCTTGGGCCGGTAGTGCTGCAGGAAATCGAAGTTCGCCGTCGTGAACCGCGCCAGCGGATAGCCCAGATTCCGTACCGCCGACACCGCCTTGAGGAACACCTCCGGCAGCACGACGGCCGAGCCGACATTCAAGAACACTCCGCCGCCGTTCAACCCGCGGATCACCGAACAGAACAGCCGGAAGTCGGTGTGCGTCGCGTGGCCGATCGCCGCCGGATCGGCGTGCGGATGGGTGTGTGGCGTGTCGGTCCCAACCGCGATATGGACTGTTACCGGCGCACCGTGGTGCCAGGCTTCGAGCAGCAGGCTGGACGCGGAATAACGGGGATCCGAAGTCTGATTGAGCAGCCGTCCGAGGGCCTCTCCCGCGCCGGCGCCCGCCGCCATCGCCTCGCGATAGGCCTGATTCATCTCCCGTCCTGTCTCCTCGGCGGATCCAAAGCTCCCGTCGGGCAGCACGGCTTCGACATCCTCGCTTGTCTGTCCGGCCAGTGCGATTTCGAAATCGTGGATCGCCGCCGCGCCATTCATCGCGAACGCCGTCGCCCAGCCGCGCCGCATCAGGTCCACCAGCACCGGTGCCAGTCCGCACTTGATCACGTGTCCGCCGATCCCCCATACGATCGCCCGGTTCTTCCGCCGCGCCTTGACCATCGCGTCAGCGACAGCCCGCAGCGAATCGGCCGCGAGCAGCTTCGGGAGTCCGTCGAGCCAGGACATCAGTCCCGCGCCCTGCCTGTACGGCGTCGCGAAGTGCGCCACGCGAACCTTGCCTCCGCGCGCGTGCAGCGGCACGGTTTTCAATTTGGAAAAGTCCAACGGCTTTTGCTTGTATTTACTCATTTCGCGTCAGCATTCTCGCCAGGGATTGCCCCGTGTAGCTGCTCTTGACCCGTGCCACTTGCTCGGGCGTCCCCGCCGCCACCAGTTGCCCTCCCCGCTCCCCGCCCTCCGGACCCAGGTCGATGATCCAATCGGCGCACTTGACCACGTCCAAGTGGTGTTCGATCACCGCCACCGTATTGCCCAGGTCCACCAGGCGCTGCAGGACATCGAGCAGCTTCTTGACGTCGTCAAAGTGCAGTCCCGTGGTGGGCTCATCCAGGATGTAGAAAGTGCGCCCAGTCTGCCTGCGGCTCAGCTCGCGCGCGAGCTTGATCCGTTGCGCCTCGCCCCCGGAAAGCGTCGTCGACGACTGCCCGAGATGAACATAGCCCAGCCCCACGTCGCACAGCGTCCGGATTTTCGAGTGGATCTGTGGAAACGACTCGAGCAGTGGCGTTGCGTCCTCGACTGTCGTTTCAAGCAGGTCCGCGATCGACAGCCCCTTGAACTTCACCTGCAGCGTCTCGTGATTGTAGCGCCGCCCCCGGCAGATGTCGCAGGTGACATAGACGTCGGGCAGGAAGTTCATCTCGATCCTCTTGAGCCCGTCGCCCGTGCAGGCCTCGCACCGCCCTCCCTTGACGTTGAAGCTGAACCGGCCCGGTTTGTAGCCCCGCTCGCGCGATTCCGGCAGCATCGCGTATAGGTCGCGGATCGGCGTGAACACTCCGGTGTAGGTGGCCGGATTCGACCGCGGTGTCCGGCCGATCGGCGACTGGTCGATCTCGATCACCTTGTCGATATGCTCCAGCCCCTCGATCGACTTGTGCGCGCCCGGAGCGTGCCGGGATCCGTACACATGCCGCGCCAGCAGCCGGTACAGGATGTCGTGGATCAGCGTCGACTTCCCGCTGCCCGACACGCCTGTCACAACGATCAGCATGCCCAGCGGAAACGCGACGTCGATGCTGTTCAGGTTGTGCTCGGAGGCGCCGCGCAACACGAGCTGGTTTCCGCTGCCCTTGCGCCGCTTGCCAGGAAGCGGAATGGCGGTCCGCCCGGACATGTAGCTGCCCGTGAGCGATTCCGGATGAGCGCGGATCTGATCGGGCGTGCCAATCGCCACCAGCCCTCCGCCGAGCCGGCCCGCGCCCGGACCCAGGTCGATCACGTAGTCGGCGCGCGCGATCGTCTCCTCGTCGTGCTCCACCACCAGAACCGTGTTGCCCAGGTCACGCAGCCGGCACAGCGTTGCGATCAGCCGGTCATTGTCGCGCGGGTGCAATCCGATCGATGGCTCGTCGAGCACATAAAGGACGCCTCGCAGCCGCGACCCGATCTGGGTTGCCAGCCGGATCCGCTGCGCTTCGCCTCCCGACAGCGTCGCCGCCGAGCGCTGCAGATTCAGATAATCGAGCCCCACGGCGCACAGGAAATCCAACCGGTTGACAATCTCCTCGACCACCTTGCCGGCGATCTGGATCTCGCGCGCCGTCAGCTCCCATCCAGCCGCGGTCGACCGGGCCCGTGCGAGCGGCATCCCGGTGAACTCGCCGATCGCGGTCCCCTTTACCTTCACCGCCATGCTCGACGGCTTGAGCCGCGCGCCACGGCAGGTTTCGCACGGCTGCGGCGACATGTACTCGAACATCCCTTCCGAGTCGCCGTAGTGCCGGTCCAACAGCGCGAGGATTCCATCGAACCCGCCGTCGCCCTCGAACAACGCGCGCTGAACCTTGGCGCTGAGCTGCTCAAACGGCTTCGACAGCGCGACACCCGCCTTCCGGCCGTACTGCTCGGCCGCCTGGCTGGTGAAGTTCGCCCAGTAAGGCATTGCTCCGTCGAACAGCGGCTTGGCTGGATCCGTCAGCACCTTGGCGGAATCGAACCGCCACTTGTTGCCCAGGCCGTTGCATGCCTCGCACGCGCCATACGGACTGTTGAACGAAAAGCTGCGCGGCTCAAGCTGCGGGACGCTCGATCCACATTCGGGACACGCGAGCTTCTGGGAATAGAGCCGCTCCTCGCCGTTGACCACCGCCACGAGCACAAGCCCGTTGGCGAGCTTGGCGGCGGTCTCGATCGACGCTTCCAGCCGCTCCGCCATTCCGGGCTTGACCACCAACCGGTCGACCACCACTTCGATCGTATGGTTGCGCCTCTTGTCGAGTACGATCTCTTCTTCCAGTCCGCGCAACGTTCCGTCGATCCGCGCGCGCACGAATCCCTGCCGCTGGAGCTTTTCGAGATCCTTCTTGTACTCGCCCTTGCGGCCCCGCACCACCGGCGCGAGAATCATGATCCGCTCGTCCTGCCGCATGGACGTGATCTGCTGCAGGATCTGCTGCGTAGACTGCGGCATGATCTCGAGTCCGCAAGTGGCGCAGTGCGGGACTCCGATCGAGGAGTACAACACGCGCAGGTAGTCGTAGATTTCGGTGATCGTCCCCACGGTCGACCGCGGCGACCGCGCCGTCGTCTTCTGCTCAATCGAAATCGCCGGGGAAAGCCCATCGATCGAATCCACGTCGGGACGCTCCATCTGGTCGAGGAACTGCCGCGCGTACGGCGACAGCGTCTCGACGTAGCGGCGCTGGCCCTCAGCGTAAATCGTGTCGAAGGCGAGCGACGACTTGCCTGACCCGCTGAGCCCCGTGATCACCGTGAACGTGTTCCGCGGGATTTCGACGTTGATGTTCTTCAGGTTGTGCTGGCGTGCTCCATGCACCGAGATCCGGTCAAGCATGGAGAGTCTGCAAGTACGCAAAGCTCTGGCGCAGGCTCGCCAGCGGATCCCCTGGCGTCTGGTCCTGCTCGACGAAGTAGTGCTTCACGCCCGCGGATTTGGCGGCCTTGAGGACAGCCGGAAAGTTCACCACGCCCCGGCCGACTTCGGCGAACGCGTCGCGCGGGATCTTCTCGTCCAACCGCGGCGGGACGCCCTTGTGCAGATCCTTGAGGTGCATCAGCGGTACCCGGTTCTTGTACTTCTTGAGCAGCGCCACCGGATCCGCGCCCGTCACCGTCACCCACATCACGTCCATTTCAAGCTGGACCAGCTTCGGATCGGACTCGGCCAGCAGCACGTCAAGCAGCGTCCGGTTGCCATCGGCCTTTTCGAACTCGAAGGCGTGATTGTGGTAGCACAGCGTGAGTCCGGCCTTGCGGCACAGCTCACCAGCCTTGTTCAAATTCGCGGCGAGCTTCTGGATCACCGGAACTCCGCCGCGGTCCGCGGGCGCGATGTACGGACACACGGCGTACTTGAATCCGCGCTTGGCCGCATTGTCGACCGCGGCGGGCAAGTCCGCCGTCTTGTGCAGGAACATCGGCGTGTCCAGGTGCAAGCTGACCGGTTTCAGCTTGGTGGCGGTGAGCGGCGTCCAGATCTGGTCAAGATTCGCGTAGGTCGCCTCCACTTCACGGAACCCGATCTCTTCGATCGACTGCAGCGTCCCGGCGGCGTCCTTTGGCAACACTCCGCGCACGGTGTAAAGCTGCACGCCGACCGCCGGGAGCACCGGCTTGGCCGTGAGTCCGGGCGCCAACGCAATCGCCGATGCCGTGAATGTCCTGCGGGTGAGAAGGCGCATCTTGATCAGTGTAGCCAACTCCGCGCAGGTTCAATCCATCCGCAGCGCCCTCGCAGGATCGATCCGGACCGCCCGCCCAACTGGGACTGCCGCCGCCAACACTCCGGTCACCGCCAGCGCTTCCAGCACGGGGACAATCACCGCGGCATCCGATGCGGAGGCCTCGAAGAGGAATCCCCGGAGCCCTGCCTCCGCCGCCCGTCCAGCGGCGAACCCGGCGGCGGTGCCTGCCACCAGCGGCCCCATCAATTCCCGAACCACCCGTGCGGCAACCCGCATCGCCCGCGCGCCCAAAGCCATCCGCACCGCGATCTCCCGTGTCCGGCGGGCGACGGCGTGGGCCAGAACGCCGTAGAGCCCGATCCCCGCCAACGCCAGCGCCACCGCGCCGAAGAATCCGGAGAGCGCCGCCACCAGCCTCTCCCGGACGGTTTGCGCGCGAATCAGATCTTCTTGCATCCGGATGTTGTCCAGCCGCAACCCGGGGAACTGGTCCGCCATCAGGCGGCGCACTGGACCCGCAAGCGCCGCCGCGCTCGCCCCGGGACTCAGGCGCATCGTGACCGCCGCCTCCAACCTTCCCCCGTTCACGCTGAACACCGCCGGGCGGACTGCCTCGCGCACGTCGCGCATCCGGATGCCGCCCGCCACACCGATGATCTCGACCTTCTTGTCCCACACAAGAATCGACTCTCCCACCGCGCTCCGGCCTCCATAGTAGTGGCGCGCGAATTGCTGATTCACGATCGCCACCGACCATGTGTCCTCCGGTCTGAACATCCGGCCCTCCACAAGCGGAATCCCCATGACGCCGAACCAGTCCGCATCCGCGTGAAACGTGTACGGACCCTGGATCTCCACCGGCCCGTTGCCAACCTGAATCTTCCCGATATTCGCGCCGCCCGTCTGCACCGGCCATCCACTCAGCCCAACCTTCTCGACGCCCGGCAGTTCCGCAAGGCGGCTCGCCAATTGCCTCCAGGTGCCCGGCTGCAGGTGCGGCTGCGCGGCGAAAGCCTCCAGTAGCATGATCCGCTCGGGCCGGAACCCGAGCTCTTGCCGGTCCAGCCGGCGCAGCGAGCTCCCAAGCAGTCCGGCGCAGAAACAGACGGCCAGGCAGAACGCCACCTGCAGCGCGATCGCGATCCTTCCTGGTCCGCGCCCCGTGATCGTGCCCGCGCCTTCCTTGAGTGCCGCCGCCGGACTCGCACCGGGGCACGCAGCGCCGGCAGCAGTCCGAACAGCAGTGTGACCGCAAACGCCAGGACGATCCCCGCTGCCGCCACCCGCGCGTCCATTTCCAGCGGCAGCCGGACTGGGTTGTCGGGCGGATTGAGACGTGCGGTCACCAGCGGCGCGCTCCACCAGGCGAACAGCAGTCCCAGTGTGGCGCCTGCGGCGCCGAGCATGAGGCTCTCCACCAGCAGCATCCGCGCGAGCCGCCGCCGTCCTGCTCCGATCGCCGTTCTCAACGCCAGCTCCCGCGCGCGTCCGGCGGACTGGATCGTGATCAGGTTTCCACCGTTGGCGCAGCAA
>Ga0194131_10005455_pt1 | contig 18329 bp, 16 predicted proteins | sample TA2KigO120mmetaG_FD_148631 | JGI IMG/M metagenome (GOLD analysis project Ga0194131, IMG submission 148631) | Freshwater microbial communities from Lake Tanganyika, Tanzania - TA2015053 Kigoma Offshore 120m | ecosystem: Environmental > Aquatic > Freshwater > Lake | place: Tanzania: Lake... | reverse complement strand
TCGCAGCGAGCACGCTCGCGTCGGCCTCGAAGCTCTCGGCGATCAACGTGCAGCCGGTGCCGTCGAGCTCGGACAGTGCCGCGGCCAGGTTGAGCCCCAGCCCGGTGCCGATGTCGAGCAGGCGCAACTCGCGCGCACCGGAAAGCGCGCGCTCGCGCAGCCGACACGGCCGCGCATAGCGCTCCAGCGCCTGCTGCCAGGCGCCGGCCGTCGAATGGCAGGTTTCCCCGTGGAGCGGATGCGCGAGCGTCCACGAGCCATCGGCGGTGCGGACCGGCAGCCAGTCCGTCATCGGCGCACTATCCGCGCGCGCCGGCCAGCAGGCCCGACTCGGCCAGCCGCTTCTCCATCGTCTCGCCCAGGCGCGCCGGGCTGGGCGTGACCCACACGCCGGCCGCCTCGAGCGCGGCGATCTTGTCGGCCGCCGTGCCCTTGCCGCCCGAGATGATCGCGCCGGCGTGGCCCATGCGGCGACCCGGCGGCGCCGTGACGCCGGCGATGAACGCGACGACCGGCTTCTTCATCTCGCGGCGGATGTAGTCGGCCGCCTGCTCCTCGGCATTGCCGCCGATCTCGCCGATCATGATCACGGCGTCGGTGTCCGCGTCGGCGTTGAAGGCCTTCAACACGTCGATGAAGTTCGTGCCGTTGACCGGATCGCCGCCGATGCCGACACAGGTCGACTGCCCGAGGCCGCGCTTGGTGAGCTGCCACACGGCTTCGTAGGTCAGCGTGCCCGAGCGCGACACGACGCCGACTCGGCCGACCTTGTGGATGTAGCCGGGCATGATCCCGATCTTGCATGCGCCGGGCGTGATGATGCCCGGACAATTGGGCCCGATCAGCCGGCTCGGCGAGCCCTTGAGGCGCTCGGCCACCCGCACCATGTCGAGCACCGGAATGCCCTCGGTGATCGTCACGATCAGCTCGATGCCCGCGTCGGCAGCCTCGAGGATGGCCGCGGCGGCGAACTTCGGCGGCACGTAGATCACGGTCGCGTTGCAACCGGTCGCCGCGCGCGCGTCCTTGCAGTTCTCGAAGACGGGCAGCCCCAGGTGCTGCGTGCCGCCCTTGCCGGGCGTCACGCCGCCGATCATGCGCGTGCCATACGCGATCGCCTGCTCGCTGTGGAAGGTGCCGGTCTTGCCGGTGAAGCCCTGGCAGAGGACGCGCGTGTGCTTGTCGACCCAGATCGCCATGTGGAGTGGATTTCGAAGAGGTGAGCGTGGCGGACTAGCGGCCGGCGACGGCCTTGCAAATCTTCGCGGCGGCGTCGTCCAGATCGCCGGCGGTGATGATCGGCAGCTTCGAGTCCATGAGCAGCTGCCGGCCTTTCTCGACGTTGGTGCCTTCCAGGCGCACGACCAGCGGGACGCGCAGCGCGACCTCGCGCACCGCGGCGATCACGCCTTCGGCGATCGTGTCGCACTTCATGATGCCGCCGAAGATGTTGACCAGCACGCCCTTCACCTTCGGGTCGGACAGGATGATCTTGAAGGCGGCGGTCACGTTCTCCTTCGTCGCACCACCGCCGACATCGAGGAAGTTGGCCGGCGCGCTGCCGTAGAGCTGGATCACGTCCATCGTCGCCATGGCCAGGCCGGCGCCGTTCACCATGCAGCCGATGTCGCCGTCGAGCGCGATGTAGCTCAGCCCGAACTTCCCGGCCTCGATCTCCTTGGGATCCTCTTCGTGCAGGTCGCGCAGCGCCTCGAACTCGGGGTGGCGGAAGCCGGCGTTGTCGTCGAAGTTGATCTTCGCGTCGAGCGCCAGCACCTGGCCGTCCTTGGTCGTGACCAACGGATTGATCTCGGCCAGCGAGCAGTCGAGCGCGACGAAGGCGCCGCACAGCGCGCGCATGAATTCGACGGCACGCGCCTCGAGCTCGACGGGGATCCCGATGCCCTTGGCCAGGCGCGCCGCGTCCGCCGCGGCCAGCCCGGCCTGCGGGTCGAAGCTCGCCTTGAGGATCTTCTCCGGGTGCTTGGCGGCGACCTCCTCGATCTCCATGCCGCCTTCCGAGCTCGCCATCAGCACCGGGCGCCTCGACTCGCGATCGACGACCAGACCGAGGTAGTACTCCTTCGCGATCGCCGAGCCCTGCTCGACCCACAACCGGCGCACGAGCTGGCCCTGCGGGCCGGTCTGGTGCGTGATCAGCGTGCGCCCGAGGATGCCGGCCGCCGCGCTCTTGGCCTCGTCGGCACTGCGCACGAGCTTGACGCCGCCGGCCTTGCCGCGGCCGCCCGCGTGGATCTGCGCCTTGACCACGCAGAGCGGCGTGCCGAGCTCCGCATAGGCGGCGGCGGCCTGCTCGGGGGTCGTGCACTCGCGTCCGCGCGGCGTGGCCACACCACGCGCGCGCAACAGCTCCTTGGCCTGGAATTCGTGGATCTTCATCGCAGCGGGCGGAGAGTCTAGCAGCGCCGAGCGCGCGACGCGATTGCCGGCTGCCGGATGGGAACGCGACAATGCCCGGCCCGATGTCGAAAGCGAACGACCACGTCCTCGTCGATTCCGAGCTGCGGGCGCTCGCGCGCCGAGGCGCGATCCGCGCCGGCACGCCGATCGCGCGCTCGTCCTACCAACCCGCCAGCCTCGATCTGCGACTCGGGAGCCGCGCGCTGCGCATCCGCGCGGGCTTCCTGCCGGGACGCACGCCGCTCTCGGAGCGACTGGCCGAACTGGCCACTTCGGAGGTCTCGCTCGAAGGCGCGGGCGCCGTGCTCGAGCGCGGCTTGATCTATCTGGTCCAGCTCGAGGAGGAACTGGCGCTGCCGCCGGATGTGTCGGCGCGCTTCAATCCGCGCAGCACGACCGGCCGTTGCGACCTGTTCACGCGCGTGCTGGTCGACGGCCATGCGCGTTTCGACGAGGCTCCGCCCGGTTGGCGCGGTCGGCCGTGGATCGAGATCGCGCCGCTGTCCTTCCCGACGCGGCTGCGGCGCGGCGACCGCCTGTGCCAGGTGCGGCTGGCGCGCGGCGCCGCCGCGCTGACGCGCGCGGAACTGCGGGAGCGCTATGCGCGCGAGCCGCTGTGCTTCCTGAGCCATGGTTCCGGGCAGCGCACGCTGCCGCTCGACCAGGTGCGCATCGACGAGCAGGGCGCGCTGCTGCTGCACGTCGGCTTGGCCGACCGCAGTCCCTGCGCGTGGCGCGCGAATTCGACGAGCGGAGTGCTGGAGTTCGCCAAACCCGGCGCACACGCGCGCGCCGACTTCTGGGAAGCGGTGCACGCGTCCAACGGCCACTGCATCCTCGACCCGGGCCGCTTCTACATCCTGGCCAGCCGCGAACGACTGCGCATTCCGCCGGACCTGTGCGCGGAGATGCTGCCGGTCGACGTCGGCGTCGGCGAGTTGCGCAACAACTACGCGGGCTTCTTCGACAACGGCTTCGGCTGGGAAACCGATGCGCGCGGCCGCGCGCGACCGCGCGGCACGCCGGCCGTGCTCGAGGTGCGCGCGCACGACATGCCATTCCTGGTCGAGGACGGGCAGGCCTTCTGCCGCTTGCGCTTCTTCCGCACGGCGCGCCGACCCGAACGAATCTACGGCGAGGGCCGCGCGCGGGGCGCGGCGAGCTACCGTGGGCAGGATCTGACGCTGGCGCGCGCGTTCCGAGCCTGAGCTGGGCTGCGCGGATCGCCCCCCGCAGCTAGCATGCAGGCATGCGAACCGCCCAGCGAGCCGCGTGGATTGCAACTGGCATCGGACTGGTCATCGGCATTCCCGTCGGCGCGCTGTGCGCGGGAGCGTGGCGCGGCGGCCCCACCGCGAGCATGGAGGCTCGGGCGCCGCATGCGGGTGGCGCGAGCGCGACCGTCGCGCCCCGCGGCGCAGACTCCGCGCTGCTGCAGGCCGAGCTGGAGCGCCTGCGCGAAGAGCTGGCCGCACGTCAGGAGGCTCCCGCGCGCGTGGCGATCGGCCCCGGGGGCGCGCCTGTCGCCGGCGCGCATGCGGCCTCCGATTCCGGCGTTCCCGACGAGCTCGCACGCCTGCTCGAGAGCGGCGCGCTGCAGGCGTCCTTCGCCAGCGATCCGGACGGCGCCGGTGCATTCCTGTTCGAAACGTACATGCGCGCGCAGTTGCCGCACGAGGCGCTGCGCGTGCTGCGCGCGCACGACCTGCCGGCCGAGTCCTCGGCGGAGGTCTCGCAGGCCCTGTTCGCCGCCGGCGACCGCGCCGGTGCGACCGAGGCGCTCGTGCTCGGCCTCGAGCGCCACGCCGATGATTTCGACTGGCGCGATCCGCGCTGGGGCCCGCACCTGGAGCGCAATGACCCGGCGGGCGCGCTCGCGGCGCTGGAGCGCTGGAAGGAGGCGCGTGGCAACGAACCCGATGCGCGGATGGACACGCGCCGCGCGGCGCTCCTCGCGCGCCTGGGCCGCGGCGCGGAGGCGCGCGTGCTGCTGGACTGGGTGTGGAAGAACTCCGAGCCGAACGAACTCGCCTGGCGCGCGCTGGGCGAGGTCGATCCCCCCTTGGCCGAATCGCGCCTGCTCGCGACGCTCAGCGGTGACGGCGCGGCGTTGTGGGACAACCAGGTGCGTTACATGCAATTCCTGCGCAATCAGGGCCGCCATGAAGACCTGGGACGAGCCGCCGCCGCCTGGCTCGAGCAGCCGCAAGTCGACTTCGAGGAATGCGCGGAGTTCCTGCTGGCGGAGCAGCCTGTGCTCTACGCCGATGCGCTACAGCGGCGCCTGGCCGCGCTCCCCGACGACGGCGGTCCGGCTCCTGAGCTGAACGCTCAGCTCGCGCTCGCGCACGAACGCCTTGGCAACCGCGCCGCGGCAGTGGCGAGTTGCGAACGCACGCTGGCGGGCAATCCGTTCCAGGAGCAGGCGGCGCAGTGGCTGCTCGAGCGCGACCCCGCGCGCTACGTCGCGATCGCCGAAGCGGCCGTGCGCAGTTGGAACGACGCGGGTTCCTGGGGCGAACTGGGCAACCAGTACCTGCGCTACGGTCGCACCGACGACGCGCGCCGCGCGTTCGAAGAGGCGCGCCGGCTGCAGCCCGACGAGCCGGAGTGGACCCAGCGCATCGCACAGTCGAATGCGGTCTGGCCGAGAGTCGTGTTCCAGCCGAACGGGTTGCAGGTGCCGCTGCAGTACGTGAATCCCGGGCAGGGATACGTGCTGAAGGTCAAGTAGTACGCACTCACGCGGCCCAGCTGCACGAGTCGAGGTCTGCGATCTCCTCGCCCTCCGGCCGCGCGACGAGACGAACTGGGGGTCGCACCGCTCGAATCGAACGGCGCACGCGGCGGCCGCGCATCGACGCGAGTGATGCTACCGCGATTCGCGGAGCTCGGGGGCGGATCCGGTGACGCATTGTCGACGCTGTCTCCCGTTGCGAATGCCCGTCGGATCAAGCGCGGCCGCACCGCTACGCGCCACGAAAGGCTCGCGCTCGAGTCGGCGGCGCCCTCTGCCCGCGCGGGGCGTGCGGTCCAAACGCGCTCGGCTCACTCAGGCGCGAGCAGCCCGGCCTGGCGCAGGCCGGCCAGCATCTTGTCCGCGAGCAGGCGGTTGCCCAGCGCGTTGGCGTGCGCGTCGATCCAGGAGTTGGCCAGACCGCGGCGCTGTTCCTCGGCGCTGAAGCGCGCCGGGAAGCAGGGCACGCCGCGCTTGTTGCACCAGTCCACGAGCTCGGGCAGCGGCGGGTCGGTGTGATCGGCCACCGCCAGGCGCGCGCCGAGTTCCCCGCAGGTGACGAGCATGCGGTCCAGCGCCGCGCGCGCGCGCGGCCAGGCGTTCGGAGTGAAAAGCCGCCGCGCATTGCTCGCGGCGTCGTAGCTGGAAGGCTCGCGCTTCAGGTTCCAGGTGCCGAGCAGCGCCCGCAGCGCGTAGCAGGAGCGCGGCAGCAGCGCGCCGAGGAAGCCCGGATCGGCCAGCTTGGGTTGCGGCGCTGCGGAGTTCTGCGCAGGCTGGAGCTGGTCCCAAGTAGGGTTCAGATCGTTCATCAGGAATGTGACCAGCACGATTTCGGGCCTGAGCTCGGGTCCCCAGGCCGCGAGCAAGCGCTGTTCCTGCACCGTGTCGTACATCAGGTGGCCGGCATTCAGGCACTCGAGCGCGCGGCCGTCGGCGCTGCGCCCGTCGCGCTCGACGAGGCGCGGCCAGCTCTCTGCGTCGTCGACGCCCCAAGCCAGCGTCACGGAGTCGCCCAGGCAGAGAACGCGGGAGCGCAGGCCCGGCGCGGCGAGCTCGGACGACGGCGCGGCGGCGCGCAGGCCGCGCGCGTCGGTGCAGAAGCGAAAGGGACTGAACTCGAGGTCGACGCCGGGCTTGTGCTGGAAGATGCGGCCGGTCGGGCTGACCTCGTCTGGTCCGGGCGCGAGCTCGAGCGCGCCCTTGAAGTAGCGGTTGACATCGCGGTAGTAGTTCGCCCCGCCGAGGTCGGACCAGCGGGCCACGAACTCCGCCACCGCCACGCTGCCCGCTAGCGCGCCGGCGGCGAGTAGCACCGGCACGAGCAGGCGTCGCAGACCCTTGCCGGACGCGCGCGCAGCGCTCATGGGCGAGCGCACTCGTTCTCGAGCGGCTTGCTGTCGATGCCGCGCGCGTGCGGCGCGATCCAGCTCGCCATCTCACCGGACCGTGTGCAGGACACGATCAACGAGCACACGTAGACCGTGTCCGCGACCGCGGGCAGCCATTGGGGCGTGACGCCCTGCCACTCCCCCTCGCCGTTCGGCGCAGCCGGGTCCAAGGACATGCGGGCGGATGGCATCCACTCTTGATTCTACCAGAGCCGCTCCCGGGCAAAGTTGCCGACATCGGGGTGTTGGTCCGAGTGCGGGCTCGGTCCGCCGGGGTGGCCCCGACGGAATGGCCGAGCGCCGCGGTGAGTTGGATTTCCGCGTGGCCGGCGGATGTGCGGCCACTGCGGGCACGGACGTGCCGTTCCCGAGAATTCAAGCGCGCGGATCGAGCGCGCGTGTGCTCGAGACAGCGCAGGCCTTCTTCTTAGTCGAGCGTTTCCGTCAATTGCGGGAGAAACCACCAGCGTTGCCACGCATCGGTCATGGGCGGACGCCCAGAACCGCTTCCGCCGCCCGCCGGCCGGAGACCATCGCTCCCTGGATCGACGCGTTGTCGCGGTGGTCTCCGCGCGGCGATCGTCACCAATCCCCACACCAGGTTGTAGATCCCAGCCGCCCACAGCCAGTAGAAGCTCCTGCGCGGGGCCGCCGCGTGCGTCCGGAAATCAACACGCGAACCGTCCGCGCACCGTTCCTCGGACAGAGAGCCGCCACCCTGACGCTCGTAGGGTGTGCCCATCGTGGGTGAAGCCGACATAGGGAGTCTCCAGGGAATTGCCGGATCGTGATCGCGGGGACGGCCAGGAATCCGGTCGCATGAGTCCCGGGCCGGAATGCGTGTCCAAGACCAGGTAGCACGCACTCGCGCGACTCACCCGCACGAGTCGAGGTCCTCGATCTCCTCGCCCTCCGGCCGCGCGGCGCGTGTCGGCCTGCGCGCGCCGCCGTTCAGCGCGGCGTGGAAGCGGGCGACGAGGTCGCGCCGCCCGGCGCTCTCGAGCGCCTCCTCGACCAGTCGGCGGTTGGCCGGATCCTTCCAGCGCACCAGCGCCTTCTGCAAGCGCCGCTCACGTCCGCCGCGCGGCACGTACAGTTCCTCCAGCGTCAGCGGATCCAGGCCCGTCGCGTACTGCACCATGCCGCGCGTCATCGGCAGCGGGATGAACTCCTGCACCTGCTCGGGGCTGTAATTGCGCTCGAGCAGCTTCTCGAACAGCTCGATCGCCTGCGCCAGGCCCGTGCCCGGGTGCCCGACGATGAAGTAGTTGACCAGGTGCTGGTCGCGGCCGAGATCGGCGCACTCCTTCTGGTAGGCAGCCTCGTACTTCTCGTAGACCTCGAAGCCGGGCTTGTTCATCACGCGCAGCACCTCGCTGGAGGCGTGCTCGGGAGCGAGCTTCATGCGGCCGCCGACGTGGTGCTCGACCAGGTCGTGGTGCAGCGGCAACAGCGCGCCGCTCTTGCGGCTGAACAGAAGGTCGTAGCGGATCCCCGACTGCACGAACGCGTGCTTGACGCCCTTCGTCCCGCGCACGAGCGCGAGCAGGCGCCGGTACCCCTCGCTCTGGCTGTCGATGCGCAGCGCCGGGCACACGTCGGGCGACAGGCAGTCGCGGCCGAGGCACGGCTTGCCGCTCTCGAGCAGCTTGCAGCCCAGGCCGTACATGTTCGCGGTCGGGCCGCCGACATCGGTGATCGTGCCGCGGAAGTCGTGGTGCGCGGCCAGCGCGGCCGCCTCGCGCAGGATCGAGGCCTCGCTGCGGCTCTGGATCGTGCGCCCCTGGTGGAACGTGATCGAACAGAACGTGCAGTCGGCCATGCAGCCGCGGTGCGTGTTGATGCTCCAGCGCACCGGCTCCAGGGCCGGCACACCGCCCGCCGCGTCGTGATCGGGGTGCCACTCGCGGGTGTAGGGCAGGTCGTAGAAGCGATCGACCTCCTGCTGCGAGGCCGGCCGCAGCGGCGGGTGCTGCAGCACCCAGCGCGTGCCATGCGCCTGCGCGAGCACGCGCGAACCCGGTTCGTTCTCCTCGCGCACCGCCTGGAAGAGTTCGATCAGTCGCTTCCAGTCGGCCGCGATCTCCTCGTAGCCGGGCACGATGCGCGCGCCCGCCGGCGGATGCTTGGCGATCTCGCAGGTTCCCGCCAGACCGGAGAGCGGCTCGCCGTGCTCGAGGCGCCGCGTCAATTCGACCGCCTGCCGTTCCCCCATCCCCCACACGAGCAGATCCGCCTTCGCGTCGATCAGCATCGAGCGGCGGATCTTCTCCTCCCAGTAGTCGTAGTAGGCGAGGCGTCGCGGCCCGGCCTCCAGCCCGCCGAGGATCACCGGGAGACCGGGGAAGTGGTGGCGCGCGGCGGCGGTGTACGCGATCGACGCGCGGTTGGGCCTGCCGGGCCGACCGCCGGCGCGGTAGACGTCCTTGGAGCGGCGCTTCTTCGAGGCCGTGTAGTTGGTGACCAGCGAATCGATCGTGCCGGCGCTGACACCGACCCACAGCCGCGGCGCGGGCAGACGGCGCCAACCCGAGCCGTCGGGCTCGAGTTCCGGACAGTCGAGGATCCCGACGCGCCAGCCGTGCGCCTCCAGCAATCGACCGATCGCCGGCACGCCGAAGGAAGGGTGGTCGACGTAGGCGTCGCCGGTGACCAGCAGCACGTCGAGCTCGTCCCAGCCGCGCGCGCTCATCTGAGCGCGCGTGCGGGGCAGAAAGGATCGCGGGTCGCGAGCAGGACGTGGTGGCTTCATCGGATCCTCGCCGAGGGGCCGCGCGGGCTCACCTCAGGTCGGCGTGCGGTCAGGCGCTAGAAGCTGCCGTGCCGCGCGCGTTGGCGGCGGTTGACCTTGCGGCCGCCGCGGCTCTTCTGGCGCGTGCGGTAGCCGGTCTTCTTGGCGTGCTTCTTCGTGCTCTTGCGGATGTTGGTCTTCATGCGGGGCGCCCGGGGCCGCGCCATCCTACGCTCAGGGGCGTCCGGAACCAAGTTCCGTGCAGAGGACTCAAGAACTCGCCGCGTCGCGCACGATGTTCCCGACGATGGAACCGGCCAATCCAAGCGCGGAACCCAACGACGACGAGCGGCAATGGACGCGCGTTCGCGCGGGCGTCTACGTCGAGGTCGAGACGGTGAGCGGGCGCCGTGTCGGATACGTGCAGGATCTCTCCGTGGGCGGATGCTTTCTGCCCTGTCGGCCGCCGTTGCCCGCCGGGGCGCGCTGCACGCTGCGCGTGCACGTGGCCGGCCCCGGCGCCGAGCCCGTGATCGAGATCGACGCGCGCGTCGCACGGCACACGCTGCTCGGCTGCGCGCTGGAGTTCGATCGCGGAATGACCGAGTCGAACCAGCAGCACCTGCTGCGACTGCTCGCGCTGCACGCAGAAGGCTCGGGCGCGCAGGAGCGCGACGCGCGGAACTCGGACACGCGTCCGACCGGCACGAACTAACGCGCGCGCCTTGCCCTGGGACCAGCCGGCGCCGCGGGCTTGCCGCGCCCACCGCTCTTGCCGTTCGGTCGCCCCTCGGCGCGCGGCCCGACCATGTCACCGGGCACGACCTCCGCGTCGAATTCCGCCGCGCTGAGCAGCTTCAGGTCGAGCGCGGCCTGCTTGAGCGTGATGTGCTCCTTGTACGCCTTCTTCGCGACCTTGGCCGCGTTGTCGTAGCCGATCTTGCGGTTCAGGGCGGTCACCAGCATCAGCGAGTCGGCCACGTACTTCGCGACGCGCTCCTCGTTCAGCTCGAGCCCCGCGATGCAGTTCTCGCGGAAGCTGTCGCACGCGTCGGCCAGCAGGCGGATCGAGCCGAGCACGTTGTGGATGATGACCGGCTTGTAGACGTTGAGCTCGAAGTTGCCCTGCGAACCCGCGAAGCCGACCGCGGCATCGTTGCCCAGCACCTGCACGCACACCATCGTCAACGCCTCGCACTGCGTCGGATTGACCTTGCCGGGCATGATCGAGCTGCCTGGTTCGTTCTCCGGCAGCACCAGCTCGAACAGGCCGCAGCGCGGGCCCGATCCCAGCCAACGCACGTCGTTGGCGATCTTCATCAAGGCCGCCGCGGTCGTCTTGAACGCGCCAGATAGCTGCACCAGCGCGTCGTGCGCGGCCAGCGCGGCGAACTTGTTCGGCGCGCTCACGAAGGGCAGCTTCGTCTGCTGCGCGATCCTGCGCGCGACGAGCTCGGCATACCTGGGGTGCGTGTTCAACCCGGTGCCGACGGCCGTGCCGCCGAGCGCGAGCTCCCACACCCCCACCAGCGAACCTTCGATCGCGCGGCGCGCGTCCCTGAGCTGCTGGACCCAGCCGGAGATCTCCTGACCGACGGTCAGCGGCGTCGCATCCTGCAGGTGCGTGCGGCCGATCTTCACGACGCGCTCCCAGCGGCGTGCCTTCTTCGACAGTTCCTGCTCGAGCGCCTGCAGCGCCGGCAACAGCCTGCGCGCGGCGGACTCGCCGGCCGCCACGTGCATGGCGGTCGGGAAGGCGTCGTTGCTCGATTGGCTGCGGTTGACGTGGTCGTTCGGATGGATCGGCTTCTTGCTGCCCAGCACGCCCCCCAGCTTCTGGATCGCGCGATTCGAGATGACCTCGTTCGCGTTCATGTTGGTCTGGGTGCCCGAGCCGGTCTGCCAGACCACCAGCGGGAAGTGCTCGTCGTGCTGCCCGTCGATCACCTCGTCGGCGGCCCCCAGCAGGGCCGCGCGCTCCGCCGCCGACAGCATGTCCAGCTCGCCCAGCTCGATGTTCGCCTGGGCCGCGCACTTCTTGACGATGCCGAGCGCGCGGATCATCTCGCGGCTGAAGCGCTGGCCGCCGATCCGGAAGTTCTCGAGACTGCGCTGCGTCTGCGCGCCCCAGAGCCGGTCGGACACGACCTGGATCGGGCCGAAGGAGTCTGTTTCGGTACGGGAGACGGCAGCACCGGCGGATGCAGCAGGCATGGTGAACGGAGGTTCCGGGTGTACGGAGGGTCGGTCCGAAGAGCGCGGATTCTAGCTCGCCGCAGGCCGGCGCTCGACGAGTTGCGCGGCGCTGATCAGCGCCGAACCGATCGGGCGCCCGCCGAGAGCTACAGCAAGCCCAGATCGCGCAGCGCGCCGAGGTCCTTCTGGATCGCGCCCGCGCATTTCTGCATCCCGATGCGGGCTTCGGTATCGAGCGGCAACTCGACCACCTTCTCGACCCCGTCCTTGCCCAGGATCGCCGGCACGCCCATGTACATGCCTTCGAAGCCGTACTGGCCGTTGAGCAGGCACGCGCAGGGCAAGAGCCGCTTCTCGTCGTTCAGGATCGAGGCGGCCATGGCAACCGACGCCGAGGCGGGGGCGTAGAAAGCCGAGCCCGTCTTCAACAGCGCGACGATCTCGGCACCGCCCTTGCGCGTCCGATCGGCCATCGCGTCGATCGAGGCCTTGTCGACGAGCGCGCCGAGCTCGACGCCGTTCACGGTGCAGTAGCGCGGCATCGGGACCATCTCGTCGCCGTGCGCGCCGAGCACCATCGCGTCGACGTCGCGGACATTGGCACCGGTCTTCTCGGCGATGAACCACGAGAAGCGCGCCGAATCGAGCACACCGGCCATGCCGATCACGCGCTTGGCCGGGAAACCGGTCTTCACGCGCATCAGGTGCACCATCGTGTCGAGCGGGTTCGTCACGACGATCACGAACGCATCGGGCGAGCCGTTGCGCACGTAATCGGCGACCTGCGTGATGATCTTGCCGTTGGTGCCGAGCAGGTCGGAGCGGCTCATGCCCGGCTTGCGCGGCAAGCCGGCGGTCACGATGAACAGGTCGGAGCCGTGTGTGTCCTTGGCGTCGGACGTGCCGGTCACGCGCGTCGTGTAGCCCTCGATCGCGGCGGCCTGGTTCAGGTCGAGCGCGATGCCCTTGGCGCGCCCGTCGAGGATGTCGATCAGCACGACTTCGGCGGCCAGGTTCTTCTCGGCGCACTTCTGCGCGGCGGACATGCCGACGTAGCCGGCGCCGACGACGGTGATCTTGCGTTGGGCGATCGTGGTCATGGGCGCAACAGCCTAGCGTTGCTCAGCCTCCGGCGAGCACGTCGCGCACGACACGCCGGGCCTGCGCCTTGACCAGCGCGGCCTCGCGTGCGCGAAGCCGGAAGCGCGTGCCGATGCCGCGCACCTCGCGGTTGAAATCGGCCAGGAAGCGCACGACCACGTCCGGATTGCGCGCGGCCAGCTCCGCGCTCGGCACGCCCCGCCTGTCCTCCAGGCCGTCGGGCAGGCTCTGTCCGGCGTGATACAGCGAGATCACCTCGACGCGCAGGTTCCGGTAGGGCGATTCCGAGAAGCCGGGCGGCACGTAGGTGCGCATGTACTCGCAGACGGCCTCGGCGTAGCTCGCCGTGCGCTGCGCGCCGATCGAATAGGTGCGATCGGAGTAGCCGGCATCGGTGTAGCGGCGTCGCTCGCGTTCCTCGACGAAGAAACCGCTGCCGTCGACGATCAGGATCCGCCCGGGCAGACCCGGATCGGCCTCCATCCGCGCCGCGAACACCTGCAACAGCGTCTCCAACCCGTAGTTGTCGTAGATGCCGCCGTCTCCGAGCACCTCGTAGATTTCCTCGTCGGACGTGTGGTCGCGCAGCACCATCGGACCGAGCAGGTTCGGCACCGCCGCCGAGGCGACCACGGCCAGCGAGATGCGGTGCAGCGCGAGGTCGGAGTCGATCGTGTCGAAGCCGCGATTCGACAACGGCTGGTGCCCTTCGAAGTAGCCCTGGTACGACAGCCTCAGCGCGCGCAGGTGCGCGAACAGGATCGAGTGGTCGACGTACGCGGCCGGCAGCCGCGAGAAGAGGAACTTCTGTCCGCTCGAGTACGAAGTGGCGTTGATCAGGAGCTCCGGGTACGGCGCCGCGGGCGGCGGCAGGTCGGCGAAGGTGCGTCCGGAGAACAGGCGTTCGTCGAACACGCCCGCCATCAAGTGGCCGCGGTGGTAGTAGGTCAGCAGCAGCGGCACCCAATAGAAGCGCAGCAGCGTGCGCACGAGGGTCTCGGTCTCGAAGTCGGTGCGCATCGCGCTGCGGAAGCGATGGAAGAACGGATCGAGTTCGCGCGGGTCGGAGCCGGGCGGCCGTTCCAATACGTAGTACGCGGCGCCGAGCGCTCCGCCCGAGGCCCCGGACAGGTAATCGATCTCGTCGAGCAGGCTGGTCGAGGCGCAGCTCCCGTCGCGGCGCCGCGCGTTGACGCGCGACAGCTCGTGCATCACCGTCGCGAAGAAATAGGCGGCGCGGCTGCCGCCGCCGGAAACCGCCATCCCGACGAGTTCCTCGCCATGTGAGCGTGCAGTCGGGTCGATCAGCGGCCGCCAGTGCGTGCCGTCGGGATTGTCGTACTTGTAGGCGCCCTGGCACACGTACTCGTGCACCGGGTAGCTGACCCAGTCCGTGGCCGTGTCGATCGCAGTGCCGACCGCGACGCCGATGCAGGACGGGCACAGCGACGCCAACAGCAACGCCAGCATGGCCCAGAGCCGGTGCGCGAGCCGCTCGGAGGCCGCGCCGCAAGGCTGCCGCGCCGCGCGCACTAGCCGACCGTCTCGAGCGCCTCGACGATCGCCTGGCCCATGCGTCGAGTGCCGACGGCGCTCTTGTCGTTGCGATCGTTCTTGAGGTCGTAGGTCACGTACTTGCCGTCCGCGATCACCTTGGCGACCGCGCGCTCGAGGCGCGCCGCCGCCTGCTTCTCGCCGAGGTAGTCGAGCATCAGCACGCCCGACAGGATCATCGCGGTCGGATTGACCTTGTCCTGACCCTTGTACTTGGGCGCGGAGCCGTGCGTGGCTTCGAAGATCGCGATGCCCCGACCGCTCGCATCGACACCGCCCACATTCATGCCCGGAGCGATGCCCAGACCACCGATCAGGCCCGCGCACAAATCGCTCAGCACGTCGCCGTACAAGTTCGGCAGCACGAGCACGTCGTAGTCCTCGGGCTTCTGCACGAGCTGCATGCACATGTTGTCGACGATGCGGTCGTCGAACCCGATCTCCGGGTAGCTCGCCGCGACGTCCTTCGCGACCGACAGGAACAGCCCGTCGGAGAACTTCATGATGTTCGACTTGTGCACGGCCGTGACCTTCTTGCGGCCGTGCGTGCGCGCGTACTCGAAGGCCGCCTTGACGATACGGCGCGTGCCGAGTTCCGAGATCGGCTTGATCGAGATGCCGGAGTCGGCGCGGATCTTCTTCTTGCCGCCGGTCAGGCGCCCGATCGTCTCGATCAGCTCGAGCGCCTCCTTGCCGCCGCGCTCGAATTCGATTCCGGCATAGAGGTCCTCGGTGTTCTCGCGAAAGATCACCAGGTCGATGCCGGCGTAGCGGCTGCGCACGCCCTTGTAGCTCTTGCAGGGGCGCACGCACGCGTACAGGTCGAACTCCTGGCGCAGCGCGACATTGACCGAGCGGAAGCCGGTCCCGACCGGCGTCGTGATCGGCGCCTTGATCGCGGTGCGGTCGCGCTGGATCGATTCGAGGACCTCCGGCGGCAGCGGCGTGCCCCGCTTGGCCATCACGTCCACACCGGCCTCGACCGGGTGCCAGTCGAATTGCACGCCGGTCGCATCGAGGACGTCGCGCGTCACGGCGGCCAGCTCGGGGCCGGTGCCATCACCGAGGATCAGCGTCACGGGGTGCTTCATGGGCCGCAAAGTCTAAGCAGGCCCGCCGCAACCTCATAGTGCCGCGCTCAGGACGAACCGAAATCCGCCGCCGCCTTCTTCCACCAGTCGCGCCAGGCCTTGACCTTCTTGGCCCGATCGACGTCCGATCCCAGCGGATCGAAGCCGTGATCCCGAGCCGTGATGCTGCGCAGCGCAACCAATGCCGCCTCGCGCACGCTCGGCTCGCCGTCTTCGAGCGCGTCGATCAACGCGTCGACGGCGGCGACCGTCCGCGCATCGCCGAAGATGCGCGCGGCCACCATGCGCACGAAGGTGTCGCTGTCGTCCAGCATCGGCAACAGGTAGGGCACGACGGCCGCTTCACCCTCGGCGAGCACGCGTCCGAGGCCGTCGACGGCGCTCCAGCGCTCGGTCGGCGACGGATCGCCGAGCAGGCGCACCAGCCCCATCCACTCGGGTTCGTTCGCCTCCGCCGGAGCGGCGGCCGCCGGCACCGCTGCGCGTGCCGCATCGCGCGCCAGCGCGAGTTCCTGAGCCAACCGCGCATTCTCCGCCGCCAACGCGTCGAGCTTGGCCGCCACGGCGCCCAGCCGTTCGCGCTGGTCGGCCGTGGATCGCTCGAGCGCGGCCAGTCGGCCGTTGTCGGCCAGCAGCGAATCCAGGCGCACGCGCAATTCCGCGGCCTCCTTCGGCGCGCGCTCCGCCAGTGCCGCCAAGGCCGGCTCGAATTGATCGAGTCGTTGCGCATGCAAGGCCTGGGCCTGCGTGAGCCCCGCCAGCGCGGCGCTGGATCGCGCGTCGGCCTGCGCGAGCCCGCTGCCGATGCGCTGGTCGAGTTGCCGCGTCGCGTCCTGCGCCTCGCGGTCGAGCTTGTTGAGCCGTTCCGAGAACATCAGGCTCACCACGACCACCATCGCGATCGAAAGTCCCGCCAACCCACCGGCCAGCAGACCGGTCCCGCCCTCGGAGCGGCTCATGCCGCCGACTCCCGGCGCGGCACCCGCCGCATGGATGTGGAGCGAGGCCCCGCCGGGCGGCGTCTGGATCGGGATGCCGCTGGCCGTGTGCGGCAGGTGCGTGCTCATCGCGCCCTCGCAGCGCGCGCAGATCACGCGCCCCTTGCGCAGGTAGGCTCGGCCTTGCTCGAACTCGGTGTGGGGAACGGATTCATTGCACAGATCGCAGAAGTGGATCTTCATCGCTGCGCGGAGGGCTCTCGGTGGCGGAAGGTGGCCGGGTGGGCGGGCGCCGGGGCGACGGACCCGGGAACGGAGGGGACCGTCGAGAGGCCACAGCCTATATAGTCGTGCCTACCGCACGCGATTGCACCGCATTTGCCGCGTTCCAGCGGCGCCAGCCTTGGTTCCCACCCCACTTTCCGACCTCGAATTGCCGGCCGACCTGGCACTCCAGCTGACCTGCGTCGGGGACGAGTTCCTGGTCCGGTGCCTGCGCTATGAGACCTCGATCCGGCCGACGAATCTGGGCGCGCTGGCCGAACTCGGTCACGCCCTGACCCGGCTGCGGCGCTTCGAGGAAGGCCTCGACGTCGACCGGGCACTGGCGCGCCTGTGCCCGGAGGATCCGCTCGTGCACTACAACCTCGCCTGCTCGCTGGCGCTGCTCGAGCGGCGCGACGAGGCCTTCGGGGCGCTCGAGCGCGCGGTCGAACTCGGCTATGCGGAGCCGCAGCACCTGCTCGACGATCCCGATCTGACCAGCCTGCGCTCGGATCCCCGCTTCCAGCAGCTGGTCGAACGCTTGCGCGCGACCTGAGTCGAGAGCCGCGCTCTCAGCGCGCGTCGCGAGCCGGCGTGCCTGCCAAGAGACCCTCGCCGCTGCGCGTCTTCCACCAGCCCTCCCAGCGCAGCACGGCTTCCTCGCGGCTGTCCCGCTCGGCGCGCGGGTCGAAGCCCAGAGTCTGGCGCGTCGAGCGCTGCAGCGCTTGCAGCGACAGCGTGCGCACGTAGAGCTTCTCATCGCGCAGGCCGTGGATCAGGCCCGGGATCGAGTTCCAATCGCCGAGCGTCACCAGTGCCCGCGCCAGTTCCAGTTCGAGTTCGCGCGAGCGGCCGGAGCTGCCCGGCTGCGGACCCTTGTTCCAGCTCAGTTCGCGCAGGTAGGGAACCAGGCGCCGATCGTTCGTGCCGCCGAGCGCCGCGATCGCGGCCGCCGCTACGTCGTCGCGCGGATCGACGGCGAGTTCGAGCAACTTCTCATAGGCCGGCTCGCCGACCGACACGAACCAGCGGATCTGCTCGACGCGCTCGAGGTCGTGCGTCCAAGGCAGACGGGTCGCCTCGTCGTCGATCTGCTGGGCGAGCAGCGCCGAAGGTTGCAACCAAGGCGAGCTCGTCGCAGTACCGAAGGCGCTGCCGGAGCGCGAGTTCGTGGTCTTGCAGCCCGCGCCGAGAAGCAGCGCCAGCCCGAGGGCCAACACGGCGGTGAGGTTGCGGGACGAAGCTAGAGGCCCGCGAGGGGCGTGGACGCGTTCGAACATGGGCTCCTTCCTGACTGCCAGGATGCGGCTCGGTGCGAGCTCGGATCCGGCTCCCCGTCCATCGGCGGCGCTCGGGCTCAGGCTTGAATCTTTTTCGCGGCGGCACCCGGGACCGCGGAGCGCAGGCCGGCCAGGGCCAGCAAGCCGGCGCCAAGGGCCAGGATCCCGTACAGCCAGCGCGCGGAGGGTCCGGAGGTCGGGCCCGGGTCGCCGACTGCCGGCTCCGGCCAGCTCGTCCGCGCGACCGGCAGGCGCGCCTCCGGACTGCGTTCCGGCGCGCTGCGCGCGAGCTCCGCGCCGTCGCCGTCCAGCACGATCCAGCTGCGCGGTTCGCGCGCGGGGCCGATTGCGTCCGGGAGCATCGGCAGCGCGCCGACGTACGCGGCGCGCCGCGGATCGAACACGAGTTCGAACGGGAGTTCGGCCGAACCGTCCGCGGCGCGCAGCCGCAGTCCGACTCGCGGCTCCGGATCGGCGCGCTCCCCCGCGACCTCCCACTCGACCCAACCGTCGCGCACGCGGCACCCGCTCGCGCGACGGGGACTGCGCGCGGCGACGGCCGTCAGGATCGCGGGCGGCCAGCGCTCGAGCGCCGGTTGCCAGGCCAGTTGCGCGATCCATCCTGCGC
>Ga0194131_10005454_pt1 | contig 18331 bp, 12 predicted proteins | sample TA2KigO120mmetaG_FD_148631 | JGI IMG/M metagenome (GOLD analysis project Ga0194131, IMG submission 148631) | Freshwater microbial communities from Lake Tanganyika, Tanzania - TA2015053 Kigoma Offshore 120m | ecosystem: Environmental > Aquatic > Freshwater > Lake | place: Tanzania: Lake... | reverse complement strand
TTCTTTTTCGCCAGACTTCGTTGCTTGCTCCTTACAGATCCACTTCGGGATATGCTCGTCGCTCGCGCCTCGTCTGGCCGAAAAATCCCTTGCCGCGAACGTGAGCGTATTTATGAAATGGACCACTTAGTGTGGTAGGGACGGATTCCACTCCGTCCCAAATCAAGCCTGGAGGCAGACCGCCGCCCAGGAGGAGACGATGGACCAACGGAGGCTCCTGGTTCTTCCGTTGTCCGTCTCTCCCTTCAAGACAGGCCTCAAGGATGTCAGGGACGGAGTGGAATCCGTCCCTACCTGGTTCGTGGGCCGCGTGCATGGTTCTGAAACCAAGCAGGCTCTCTGCGAACGGATCCCCTCACTGCATCTCAGAGGGAGCCTCACGCGCCACTTCTCAACTCCGTTTTCTCTGCTGGCTCCTGTTAAAGCCCAGTCACGCCGCGCCGACCGGCTGAGGGGCCTCGGAGGGCTGCGGTTCGGTTGGTTCGGCGGCCATCGCGGGTGTTGGAACGTGGGTCTCGGAAGGCAAGGCGGCGGTGAGCGGCAGTTCCGGTTGCGTGTCCGGCTTGAGTGTGACCAGCGCTTTGCGAATCAGGTGTCCCTGAAAACTATAGCCCGTCGCGAGCGCTTCAGTGATCAGCGCGCCCGGACGCGGTTGCACGGAGTCATCGGCCAGTTGCTGTGTCTTCGGCTCGAATTTGTCGTGCCGGGCTGGCGCAAACGCGATCAGGCCAACGCGCCGGGCCGCGTCGCGGCAAGCGTGCTGGAACTGGTTGAGCTGGGAAATGAGGCCCGGCTGGCCGGAACGCGAGCCCGCCTGATGCAAGGCGTAGATGTGGTCGAGCATTCGCACCACCACCTGGAGCCATTCGCCTTCGCTGCGGCGCAGTTTCTCCACTTCAAGCCGGAGGTGCGCTTTCTCCGTTTCGTTGGCTTTTTCCAGGAAAGCGCAAAACTCGCGCGTCTCGGCTTTCATGCGGTCGGCGATTTCTTTGGCGGCGGCGACCGTCCTTTTCGATTCGTCCTGGACGAACTGCCATTGGGAAGTGGAATTGGCGATCTGGTTTTTGATTTGTTCGATGTTCTGGAGTTGGGCCACGGCCGTCGAAAGCGTGTTGGCCTCCGCCATTTTCAGCAAGGCCTGGTGATCCTTCAAGTAAGGCAGAATGCAGACCCACGCGCCGAGAGCCACGGCCGCAAGGCAAAGGCCCATCGGACCGAGGCCGAAGGCGGTTCCGTATCGGTCCGCAATGAACCACGCGAGCACAAGCAGACAGAGGTCGCCGAAGAAGAACGGCCACTTCGGCAACCGCGGCGCAAACGTTTCAGTCATGGCGGGAACGTTTAGGCGATTTGGATGTCTGTGGCGATGGAAAAAGTTCGCGTCCCCAAAAGGTGGTGCATCCACGTGTTGTCGGTGGCACAGGCAACTTGCCTGTTCCGTCCGGCTACCAGCCGGACGGAACGGTCGCGGATCAGTCCTGGACGGATCGCAAGGAATTACTCGCGACCTTTCACGCGGCAGGTTGCCGCGCGAAGCGGGCTGGCAGCCCGCTCCACCCAGCTCGGGCCTTCATGGAACTGATAAACTTGTGGATGCACTGCCGAACTGGAGCCCATTTCATTTTCGAGCACGGCTGAGCGAGACTCCCACGATCCTCGAAGCGCTTTCACCGACTTAACGATTCGTATCCCCTCAGTTGAGGTAGTTAAAGTGGGGCGAGGCGCCCGCCGAGCCAATGCCGTCGAAGAAAGGCTCCGCAGGAGCGTCGCCCCACCGTCGTTAACGGTTACAACGATTCAACGATTTAACCTTCTAACGTTTTGGCGGCGTTGGTTCCGTAACCAAGCCAGGTAGCGCGTCGTCTCACCTGAGAAAGCGTGATAGGCAAGCCGACGCGTGTCCTTGGCGATTCACGCACGAATCAAGTAAACCACGTGAAACGACGATGAAAACTTACTCATTATGGCGCTGCCTGCCCGCAATGTTGGTCGCGTCTGTCATCCTGATGAACGCGCCGATGGTCTCTGCCCAGGGCCAGGGCCAGGGCCAGGGCCGCGGCCGAGGAGGCGGCGGCGGGGCTGCCTTCCAAAACGCGACCGAAGAACAACGCGAAGCGCTTCGGCAGATGAACGACGAAGTTCGCGAACACGGGCAGAAGGTCCGCCAGGCGCGCACGGATCTGAACGCGGCCATTTATTCGGCCAAAGTGGACGAGGCCGACATCAAAGCCAAAGTAGCCGCGCTCGCCAAAGCCGAAGAAGAGCAGGCCATCGCCCGGGCCAAGGCCTTTGCCAAAGTGAAAAGCAAATTGTCCAGCGAACAAATCGAAGCCCTGAAGCAAGGGGGCGGTGGATTCGGATTTGGCGGCGGCCGAGGCGGCGGCGCCCGGCGGGGCGGCAACAACTGACGGTCTGATCAGGATCCGAACAAAGTTGTCATTAACTTCTCGCAACAGGCCGCTGCGTGAAAACACAGCGGCCTGTTTTCTTGCCTTTGCCGTGTTCATCCACACAAGCTGGGGAGCGCACGCGCCCTCGCGTGCAGCGGTCGGCGCCCCCGCCGACCGCTCTCTTCTGTCCGAAAATGCGGTCGTTTGATGAGATGGTTTCTCCGACGCTCCGACCGGCGAGGGCGCCGGTCGGAACACGCGAGGGCGCGTGTGCTCCCCGTCTCCTAGGAGTTGCTGCTTCTCGCCGTGAGCACCCCTCGAACCGTGGCCGCCAAAATCACCAAGCCTCCGCCGATCCACGACCAGCGCCCCGGCATTTCACCCAGGAACAGCATCACCCAGATCGGATTCAACACGGGTTCCACGGTGCTGATCAAAGTCGATTCCAGCGCCCGCACGTGCTTGATCCCTTTTGTGTAAAGGACGTAGGCCAGGCCCAGTTGGAAAACTCCCAGCCAGACCAGCCCCAGCCACGATCTCGCGCTGGGCCACGAGCTGAACGCGAACGGCAAACCGATCAGAGCCGTCAACGCGTTGCCCAAAAGCACCGACTCGATCGGGGACGCGTCCTTCTGGCTGCGCAGCAGCAAAATCAGCAACGCGAACGCCAGTCCGCTGCCGAGCGCGCAAAGATTTCCCCAAAGCCCGTGCCACGAAAGTTCGTCGATGAAGAACAACCCCACGCCCGCGACCGCAACGACGATCAAGGCCCAGTCCAGCCGCGTCGGATGCTCGCGCAGGAACCACGCGCCGAACAACGCGACATAAACCGGCGCGGTGTATTGCAGGAAGATGGCGTTCGCCGCCGTGGTGAGTTTGTTGGCGGCGACGAACAAGGTGACGGTGGCCGCGTAGGCGAGCGCCCCTCCGAGTTGCACCGCCGAGAAGGTGAAGCGCGGCCTCCCGATCAGGAAACACACGGTGACGGCGGCAATCGCGCTCCGGGTCGCGGCGATGGCCAGCGCGTTCCACTCGACCGATTTGATGGCGAGCCCGCCCGTGCTCCACAACACGGCGGCGCTGACGACCAGAGCGACCGGATGGTTGAGGGCTGGCTTCACAACAGGGTTTGTTGAACTTCCGAAACCCGTAGCGCAGAGTTGAACTCTGCCGTATCGCCGATTTGCAATCGGCAGCGCGCCAGAAGTTCCAGGGCGCGGAGCCTGCCCTGCCCTGCGGAAGGCAATTCCGCGATCGAGAATCTGCGCTGCGTTACCGGACCTTCGCCAGGAGCCGCGGGAGCAGGTCGTCGATCTTCACCCGATCCTGCCGCATCGTGTCGCGGTCGCGCAGCGTCACGGTGTTCAGCAACTCCGGCGTCTCGCCCAGCGTATCGAAATCAATCGTCACGCCGAACGGAGTGCCCGCTTCGTCCTGGCGGCGGTATCGCCGGCCAATCGCGCCCGCTTCATCGTAGAAGACTGTCATGTGCGGGCGCAGCAGATCGCGAACTTCCTTCGCTTTCTTCACCAACTCAGGCTTGTTCTTCAAGAGCGGGAACACCGCGACTTTGATCGGCGCAATGCGCGGATGAAATCGCATCACGACGCGCGATTCCATGTTTCCCTTATCATCCGGCGCTTGATCTTCCGCGTAGGCGTTGCAGATGAGAGCGAGGATCAGCCGATCCACGCCGGCGCTGGGTTCGATGACGTGCGGAATGAAGTTGCCTTTGGCTAATCCGGCCGTGTCTTCGCGAGCCTGTTTCTCCGCCTGCTCGGCCGGTTCGCCCATCCTGGTCAGATACTTGAAACGCGCCTCGTAGAAACGTTTTGAGAGATCGGCTTTCTTGCCTTCATCGAGCTTGGCCCAGGCGTTCTTCAATTCCTCGTCGAACACGCCGGTGGGTTTGCCGGAGAAACGCTGGTGCTGGCTCAAATCGAAATCGCTCCGGGCGGCGATGCCTTCCAATTCCTGGGTGCCGAACGGGAACTTGAATAAAATGTCCACACAAGCACGGGCGTAATGCGCGAGTTCCTCCGGCTTCTGCCAGTATTCTTCGAGCGTCGTGCGCGGCAGGCCGATGCTTTCGTAAAATCGGATGCGTTCCTCGACCCAATATTTGTGCCAGGCTTCCCAGCCCCAATCGGGCTGCGGATCGGCCGTTGGCGATTGGCTTCTGGCGATTTCACTCGAAGAGGCGACGCGGCCGGCAACCGCTTCCACCGCTTCATCGGGGCGGATGAAGAACTCCAGTTCCATCTGCTCGAATTCGCGGGAGCGGAACGTGAAATTGCGCGGCGTGACTTCGTTGCGGAACGCCTTGCCCACTTGCGCAATGCCGAACGGCACTTTCTGGCGCGAGGTCTCCAGCACGTTCTTGAACTGGGCGAAGATGGCTTGCGCGGTCTCCGGGCGGAGGTAAGCGACGTTCTCCTCGTCCGCCACGGGGCCGACGTAGGTCTTGAACATCAGATTGAAAGGGCGAGGCTCGGTCAGCAGCGAGCCGTTTTCCGGGTTAAAGCGCTGAGAGTTCTGCACTCTTTCTGAGCCGCCGCGAAAAACGACGGGAGCAACTAGTCCCTGTAGTCGATAGAAATCCTGTGCGACACGCTCCGCGCGAGGAAACTCGCTTTCGTTTGAAACGAGCACCGAATACGGCCGTCCGGATGAATTTCCTTTACGCCCGTACTTCTGAACAAACGCTGCCACCAAGCGACTCGGTTCGATGATCTCATCCTTTGCTACACCCAGTGCATTCTTGAGCAACCGAACGGCTTTCTCGACGGTCTTGAGTGTTTCCTGTTTTTCTCCATCTGGCAACTTAGGAATGAGGTCGTTTGCCTCGGAGATGACTTTGGCGGCTTCAATAGCGTCGATGAAATGAAATACAACACCTGACTGGGGTTCGATCTGATCCGCCCGGAACCGTTTCTTCGTCAGCAAGCAATCACACATCGGATCACTGAACGTATCCACATGCCCGCTGGCCTTCCAAATCTGCGGGTGCATGATGATGGTGGCTTCGAGGCCGGCGACGTCGTCGCGCTGCTGCGTCATCGTGCGCCACCAGAGTTCCTTTACGTTGCGTTTGAGTTCCGCGCCGAGCGGGCCGTAATCCCAGAAGCCGTTGATGCCTCCGTAAATCTCGGAGGATTGGAAAATGAACCCGCGCCGTTTGCACAGCGACACGATTTTTTCCATCAACTCATTGCCTTTCGGTTCAGCCATAGGGCGGGCAGTCTTTGCGAAGCCCGTGCTGATGTCAAATCTGCGCTGCGCGTGTCCAGCAATTCTCATTTTGGCGTGCTTGGAGCGCGACCTTCCAGGCCGCAGCGCTCCCAGACTGGCAAAAACGGTGTGGAATAGCCCGTCGCGTTCGGATTTCACTGCGCGCTGCGCCCAAGATGGGCGCGCTCCGAGTCAATGAGAATCGCTGGCGCCAGGAAACGCAGTTTCGCTGGCTGGATTTTCAACAGGAGCCAACGGAGAAACGGAGTCCGGTGACAACGCGACATGCCGGCTCGCAAACCACTGAGGTTTCAGATGCCTTTGCGCCCGATTCAGCCTCTGTTTGCTTTGTGCTCTCCTGTTTGATCACAAATTAGAAGCGCCAGATATCGGGCATAGAAGAAATTCAGACCGAGAAACAGGATGAGCACCGAGAGGATGCCGGCAGCAAAATGGGCTTTCTGCGGCGCTGCGAAGGTCACGCCGTAAACCACTGCCATTCCGAGAATCAGAAACCGCAAATACGATTTCCGCAGACGCGAAACAGTTTCCCTGCGGTCAAGGATCAATCTCGGCGCAAAAGCGACGCCGCCCCAAAAGCTGAACATGCCCAGTTGAAAGGGGACCAGCAATGACACGGGCGCGTTCGGGTCCCGCCACGGAGAAAGCCCGATGAGAAACCATTCCACGAGGAGGCCAATGGCGCCGGCGCTCAGGTAGTAGATCAAGACTGCTCCGGCTTCGGTCAGCCACTTCTCCAGCACCCAGGCGATGCCGCGAACCAGCACCAGAAAGGGCACGAACGCCACGATCGTGGGAATGATCCACCCGCCGTAGGATTTCTTCAGAACGCCCTGGGTAATGAACTCTTCGAGCGCGGCTACGAGCAGGCCAATCGAGAAGAAACGCAGAGAGTGTTTCACGGTAACTCCAAGTTAAAGTGGGGCGAGGCTCCGGCCGAGCCAATGCCATCGTAGAAAAGCTCGGCAGCAGGCTCGCCCCACCATTGATACTGATCAGTAACTGTGGGTTACGCCGCATCCAGGTTCGATGCGACCGGGGCTTTGGACGTCGAAGCGGCATGAACGCCGCGCTCCGGTTTCAGGGCGCTCGAACGGTCAGTTGCCCTTCACGCGGTAGAACTTGGCCCCGGCCGAAGGCAGAATCTTGAGGGGGCTTGGACTGGTTTCATCCTTCCACGGCCCGGTAACCGCGTCGGCGCTTTGAAGGGTGCCGCCGCCGAAAGTCACGACGAGGTCCGTGCCGCTGCGCGCCAGCGAGAGCGTCGGGACGGCCTTGCGCGGGAGAGCATACTCCACCGAGCCGAGGAACAAAGCTCGCCCGGCTGCGGAGAGGTCCTCGTAGGCCAGCGTGGTGTTGGCGTTGGGATTGGCGTTTTGTCCCAGGAACATGCCGATGCGGAGATTAGGGGACACACTTCCATCCACGAGTTTGTCGCCCTTTTCATAAACGAAGATAGTGGGGAATTTGCCATCCGCGGTGATGGAGGCGATCACATCGGCGTCCGCCGAAGGAATGCCGTAATTCAAACTATAGAGCACGTCATACACTTTGACCTTGCCCGTCAGACCAGCGGCCAGAGGATGCCCTGCTTTCATGATTTGGAGGCTGTCCCTTGCGTCCAGAAGGCCGACAACGTCCGCCTCGGTGCGGCCCGAATTGCCCCAGGTCATGAAATCATTCGAGCCGTCCTCAGTTCGCTTCACCCAATCGGCGTTGTCCCACATGTAAGGCTCGAAGGAAATGATGGGGATGTCGCTGTTCTTCAAGCTGAAGATGCCGGTGCCCTGGCCAACCGGATCCACGACGGAAGTGGAGCCGATGGTTTCCGAGAGGATCACGAGATCCTGGCCTTTGGTTGCGGCGCGAAGTTCATCCGCCGTGCCAGGCGGCGTCAGCAACGTCACGGTATAACCTTTGGCCTCCAGCAGCGCGATCAACGCGGGATCCGCATTGATCGGAGTTCCGGCGTTCGATGTGATGAAAAGGATCTTGCCCGAGGATCGGGTGTCGAAGCCGAAAATGATCTCTCCGGTCCCGCCGTGCGCGAGCCGTCCGGCGGAATCTATCCCCAATTCAAAGGTCTGAAGGTAAGAATCCGGTCCGCGTTTGGCGGCTTTGTCGGCCGGAGTTAGCCCGGCCAGCACTTCAGCGGTCAAACCTTTCCTGCGCTCCCGGTTGGCCCACCAGTATTGGATTTCCAAATCCTGCGAGCGCGATTTGTTGCCGCTGGCGCCGATGCCTTTCTTGTCGTCGTCGTCCATGCCGATGTTGAAGCCCATGCGGTAGCCGTTTCGGAGTTTGTTGCCGGCCGTGGCGTCCTCGAACAACCGTTTCTTGAAGCGAACTTCCATTTGCCAGCCGCCGGCGACGGATTTCCCAAAGCCAAACACGTCGCCCGTTTCCCCGTATTTCCAATCCACCGCCGTGGCCCACGTCGTGGCGCCGATCTTGGAACCGGCCTCATCCCAGGCCGAGAAACGGCCCTGGAAATTGACGTAGCTATGGCCGCCGATGGGATCCTTTGAGGTGTCCGTGTTGTTGTCCAATCGGTCCGCCAGCGCGTCGACCACAATCTCGATCGCATCGTCTTTCCAGAAAGCGGTGTTGGGATCGTCGCTGGTGACGACGTCGTCCTTCGCGTGCACGCCGACGTAGAAATAATCGTCATCGTGAGCCAGCCAGTACGTGAAACTCGAATCCGCCGCGCCATCCCAGGCTCGATCCGCGGGGAAATCGAGAATCCAGGCGTTGACTCCGGGATCAACCGTCACGCCCTTGAACCCGCCGTATTCCTGGGACGTGGCGGCGCCGTCCAGTTTCACGGAGTCATTCGGGACTTTGGGAACAGCCAGCGTCGTGCGCGCCGGCTCGGACCACGCCCCTTTGGCGGTTGTGTCGAAAGTGGAGATGTCGATAGGTTGCGCCTGAGTAGTTCCGGTGGACAACACCAGGGCGCAAGCAAGGGAGGAAACATAGATTGTTTTCATGGCGATTGAGAGTGATCGGAACGCGGCCTACTAAATCAAGCGCCCCGCATTGGCGCAATAGCAAAAACTTATTAAACAACCTAAAGCCACGGCTGATTCAAGAAGGAGCGCGGGCAGCTTGCCCGCGCGGGTTGCGTGAAGATTTCGAGAGAGGCGGGCGGGCAGGCTGCCCGCGCTCCTTTCGCGAGATTCTTGAATCAGCCGTGACCTGAAGCGCCCTGGAATTCTCTCCCGTGCCTTGCCCCACCTTTCGGAAATCAGTTTGGCAACGAATCACGATCGGGCGAGCAATGCCCTTTGTGACGCCGCACTGTCCACGAACCGATCCACCATTCTTTGCAGCGCGTCAAGCCACACCGGGTGATCGTTCAAGCACGGGATGAGCGCGAATTCCTCGCCGCCCGCCTCCCAGAAAAGTTCCCGACCGCGCATCCCGATCTCCTCGATCGTTTCCAGGCAATCCGCGACAAACGCCGGGCAGATCACAAGCAATCGCTTCACACCGCTCCGGGCCAGACGGACAATCTCCTGGTCTGCGTAGGGCTGGAGCCAGGGTTCCTTGCCGAGCCGGGATTGAAACGCCACCGAATACTTCGTCACACCCGTCCGCTGCGTGAACGCGGCCACCGTCTTGAGGCACTGGGCCCGATAACAGGTTCGATGCGCCGGACTCGGCGCGGCGCAGCAATTCTGCGCCCTCAGACAGTGGCAGCCCGTCGGATCGGATTTGCGCAAATGACGTTCGGGCAATCCGTGAAAACTGAACAGCAAGTGATCGTAGCCCTGGTCCAGGTAAGCCCCGGCGCTGGCGGCCAACGCCTCGATGTATTCCGGCGCGTCATAATAGGGCGGCACGACAGTCATTTCCATCCGAGGGGCGAATCGCCGGACCGCATCGCGCACTCGTTCCACCGCAGTCTCGTAGCTGGACATGGCGTAGTGCGGGAAAAGCGGGATGAGCAACAGTTCGTCCACGCCCTGAGCGCGCAGGTTGCGGATGGCAGCGTCGGCTGACGGGTTCTGGTAGCGCATCGCGAGTTCAACCGGCATAGAGACGCGCTCTTGCAAGAGCGTTCGCAACTTCCGGCTCGTATCGACGAGCGGCGAGCCGTTCGGCCCCCAAATCTTGTGGTACGCTTCGGCCGATTCCCTTGGACGCCGCGGCAGAATGCAGCAGTTCACCACGAAAAACCGCACCGGATACGGCGCGTCAAGCACGCGGCCATCCATGAGAAACTCGCGGAGATACCGGCGCACGTCGCGGACACTGGGGGAATCCGGCGACCCCAGGTTGATCAGCAAAACTCCCTGTCTTGTCATGCGGCCAGTTCGGTCGAGAATTTCGGGACCTGAATCGCTTCTTTCGGCAATGCGGTCGTCCAATGCCGCTCGGCCGACTCCGCGACGTGGTGACCCGACACGATTGAGTCTCCGAGCGAAATGCCGCGGCGATAATTGCCGGCCAGGAAAAAGCCCGGCGCCTTTTCTTCGACCTCCCGCATCAGCTCCTCGAACTGTCCGTAGCCGACTTCGTATTGCGGAATGGCCTTCGGGAAAAGCGCGATGTGTTGGAACGTGGGCTGGCCCGCGACGCCCAACAACGCGCGCAGATCCTGGAGGGTAATGCGCACCAATTTTTCGGCCCCGCGCATCGCCAGCTCCGGGTGGCGCGTGCCGCCGGCAAAGCTCGTCAACGTGACGTGCCCGGCGGGCGCGCGATTCGGAAAGAGCGACGAGGAGAAAAGTGTTCCCAGAATGTTGAATTGTTCCTTCTCGGGAATGAGCACGCCAAATCCGTCCAGCGGATGCGCCACGTCGTCGCGTCGGAATCCCAGGGCGACACTGGCCACGGGCGGGTAATTGATCTGCGACAGCGGCGCCCAATTCAAGTAGCGCTCCGACTGCAATTGCATCTCCGGCAACCGATAGACCGGCGCGGTGAAAATAACGGCGGCGTGATCGTGCGTCTCCTCGCAGCCTTCCTGCCTGACCGTGACCCTCCAGCCCTCGCTCGTTTGTTGGAAACGGACGACCGGCGTCGAAAACCGGATGCGATCCGCCAGCCGTCCCGCCAGGGTATCCGTGAGCACTTGCAGGCCGTCGTCGAAAGAAAACATTTTGGCCGCCTGCTTGGACACTTCGGCCCGCCGCCGCCGCTCCCGCGCGCCCAGGAACTGGCCCAGAATCAAGGACCCGTATTTTTGTTCCAGCGCGTAGAGTTTGGGGAAGGCGTGCCGCACGGAAAGCTGAGCCGGGTTCCCGGCGTAAACGCCCGCGACAAAAGGATTGATCGCGTAATCCAGGAATTCGTTTCCGATGCGCCGCGTGACAAATTCCGCGATGCTCTCCTCGCGGGCCTCGGGAGCCCGTGGCACGAACGGCTCGGCCAGCAAACCCAGCTTCGCGCCCACCGAGAAAAGCGGCGTGGTGAAAAAGCCGAGCGGCGACTGGGGCAAAGCAATCGGCTGGCCGCCGCGGACGACGTAGCGCTTCTTCGCTGCCGGGGCCGGATTCAAACGGCGCGGCTCAAGTCCCAGGTCGCGGACGAGAGCGGTGATCAGCGGGGACGTTTCCAGGATCGAATTCGGCCCGGACTCAGCGAGGTAACCCTCGCGTCTCACGGTGGAGATCACGCCACCGGCGCGCGGTCCCGCCTCGTAAAGGGTCGTGGGAATGTTCTTTTGTCCCAATCGAAACGCAGCGGTCAAACCGGTGATCCCGCCGCCGATGATTGCGATGGATTTCATATGGTCTTGGAGAACCGTCGTTCGTGGTCTTTGGGGAGATAAGCGTCAAAACGCATGGCGATGTTGCGAATCAACAGCCGCCCCAGGGTCGTGACCGCCAGGAGGCCTTCGGTGATTTCCACCAAACCGTCCGCTTCCAGATCGCTGAGGGAGGCCAGTTCCGCGGCGAAGTACTCGCGAAACTTGATTCCCAACGCGTCCGACATCGCCGCAAAGTCCAGCCCGAAATCGCACATCAACCGCATGATCGTCTGGCGCCGGATCTTGTCGTCTTCGGTCAGGAAATAGCACTTCGCGAAAGGCAAATCGCTTTGATCCAGCGACGCGTAATACGCCGGGAGCTCTTTCTTGTTTTGCCAGTAAATGCCGTCGGCCTGAGAAATCGAGGACATCCCGAACGCGAACAGATTCGTGCCGGCCCGCGTGCTGTAGCCCTGAAAATTCCGTTGCAGCTTCTTTTGGCGCTGCGCCACAGCCAGTTCATCGTCGGCTCGCGCGAAGTGATCCATGCCGATGTACACGTATCCGGCGGCGGTCAGCTTCTCGATGCTCAGTTTCAGGAGCTGGAGTTTGACCTCGGCCGTCGGAAGGTTGCTTTCCTTGAAGACGCGCTGCGCGGGCTTGATCCAGGGCACGTGCGCGTAACTGAACACCGCCAGCCGGTCGGGCGAAAGCGCGATGACCTGATCCAGCGTTTTCGCGAAGCTTTCCACCCTTTGAAACGGCAAGCCGTAGATCAAATCGATGTTCAGCGAGGCGAAGCCGGCCTCTCGAATCCAGCCCACCACGCGCTGAGTCTGTTCCGCAGGTTGAATGCGATGAACGGCGGCCTGCACGACCGGGTCGTTGTCCTGAACGCCGAGCGACACGCGGTTGAACCGGACTTCGCGCAGCGCTTTCAAGTGATCGGGCGTGACCGTGCGCGGATCGATCTCCACGCCGGCTTCGGCGTCGCGGGCGACTTTGAACCGCGAATGAATCATGCCACCCAGTGCGCGGATTTCGTCCGGCAGAAGGAAGGTCGGAGTCCCCCCGCCGAAATGAAGTTGCACGACCTGCCGGTCCGGCTGGATCAATGGCGCGATCAAGTCCAGTTCTTTTTGGAGATACTGCAGATAGACCGCGCTTTTGTTCTGCGCCGTCGTGATGACCGTGGTGCAGCCGCAAAACCAGCAGAGCGACCGGCAAAAGGGCAAATGAAAGTAAAGGGAGAGATCCGCGGCCCTCCGTTGGGAAATCCGAACCCGGTCCAGCAACTCCGCTTTGGCGAGCACATCCTTGAACTGCGTCGCGGGCGGATACGACGTGTAACGCGGTCCGGGGACCGAGTATTTGCGAACCAGATCAAGGTCGATCTTCATGGCATCCTTGCCAGCAGAACTTGCGGCGCTGGTTTTGATATCCTCTGGTTCCCCCCAGGGAAGAGGGAGAATTTGGCGGTGCGCAATCTCCGAACTGAGACCATGGGACACCCGCCAGCGTGGGATACGGCGTTCCCTCTCCCTGAGGGAGAGTATCTGTTTCGCGTAGCGCAGATTTGTAATCTGCCGGATCGCGGAATTGTATTCCGCAGGGTTCGACAAGTTCCAGGGATCTGGAACTCACCGACGCTCCGCCGATTGCAAATCGGCGATACGGCAGAGTGCAACTCTGCGCTACGGCGGAAGGCACGCTAAACACACACGAGGGAGAGGGCCAGGGTGAACGCCCGCTCTCGTAAGGTCTGAGTTGCAGTTTCGGATGCGACTTCACGCCTCTCCTTTGATGGGGCTCGAATGTAACTCGCGCCGAAAGCCCTGCACGGTGGTCACCAGGCTTTCGAGGTTTTCCAGCGGCGCGGTCGGAGGAACGCCGTGGCCCAGATTGAAAATGAACCCGTTCTCTTCCCGCATTTCGTCGAGAATGCGGCGCGCTTCCGCAGCGACGATTTCCGGCCGCGTCGTCAGAATGAACGGGTCCAGGTTCCCTTGGAGACCGATGCGGCCCGGCAAGCGCGCGCGCGCCTCGGACAACCGGACGGTCCAGTCGATGCTGAGCACCTGGGCGCCCGTCCGCGCGAGCACGTCCCAGTTGCCATGCGTCCCTTTGGAAAAGGCGATCACCGGAATTTGGCTGGGCAACGAAGCGATGATTTTAGTGATCCAGCGGGCGGAGGCCGGGCCAAACGTGTCGGCGGCCAACAAACCGCCCAGGCTATCGAAGATCTGGACGCCATCCACGCCGGCGTCGATCTGCAATTGCAGGAAGCGCGTGACGGCCAGGGTCAACTTCTCGAGCAATCTCGAAAACAACGCGGGATCAGAATAGAAAAGCGCTTTCGCCTTGGTGCACTCTTTGACGCTGCCGCCTTCCAACATGAAATTGGCCAGCGTCCATGGCGAACCGGCGAATCCGAGCAAAGCGGTTTGGCCGGCCAGTTCAGACTGAATCAACGGGATGGCGCGCGCGACATATTGCAGGCGCTCCACCACGGCGTCCGGATCGAGCCGGTCGATGTCCGCCTCCGAACGAATCGCGAAAGCCATTTCGACGCCGCCTTGATCGCGGAAGCAATACCCCTGGCCCATCGCTTCCGCGACGACGAGAATATCACTGAAAAGGATCGCGGCATCGAATCCGAAGCGGCGGATCGGCTGCAAGGTGACTTCCGCAGCGAGCTCCGGCGTTTGCACCAGATCGAGAAAGGAATGCGTCGCTTTGAGGGCGCGGTATTCCGGCAAGACGCGGCCCGCCTGGCGCATCAGCCAGATCGGCGGACGATCCACCGGGGCGCCATGGCACGCGTTCAGGAACCGTTGGTGCGAGGTCAGGTGAAGGCTGGTGAAGCATTGCTTCCAAAACTCCGCGCATTCTTCCGGATTGTTTTCAACCGCCACCAGGGGCCGCTCGATGTTGTTCATCAAGGGTGAGTCTGATCGATCTCGCTCGGGCGCACTCTCCCTTTCTTGGCTTTCGCTGCGCATCATTTGGTTGGCGCGCTCACGAGGGCAAGGCTGCCATGGCCCATTCGGGCACGGCGCCGTTGACCTTCCGCGCTGGAACGCGAGCCCGGTCCCGGGCGGGGGAAAGAAGATCCGAAGGATGGTGCGAATTTGCAGCGCTCTTCCAAGGCGCAGGCTGCCCCGGCGAACGATCCAGGCCAAAACCGCCGCGCACCAACCGAAGCAGCTTGCTCGGACACAGCAAGGTCACGACCCGGCCATTGATCGTCAAAAGCTTCTCCGCGCGAAAACGAGCCAGGGTGCGGGAGAACGTCTCGCTGACGGTGCCGAGCTCGGACGCGAGCAAACGCTTGGCCATGGGCAGTTCAATCGTGCAGGGATCGTGGCTGTCCGGATTGGGGCAGTGCTGGATCAGCCAGTTGGCCAGGCGCGTCGGGACATCCTTCAAGGTCAGATCCTCCAGCAAATCGAGCAGGAGACGGAATTGATCGCCGACAGATTTCACCACGCTGAAGACCAGTTCCGGACGGCGTTTCAGCAGAGCCAGAAATTCCGCCTTGCGAATGGTCAACACCCGCGAAGGTTCCGCGGCGCTGGCGTCGGCGAGGTGTCCGGAATCCGACATCAGGGCTTCCTCGCCCAGGACTTCATGCGTGCGGAACACGTGAATGACCTGTTCTTTCCCGCTGAGATTGACTCGGTGCAGCTTGATGGCGCCGCTCTGCACGACATAGAAGCCGTGGACGGGCGCGCCTTCGTGAAACAGGTAGTCGCCTTTGGCGAGCATTTTGACGAGGCTGATCTGCGCGATCTCGCGCTGCGTCTCGACGGAGAGGTCCGCGAACAAGGGACATTTGCGCAGGGTGTTGACGGTGGCCAGGAATCTGAATTCCGCGAACGAATTCGGACCAGAACTCATGGAATGGTTGGGATTCGCATGCATGGCTTTTCTCGATCTAGGTGTTCACGCACTCGCGGTACGGGCACTCACTGGTCTTCGACTCGACGAGCGCATGGTAAAAAATAGAAGGCGGCCTCCCGGTCGGCTGCACGTTTCTTGACAATTGCTGGGCGTATATTGACGCGCCGTGGGCGCACGCGGGCCTCTTCAAGAGTGTTCGGCATCAAAAAGCGCTCGTCCCGTTTGTCTTCTTCCCACGAACCATTCCTCCGGACCGTGGCCTTTAGGCCGCTTCGACAACTGGACTCCGGAGAGTGCGTGGAAGTAGTCTGAAGGCTGCGGTCCGTACGGTTTTCGGTTCAAGGACCATGTGCATGGCCCTGAGGTCAAGGAAGCTTCCCACGAACCGCCAGGCTCTGGAGTGCGCCAGTCCTCTGGCGATTTTCGAGATCGCGCGCGGATCAAAGCGGCGGGGGACTAGGGGACTGCCGCACTCCAAGACGCTGCCGCGTGAGGCCGGGCTCTTGTCGGTCGGCAATGCGCGATTCCAAAACCATGGCGGCTCCCCACCAACTCACCCCAACACCCCTCCCGGGAGGGGAACCCTCCGCCACTCGCCTCCCACCATCGCAGGCCATTGACACGCTCTGCTCGCCCCCTACTATGCGCCTGGCAAATCTCCGGAAATGATGCATCGCTCCTTTCTGACCTCGTTTGCGCTTCTTTTCGCGCAACTTCTCTGCGCACAAGCCGCCGAGTACCTCGATTCCCAAACTCTCGCCCGGCAACTTGAGTCGCTCAAGGCCGCGCACCCGGGCCTCATTCATCTGAAACAGGCCGCCGAGACCCAGGAAAAGAATCCCGTCTGGCTGGTGGAACTGGGCAACGGGGCGGAGGATGAACGGCGGCGGCGGCCGGCGATGCTCGTGGCCGCGGGGATCGAAGGCAATGACTTGGCCGGCACCAGCAGCGCCGTGCATTGGATGCGCCAGCTCGCGGAGGGCTACGCCAACGCCGGCGCCGTGAAGAAACTGCTCGATTCGACGACGATCTACATTCTCCCGCGCTTGAGTCCGGACGCCGCCGAATCTTTTTTCGCTTCGCCCAAGCGCGAATCGGCCACCAACGCCAAACCGGTCGATGACGATCACGACGGGTTAATCGATGAGGATGGCCCGGAGGATTTGAACGGCGACGGCCTGATCGCCTGGATGCGAATCGAGGATCCCGAAGGCGAATACATTTTGGATCCGGACGAGCCCAGGCTGCTCATGAAAGCCGACAAATCCAAGGGCGAGCGAGGCCAATGGCGTTACCTCCTGGAGGGCCGCGACAACGATCGCGACGAGGCGTGGAATGAAGACGGCCTCGGCGGCGTGAACCTGAATCGGAATTTTCCTTACAATTACCAGTTCTTCGCCGCTGCCGGCGGCCTGCATCAGATCAGCGAGAACGAGACGTGGGCGTTGGCGGATTTTGTCGTGGACTACCCGAACATTGGCATCGTCTTTACATTTGGCGCGGCCGACAACCTCATCCAGACTCCCAAAGGCGAGCCGGGCGGCAAACGGCCTCCCACCGCGATTCAAGAGCGCGACCTCCCGTTTTATCGCGAGTTGGGGAAAGCTTATCGCGACGCCATCGGCCTGAAGAAGGAACTTCAAGGCCACAGCGAGCCGGGAACCTTTTCCGATTGGATGTATTACCATCGCGGCCGGCTCTCGCTCGCCGCGAAGCCGTGGAGTCCGGCTCTGCAAGTGGAGCTGGCGAAAGCCAAAACGGAAAAAGGAAGCGACAAACCCAGGGACAGCTCCGCGGCGCCCGCCAAGTCCGAGCCGAAGAAGGAGGAGAAGAAAGAGACCGAGAAACCGGCAAGCGACTTGAAGCCGGACGCCAAAGCCCCGGCGGATGCTGACAAACGGAACGAAGAAGACCGCGCGTTTCTCAAATGGATCGACACGAACGCCGCGGAGTTGTTCGTTCCATGGAAGGCTTTCGAGCACCCTGACTTTCCGGGGCGCAAAGTCGAGATCGGCGGGTTCGCGCCGTTTGCCCGGAGCAATCCTCCGCCCAAGCTGCTCGATGAATTCGCGGAAAAGCACGCGAAGTTCCTGACCAGCCTGGCGGACAAGTTGCCTCGCGTCGGCTTCCTGCGAGCGGAAGCCAAACATCTTGGCGAATCCATTTACGAAATCATCTTGAAGGTGGAAAACACCGGGTATCTCCCCACGGCTCTGGCCCAAGGCGCGACTACGCGCGAGGTATTGCCGACACGCGTCGTGTTTGACGTGGATAAAAACGACCTCCTAGCCGGAGTGAAATCGACCGCGCTCGGCCCCCTCGAAGGCAGCGGCGGCATGGTGGAGGTCCGTTGCACGCTGCGCGCAAAAGGCCGATCAAAGCTTGGCGTGGACATCATCTCGTCGCTCGGCGGCACGGTCCGAACCACCCTCCAACTCCCGAAGACCATGCCGTGACGGGCAATTTCAAATTTCCAATCTCAAACCTCGATCTATCCGCTGCCCCTCATCCATGAAAGCCATCCTGGGCAATCTCCATCCGTGGTCGAATTTCAAATGTCTTTGGCGCGGCTTGGCGGCACGGCGGACTCAAGAAGATAGGGGTAGGGATGACACACGAGCGTCACCCCTCCCTCCGAACCGGACGGACGGATTTCCCGCATCCGGCTCTCCGGTTGATGGGGTCTCGACGAGAGAGAGCGCACCTTTCGTGCGGTCTCCAAGGCCGCCTTCCGTTCAACAGTCTCAACCAAGTCATCGCTTGGCTGACTCCCCTGCGGCACAGCCCGCGCAGGCACTCGCGGCGGTTTATGGCCTGTCGTTCGGGCCAGCTTCCTTCCATCTTCCTGCACTCCCTTCCCTCCACGATCATTACTCGCTTCATCGCTACTATGGGTGCTCTGACTTCGTCTTGGGCGGCTCTTTGGCCTCCGAGCGGCTTGAACTCCGTGGCTCCCAAGCCGATCTCCCTGATTGCTGCGTTTGGTCTTCCGGCCATTCTGTCTCCAACCATCTGCGGGACGTCCGAAAGTGGCGCCGGATTGCTCCAGGTTACGTTTCGGATGCCAGAAGGTCTTGCCCTCCGCGAC
>Ga0194131_10005450_pt1 | contig 18336 bp, 16 predicted proteins | sample TA2KigO120mmetaG_FD_148631 | JGI IMG/M metagenome (GOLD analysis project Ga0194131, IMG submission 148631) | Freshwater microbial communities from Lake Tanganyika, Tanzania - TA2015053 Kigoma Offshore 120m | ecosystem: Environmental > Aquatic > Freshwater > Lake | place: Tanzania: Lake... | reverse complement strand
CAATCCACCTGGCGGCCAGGCTGTCATCGGCGGGTTCTCCCAGGGCGGCATGATGGCCTACCGCACCGGCCTGACCAGCCCCGATGCGTTCCGTGGCGTCGCGGCCCTCAGTTCGCGCATCCCAGACCCCAGCGACCTGCGTAGCCGACTGCCCGAGAAGCGCGACCAGGCGGTCTTCGTCGCCCACGGAACGCAGGATACCCTTCTGTCCATCGAAGACGGTCGGCGCTCTCTTGAGTTCCTCACCGCCGAGGGGTACAAGCCGGCCTACAAGGAGTACCCTATGGGCCACGAAGTCACCCCGTCCGTCCTTGACGACCTCACGGCCTGGCTCCACGAGGTGCTGCCGCCGCCGGGTGGCCGCAAGCGCCGCCTCACTCCAAGCCGCCGTTGACCACAAGGCCCCTTTGCTCTACCATCGGGGTCGCCATGAAGTCCAACGCCATCCTGACGCGCTCCCGCGAGGGCAAGAAGGCCACCGGCTGCACGCTGATGTTCCCGTCCGCCGACCTGGTGGAGCTGGCGGGCATCGCAGGTTTCGACTTCGTCCACCTCGACGGCGAGCACGGGACATTTTCGCCTGAGTCCGTGGACGCCATGTGCCGCGCCGCCGAGGCTGCGGGCCTCACTGTCACCGCCCGCGTGCCGAGTCACGACCCCTCCGTCATCAACCTCTACCTCGACCGTGGCGTCCAGGGCATCGTCGCCCCCCACGTCGAGACCCAGGCCGAGGCCAAGGCCATCGCATCTGCCTGCCGCTTCGGCCCCCAGGGCGACCGCAGCTGGGGCGGAGGCCGCGCCACCCACTACAACGACCCCAAGTCCATCTCCGACGACAAAGGCAGCCGCTTGCCCCTCATGCAGCGCGCCAACGCCGAGATGCTCGTGGTCGCTCAGTTGGAGACCAAGAAGGCCCTGGGCGACCTCGATGCCATCCTGGCCGTCGAGGGCATAGATGCCTTCACCTATGGCCCCAACGACCTGGCCCAATCCCTCGGCCTGCCCGGCCAGCCCGACCATCCCACCGTGACCGACGCCATGCGTAAGGCAACCGACCGCATCCACAGCCGTGGCCGGAAGACATGGTCCGACCTGGCTACCACCGCGAACGCCCACCAGCTCTTCCTCGACGCAGGCCGCAAGTTCGTCGAGTCCAACAGGAAATAGCGAGAAGGAGAAGGAGTAGCGATGCCAAAGTCCGACCTGCAGAAGATCAACGACACCGCCTGGACCTACTACCACGGCATGATTTACGGCGACGAGAAGCTGCTCAAGAAGGCCTTCCACCCCAAGGCCGTCGTCAGCGGCTGGTTCAACGGCGAGCTTGCCTGGAACCCCCGCGAGGCATTCATCAAGCTCTGCCAGACCCTTCCCAGGCCTCCCAAGGGTGGCGTGGGCAAGGGCTACCACTTCGAAGTGACCGCCATAGACATCGTCAACGACATCGCGAATGTGAAGGTGGACGACACCGTCGCCGGCACCGCCTTCACCGACTACCTCACCATGCTCAGGCAGGGCCAACGCTGGGTCATCGTCAACAAGACCTTCCACAAGCACGAAGGCGCGTAGTTCCCAAACAGCCGACAGGAGCAGTGCCATGGCAACCATGAAAGCAGCCCTCTACCAGGGCAACCGCAAGCTCAAGGTGGCCACCATTTCCAGGCCGGAGCCCGGCCCTGGCGAGGCCCTTGTGCGCGTCCGGGCCGAGGGCGTCTGTGGCTCCGACCTGCTCATTTGGTGGGACAAGAAGGAGAAAGAGACCCTGCCAGCGGGACACGAGGTCGCCGGCGAGATCGTTGAGGTCGGCAAGGGTGTCAACAAGGGCAGGGTAGGGGACCACGTCGCCATAGACATCCTGGGCATGGGCCTGCGCTGCGGCACCTGTTGGTACTGCCGCACCGGCCAGACCATCCACTGCACAAACAAGAAAGAGGGGACCGGCGGAGGGTACGCGCAGTACATCATGCGCAACGCCGAGGGCTGCTTCCCCATCCCCAAGCACGTCTCCTGGGAGGAGAGTGCCCTCGTCGAGCCGCTGGCCGTCTCCGTCCACGGGGTCAGACGCGGGCGGATGCGCCCCGGCGAGACCGTCCTCGTCCTCGGCGCCGGCAACATCGGCCAGACCTGCGTCGCCGCCGCGCGGGCCATGGGCGCGGGCAAGGTCATCATCACGGCCCGCCACCCGCATCAGGCCAAGATGGCCAAGCGCATGGGCGCCGACGTCGTCCTATCCGACCACGGCAAGGAGCTGGAGGAGGGCATCAAGGACGCCACCGGTGGCCGCGGCGCCGACGTCACCCTCGAGTCGGTCGGTGGCCGCACCGACACCACCATCCAGCAGGCCCTCGAGTTCACCCGCAAACAGGGCCGCATCGTCATCCTCGGCGGTTTCTGGGTGCCCATCGCCATAGACTGGATCAAGCCGCTGCTCAACGAGCACTCCATCATCTTCTCGTCCTGCTACGGCGTCCTGGAGGGCCGCGACGACTACGAGGTTGCCATAGACCTCATCGCCGACAAGCGGGTGAACATCAAGCCGATGGTCACTCATAAGTTCCCGCTGGAGGACATCCAGAAGGCCCTGGATACCGCCTACGACAAGACCGTCGGCTCCATCAAAGTGCAGATCCACCAGACAGCCTAAGCAGGCCAACCGGAGGTAGTCCCAATGGCGACGATGAAAGCGGCCCTGTTCGATGGCAAGGGCCATATGAAACTCAAGACCCTGCAGCGTCCGGAGCCCGGCACCGGAGACGTGCTGCTGAAACTGCGCTCCACCGGCATCTGCGGCTCCGACCTGCTCATCTACCACGACAAGACCACGCCGGAGACCCTTCCCGCCGGCCACGAGCTAGCGGGCGAGATCGCAGAGGTGGGCAAGGGCGTGGACAAGGGCCTCGTCGGCCAGCGCGTCGCCATCGAGGGCATCGGCCACGGCCGCGCCTGCATGGAGTGCTGGTACTGCCGCACCGGCCAGTTCTTCCTCTGCGGCAAGCTGGAGCCCGACAGCGGCGGTGGCTACGCCCAGTACATGGTCCGCAAGGCCGCTGGCTGCTACCCGATGCAGGACAACCTTTCCTGGGAGGAGGGCGGCCTCACCGAGCCGCTGGCCGTCGCCGTCCACGCCGTCCGCCGCGGCGAGTTGACCGGCGGCGAGACCGTCGCCGTCCTCGGCGCGGGCACCATCGGCCTCTGCTGCATCGCCGCCGCGCGCGCCCTCGGCGCAGGTAAGATCATCGCCACCGCCAAGTACCCGCAGCAGGCCGCGATGGCCAAGCGCATGGGCGCCGACATGGCCGTCTCGCCCGAGGGCGACGCTCTCAAACAGGCCTTGGCTGGCGTGACCGACGGCCGCGGCGCCGACCTCACCATCGAGGCCGTCGGCGGCCGCTCCGACGCCCCCCTCAACCAGGCCGTGGACGTCACCCGCCTCCAGGGCCGCATCTCCACCACCGGCAACTTCTGGCGTCCCGCCACCATAGACTGGTTCAAGTGCCTGCTCAAGGAGCAGTCCATGATATGGTCGGCGACGTACAGCATCATGGACGGGTGGCACGACTTCGAGATCGCCCTCGACCTCATGGCATCGGGGCGCGTGAAGCTCAAACAGATGGTGACCCACACTGTCCTGCTGGAGCAGATCCAGAAGGGCTTCGACATCTCCGCCGACAAGACGAGCGGCGCCATCAAAGTCCAGGTGATGCAGTAGGCCATTTCGCTGATCGAGGTGGGGGTAGTGTATGCCCCCTCCCTGATGGGGGAGGCCTGTCCTGCAGCTGAAGGACGAGGGCGAGGGTGGAACCCTGCCTAGGTTGGCCGACCTGCGCCCGCCGAGGGCCCCTGCTCCTGCCGCATGTCCTCCAGTGTTGTCTGTAGCTCGTCGCGTATCCACCGCTTAATCTCGTTCAGCGACGGCGGCGCCACGAAGAAGACCTGTACGTCGACGGGGAACTGCACCCGATGGTGCTCGACGATGAACAGCGCGCCCAGCTCGCCCGGCTGAAGCGTCTTATCTATGGCCTGGCCGATGTGCTCGTACCGGCGGCGCAGCACGTCGTCGTACCCCTCGTACGCCAGCCGCTGTACTTTCTCACTCATCAGCCCGACCGCGATGGCCCGCTGCCAGTCGCCGCCCTCGTAGAACGTCTCGCGGTCCTCCGCCACCTCCAGTTTTGCCGTCGAGCGGCACAGGGTCGTGATGAAGCCGCTGCCGTGCGGGTTCGCCATCTCAACGATGCCCATGCCCTCGTCGCCGTCGGCATAGACGCTCTCGTGATAGACGTGCCGCACCTGGCCCAACGACCGCTCCATGCTGGCGAAGTGGTCGCGCACTTCCGACCAGTACCGGGCCAGCAGGGCCACCAACTCCTCCGGCACCTCCGGCGCGGTATAGAACGTCGGCACCAGCAGCAACTTGCGCGCCTGGCCGTACTGGCCCGCGTCCGGCTTCGGCATCTGGCTCAGAGGCGTCGTCATCCGCTATGCTCCTGGACGTGTGAATCTCGCCGTCAATCTTACTGCAACAAGCTGGCGGTGGCATGGGGCGTCTCTCCCTTCCCCCTTGAGGGGGGAAGGATTGCAGGATGGGGGTGAAGCCAGCTTCGGCCGCTAGAACGTCCCCACGTCGTGGGGGCCGCTCTCGATGCGCCCGGCGTCTGTCTGCCGCACGAACGCCGCGTTCCGCCACATCTGCTCGATGTTCGCCGCGTCGCAGTAGCTCATACCTGAGCGCAGCCCTGCCAGGAGGTCGCTCAACACGTCGCGCACGCCGCCGCGGTACGCCACCGGTGCCTGTACGCCCTCGGCGGCGGCGCCCACGTCGCCCGCCTCCCACATCGCCCAGCCGCGCTTCGGGTCCTCACGCACTGCGCGGTCGTACTGCGCCTCCGCTGACGCCATGCCACGCGCGATCTTCACCTTGCGCCCGTCCCGCCGGATGACGATGCCGGGGCTCTCGTCCGTCCCAGCAAGCAGGTTGCCCAGCATGACCGTGGACGCGCCCGCGCCGATGGCCTTGGCCACGTCGGCGGGCTTGCGGATGCCTCCATCGGCGATGACCGGCACGCCTTGCTTGTGCGCCACTTCCGTGCTCTCCAACACCGCCGTGAACTGCGGCACGCCCACGCCCGCGACCTCGCGCGTGATGCACATCGAGCCGGGGCCGACACCGACCTTCACCGCGTCCACACCAGCCTCGATGAGCCGCTTCGTCCCCTCTGCTGTCGCCACGTTGCCCGCCACCATAGGCGTCGCCCCCAGGCGCTCTCGCAGCCTAGAAACGGCCGTCAGCATGTGCGCCGAGTCGCCGTGGGAGATATCCACCACCACCGCGTCGGCGCCTGCCTGGACGAGCGCCTGCGCCCGCTCCAGGTAGTCGCCCACCGCGCCGACCGCCGCCGCCACGAGCAGGCGGCCCTTCCCATCGCGGCTGGCGTCGTGCAGCGTTGGGTCGCGCACGAGGTCCTTCGCCGTGATGAGTCCCACCAGCCGGCCTTGGCCGTCCACTAGCGGCAGCTTCTCCAGCCGCCGCTGCGATAGCGTCTGCCGAGCCTGCTCCAGCGTCACGTTCGGCGACGCCACCACCATCTGTTCCACAGGCGTCATCCGCTCCGACACCAGCAGCCCCTCTTCGGCGAACTGGACGTCCCGCCGAGTGATGATGCCCACCAGCTTCATGTCTTTCGCCACGACCGGCAGGCCGTGGACGTCGTGTCCCTCCATGATCCGCAGCGCCTCGCCGACGGTCGCGCTGGGCGGGACGGTGTATGGATGCTCGACCACGTCCCTGTGGTGCCGCTTCACCTGCTCCACCTGCTCGGCCTGCGCCTCCACCGGCAGGAAGCGGTGGACCACGCCGATGCCGCCGAACTCGGCCATGGCGATGGCCATGCGCGACTCGGTGACGGAGTCCATGTTGGCGCTGACGAACGGCGCCTTGAGCGTCAGCTGGCGGGTGAACCGCGTCGTCGTGTCTACGTCTCTGCGGCTCTTGATGGACGAGAATCGCGGCACGATGAGCACATCGTCGTAGGTTAGGGCTAGTGGGATCTCTCTCATCGGGGACACCTCACCCTATCCAACGTACCCGACCGTCCGAATAGATTCAAGCAGAGGTTGACCCCGTAGGAGCGCACGGACGTACGCCCCTACAGATGCATAGCGATTCCGCTGCGTTTCCGCTATCCTATGGCCGTTCGCCGTAGTGCGGCCCCGATTGCATACGGACATGGGAGGCCATGCCAATGGTCCTGCACAGAGTCCGGAATGCGCGTCAGCGGCTATCCGCTGCCCTGCTGCTCGCAGCCCTGGCAGTCCTCATCGCCGCCTGCTCCACGAGCGGTGCGTCTCCTCAAGAGGCCACCCCGCGCCCGTCCGCAACCCCTGAGCCGACCCATACACCCGTGCCCACTGTGCCCAGCGAGGCGGGAACGTGCGACATCCGGCCGGGCACAGAGTGCCCCGGGGTCGACTTCCGCGGCGTGGACATGGGTGCGATGGGTAAGTTCGCCATGGGCAGTGCGGGCAGAGACGCCGCCGACCTCACCGGCGCGAACCTGAGCGGGGCAGACTTCACTGGCGCGAAGCTCAAGTCGGTGGATTTTACCGGCGCTGACCTGCAAGGGGCCATCTTCCGCGACGCCGACCTGGAAGGGGCAGCCTTCTTCCAGGCGGACCTGCGCGATGCGGACTTCACCGGCGCCAACCTGAACAACGCCGACTTGGAGGAGACGGAGTTGGAGGGTGCCATCTTCTGCAACGCCACCATGCCCAACGGGACGAAGAACACGGAAGGGTGTTAACGGTTGGAGCGGCGTGCTCATTCGTGCGAGTATGTCTAAGCACGATTGATAGTCGGGGAGTTGACCTGCCTGTGGGCTCAGCCGCACCTACTTGGCTTCCATGCGATTCTTGACCGTCTCATCGCGGACGCGTGGCATCAGTCACACTCAGGCTTTACGGCAGGAAGCGCCTGACTGTTGGTTCATGTTGGGGCCTTGATAGAGAGTGCTCGTGCCGAGAGGCCGGAATTCGGCAAAATGCAGCGATCCCTTGTTGATTTACATGCAGCGCAATGCCATGATTCCGCCTGCACACGCAGTGTCATTTCAAGGGAGGCGGTCATGTATTGTCGCAATTGTGGCAAGCAGCTCCCTACAACGCCTTCAGGGGTACCTCCCGAGTATTGTATGAGTTGCGGTGCTCGACCAGTGTCGGGCGCCGCGTTCTGCCACAATTGTGGGTCCACTAGTACTCCGCTGTCAGAGATATGCGTGAAGTGTGGCGCCCGGTTGAGTGGCGCTGGTATCGGACGGCCGTTTCCTAGTGCATCACCATTAGGAGACGTATCTCCTAAGTCGAGAGCCATAGCGGCGTTGTTGTGCTTTTTCCTAGGTGGATTCGGCGCTCACCGCTTCTATGTCGGGAATAGCGGCACCGCTGCGGTCATGCTCATTTTGTGGATCTTAGGAATTGTTTTTGTCCTGACGATTCTCGGAGCAATTGTAGGAGTCATCCTCTTCGTTGCGGTTGGTATTTGGGGTTTGGTTGACTTCATAGTCATTCTCACCGGCAACTTCGGAGATTCGATGGGGCGCAAAGTAACGCGATGGTGATACTCTTCCACACTGAGGTTCATGTCGCGCAGGATTTTGCGTAAGGGTGGGCGGACGATGACCTGCAAGATGTTGCGCCTACCAACTCGTCTGACCCAATGGAAACCGGCTGCCTCGGCGACCTTTCTTAGCTCTCGGTAGGCTACCAGGCGCAACCAAGTCAAGCTGTAACCTCCACCCTCCATGTCCCGATGAAGTCCGGTAGAGGTTCATCAGGTTCAGCTGTCATAAGGTAGGCCTGTATTGCTTCGTGGAGGTTCGTCTCAAGGGCAGCCAGGTCAGGTGCCTGTGTGTAGCAACCGGGCAACTCCACGACCTCTCCAACCGGCCAGTTGCTTTCGGGGTCGCGCTCCACCACTACGGTGAAGGTCTTTGTCGCCTTTTTCACTCGTGCCTCCTCTGTCGTCCGACACCCACATATGCCATCAGCAGTGCGGGCACTGGAACCAGGCGCTTCTTGACCGGGTCCACGCCGAGCCTGAAGATTTCCAGTGTGACGGCCCCCAGCAGTGCAGGGGCGCCCTCCTCGGCGAAGATGACGGGCACCACCGCCGTCCGCCCGTCTATCCGAAGCCAGGTGTACCCGACGCCGCGCTGTATCCGTCTGCCATCTGCGATTTCGAACTCGGCCTGCTCGTGCGGTGCAACGCCCAGCCGCTTCAGCAGCGAGGCTGGCAGGGTGGTGTAGGTCGCGCCGGTGTCAACGAGGGCTTCGGCAGGGGCGTACTCCCGGCCTGATGGGTCGCCAACTGCTATCTGTACGCGAAACGTGCCCATGCGCTCGACCTCCTGCTCCAGTTTAGCGCTTGCCAGCTACCCTCGCGCGGCGATGGCTTCGTTCAGCGCGGCGACGATGCGTTTGACCCACTGCTCGTCGTCGGCGCCGACCGCGCGGACGTCCGCGTCGCCCGTGCGCAGCATCACGTAGTGCCGCTTCTTGAGCGTCAGGAGCCAGACCAATCCTGCGACAACGAGCACGATGCCGAGAAGGATTCCTACAATCTTTGTGGCACCAGGAAGAGGAATCTTAAGGCCGATGACAAAAAGTACCACCCCCACCGCCATCATGGTGAACTGCCACTTGCGCGGGGGCCAGTCGAGCCTGGACGAGACCGCTGTTATCGCGCTCATGGCGAAGGTCTGGCCGTCCACCACGAACCGCGACTGCGTCACCGTCACCCCGCGCTCGTCGAGGAAGACCTTTTCAGACTGCTGTGTCATATCCCTTCTCCACGGCCATACGGGGCCGTCCCTCAGTCCGATGACAGTCCGGTGATGTTGCCCTTCGCGTCCACGTCCAGCGCACGCGGCGTCCCCGGCAGGCCCGGCATCGTCACGATGGTTCCCGCGATGGGGTAGATGAAGCCCGCGCCTACCGACGCCCGCACGTCCGACACCTCGAAGGTGTACCCGCTGGGCCGTCCCTTCAGGGCGGGGTCGTGAGACAGCGACAGGTGAGTCTTTGCCATGCACACCGGCAGCATCCCCCAGCCCAGCTCCTCGTACCGTTTGAGCTGCCGCGCCGCAGCCGGGTTCCACCGAACCGCCTCAGCGCCATAGACCCGCTTCGCCAGCGCCAGCACTTTCTCCTCCGTGGACGCCTTTTCGGGGTAGAGGTACGACACCTTCGGCGGCGGGCCTTTCACTGCGTCCATCAGCGCCTCAGCCAGCTCTACGGTGCCTTCGCCGCCCTGGGCGAACCCTTTGCTCACCACCGCAGAGTGCGCGCCCGCAGATGTCGAGCGCCGCTCGACGACGCCCACCTCGGCGGCTGTGTCCGTCGGGAAGTGGTTGATGGCCACCACCACCGGCAGGTCGAAGCTGCGCACCACGCCGATGAGGTGCTCCAGGTTTGCCATGCCCTTCTCCACCGCGCCGGTGTTCGGCTTGTCGAACTCCTTGGCAGACACGCCGCCGTGCGACTTCAGTGCCCGCACCGAGGCCACCAGGACCGCGCCGCTGGGCTTCAGCCCGCTTGTCCTGACCTTGATGTGCATGAACTTCTCGAACCCGAGATCGGCGCCGAAGCCCGCTTCGGTCAGCACGTAGTCGGCGTAGCCCAGCGCCAGCCGGTCGGCGATGACCGAGCTGCACCCGTGGGCGATGTTGCCGAACGGCCCCGCGTGCACGAACACCGGCTGCCCTTCAGACGTCTGCACCAGGTTCGGCAAGAGTGCGTGGCGCATCAGCGCCATCATGGAGCCGACTGCGCCGACGTCTTTCGCGGTGGCCGGCTTCCCGTCGTCCTTGAAGCCGACCACGATGCGCCCCAGCCGCGCCCGCAGGTCGGCGGGCCCGGTCGCCAGAGCCAGGATGGCCATGACCTCCGAGGCGGTGACGATGTCGAAACCCGTCTCCCGCAACGGGGCGTTGTTCGCGCCACCGAGGCCCGTCACCACCGAGCGCAGCGCCCTGTCTTCGACATCGAGCACGCGCCGCCATGTGATGCCGCTGGGAAGGAAGCCTGGCACGGCGCCACGCTGCGCCGCGTTATCTGTCAGCGCCGCCAGCAGGTTGTGAGCCGAGCCGACCGCGTGGGCGTCGCCGGTGAAGTGGATGTTCACCTCGTCCTCGGGCTCCACGCGGGCTGCGCCGCCGCCGGTGCCGCCGCCCTTGATGCCGAAAATGGGGCCGAGCGCGGGCTCCCGCAGCGTCGCCGCCACGTTTACACCAAGCTTGCCCATGCCCTGCACCAGGCCCGCCGTCGTGGTCGTTTTGCCTTCGCCGGCCGGGGTCGGCGTTATGCCTGTTACCACTACGAGCTTGCCTTTCTGGCGGCTGCGTATCGCGCTCAATGCGATCTTGGCCTTGTACTGGCCGTAGGGAATGACATCGCGCGGGCTAAGCCCGAGCTTCTGGGCGATTTCGGCTATCGGCAGCATGCAGACTCCTCTATCGTGGGCCGCGAGGCCGCTGTCCCATCAGCTTGGGACAGCGGGCGAATTGTAGCATAGCGGCAAGCTACGGCATGGCCCGCAACTTGCGCTGCGTGAACCACAGCACTGCCGTGACAAGTAGCAGCCCACCACCAAGGAATCCAAGGGTCTCCCTTGCGCCTATGTACTCTATCGCCACGCCTGCCGGGAACACCGCCAGCGGCACCAGGCCGAACGTCGTCAGGTAGATGCTGATGACTCTCCCCCGATACTTCTCATCCGCGTGCTCGATCATGAGCGAGTGCGTCAGCGTGCGCCGCATCACCTCGCCCACGCCGAGCATCAGCATGATGACCACCGCGACAACGTAGATGGGCACCGAGGCCACAACGACGAGGGCGATGCCCGACGGCAGGCCCGCGGCGATGAGCAGCAGCCCGCGCTTCCAGCGCCCCACCGACGCGATGACCAGCGAGCCCACGACCGAGCCCAGGCCCATGATGCTGATGAGTAGGCCCAGCGAGTCCGGTCCGCGATGGTACACGTCCACCACCACGGCTGGCGCCACGTACCGGAATGGCATGGACAGCAGCGTCGTCGCTATCGTCATCACCAGGATGACCCGTATCAACGGGTCTCTCAAGATGTACCGCAGCCCCTCGCCGATATCCCGCAGCATGGCCCGCTCGGTGCCCTCGCCGCTGCCCGGCCTGTTCGGCAGGAAGCCCGTCAGCGCCACTGCCACGAACCCCAGCCCGGCGATGATGTAGAACACGATAGTTGGACCAACCAGGGCGTACAGCCCTCCGGCAATGGCCGGGGCGACGAGATAGGTTGCACTGAGCACGGTCCCGTTCAGCGCCATCGCATTGGTGAGTTGGTCCTTTTCCACCAGCTGCGGTATCAGCGACTGGCGCGACGGCATTGTGAACGAGAACACCACGCCATAGACGAGCGAGACGGCCAGCAGGTGGACCCACGTCACCCAGCCCAGCGAGATGGACAACGCGACCACCAGGCCAAGGATGCCCGCGACCGCCTGGCCGGCCTGGATGACCCGCTTGCGTTCGAACCGGTCGGCGACGGCGCCCCCGAAGGGTGAAAGGAGCAGCATCGGCGCGGCCTGCGCCGCGCTCACAAGTCCGAGCAGAGATGCCGACCCCGTGATGTCATAGACCAGGTAGCCCGTGGACACCTGGGCCATCTGGATGCTGGACATCATCGCCAGCATGCCCAGCCACAAGTAGCGGAAGTCGCGGTTCTCCAGCGACTTGAACGTCTGGCGAAAGGTGGATGTGGCCCTGACCCTGGCCCCTGAACCCCGTACCCTAGGGGTCAGGAGTCGGGGTTCGGGGGGTGTTTTGGCGGCATCGGCGCGGGTGGCGTCGCCCTGGTCTTCGTCTTCATCCATCCGGCCAGTGTAGCGCATCGCCGCTTAGGGGCGCAGCATGCTACACCCCGTCAAAATCAAGGGGCCCGGGCTGCTTCGTCGCGCTCGTCTCGACTAGGTCGGGAAGGGACTTGCAGGTGTTCACCCGGGCCCGTGCTGGCTGTATGAAGGCCGAAGCTGTTTCGCCCATGTTACCATAGATTCGATGGGCAACACCTTCGGGCACATCTTCCGCATCACCACCTGGGGCGAGTCTCACGGCGATGCTGTCGGCGTGGCTGTGGACGGCTGCCCGCCCCGCGTACCCATCGTTCTCGACGACATCCAACGCGACCTCGACCGGCGCCGCCCTGGCCAGAGCGACATCACCACCCAGCGCAAGGAGGCCGACCGCGCCGAGGTGCTCTCGGGTGTCTTCGACGGCCTCAGCCTCGGCAGCCCCATCCTCATCCTCGTGCGCAACGAGGACGTCCGCTCCAAGGACTATGAGCACATGCGGACGAAGTTCCGCCCGTCCCACGCCGACTACACCTACCAGGCCAAGTACGGCATCCGCAACTGGAAGGGCGGGGGCCGCGCCAGCGCCCGCGAGACCATCGGCCGCGTCGCCGCCGGGGCCATCGCCAAGAAGGTCCTGGCCGCCGAGTGTGGCGTCGAAGTCGTTGGTTACGTCAAACAGATATGGAACCTGGTCGCCGACGTGAACCCGGATACCGTCACCCACGCGCAGGTCGAGGCGAACGCCGTGCGCTGCCCCGACCCGGAGATGGCCGCGCGGATGCTTGAGCGCATCAAGGAGGCCCGCAAGGACGGCGACTCGCTCGGCGGCGTCGTCGAGGCCGTCGCCCGCAACGTGCCACCCGGCCTAGGCGACCCCGTTTTCGACAAGCTGGAGGCTGACCTGGGCAGGGGCATCTTGTCGTTGCCCGCTTGCAAGGGCTTCGAGATTGGCTCCGGCTTCGGCGGCACCACCATGACCGGTTCGCAGCACAACGACGCCTTCTATGCGGACGAAAGCGGCCGCGTCCGCACGCGCACCAACCGCTCCGGCGGTATCCAGGGTGGCATCTCCAACGGGGAGAACATCGTCGTCCGCGCCGCGTTCAAGCCCACTGCCACCATCATGCAGACACAGGAAACGGTAGACGAAGAGGGTAATCCCACGACCTTGGAGGGCCGGGGCCGCCACGACCCGTGCGTCCTGCCCCGCGCCGTGCCTATGGTCGAGGCGATGGTCGCCCTCGTCCTGGTGGACCACTACCTCATGCAGAGGGTCATCACCGGCAGGGGCCGTTAGCCGAGAGCTACTCCCGTCCCCTAATCCGCCGCCGGCGGTCGCCAGACCGCGTCTTCCACCTGGCCCGCATCTCCTGTCGCTCCTCGTCCCACGCGCCCTCTGCGGTCACCTGGCCTGGAGGCGGGCGACGCGGCTCATTGCTGTACGCCTCGTCCAGGAGCTCCGTCACGTACTTCACACGCATCGGCGTCTCAGCGCGTTGCGTCCCGTACTGGAGCTGGATGACGCACCCAGGGTTCGCTGTCGCCAGCACGTCCGCGCCTGTCTCCCTGACGGCCGCCATCTTGCGATCCAGCAGCCGCAGCGAGAACTCGCGCTGGGTGATGGTGTACGTCCCGCCCGCACCGCAGCAGCGCGTCGAGTTCTCCATCTCCACGAACGTCAGGCCAGGGATGGAACGCAACAGCGTCCGCGGCTGCGCCGTGATGCGCTGCGTGTGCGAGAGGTGGCATGAGTCCTGGTACGTCACTTTGTAGTCCAAGCGGCCTTGCGGCGGGACGAAGGGGAGGGCGACCAGGTACTCATGGATGTCCTTGACCATCGCCGAGAATTGCTCGGCCTTCTCCGCATAGGCGGGGTCGTTCCGCAGCAGGTGGCCGTACTCCTTCATGCGGATGCCGCAGCCCGCCGAGGCCACCACCACCGCGTCCACGCGGCTGGCGGTGAACACGTCTATGTTTCGCCGCGCCATCGCCCGCGCTTTCTCCAAGTCGCCGATATGGGTATGGATGGCCCCGCAGCACACTTGGCCCGCGGGCACCGACACGTCGCAGCCATTGCGCGACAGCACCCGCGTCACGGTCCGCATCGCTGGGCCGTGGAACAGCGGCATCAGGCAGCCGGAGAGCAGCGCTACTCTGGCACGAGGCGTGCCGATTGAGTGCACGAGTTGCCCCTGCGCGGCGAAGAAGCTGTCCGGCAGCGCGGGCAACGACCGCTCCATCTCCACCAGGCCCTTGGGGCCAAGTTTGAGGAGCCTCGCCTTGCGGACGAGCCGTTGGAGCCCCGACTGCTGGTACAGCCGCATCGCACCCATCATCGCGGTCAGCCGGTTCTGATAGGGCAGGGCGCTATTCAGCATGAAATCAGCCATGCGCCGCTGCATCCAGGTCAGCTTGCGGTGCGGCTCCACCTGAGCGATTGTCGCTTCGATGAGCCGTCCGTAGGGCACGCCCGACGGGCACACGTTCTCGCAAGCCCGGCACTGGATGCACAGGTCCCAGTGGCGAAACACCGTCGGCGTCAACCCGAGGCGCCCCTCGTTCACCGCCTTCATCAGCGCGATACGGCCACGCGGAGACTCCGTCTCCAGCCCGGTCTCGAGGTAGGTCGGGCATGCCTGGAGACAGAACCCGCAGTGGACGCACTTGTACAGGTCGCGCTCTTCTGGCGCGTCCGGCCCCGAGAAGAGGGGAATCGCTGGTGTGGCCTGCCCAGGTTGAGTTATTGCCTTCTCCACCGTCGTCATCAGATTCCGCCTACGAACCGGCCCGGGTTCAGCAGCCGGCCAGGGTCGTACTGCTCCTTCATCCGCCGCATGACGGCCAGGGAATCTCTGGCATCGCCCCACACATCCAGGCTCGCCTTCAGCGCCACAGGGCACCGCTCGAACACCGCGCTGCCGCCCAGCCTTACCGCCACCTCCCGCGTTGTACTCAATGCCTTCGCCGCCGCATCGTCGGCCGTGCCATACCAGTGTACCAACACCGTCCCGTGCGCCGGATGGGACACCACGGCGCGTTCGCCGGGGACATGCTCCAGCGCCTCCAGGAACTCCGACGACTTGGATGGCACCAAGGAAACCCTTGCGCTGACAGTGGGCCTCGTCGGCTGGTCCCACCCGAAGTCGGTCAGCTTGCGCCACAGTCCGGACATCTTCGGGTCCGGCGCATCCAGCCTGTCCACCCGCGCCGCACCGTGCGCCCGGAGCGCCGCCTCGCACTCCTTCACCTGCCGCTCCAACGACAACGGCCGCCCTCCCATCTCGACGGCTACACGCCAGGCATCGCTCCCAGGCATCGCCATGCGGCGGGCGGCGTCGTCGTCGAACGTCGTCAGGGCCAGCGGCACCGCGCCGCCGTGAAAGACGGCCAGGGCTGCCGCCATCGCCTGCGGCATTGATGCGAAGCCCGATAGGAGCGTCGCCTCCCGGGCGGGCAGGGGGGTCAGCTTGAACGATACTTGTGCGATGACGCCGAGGGTGCCGAGGCCGCCCACGTGCAGCCGCGCCATGTCGTAGCCGCTTACATTCTTGACCACCTGGCCGCCGCTCTTGGTCGCCTTGCCATCTGCCTGCACGACGGTCATCCCTATAACCACGTCCCGGGGACTGCCGTACTGCCATTTCAGCGGGCCGGCAGTACCGACCGCCAGCGTTCCGCCCACCGTGGCCCGGTCAGCCAGTGGAGCGCCCAGTGCCACGAACTGCCCGCGCTTGGTGAGGGCGTCCTGCAGCGCCGCTATGGTGATTCCCGCTTCCACCGTCGCCGTCAGGTCGGCGGGATTGTGGGAGACGATGCGGCCCAAGCCCTGCAGGTCGAGCGCGGCGTCGTACCGCTCCGGCGGGTTCCCCAGTGCCATCTTGGTGCCGCCGCCCCAGGGGACGACCGCCAGCTTGTCGGCAGAGGCTGCGGCCATCATCGAGCGTAGGTCTTCGGTGGTGGACGGTCGTAGCACGGTGTGGGGTGTCTTCCCGTCAACGGTGTAGGCAGAGATTTGTGTGGTCATGGGGCGTGGCCCGCGTTAGACAAAGGCGCCAGCGCCTGCACGCGCCACCGCCTTCATCTGCGAGATGTCCACGCATGACGCGCCCTTGGGGAAGACCTTGCCGGGGTTGAACGCATCGTCGGTGGCGAAGGCCAGCTTCAGTCTCGCCATCGACGCCATGTCGTCCTCGGTGAACATGAAGGGCATATACTCTTGCTTCTCCACGCCGATGCCATGTTCACCCGTGAGCACTCCGCCGACGTCCACGCACAGCTTGAGGATGCGGCCCCCAATCTCCAACGTGCGCTCGGTGTCGCCTGGCTTGCGCTCGTCGAATAGGATGCACGGGTGAAGGTTGCCGTCGCCGGCGTGGAGGACGTTGGCGATTGGGAGGCCGGCCTCGGCGGAGATCTCCTTGATGCGGGCCATGACCTCGACCAGCTTCGTGCGGGGAATAGTCCCGTCTATCAGATAGTAGTTGGGCGCCAGCCGTCCCAAGGCACCCAACGCACCCTTACGCCCGGCCCACAGCCGCTCCCGCTGTGCCGCGTCCTCGGCGGTGCGTATCTCCATCGGGTTGTGGCGGCGGCAGACCTCTTCGACCAGTGCCGACTCCACCTCCACGCTCTCCTTCAGGCCGTCCACCTCCACGAGCAGCACCGCGCCCGCGTCCGCCGGATACCCGGCGTGGACCGCCGCTTCGGCCGCCTGGATAGCCAGGTCGTCCATCATCTCGATGGCCGCGGGCACGATGCCCGATGCGATGATGTCGGACACAGCAGCGCTGGCGTCATTCAGCCGGGGATAGATCGCCAACAGCGTCTTCACCGCTTCGGGCAGCTTGACCAGTCGCACCACAGCCTTGGTGGTGATGGCTAGGGTGCCTTCCGAGCCGATGAGGATGCCGCGCAGGTCGTACCCGGGTGTCTCGCGGGTGCGCCCCCCGACCCAGGCGACCGACCCGTCCGCAAGCACGACCTCCATCCCCAGCACGTGGTTCGTGGTCACACCGTAGGCCAGGCAGTGTGGGCCGCCGGAGTTCTCCGCCACGTTCCCGCCGATGGTGCAGGCCTTCTGGCTGGAAGGGTCGGGGGCGAAGAAGAGGCCATACTTCGCTGTCGCCATGGAGAGTTCGAGGTTGACGACACCCGGCTCGACGACAGCCAGACGGTTCACCGGGTCGATCTCCAGGATGCGCGTCATGCGCGTCAACGCGACGACGATGCCGCCCTTAGCGGCGATGGCGCCGCCGCTGAGGCCGGTACCCGCCCCACGCGGGACGATGGGTACGCCGTGGCTCCGGGCAATCTTGACGACGCCGGAGACCTGCTCAGTTGTGGCGGGCAACACGACAGCCAGGGGCAACGCTTTGTCCACCGAGCCGTCGTACTCGAACACCACCAGGTCTTCCGGCGCGTGGACGACGTACTCCTCGCCAACCACCACCTTAAGCTCTTGGAATAGCCCCTCGTGGGCCAATCTTGTCTCCTACGGCAAAGTACCGTTCATCATAGGACGCCCTCTCGCTAAGGCGCAAGGCAGCTTCGAGCATCGTATAATTGGTCGCCATGTCCTACGAACGCAATCTGCGCAACGCCCTTCTCGTCGCCATCGCGGCAGGCCTGTTCCTCATCCTTCTGATGCCACTCATCGTCAACGCCCCGCCGCTAATCCCCACTTACTTCCCCTTCATCGTCGGCAAGGCCCTCTTCTTCCGCATGATGATCGAAATCATCTTCGGCCTGTGGCTGGTGCTCATCTTCCGGTTCCCCGAGTTCCGCCTCCCCCGGTCGTGGCTCATCACCATCCTGAGCGTCTATCTGGTGGCCGCATTGTTGGCCGCCTTTCTCGGCGTGAGCTTCACGAGGAGCTTCTGGTCTACGTATGAGCGCATGGAGGGTGTTGCCAACCTCCTCCACTGGTTCGCTTTCATCCTCGTTGTGGCCTCGGTCGTCCGCCAGGTCAAGTACTGGCGGTGGCTGCTCAATGCCAACCTGGCCGTCGGGCTTTTCGTCGCCTTCGTCGGCATCGCTCAGTTCTATGGCGTGAAGGTAATCTCCTACATCGAGCAGAAGCAACGCATAGACTCAACCCTCGGCAACCCGGTGTACGTGGGCGCTGTGATGGCCGTCAACATCATGATGGCCTTGGCTCTCTTGGCGCACACCTTCGAAGCGAAAGCAACAGCCGAAGTGGAGCAAGCCAAGTCTGGAAAGAAGCGGCGGCGGCCGCAGCGAGCGGAGCCGGAGGGTATCCCCCTCGTGTGGTTCCAGCGTCTCTGCTACGTCGTGGTTATCGGGACAGACCTCTATGCCCTGTTCCTTGCCGGTGCCCGAGGCGCTTTCTTCGGACTCGCGGCGGCCCTGTTCGCTTTCACCATCGCGTACATCCTCTGGGGCCGGGTCAAGATGGTCCGGATGGCCGGCCTCGCCGCGGTGGCGGTGCTCGTCCTCA
>Ga0194131_10005449_pt1 | contig 18340 bp, 13 predicted proteins | sample TA2KigO120mmetaG_FD_148631 | JGI IMG/M metagenome (GOLD analysis project Ga0194131, IMG submission 148631) | Freshwater microbial communities from Lake Tanganyika, Tanzania - TA2015053 Kigoma Offshore 120m | ecosystem: Environmental > Aquatic > Freshwater > Lake | place: Tanzania: Lake... | reverse complement strand
AGGTCGAGGTGCAGGGAAGGGTAGCCCACGCACACCAGCAAGTCGGCAGGGAGCCAGCTATCACGCAGGAAATCGGGTGTGATCGCGTTCTTCTCCAGGGGGTTGCGTCCCGGCGCCCAGCGCGAGGGCCGTCGGCAAACGTGCACGCCGCCCTCGACGAACTCACCGCTTTCAACCTGTGTAGACCCGTCCATGTTGGTGAAGGGCGTGGTGTGAACGTGTACCTCGTGGCCCCGACGTGCCAGCTCCTCGGCCTGGTGCTGGAGGATCACTTCGCCGCCGCCGATACACGGCGGGTAAAAGTAGCTGAAGAAGCGCACGCGCACGGCGCCCCGGCTATCTCGGGGCCGTTAGGCGCGGGCCCATGGATCCCGCCGCCCGCGACGTTGTCGAAGCCCAGCTCGCCGCCTTCGCCCACCCCTGGCACGCCACCCTGGACCGCCTCCTGGCCGCGCGCACGCCGTTCGAGATCCGCGGCGCCGCCGTGCCGAGCCTCGTCCCCGAGGCCGCCGCGCCCGCCCGCCGCCGCCGCCAGCGCGCGCGCAAGCTCGGGCTCGACGAGGCCGACCTCGACTTCCGCGACTGTTTCCCCGGGCTCGACCTGGGCATCTACGCCTGCTCGCACTCCATGGGCGTGCCCTCCGTGGCCGGCCCGGCCGCCGTGGCCGACCACCTCGCCCAGCTCGGTCGCCACGGCATCGGCACCTGGGACGAGGGCCAGTGGGTGAAAGTGATGGACCAGTACCGCGGGCGCGTGGCCACGCTGGTGGGCGGCAACCTCGACCACGGCGACGTCACCTGGTTCCCCAACGCGTCTGACGCCCTGTCTGCAGTGCTCGAGTGCATCGACGGCGGCACGCTGGTGTACACCCGCGGGCACTTCACCACCGGCCACTACGTCCACCACCAGTGGTCGCAGAACACCGGCGGCACGCTGGTGGAGGTGCCCACCGACGAGGATGGCGCCGTGCCCACCGGGCGCATCGTCGAGGCGATCCACCCCGGCGTGCGCGTGCTCTCCATCTCCCACGCCCTCTTCGAGTCGGGCTGGCTGCAAGACCTCCCCGCGCTGGCGGCCGCCCTGCGCGAGCGAGCGCCCGGGGCGATCCTCCTGCTCGACGCCTACCAGACGGCCGGCACCGTCCCGATCGACGTGGCTGCCCTCGGCGACCACGTGGTGGTGGTGGCCGCCGGCCACAAGCAGCTCCGCAGCGGCACCGGAGCGGGGTTCATGTACATGTCGCGACGGCTCCTCGCCGAGCTCCTGCCGCGCCGCACCGGCTGGTGGAACCATCGTGAGCCATTTGCATTCGAGAAGGGAGCCGTGGTGCGAGCCGACGACGGCACGCGCTTCCGCACGGGCACGCCGACGGTGATGGGCATGGCGATGTTGCTGGGGGAGCTCGCCACCCTCGCGGCCTCGGCCGGTGGTGACCTCGGCGCGGCGGTGCAACGGGCGCGTCGGGTGACGCAAGGCCTCGTCGATACCGCGCTCCTCGCCGCCTCGAGTCACGGCCTCCGGGTGCGAGGCGACTGGCCCTCGGCGCGGCGAGCCGCCTTCGTCTGCGTGGAGGTCGACGACGGGCCGCGGGTCAACGAGGCGCTCGCACGGCAGGGCATCCGCGCCGACTACCGCCCGCGCGAGGGGAGTGCGGGATGGATGCGCGTCAGCGGAAACGCGGCGGGTTTTCCATACGAGATCGAGGCGGTCATCGAGGCGATTGCCCACGCACGCTGATCCCCGACTCGTCGAGCGCGAGCGCGTGTGCCCCGTCCACCCACACCGCATCGCTGCCGTCCGCGAAGGAGAGCGCGAGGTTCTCCCTCGGTAAGGCCACCGAGGCGAGGGTGCGCTCGCGATCGATGTCCACGAGCATGACCAGAGCCGAGGCCTCGTCGCGATTGACCGTCACTGCCAGCCAGTCGCGGCGGCCGTGCCCGAGCACCAGCGCGGGCATGCCCGGCAGGTAGAGGTCGAGGTTCCGGTAGGACTTGTCGCCCGGGTGGCGCACCTGGAGGCGCAGGTCGCTCATCACCAGCACCGCGCGACCATCCGGCAGCGCCTCGATGCGCGTGGGGTAGCGGTCCGAGACCAGCCAGCGGTGCACGAGCCGCGTGTCGTGGTACTCGTCGACGATCCACCAGCAGACGACCTCCTCGTCGGCGGCGAGCACGTAGGCGGCGCCGTCGGCGGCCGCGTCGTAGTCGAGCGCGTTGGCATCGACCAGGGGAGAGGGGCAAGAAGCCACAGACAGGGACAGGGACAGGGACAGGGACAGGGACAGGGACAAAAACATGGACGACCTCCGGCCGAGGTCCATGCATCACCCGTGCCGATGGTTCTACCTTGGTTCCCGGCAACACACCCCCGACGGACGTCAGCCGACCCGACGGACGTCCGTCGCTCCCCTACCCAACGATCGGGCGGCGGCGTAGCATGGAAGCGTGCTCTCGCTACCCGCCATGATGCTTGCCGCCGCCTGCACGGCAACCGGAATCGACGCGCCCGACCTGACCCTCTCGCGGAAGGTCCCCACCGTGGTGAAGGCCGCGTGGCGCGGCGAGGCGGAGGGCGTGACGCTGGTGGCGCTCGACGACGAGGGCACGGAGGTGCTGCGCTGGCCGACCGAGCTCGGCGACGACGGCACCTGGCGCGCGGTCACGCTCGGGCTCCGCCCGGCCACCCGCTATTGCTTCCGGATGGAGGTCGTGATCGAGGGCGAGACCGACACCACTGGCTGCGTGGAGCAGTCCACCGGCGACCTTCCCGACACGCTCGAGCCCCTCGTCGTCGAGGAGAACACCCGCAACAGCGGCCTCTTCACCACCGGTACCATCGCCTCCACGGCCCGGGCGGCCATCTACGACGCCGGGGGCGTGCCGGTGTGGTGGTGGGCCATGCCAGACCCGGCGGCGATCGTCACCCGCGTGCACCGCGCCCTCGACGGGCGCAGCCTCCTCATCAACGCCGCCGCGGGCATCGGCGCCGACCCCGGCGCCGACATGCACATCTACCGGGTGGCCTACGACGGCGCGGTACTCGAGACCGTCCCCACCGTGGGCGCCCACCACGACTTCGTCGAGCTCCCCGATGGCAGCCTCGCCTGGCTCGCCTACGAGGAACGCCTGCTCGACGGGGTCGTGCGCCTCGGCGACGTCATTGTCGAACGCGACCCCAGCGGCGCCACCCGGCAGGTGTGGAGTGCCTTCGACTGGTTCGACTTTCGGGACTTCAAGCTCGAGGTCAACGGCTCCATCGTGCATGCCAACGTGCTGCAATACGACGCGGCGACGGATCGCTACTGGGTGTGCCTGCGCAACTTCGGCCAGTACGTCGCCGTCGATCGCGCCACCGGCGCGCTCGTGGAGAAGCTGCTCGGCGAGGGCTCCGACGTGCAGCTGGCAGTCGGCACCCAGCCCAGCCACCCCCACGGTTTCCGCTGGATCGACGAGGAGACCCTGCTTGGGATGGACAACCGGGAGTCGAGCGCCGAGGTGTCGCGACTGGTGAAATACGAGTTCGACCGCGAGGACGGCGTGGCCGCCGAAACCTGGACCTTCGAGTCCGACCAGGGCCTGCACCTCCTCGGGCTGGGCGACGTGGCCGCGCTGCCCGGCGGCGACGTGGTGGCGCTGTGGAGCACGGCCGGGCAGATCCAGAGGCTCGACGCCGACAGCAACACCGTGTGGCGGGCCACCTCCGGCATCGGCACCGCCTTCAGCTACCTCGAGTGGTGGGAAAGCCCCGACACCCTGCCCTCGCCCTGAGCGGCGCGCCTAGAGGCTCAGGTCGGCATCCACGGTGACGAAGCCGTTCTCCGGCCCGTCGAGGCGCAGGGCGCCGATGCTGATGCCGAAGCCGCCCAGCTCGGGGATGGGGATCTCGCCGATGGCGCCCGTGAGCGAGGGCAACAGCAAGGGGATGAGTGCCTCGAGCAGGTCCTCGGTGTCCTGGCTGGCCACGGTGTTGGCGGCGGGGACCACCACGTCGAAGCGAACCTCGGTGTCGCCCAGCGTGGGGGCGAGCAGGCCGTCGCTCACGTCGAGATCGAGGCCGCCGAGGATGGTGACGTACACCCGCATCCGCAAGTTCTCGTCGACCGCCTCGCCGTCGTAGAGCGAGAGTTCCAGGTCGCCGATCTGGATGTCCATCATCGAGGTGCCGCTGCCGGGCAGGATCACCGGCGGCAACAGCGCCTTCGTCGTGATGTGGAGATCGCCGATGCCGAGGATGTCGCCGAAGCTGCCGAGGTCGAGGCCGAGGTCGCCGCCACCGAGGTCTTGATCGAGCACCCCGGCGCCCCAGAAGGCGTACATCGCCTGGTTGAGGAAGTCCTCGCCGATGCTCACCTGGAAGCCTGGCGAGGCGCTGGTGTAGCTGGGAATGCCGTAGGCCGCGTAGAGCGAGCCGAGCCCCTCGTCTTCGTGGACCCACGTCTGCGGGTCGACGTACGTGGCGAGGCCGAGCGTGAGGCCGAGGTCGTCGACCGACACCGCGAAGGGCTCCGCCACCAGGTCGACCGTCGCGCTGCCCACCTCGAAGGAGGTCGCGATCTCGAGGTCGGCCAGCGCGTCTTCGATGGCGGCCGGCACCTCGTCGGTGACGGCGCTCTCCACCGCGTCTTCCATCAGCGACTGCACCATCGACGAGAGATCGAGGCCAAACCACGACATCAGGTCGTAGATCCACGAGTCCCAGTAGAAGGTGAAGTTCGACGACGTGACATCCACCGCGCCCACGCTGATGCCGAGCACCCCGCTCGACACGTAAGGGTACAGGTCCATGTTGGCGGTGATGCTGTCGGCGTAGACCGTGCCTTCCGCGCTCATGTCGACGAAGACCAGCGTGGCGTCGATCTCCCACTCGATGTAGGGGTCGTACACCGTGAAGGTGGTGTCGATGTAGCCGCCGGCCGTGGGGTCGAGTTCCATGTCGGTGGCCCCGATCGACGGGTTCCACACGTACATGTCGATGGCGTACCAGGTGACGCAGATCTCGTCGAAGATGATGTCGTAGCAGTCTTCTTCCTCCATGCTCACCACCGGGTTGGTGAGCATCGAGGCGAGATCGAAGTCGGCGAGGAGCGACTCGCCGAGGCCCTCGATGGTGTCGAAGCCGTCTTCGTTCACCCGGGCGACGATGCCGTTACCGATGCCGGAGCCCCGCGCGGCGAAGGGACCGTCGAGCACGGTGCGCGTGTCGTTGGCGCTGTTGCCGTCGGTGTCTTCGGCGTAGGTGTCGACCACGTTGAGGCCGAAGGCGTAGTCGAGGGTGTGGGTGAAGCTGCCATCGCCGTTGACGGGCACCGCGTTGCCGTTGACGGTGAGAAGGGCCACGTCGCTCCACCGGTCGGTGACCTTGCCCGACATGAGCGCCGACGAGTTGATCTCCCAGTCGGCGCGCGCCGGCTCGTAGATGTCGAGATCCGGCCCGGTGCTGTCGATGAGGAAGGGCCCCACCGCCGCCGAGAGATCCTCGTGGGTGGCGGTGACGGTGTACCAGCCTTCCTCGGGGAAGGTGATGTTGGGACCGGCCTGGACCACGGCGGCGGTGCCGCTCACGGCGATCTCGGGCGCGGCGTCGAGGGTGTTGCCGTACGGGTCTTTGACGTAGGCCGTAGCGATGGTGGTCTCGTACACCTCGAGGTCGGTGGTCGACAGGGACAGGTCGATGTACTCGGCCTCGCCGGCCACGACGCGGAACTCCTCGCGATCGGACAGGGCATCCACCGACGCGGTGACGGCGTAGATGCCGGGAACGCCGGAGGCGATGCGCGGGTCGGCGATGACGACGTCGGGCGAGTCGGCGGCGAGGAGCACGTCGGCGTCGGGCACCTCGTTGCCGAAGGCGTCGAAGGCGCTCACATCGAAGCTGAGGGGCTCGCCCGCGCCCACCTGGACGCCGGAGAGCGAGAGGTCGAGCGAGGCGGCCTCGGCCCGGGAGACCGCCAGCCAGGCCGTGTCGTAGTAGGTTTTTCCCTGCCAGGTGGCCGCCGCAGTGACCAGGTGGATCCCGGCCGCCGTCGGGGCGATCTCGCCCGCTCCGGCGGCCGTCCAGCGGGTGGCGAGGTGGAGCTCCGCGTCGGACACCATCTCCGGCGCCACCGCCACCTCGCTGCCATCATCGAGGTGCAAGACCGTCGTGAAGCCAACCGCCTCGCCGGCCACCGAGGCATCGGCCGCCAGCGCGAGATCGAGGCCCACGCCGCCGTTGCCCGAGCCTTCGGCGCTCGGCTCGCAGGCCAGCAGGAACGCGAGGGGCAGGGCGCGCGGCAAGGCCTTCGAGCTTCTCACGTTCGAGCGGTCTTGTAAACCCCGGAGATCGCGGTAGGAGCGGGATCGTGAGGATGCCCAGGGCCTACCGCGGCTGGCTGTCGGAGAGTGGCGTGGCCGGCCTCGCACACGCCCTCGCCATGGCGGTGGGAGAGCCCGATCGGCACTGGGCGCAGACCGGCCTCGCGCTCTTCGATCCGGCCCGGCGCGGCGGGCCTCCCCTCCCCCCGCTCCCCGAGCCCGCGCGGGTGCTGGAGCTAGGGCATCCGCGCCGCAAGGCGCTGGGGGCCTACTACACGCCGCCCGCCGTCGCCGACCACATCGCCGCCGCGACGCTGTCGCGATCGCGAACCGGCTCGGTGCTGCTCGACCCGGCTTGCGGAGCGGGTGCCTTCCTGCTCGCCGCCCTGCGCGCCGGCCTGCCCTGGCGACGACTGCGCGGGATCGACCTCGATCCGCTGGCGGTGGCGCTGGCGAGGGCGCAACTGGCGGTCGCGGCGGGACTCGACCAAGACGACTGTCGGGAGCTGGAAACGCTGATCGTCGTGGGCGACGCGCTCGACTCCTCGTGGCCGGCGGCCGACGTCGTGCTCACCAACCCGCCCTTCCTGAACCGGCTGAAGTCACTCACGGCGGCGAGCCCGGCGCTCGCGGCCCGGATCCGGTCGCGGCACAGCGAACTAGTGGGCCCCTATACCGACATCAGCGTCGTCTTTCTCGCCGAGTGCCTGCGCCACTGCCCGGTGGTGGGGATCGTGCTCCCTGCCTCGGCCTACGCGGCGCGCGACTCCGCCGCGCTGCGAGCAGCCACGCCGGCGCCGCGCTGGGCGTGGACCCTCCCCGGCGGCGCCTTTCCCGAGGTGGGCTGGGCCACTGTCGCCAGCGTGTATGCACCCGGCGAGGGCACGATGCGGCTGCGGGAGATCCCGCCCGCGGTGGTCGACCAGGGCGTGCTCTCCCACGGCCCCGGCCTCATCGCCGCCGACGACGTGGCGCCGCCGCCGGCGCCCGCCTCCGGTGCCGCGCTCGGCGAGGTGGCCACGGTAGAGGCTGACTTCCGCGACGAGTACTACGCCCTCCAGGGGCACGTGCGCGAGGATGCTCCGGGGCTGCGCGTGGTGACCAGCGGGCTCGTCGACCCCGGCCGCCTGCGCTGGGGCGAGGTGCCGGCCACCATCCACCGCCAGCGCTGGACCCGTCCCACGGTGCCGGTGACGGCCCTCCACCCCCGGCAGCGGGCGCGCTCCGGTCCACAGGTGCTCGTGGCCACCCAGACCCGGGTCATCGAGGCGGCGCCCGACCCCGGCGGTCACTGCGTGGGGATCACTCCCGTGCTCGTCGCGCGGCCCCAGGGCATCGGCCTTGCCGATCTACTCGCGGTCCTGCTCGCGCCGTCGAGCACGGCCTGGGCGCTCGGCTGTTCGCTCGGCTCGGCCCTCTCGCTCGACGCCATCAAGCTGTCGGCCTCGCAGCTGCGGGCGCTGCCGATGCTCCCCGTGTCGCCGGGGGCGCGGGCCCTCGCCACCCAGCTGGTCGAGGGCCGGTACCATCGCGACGCTATTCTTGCTCTTGGCCGCGCGATGAGCCCGGGCCGCGATGACTTGTTCCGCTGGTGGGCGCGACGGCTGCCACCGGTGCGATAGCGGCACCGCATGACGCTCAGCCCTCGCGCCGAGACGATGCGCCGTCGCATCAGCAACCCCCTCGCCTTCTGGTTCTGGCTGCTCGTGAAGCTGCCCGCCGCGTGGTGGTGCGGCGTGCGGCTGCGCGAGATCTCCACCGGGCACTGCGTCACCAGCGTGCCCTACGGCTGGCGCAGCCAGAACCCCTTCCGGTCTACCTACTTTGCCGCCCTCGCGATGGCGGCGGAGATGTCGACTGGCGCGCTCGTGTTGCTGGCGGCGGAAGACGCGGGCGTACCCATGTCGACGCTCATCATCGACATGAAGGCGAGCTACGGCAAGAAGGCCGCCGGAAGGGCCACCTTCCGCTGCGACGGCGGCGAGGCGGTGTTCCGCGCGCTCGCGGAGGCCAAGGCCTCGGGAGAGGCGAGAACTGTCGCCCTGGAAACAGTTGGAAGGCTAGATGACGGTACCGAGGTGGCCCGTTTCAGCTTCACCTGGTCGGCCCGGATGCGGTCGACCCCTGCGAGCGGTTGAGGATTGCCTCAACTCGCGAGGACGTCCGGCCGACAGAGGTAGGTGAGGAAGCGATGGCGCGCCCGCAGCGACAGTACAGTGCTCGACACGCGCCCGAGTCCAGGCTTCACGAGGCGCTTATCCGCCACGAGTTCGTGCCCTACTACCACCCGCAGTACGACGTGCTCAGCGGGGCACCGCTCGGCGCCGAGGTGCTGGTGCGCTGGTACCACCCCGAGCGCGGCACCGTGCCGCCCTCGGAGTTCTTGCCGATGGCGGAGCACTCCGGCGAGGTGCTGGAGCTCGGCGACTGGGTAGCCGCCGCCGCCTGCCGCGAGATGGAGCCCTGGCGCGAGGCATGGCCCGGCTTCCGCGTGTACCACAACTGCTCTCCGCGCCAACTGGCAACCCCGGGCTTCGCGAGGCGCATGCTCAGCCTCCTCGAACGGGGCGGCGTCGACATTAGCAGCGTGGATTTCGAAATTGCCAACCAGACCGCCCACGGGCTCGACGCCACCGGTCGCGCCAACCTCGAGCGCGTGCGCGCGCGGGGCGCCGCCGTGGTGATCGACGACGTGGGCACCGACGAGCTCGCGCCCCCTCCTGGCCTAGCCGTGGACGGGCTCAAACTGTCCCCCACGCTGATGTCGCGACTGCTCCACGACCCCGCCGCAGAGGCGACCGCCCGGCAGGCGGTGGCGATGGCGGCGAAGATGGCCCGGGGCGTGGCCGCCAACGGCATCGAGGACCCCCACCAGCGCGAGATCCTGATCATGTTGGGCGTCACCCGCATGCAGGGCTTCCTGTTCTGTCGACCCGGCCCCGCCGAGGGGCTCGGCTGCATCCAGATTCGACCCCTGCTCACCCACCCGAGGCTGGCGAGCTTGCACCGAAAATAGGGATCTCGCTGGGTTCTTTCCCGGCATCGACCAGTCGCGCTCGCAGCCAGGCCCGCACCGCGTCGAGCCCCACGGGCGCGTCGGCAAGCTGCGGAAGCGGGTCGAAGGCAACCGGCAAGAAGGAGTCGGCCGGGGCGCCGAGCGCCTTCTGCGCGTGCTCCAGCAGTCGCGGCAGGGCGTCCTCGCTCTCGATGGTGTCGATCTTGTTGACCACCGCGAGCACCGGCTTCCCCGACGAGACGCAGGCCCGGTAGTCAGCCTGTTCCCGCTCCTGCACGCCCCCATTGGCGTTGACAACGTAGATGTACACGTCGATGTGGCCGAGCACCTGCTTGGCCTCGTCGGTGACCGACTCCACCACGTCTCCGAGCCCTGGCGTGTTGACCACGTAGAGCGCCGTGGCCCCGGGCACGCGCTGGATGCTCACCTTCGTGGTGCTCCCCGCCACCGGCGAGATGTTGCCGCTGTCCATGCCGAACAGCGCGCGAATCCCAGCGTCCTTGCCGGTCGACGGCGAGCCGACGAACCCGATCGTCACCCGCCGCGTGACGAGCTGGCGCAAGCGCGCCACGTGCATCACCGCCACCCCGAGCCGCGCCGGGTCGGGCCGGAAGGCCCACCACGCGAACAGCGGGAAGAAGGGGATCATGAAGGGCCGGAGCACGCAGCCGGCCGGCGAGAGCATGAACACCGCGAAGATGGAGATGGCGGCTGTATTGCCTGGCGGCAGCCGCGCGTTGGTGATCCGGTAACCGAAGTTTACCTCGCCGAGCGCCGCCTCGGCCCGGGCCATGGCGGTGGCGCCGTCGCCGGGAACCGGCTCGCCCGCGAGGCCGAAGTCGTTCCACAACTGGCGGCGGTCCTCGGCGCGCAGGCGTGCCCAGGCCGCCGCGGCCGCGCCGCGCACCAGCTGTAGCTCGGCGGCCTCGAACTCGCCGTCGAGCGCCTGCCGCGCCCCGATCCCGGCCAGCACCTCGGCGTAGGGTGGCCCCTCGCCGCCGCGGAGCGCGGCGTTGGCGATGCCGTGCGTGGCGAGCCGCCGCGTGATCCGGGCGCAGTTCCGCGCCACCAGGCCGATCCCCATCTCGCGGTGTGGCACCCCGAGCAGCTCGGCCAGGGGCTCGATCTCGTCGCGATGCGCCTTCGACAACAACAGCTCGAGCGGGTCGTCGATGAAACGCGCCTCGATGCCGCTGCCGCGCTCGGCCCGGCTCACGGGGTCTTCGCGGGGGGTACCGAGCGGTCCTTCCACGCGAAGGCGGCCACGTCGAAGGCGGCGCGGAGCGCGTCGCCGTCGAGCTTCTTGCCGCTCTGAATCCACGCGACGGTGGCCTTGCCCACGCCGTAGGTGGTGGCGCCAGCCACGGTGGCGGAGAGCGCGAGGATCGCCGCCTCGGCGAACTGCCCGCCGGGCACCCAGCCGGCCGCCTTGAGCCCCTCCACGCCCCAGCGCACGAAGCCGCGCATGCCGCCGGCCAGCAGCTCCGCCAGGATGAACGCGACCATGTCCTTGTCGAGGGCCTGCCCGTGAACCGTGGCGATGTCGCGGATGAGCTTCACCTGGATGGCAGTGACAGCCGCGATGTCGGCGCCGGGGATCGGTACCGCGCCCGCGATGCTGGCCGTCTTGGCGGCGGCCTGGATGATCGGCTCGCAGGCGGCGGCCTTGTTGCGCAGGTACTTCGCGAAGAGCAAGGTCTTGCCAGACTCCTCGAGGCGGCGCCCCACCCAGTCGATGACGTATTCCACGCCGATGGGCTCGGGGGAGAGCTTCGGGTGTGGCGCGAACGCGGTGATCACCGAGTCTTTCGGCTCCACGCCCAGCTGGCCGAGAGTGGACGTCACGAAGCCCTGGCGCTCGCTCGGCCGGATGAGGTCGATCTTGTTGAGGCACACCAACACCGGGCGCCCAAGCTTCTGGATCCACAGGAGATCTCGTCGCTCGTCGGCAGTGGCGCCGCCCTCGGCGTTGACCACGTACACGAAGATGTCGACCATCTCGACGGCCTGCCGCGCCACGGCATCGACATCCTCGCGCACGTCGCCGAAGCCCGGCGCGTTGAGCAACATCACCTGGCCGTCGGCGTCGAGCTTGGCGGCGCGGAGCTCCCGCGTGCTCCCGGGAACGGGACTGATGTCACCGAAATCGATACCGAACAGGGCCTTGATGCCACTGTCCTTCCCCGAGGAGGCGGAGCCCATGAAGGCCACCACGAGGTGCTTCTGTAGGGCCTCCTGGAGGTGGCCGGAGGTCTGGTCCCAGGCGGAGACGGCCGCCTTGCGCAGGTCGAGGGCGAACTGGGGGTCGGACATCGGGTTCAGTAGCTCCCGCCGAGGATGATGTAGGTCGAGCCGCTGGCGGCGCCACCGCCGGAGTCAGCGGCCGGGGCGCCCACGATCACCTCGCTGGTGCCGTCGCCGTCCATGTCGGCGCCGAGGGCCAGACCCTCGCTGGCGCCGTCGCCGCCAGTCTCGCCGATGAACCTGGCGTTGGCACCAGAGAGGCTGGTGGCCGGCGTGACCCCGCCGTAGAGCAGGTAAGCCGCGCCAGCCCCGGTGCCGCCGCTGCCCTCGTAGTAGGCGCCCACGAGCATATCGGGGCGGCCATCGCCGTCCACGTCACCACCGCCGGCGAGGGTGTAACCGGCGCGATCGCCCGCATCCTCGCCGCGGATCACCGCGTCGGCGGCGCCGAGGTCGAGCGAGGCGAGGCTCGCCGAGCCGTAGACCAGGTAAGCCGCGCCCGCCGCCGTCCCCGGGCTGTCGCTCTCCGGGGCGCCCACGGCGAGGTCGCCGGTGCCGTCGCCATCGAAGTCGCCGAGGCCCGCCACGGCGCGGCCAGCGTCGTCACCCGAGTACTCGCCGCTGAAGATCACATCGGCGTCGGCGGCAGCGACATCGCCGAGTCCGCCCCCGTAGAACAGGTAGGCAGCGTCGGACTGCGGGTCGGCAGCGACCAGGTCGTCGAGGCTGTCGCCGTTGACATCGGCGAGGAGACTCACCGCGAGCCCCATGCCGGGGCTCGAGCCCTCGATGATGGCGACTTGCAGCAGGTCGGCGTCGTACACCAGCGCCGATTTGGCCCCGGGCGCCCCGGCGAGCACGTCGCCGCGGCCGTCGCCATCGAGGTCGCCTCCGCAGGCGATCGCCGCGCCCAGCGCGTCGTCGGTGCTGGTGCCGTAGGCCACGCTGTCGGCGGCACTAGCGGAGGAGAACGCGGCGTCGCCCTCGAAGCCGTAGATGCCACCGGCACCGCCGGCCGCATCGAGCGCGGTAACCAGCGCCTCCGCGTAGCCGTCGCCGTCGAGGTCGGGGCAGCCGGCGAGCGCGTAGCCGAAGCTGTCGCCGCTCGCCTCGCCGGTCACCGGGGAGAAGCTGCCGAGCGAGCCCGAGGCGAGGCTGACGCCCGAGACGAGGTAAGCCACCCCGGTGCTCGTGTAGCCCCAGGCGCCCACGAGCAGCTCGCCGAGGCCATCGCCACCGACATCGTCGAGGCCCGAGAGCGAGGCGCCGGAGAAGGCCAGCATCCCCTCGCCCTCCAGCTCGTAGTCGGCGGCGCCGAGACCGACGGTACCGGCGATCTCGCAGTTGGCGTCGGCGCCGTCGCAGTCGTTGTCGCTGCCGTCCTCGCACACCTCGGCGTTGCCGGTCCACGCCGCGTCGTCGCTATCGTCGCAGTCGTCAGCGTTCTCCACCCAGCCCGTCGTCGCGTCGCAACGGAGGTCGGTCGTGGCCGGGTCGCCGCGGAGGTCGCGGTCGCCGTCGTAATAGAAAGTGCTCTCGCCCGTCACGCCGTCGTCGTCGTCGTCGGCGAGCTCGTCGCAGTCCTCGTCGATGTTGGTCGCGTCGCAGACCTCGCTGGCACCGGGATTGACGCCCGCGTTGCTGTCGTCGCAATCGCCCGGCGCGAGCGCGTGAGCGCCGTCGAGGGCGCAGAGCGTGACCGCCTCGCCGTCGCCCCAGCCGTCGCCATCGCCGTCGGGGTACGCGGTGGTGACGCCCTCAGCGTCGTCGTCGATGGTGCCGTTGCAGTCATCGTCGGCGCCGTTGCCGCACACCTCGGTGCCGCCCGGGTACACCGAGCTGGCGTTGTCGTCGCAATCGCCGCGGGTGGGCACGTAGCCATCGGGCTGGGTGCAGGCGATGACGACGTCCCAGAGGTCGCCCCAGCCGTCGCCGTCGGCGTCGGCGTACCAGAGGGTGCCGACGTTGTCGTCGGCGTCGCCGTCGCAGTCGTTGTCGACGCCGTCGCAGGTCTCAGGGGCGCCCTGGTAGACGCTGTCGTCGCCGTCGTCGCAGTCGTCGCCGCCGAACTCGGTCGACAGCCCGCCGTCTCCGTCGTCGTCGCCGCTCGCCACGCGGAAACTGGTCGCCGCGACGCCGGTGGCGCCCCAGGCGTCGGTGACCTCTAGCCCGATGGTCCATTCGTCGGCGACGAGGCCCGAGAGGCTGAAGCTGACCTTGCCGCTGCCGTCGATCTGCGCGGGCGCGCCCGGCGCGGAGTAGCCCGCTCCGGACCATTCAAGCAGGATGGTGGGGTCGTCGCCCGAGACGGGGTCATCGACGTACACCTCCACCGGCACGTCGGTGCCGACGAGCCACGCGCTGCCGTCGAGCGGATGGCGGAAGCGCGCCGTGGGGCCGACGTTCTCCACCACGGTGATCGCCATCGAGGTTCCACCCACCTCGCCGAGGCTGTCGATGGCCTTCACGGCCACCGTGATCTCGCCCACCGGCAACGACGCCGTCTCGAGGTACACCTTCCTGGCCAGGTCGTCGATCGTCAGGTCCGCGGGGATTGCCTCGTCGTTGCCGTCGGTGAAGCTGTAGCTCAGGTGCGACAGGTCGTCCTCGTCGTCGCTCGCGGCGAGGGTGAGGGTGACCGCGGCGCGCGCCCGAAGCGCCGATCCGGCCTCCGGGGACAGGAACTTCAACTCCGGGGGATCGTTGAAGAGGACAACGCCGTCGCAGGCGGCCAGCAGGAGGAGCAGCATCGCGCGGGATTATAGCCCGCAGCAACCGTCAGAGCCGGTCGGCGGCGCCGGGGAAGGCGCGGCCGTCGCCAAGCGTACACGGCGAGTAGGGATCGCCGTAGGCATCGTCGTGGGCGGTCGTGCGGCTCCCATCGATCTCCGGGTCGAGCACCATCGAGGCGTCGGCCGGGTCGTTGCTCGTCCAGGAGTGCGTCGCGAGGGTGCTCCCGCTCGCGGCCTTCAGCGTGATGCTGTCGCCGTCGTTGCTGAGGGCAAGGCCATAGTCGAGCGAGCCGTCGTCGGCGTTGGCCACCTCGGCGCTGCAGTTTGCGCCCTTCACGCGGCTGGCGCTGCCGCCCCCGAAAACCACGATGGCGCTGCCCGGCCGCAGGGCGTTGCCGCTGGAGAAGGTGTGGCGCGCGATGTCGTTGTCGCTGTCCCAGAGCGTGGCACCGCCGAGGTCGACGGTGGCCTCGCCCGCGTTGACGATCTCGACGAACTCGTCTTCGACCGCGTCGCCGCTACCGTCGCCGTTGACGTCGGTGCTGACGGGCACGTCGGCGAGGACCTCGTTGAGCACGAGGTCGCCGCGCTCGGGGACTGCCAGCTCGTCGACGGTCACCGTCGCGTCGGCGCTGAGTCCCTTGTAGGCGCAGGTGACGAGGGCCGAGCCGACGTCGAGTCCGTGAGCCAGGCCATCGACGACCAGCGCGATCTCCTCGTCGTCGCTCGACCAGGCACACGACATCGTGACCTCTTCCTCGCTGCCATCGCGGCCGGTGTAGGTGGCGGTCAGCGCCTTGGCGTCGCGCGTGGTGGCGAGTCGCACCGAGGCCGGCGACAGCTCGAGGACCCCTTCGGCGTCGGCGTCGCCGGAGGGGTCCTGCTCGCTGGTGTCGCCCTTCAAGTCACCCTCGACGGCGCCGGAGCAGGCAAGAGCGGAAAGCGCGACGAAGGCGAGAAAGAGACGCACAGCGACACCGAGGGCCGCCGGGCGCTAACTCCCGGCCAGCCACGACGCTAAGCTGGCCCGATGTTGCTCCTGATGCTCGGATGTTCGCCCGACGACGAAAGCGGCGGGGCCGGCGCGCCCACGTGGGTCGACCCCGACGGCGCCAAGCTGGCCGTCTCGGGCGACGGGACCATCCTCTGGACCCACGCCGACGGCACCGAGCGCACCGTGGAGATCGGCCTCGGCACCGTCGACAGCGTCGACGAGAGCGCGTGCAGCTACGACCCCTGGTGGCTGTACGACGACCGGGTAGACCAGGGCACCGTTGCCAGCGAGTCGTACAAGTACGACCTCGACGAGGACTGCACCAAGGGCACCGACCTCGTGGGCGCGGCCGGCGCCAGTTGGAACGGCACGAGTTTCACCCTCGACCTCGACGACGGGAGCACCGCCACTCTCGCGGTGGACAACCTCGGCCCGGGCCTTCGGCTCTCGCTCTCGCACGACGACGCCAGCGGCTGGGCCCCGTACGCCTGGGCGCGGGTGACGACGCTGGAGGACGAGGAGTTCTACGGCCTCGGCGAGACCTTCGACTCGGTTCGCCAGCGAGGCGCGGTGCGCGCCATGCAGATCGAACTGGCCCCCATGGAGAGCGCCTACAACGAGGTACACGTGCCGGTGCCGCTCCTGGTCTCGTCGGGGAACTGGGGCATGCTGGTGGAGAGTTTCCGTCCCGGGGTGTTCGACGTGGCGGCGTCGGAGGCCGGCGCGGTCACGACAGTGTTCCAGCAGCGCGACGGCGACTTCGCCCTCGACCTCTACGCCCCCGAGCGCGCGGCGCAGGTCACCGGGCGCTACTGGCAACGCACCGGCGAGCCGGAGGTGCCGCCGGACTGGGCCTTCGCGCCCTTGCAGTGGCAGAACGAGGTGACGGGCCAGGACGAGGTGCTCGACGATGCCTACCAGATTCGCAGTCGCGACCTGCCGACGGGCGTGATCTGGGTCGACAACCCCTGGCAGACCACCTACAACAGCATGGTTCCCGACCCGGCGATGTTTCCCGACTGGACGGGGATGATCGACAGCTTGCACGCCCAGGGTTTCCGGATGCTCGCCTGGACCACGCCGTACGTGGCCGACGACGACCCGGAGTGGCAGGACTACAGCGACAAGGGCTGGTTCGTGGAGGATGTCCAGCTTTTCTCCGGATTTGGCGACATCGTCGACCTCACCAACCCCGACGCCAAGGCAGCGTGGGCGTCGCGGGTAGCAGCGGCTCGCGACGTGGGGATCGAGGGCTGGAAGCTCGACTACGGCGAGGACGTGCAGCTCGGGCTCAACGGCGCGCGCTTGCCCGGCTGGTCCTTCGACAACGGCGAGGACGAGCGGACGATGCACCACCAGTTCGCGCTGTACTTCCACGCCCCCTACGCCGAGCCCTACCGCGAGGAGGGCATCCTCATCGGGCGCGGCGGCTGCGTGGGCGGGCAGGCGCTCACCGACGTGATCTGGCCGGGCGACCTGGACAACGGCTTCGAGCGCTGGGGCGACGAGGGCTGCGAAGACGGCACCTGCATCGGCGGGCTGCCGAGCGCGGTGCACGGCGGCACGGCGCTCTCGGTGAGCGGCTACCCCTTCTTCGCCAGCGACACGGGGGGTTACCGCGGGGGGCGCCCCTCGAAGGAGAGCTTCATCCGGTGGACCGAGTACGCGGCCACGCTGCCGGTGTGGCAGTACGGCGGCGCCGGCGAGAACCACAACCCCTGGGACTTCGCCGACTACGAGGGCAGCCAGTTCGACCAGGAGGTGCTCGACGCCTTCGAGCGCTACGCGCGGCTGCACATCCGCCTCTGGCCCTACTTCCAGCAGGGCGTGGCCGAGATGCTGGCCACCGGCGTGCCGCTGGTGCTGCCCCAGGGCCTGGGCGACCCCGATGGCGGCGTGCACACCGACACCACCTACTTCGTGGGCGAACACCTCTTCGTCGCGCCGGTGGTGGACGAGGGCGTGGAAAGCGTGCAGGTGGATCTTCCAGTCGGGAACTGGGTTCACTGGTGGACGGGAGAACGCTTCTCGGGGTCGCAACAGGTGGAGGCGCCGCTCGGCTTCGGGGCGATCTTCCAGCGGGAGGGATCGGCGATCCCGATGTTGCGTCGATCCGTCGAGACCTTGTCACCGGTGACCGACGACGCGGTGGACAGCTGGTACGACGATCCGGGCACGCTCAACGCGCGCGTGGTTCCCGGCGATGGCGCGGGCTTCGACCTCGCCACGGGGGAGCGCCTCTCGGCGCCGTCGGCGGGCGAGATCACGCTGGCGGCTGGCTCGCTCTACGCAGGCTGGGACATCGAGGTGTACGCACCCGGGGCGGCGAGCGTCACCGTGGATGGCGCGGCGATTCCCGAGGGAGACGAGGGCTGCTCATCCTGCTTCATCGTGGATGCGCCGTGGGTGCGCGTGATCGTCGCGGGCGGGAGCAGCGTGGGGGTGGAGTAGGGTCGACTCCGCTCGCCCGCCCCGTTCCGGGCGCCTAGGCTCACCGTGCTGCCGCGGAGTTTTCCATGTCGCGCTCCTTCCCGACCAGGGTGGGCACCTGGCTGGCCGTCGTGCTCGGCGGCGGAGCGCCCCTGGCCCGGCGTGACGTCGAGAAAGGCGGGGGTTCCATGGTGGAGTGGACGACGCGACCTGCCCGGCCTGTTTCGAGCATCTACACTCACGATGGTCCCTATCCGAGGCGCCTGTGCTCACGACGAGCGTTCGATGGTGTGAGGTGAACGGCGAGTTGCGCGCAGGGGTCGAAGCCGAGGCCGAGCGAGGCGTGGTCGTAGCGAGCGGTTGACTCCTCCCTCGCCGTGCCCTCCTCGTTGAGCATGCTCGCGAAAAACTCCGCGCCGTCGCCGTCCCCGCGCGCGCCGCTCCCGATGCCGAGGATGGGCCGAGTTGCCTCCTGCGCCCACGCCCCAGGAATCAGCACGAACGCCGCCGCAGCCTAGCCGTCACTCTTGACATGGCAAGGGTGTCGACGGGCGGGCGGACGCGGCCCCGTGAGCCACGGCCTTGACCTCGGCCAGCGAGTTCCCTGGCCGCGCCAGCACTGTTGTCTCG
>Ga0194131_10005448_pt1 | contig 18344 bp, 11 predicted proteins | sample TA2KigO120mmetaG_FD_148631 | JGI IMG/M metagenome (GOLD analysis project Ga0194131, IMG submission 148631) | Freshwater microbial communities from Lake Tanganyika, Tanzania - TA2015053 Kigoma Offshore 120m | ecosystem: Environmental > Aquatic > Freshwater > Lake | place: Tanzania: Lake... | reverse complement strand
GGGCGTGGCCATCGACACCGTCGACGACATGGCGACCCTCCTCGGCGGCTTGCCCCTCGGCGAGGTGTCGACGTCGATGACCATCAACGCCACCGCGTCGACGCTCCTGGCGATGTACGCGGCCGTTGCCAAGCAGGGCGGCGTCGCGACCCAGCAAGTCCGAGGGACGATCCAGAACGACGTGCTCAAGGAGTACATCGCCCGCGGCACGTACATCTACCCGCCGCGACCCTCGATGCGCATCATCACCGACATCTTCGCGTGGTGTCGCGACGAGGCTCCGTTGTGGAACACGATCTCGATCAGCGGCTACCACATCCGCGAGGCGGGTAGTACCGCGGCGCAGGAGGTGGCATTCACCCTCGCCGACGGCATCGCCTACGTCGAGGCGGCGGTGGCGGCGGGACTGGCCATCGACGACTTCGCGCCGCGCCTGTCCTTCTTCTTCAACGCCCACAACGACTTCATCGAGGAGATCGCGAAGTTCCGCGCGGCCCGTCGCCTGTGGGCGGTCACCATGCGCGATCGCTTCGGGGCTCGCGACCCGAGGTCGCAGATGCTGCGTTTCCACACGCAGACCGGCGGTAGCACCCTCGCCGCTCGCCAGATCGACAACAACGTGGTCCGCGTGACGATCCAGGCGATGGCAGCCGTGCTCGGCGGCACCCAGTCGTTGCACACCAACGGCAAGGACGAGGCGCTGGCGCTCCCCACCGAGGCCTCCGCGCGACTCGCACTTCGCACGCAGCAGGTGATCGCCTACGAGTCGGGCGTGGCGCGGCACCCCGATCCCTTCGGCGGCAGCCTGGTGATGGAGGCGGAGACCGACCGCATCGAGGCCGAGGCCGGCAAGCTGATCGCCGAGATCGACGCGATGGGCGGCATGGTCCATGCCATCGAGCGCGGCTTCCCCCAGCGCGAGATCCAGGACGCCGCCTACGCGTCGCAGCTCGCCGTGGAGCGCAAGCAGTCGGTGATCGTGGGTGTCAACGACTTCGTCGAGACGGAACCCCCGGTGGAGGGACTCCTCCGCATCGACCGCGCCGTGGAGAAAGACCAGCTCCGTCGACTCGCCGCGTTCAAGGCCGGTCGTTCTCCCGGCGAGGTGCGCGCCGCCCTCGACGCCATTCAGCAGGCCGCCGCCGGTCGCGACAACCTGATGCCCCACATCCTGCACGCCGTAGAGCACCGGGCCACTCTCGGCGAGATCGCCGACGCGTTGCGAGCGGTGTTCGGGGTGTACCGGGAGAGCGTGGTCGTCTAGAGGCTGTAGGCTGTAGGGGTGAGGCTGTCGTTGCTCAGTGGCCGCGCCATCGCCGCCCATCGCCTACCGCCTGCCTAGTTGTCCTCCAGCTCCATCGCCGTCACCTCGCTGTCGGCGTCGGAGGGGTCGAGCTCGGCGGCGCGCTTGAACGCGGCGGCGGCCTGGTCGATGAGGTCGCGAAACCTCTGGGGGTCGTTGCCGAACACCACGGCGTCGCTGGATGCTTGCTCCTTGAGCGTGGCCCCGAGCAGCGCCCAGGCCATGGCGAGGACCACGTTTTCCGGTAGCTCCTCGGTCCACTGGCCGCCCGACTCCAGGATGCGGATCGCCTCGCGCGCCTGCACCTCGGCGTCCTCCAGCCGTCCCATGTCGAGGTAGATCGCTCCCAGTTCCATGCGGGGCTCGGCGAGCCGGGGCTCCCTGGCGAGCACGGCGGAGAAGCCGTCGAGGGCCTTGTCCACCTGCCCGTTGGCGCGGGCCTCGACCGCGGCCATGAACATCGGGCCCAACTCGACGAGGTGGGCCTCGGGGATGATGTCGCCCCCTGCGGGCGCCGGATCCTTGGTTGACATGGCGGCGGGGTATCCCGCTCGGATACGATGGTGCGCCTTTCCTCGCATCGGAGTCCATGGATGTCGCTCCTCGTCGCACCCTACCTGCTCCAACTGGCCTGCACCGTCCCCGCCGAGGTTCCCGCCGAGAACGTCGCAACAGGGGCCAGCGCCCGCGCGGCTGATCCCATCGCCACCACCGTCGCGGTCGACATGCGGTCCTTCGGCGCCACGGCGGGCGGGTTCGGCTTCGTCAACCCGGGCTGGGGCCTCGCCGGCGAGGCCAGTGCCGGCGGCGTCCGCGTGTCCCCGGGCACTGGCGGCGAGTTGCAGTTGCGCTTCCTCGGCTGGGGCCGCGAGGGGGCACTGGAGCCCGTGGCCGACGTCGAGCCCGAGATCGGCTCCTGCACCGCCGAGATCGCCCCCGATGGCCGCTGCGCCCGGCAGCTGGAGTACAACCACGGCAGCGCCATCGCGTGGTGGGCCAACACCGCCGCGGGCCTGGAGCAGGGCTGGGACCTCGCCGACCGGCCCGCGGGCGAGGGCGCGCTGGTCCTCGAGGTGGAGGTCGAGGGCGCCGAGATCAGCGGCGACGAGTGGGAACTCGAGTTCGCCACTGCCACGCGGCACTACCGCTACTCCGCCCTCTCGGCGTGGGACGCCGACGGCAACGAGCTGCTCGCCTGGTTCGAGGTGGAGGGGAGCACCATCCGCATCCTCGTCGACGACAGCACCGCCACCTGGCCGGTGATGGTCGATCCGCTCCTCACCAGCGCCACCACCACGCTCAACGGCGAGAACACCAGCGACAACTTCGGCTACGCCGTGGAGGCCGCTGGCGACGTCAACAACGACGGCTACGACGACCTCGCCGTGGGCGCCTACGGCTACTCCTCCAATACGGGGCGGGTGTACGTCTTCCACGGCTCGGCTTCCGGCATCTCCACCACCGCCGCCACCACTCTCGACGGCCCCGCCTCCTCGGCCTATTTCGGGGCGGCCACCCGCGGTGCGGGCGATGTCAACGGCGACGGCTACGACGACCTGGTCGTGGGTGCCTACGGCTACAGTTCCTCCGAGGGCGCCGCCTACCTCTACTACGGGTCGTCGTCGGGCATCACCACGTCGGGGTCGGTGACGGTGAGCTCGATCAGCGGGGCCGGCACCGAGTTCGGTCGGTGCGTGAGCGGCGCGGGCGACGTCAACAACGACGGCTACGACGACGTCGTCATCGGCGCCGACAAGTTCAACACCGACATCGGCCGGGTGTACGTCTTGCACGGCGGCGCTGGTTCCCTCGACACCACCGCTGATACCACCATCGGCGGGGGAGCCAGCAGCTACTTCGGCTTCGCCTGTGACTCGGCCGGCGACGTCGACAACGACGGCTACGACGACATCGTGGTGGGCGCCTACGGCTACTCCACCAACAAGGGCCGGGCCTACATCTTCCACGGCTCGGCCAGCGGCGTGAGCAGCACCGCCACCAGCACCTTCACCGGCGGCGCCAACAACTACTACCTGGGCTACGACGTGGCCGGCGTCGGCGACACCAACGGCGACGGCTACGACGACGTGGCCATCGGCATGCACGGCTACGTGTCCTACACTGGCCGCGTCCGGGTGTACCACGGCGGGGCGAGCGGGGCCGACACTACCGTCGACAGCGACATCACCGGCACCACCGCCGGCTATTACTTCGGCTGGGGCATCGACGGCGCCGGCGACGTCGATGGCGACGGCTACGACGACGTGATCGTGGGCGAGCGGCTCTACGGTGGCAACGCCGGCCGGGGCTACCTGTTCACCGGCTCGTCCGGTGGCGTCTCGACCACCGCCGACACCGAACTTCCCGGCACCTCCGGGTCGCAGTTCGGGCGCGCCGTAGCCGGCCTCGGCGACGTCAACGGCGACGGCTACGACGACGTGGGCGTGGGGGGCAACACGCTCACCACCTCCACCGGGCGCGCCTGGGTCTTCCACGGCTACGTCGATGCCGACGGCGACGGCTACGTGGTGGGCGGCGAGGGCACCGACCAGGACTGCGACGACAGCGACGCGACCATCTTCCCGGGCGCCACCGAGAGCACCGGCGACGGCATCGACAGCGACTGCGATGGCGCCGAGACCTGCTACGCCGACGCCGACGGCGACGGCTACACCGACGGCAGCACCGTGGCCTCGGCCGACAGCGACTGTGGCGACGCGGGCGAGGCCACCGACAGCGACCCCACCGGCGACTGCGACGACGGTGACGCCAGCGCCTACCCCGGCGCCACGGAGAGCTGCGACGGCGCCGACAACGACTGCGACGGCACCGCCGACGACGGCGTGGGCTCCACCTGGTACGCCGACGACGACGGCGACGGCTACGGCGACGCCACCGACACCGTCACCGCCTGCAGCGCGCCCAGCGGCTACGTGGCCACCGGCACTGACTGCAACGATACCTACTCGTGGATCAACCCCGGTCGCGGCGAGTCGGTGGGCAACCACTACGACGAGGACTGCAGCGGAACCGCCACCTGCTACGCCGACGCCGACAACGACGGCTACCGCACCAGCAGCACCATCATCTCGGCCGACACCGACTGTAAAGATTCCGGCGAGGCCATCACCGCCGATCCTACCGGCGATTGCGACGACACCAGCGCCGCGATCAGCCCGGCCGACACCGAGATCTGCGACGCCGCCGACACCGACGAGGACTGCGACGGCGACGCCGACGACGCCGACAGCTCCACCTCCAGCGCCTCGATGACGAGCTACTACCTCGATAACGACCTCGACGGCTATGGCGACGCCTCCTCCTCCATCCTCGCCTGCGACCCGGGTGCGGGACGCACCACCGACGGTAGCGACTGCGACGACAGCGACTCCAGCATCAGCCCGGCCGGCACCGAGGTGTGCGACGCGGCCGACGCCGACGAGGACTGCGACGGCCTGTCCGACGACGCCGATCCCAGCGTCGACGCCGGGTCGATGAACAGCTACTACGCCGATAACGACGGCGACGGCTACGGCGACGGGGCCAGCGTCGAGATGTCTTGCGACGGCGCGTCCGGTGTCAGCAACGACGACGACTGCAACGACGCCGACGCGGGCATCAACCCCGCCGCCAGCGAGACCGTGGGCGACGAGACCGACGTCAACTGCGACGGCGCTGAGGACTGCTACGCCGACGCCGACGCCGACGGTTACCGCTCGGACGACACCGTGGCGAGCGCCGACAGCGACTGCGCCGACGCCGGCGAGGCGGGCGCGATCGTCGCCTCCGGCGACTGCGACGACAGCAGCGACACCGTCAACCCGGGCGCCATCGAGGGAGTGGGCGACGAGGTCGACGGCAACTGCGACGGCGAGGAGGAGTGCTACGTCGATGCCGACGGCGACGGCTACGCCAGCGACGACGGCAGCAGCACCATCTCCTCCGACGTCGACTGCGCCGATGCCGGCGAGGCCTCGAGCCTCAGCCCCGGTGGCGACTGCGACGACAGCGACCCGGCCTTCAACCCCGGCGCCAGTGAGGCCTGTGACGATCTCGAGGACTACAACTGCGACGGCGCGGTGGCCGACGCCGACATCGACGGCGACGGCTGGGCCGCCTGCGAGGAGTGCGACGACGGCAACGCCAGCGCCTACCCGGGGGCCACCGAGGTGGTGGGCAACGGCATCGACGAGGACTGCGACGGCGGCGAGCTCTGCTACGTCGACGGCGACGGCGACGGTACCCGCCCCGACGACAGCACCGTGGCCAGCAGCGACGCCGACTGCACCGACGCGGGCGAGGCGAGCGACACCGCCATCAGCGGCGACTGTGACGACGCCGACCCGGCCTACTACCCCGGGGCCCCGGAAACCTGCGACGACCCCATGGACTACAACTGCGACGGCTCCGTGGGCGCGGTCGACAACGACGGCGACGGCTACTACGCCTGCGACGAGTGCGACGACAGCGACGCGCTGATCTACCCGGGCGCGCCCGAGCTCTGTAACGACGCCGACGACGACTGCGACGGCACCGCCGACGAGGAGGCGATCGACGTCGCCACCTGGTATGCCGACGCCGACGGCGACAGCTTCGGCGACCCGCTGGTGAGCCTCGCCGACTGCGACCAGCCGGCCGACTACGTGGCCGACATGAGCGACTGCGACGACACTAACGGCGCGATCAACCCCTTCGAAGAGGATATTCCCGACAACGGCGTCGACGAGAACTGCGACGGAGAAGACGCGACCGGCGGTGGCGACACCGGCGACACCGGCGACACCGGCGACACCGGCGGCGACACCGGCGACACCGGCGGCGACACCGGTGACACCGGCGGCGACACCGCCGAGACGGGCGACACCGAGGAAACCGGCACGCCCGGCGACACCGCCCCGGTGGCCGACGACGTCGAGAACATCGCGGGCGGCGGAGGCTGCGGCTGCTCCACGGCCGATCCCGTGGCCGCCGGCGGCGCGCTCGCCGCGGGCGTCTCGGCGCTGGCACTCTTGCGCCGTCGCCGGGCGTAGTTGCACCGCGCGTTCCTGCCGATGACCCGCGAGGAGGCCGGGGGTCCCCTCGATGTCGTCCTCGTCACCGGCGACGCCTACGTCGACCACAACAGCTACGGCGTGGCCCTGCTCGGGCGCTGGCTCGAGGCCCACGGATTCTCCGTCGGCGTCATCGCGCAGCCGACCTGGGACGACCCCGAGCCCTTCCGGGTGCTGGGTCAGCCCCGGCTCTTTTTCGGCGTGACGGCCGGGCAGATGGACTCGATGGTGAACCACTACACGGCGGCGCGGCGCATCCGTAATGACGACGCCTACAGCCCCGGTGGACAGGCGGGCTTGCGCCCCGACCGCGCCTGCATCGCCTACGCCAATCGCTGCAAGCAGGCCTTCCCCGGCGTGCCCGTGGTGCTCGGCGGGGTGGAAGCCTCGCTCCGCCGTTTCGCGCACTACGATTACTGGCAAGACCGCATCCGCCGGTCGATCCTTCTCGACGCCAAGGCCGACCTCCTGGTGTACGGCATGGGCGAGGCGGCCGCGCTCGAGATCGCGCGGCGCCTCGCCGCCGGCCGGGGCATCGAGGCCTGTCGCGACATCCCCGGCACGGCGTGGGCGCTGGGCATGAAGACCCCACGCCCCGCGATGCAGGCGGTGGAGGCGCCGAGCTTCGAGGATTGCGTCGCCGACTCGCTCGCCTTCAACCGCCTCACGGTGTTGATGTACCGGGAGAGCAACCCCTCCTGTGCCGAGGCCATCGTGCAGAAGCACGGCGACCGCGCGATCTGGTGCAACCCGCCCGCCCGGCTGTTGACCACCGCCGAGATGGACCGGCTCTACGAGCTGCCCTACGCCGACGCCGCGCACCCGAGCTACCGCGCGCCCATCCCCGCTTTCGAGTCGATCCGGGGCAGCATCACCGTGAACCGGGGCTGTTCCGGTGGCTGCTCCTTCTGCGCGCTCACCCTGCACCAGGGCAAGGACGTGGTGTCGCGCTCGAGCGAGTCGGTGGTCCGCGAGGCGAGGGGACTGGTGGGCAAGAAGGGGTTCAACGGCGTCATCTCCGATCTGGGCGGGCCAACTGCGAACATGTTCCACATGCGTTGCCAGAGCGAGGAGGCCAACGCCGTCTGCCGTCGTGTCAGTTGCCTGCATCCCGTGCGCTGCAAACACTACGGCACCGACCATGCCCCGTATGTCGACTTGCTGCGCGAGGTCCGGGGCCTCCCGGGGATCAAGCGAGTGTTCGTCAACTCCGGGCTGCGCTACGACCTCGCGGCCCTGTCTCCTGGATTCGTGGAGGAGATTGCAGCGAATCACGTGTCCGGTTCGCTCACCACCGCGCCGGAACACGTGTCTTCCCGGGCGCTCGCCTACATGCGCAAGCCCGAGGTCGACGCGTTCGGCGACTTCATGAAGCGCTTCAAGGCCGCGTCGCTGGCGGCCGGCAAGAAGCAGTTCATCGTCCCCTACTTCCAGTGCGGCCACCCGGGGACCGGACCGGACGAGACGATCGAGTTGGCGCTCTACATGAAGGCCAACGACCTGCGTTGTCGCCAGGTGCAACTCTTCATGCCCACGCCGGGGACGATCGCCACCGCGATGTTCGTGTCCGGGGTCGACCCCTACAGCAAGAAGCCGCTGTTCGTGGCGCGCGGTCACAAGGAGCGCGCCCGTCAGCGGGCGCTGTTGTTCTGGTGGAAGCGCGAGGAGTGGCCGGCGGTGCGCGAGGCGCTCGTGGCGTGGGGCCGCCGCGACCTCATCGGCACCGGCCCCGGCGCGCTCGTCCCGCCGGGCGCCGCCTTCGGCAACTGGCAGCGCGGCGCGCGACCGGAGTACCGGGAGGGCATGGGCATGCAGGTGGAGCGCGCCAGCCGGCAGGAGGTCGACGAGGAACGGTGGGAAGGCCACGCCGGGGCCTGCTCGTGATCGCGCTGCTCACCGACTTCGGCCTCGCCGACCCCTGGGTGGGCGTGATGAAGGGGGTCATCGGCGGCATCGCGCCGGGGGTGCCGGTCGTCGACCTCTCCCACGGCGTCCCCGCGCAAGACGTGCGCACCGGCGCGATCCACCTCGACGCGGCATGGCGTTATTTCCCTGGCGGCACGGTGTTCCTCTGCGTGGTGGATCCCGGCGTGGGCACGGCGCGTCGCCCCATCGTCGCCCGCTGCGAGGGCCGCCTCTTCGTCGCGCCCGACAACGGGATCATCGGCCTGCTACCGGGGCCGGAGGTGCGCCTCGTCACTGCGCCATGGGGGCTCCCCGACCCATCCCGCACCTTCCACGGGCGCGACGTCTTCGCGCCGGTGGCCGCCCGCCTCGCCTCCGGTACCGCCTTCGAGGAAGCTGGTCCGGTTGTCACCGACCATGTCCGCCTCTCGCTCCCCGAGCCCGACGGTCACCGGGGCGAGGTGATCCACGTCGACCGCTTCGGCAACCTGCTCACCAACCTCCCCGGTCGCGACGAGGGGGGAGTGGAGGTGGCCGGGCACGAGGCGCCGGTGGTGCTCACCTACGGCGCGGTGCCCACCGGCGCCCTGCTCGCCCATACAGGGTCGACCGGGCGCCTCGAGGTGGCCCTGCGCGACGGGAGCGCCGCCACGCGGCTGCGCGTGGGGGTGGGCGCCGGGGTGCGCTGGCGTGGCTGAGTACGCGGTCGATCCGCGGGTCGATGGAGCGATTCTCGGCGTCTCGGTTGCCTGGGTACTGACCGCCGAGCTGGTGGAGTTCGGGGAACCCGAGGCGATCGACACCCGCGGGCGCGTCGACCTCGGCCTCGACCAGTCGGTCGCGGAGTACCTCCAGCTCCGCTGGTTACTGCGCGACACCGAGGGCATCACGGCCGCCGCCACCGCCTCCGACGTGATCGCGCTCGCGACCGTTGCCGCGCCGGCCGCCTACGTGGGCCTGACCGTGCTCCGGGCAGGCCCCGCCGAGGCGAGCATCACCCCGCTGGCCCACGCGGTGATCGGCCTGGAAGGGGGGATGGTGGCGCTGGCCGTGGCCGAGGGCTTCAAGCTCGGCGTGGGCGCGGCGCGCCCGTACGTGGCCGCCTGCGGCGACGAGCCGGATTGTTACGCGGCCATGGGCGTGCTCGACGAGGTGGTGCTCAGCGACGACGGCGAGCGGGTGGTGGCGATGACGCAGGAGGCGCGCGCGAGCTTCTACAGCGGGCACGCGAGCCTCGTGGCCGGGACGAGCTTCGCCCTGGCCCACGTGATCGCCACCGAGGGCGAGCCCTCTGTGCCCCGGGCGGTGCTGGCCTACGGCGTGGCGGCGGGGCTCACCACCTCGGTGGCCGTGTTGCGGGTGGAGGCGGCGCGTCACTATCCGAGCGACGTCATCGCCGGCTCGGTGATCGGCGCGGGCATCGGGCTCACGCTGGCCGAGTTGCACCAGCCGAGCCGACGTCTCCGCATCGTCCCGGCGGCTGGCGGCGCGGCGCTGACCGGCACCTTCTAGCGAAAACGATTGAGCCCGCGGCCGTAGAGTAGGTTCATCATGCGACGGAGCATTCCCACGTCCTTCTCATTGTAGGGATACCACCACAGTTCCTTCTTCAACCAGGGCAGGAGGTCGTAGTTCACGTGCCGCGCCTCGCACATGTGCCGGAGGCCATCGTCGCTGTGCGTGTGGCCGAGACCGGACTGCTTGAGCCCGCCCCACGGCGTCTCGGCCATGGCCGCCGAGGCGATCACGTCGTTGACCATCACCGTGCCACAACGGATCTGCTCGGCCACGCGGCGTCCCCGCTCGCCGTCGCGCGTGAACACGTAGGCGAGCAGGCCGAGGTGGGAGCGGTTGGCCTCCGCCACCATCTCGGCCTCGCCCGGCATCTTCATCACTGGCACCACGGGGCCGAAGGTCTCCCTGTTGACGATGTCCATCTCCGTCGTCACGTCGAGGAGCACGGTGGGCTCGAAGAAGTAGCCGGGGCCGTCGACCCGCTTGCCGCCGCAGGCCACGGTGGCGCCCTTCCGCACCGCGTCGTCCACCAGCCGCTCCACGATCTCGAGCTGTCGCTGGTTCACGAGCGGCCCGATGTCCACCTCGGCGCTGGCAGAGGCGTCGCCCATGCGCAGTGCCTTGACGCGCTCCACCAGCCTCGGCACGAAGCTGTCGTACACCTTCTGGTGCACGAGCAGCCGCTCGATGCTGGCGCACACCTGGCCCGCGTTGGCGAAGCCGCCCCACAGGGTGGCGTGCAGCGCGCGCTCCTGGTCGGCGTCGTCGAGAACGAGCGCCGGGGCCTTGCCCCCGAGCTCCAGCACGCAGGGGATGAGTCGCTCGCCGCACATCGCCGCCACCTTCTTGCCCGTCGCCACCGAGCCGGTGAACTCCACCATGTCCACCCCGCTGTCGATCAAGGTGGCGCCCGTGTCGCCGTGGCCGTACACCACCTCGATGCACTCGGGCGGCACCCCCGCCTTGACATAGAGCTCGCGCACGTGCTGGGTGATGAGCGGCGTGAACTCGCTGGGCTTGATCACCACGGCGTTGCCGGCCACCAGCGCCATCGCCGCGCCGCCGAAGGCGAGGTGGTGCGGGAAGTTCCACGGCGCGATGATGGCCACCACCCCCCGGGGCACGTAATGGATGTAGCTGGCGCGGTGCTTGAGCAGCCGCAGCGGGATGGGCTGGGGCTCGAGGATCCGCTCCGCCTCGGTGCCGAAGTAGGTGAGCAACTCCAGCGGCGCGAAGCCCTCGTGGAGCAGTCCCTCGTGGCGCGGCTTGCCGTTCTCGCGCGCCGAGAGGGCCACGATCTTGTCGAGGTCGCCAAGCAGCAGCTCGCGCACCTTGAGCAACACCCCCATCCGCTCGCGAATGGGCCGGGCGGCCCATGCCCCCTGCGCGGCCCGCGCCCGCGCCACGGCGGCGCGCACCTCGTCGGAGGTGGAAATGGGAACCTCGCCGACTACCTCCCCGTTGGCGGGGGAGCGGACGACGAGGCGAGAGGGCGCAGGTTCGGCGGACATGCCGCGAGGCTAACCGGCTACTCCGCGACAAACTCCGCTTCGGCGAAGGCGCACGCCGTCTCCTCCCCCGCGGTGCCGTAGATCCCGGCGCTGTCGGTCCAGAACGAGGTCTTGAAGTCGGTGCCCCAGCACTCGCTCGCCGTCACCTCGGTGGCCAGGTCGCCCTCGCCGAAGGTGGCGTCGCCGCGGCCCATGCCGTCGGCCTGCCAGCGGCTGCGCAAGGTCACCCACTCGTCGGTGCCGCTCCAGTTGAGGTCCCTCTCGTAGCCGAGGTCCATGTTGCCCTGGCCCTCGTAGTCCTCGTCGTAGGCGTACTCGGCGTCCAGGGTGTCGAAGTTCTCGTAGCCGTAGTCCGCCGCGGTGGCCACGGCGGCCACGCCGGCCGAGTCGTAGGTGTAGTCCACCGACCACGAGCCCACGAGGTTCACCGCCGGGTCGAGCGCGTTGGCGGCTGAGAAGTCCACGCTGAAGCTCCCGGAGGCGTCGGTGCGGGTGCTCCCGGCGTCGACCAGGCCCTCGGCGATGTTCACCGCGTCTTCTTCCACCGTGCCGCCGTTGGGCACCTGGAACACGTACCAGCTGGTCGTCCCGTCGTCGTTCTTCTTCACGCGCACGCCGGTTTCCACTGGGTCGAGGCCGCTATCGGCGTAGGGGCCCCAGATGGCCTCGGTCTTGTCGTCATCGACCCAGGACGGCTTCTGGGTGTGGGTGATCAGGTACACGCTGCCGAGCACGAAGGCGATCATGCCGTTGACGTGCTCGGTGACGTTGCGAGTGGACTCGTAGAACATCGCCCAGTCGTCGAGGTCTTCCGGTGACTTCGCGGCGTCGCTGGCCACCGGCATGTTGATCTTGAGCTGCTCCTCGGTAGGGAGAGCGTCGGTGCCGTAGTCGTCGCCGCTGAGGCGGCCGCAGGCCACGATGTTGAGAAGCAGAGAAGCCATGAAAACCTCCGAGAGTCGTTGGGGCTGCGGCTCTTGGAACCACCAGGGGACCAGGGCTGAAAAACTATTTCGGGGGTAGCCTTAGGGCCACACGGAGCCCCTCCCCCATGGTTCGCATCACCATCGGGCTGGCCGCCAGCGTTCTACAACTTCGGCGGCGCGGTGTACCTCGGCGCCCACGGCGGGCCTGGTGGCGCTTGGTAGCGCTCCTGGTGCTCGTGGCCTGCCACGCGGCGGTGGATCAACCTGTCGCCAATGACCCGGGCGGCGACACGGCTCAGGACACGACCGGGGAGAGGGATTGCCCCGGCGAGGTCATCGTGTCCCGCGCCCCCGCCGACCAGGCCAGCCCGGAGGCCGAGGGGTCGATCGCGGCGCTGCTCGCCGCCGTTCCGGAGGGCTGCGACGTGCGCGTGGTGCTCGATGAGACGGGCGCCTACACCGTGGCCACCGACCTGCTGCTCCCGGCGTGGACCACGCTCGTGCCTGCGCCCGGCGCGTGGCTGCAGATCGAGGCTGCCGCGGCGCTCGCCATCGACGGTGCCATCGACGCGGGCCCGTGGCAGATCTTCGACGGCGACGGCGCCCCGCGCGGCAACCCGTCGATCGACGCGGCGCTCGCGGAGTGGTTCGGCGCCGTGGCTGACGACGGCGCGGACGACGCCCTGGCGCTCGGCCGGGCCTTCGCTTTCTTCCACGCGGTGACGCTCCAGAGCGGCACGTACGACCTTGCAGCCACCGTGGTGCTACCGAGCGGCGCCAGGCTCGGTGGCCCGCCGAGCACCCCACCCGAAGCTCCCGAGGCGAGGCTGCGCGGGCCTCTGGTCTACCCGGAGTCCGGCGGTTTCCACCCCACGCGGCTGCTCGAGTCCGCGAGCGGCGCGGCCGGGATCGAACTCGCCGACCTGGTGCTCGACGGCGATCGTCACGCTCGGGCCACCGACTGCTGGAGTTACCCAGAGGCGGACAACCTCGCGCGCTTCGAGGGCGTGAGCGCGCTCGCGCTCGACCGCGTGTGGCTTACCGGCTACGAGTCCAACTGGGGCACCGACGACCAGACGCTCACCCACGTGATCGCGGTGCTCGGCTCCGCCGACATCTCCCTCGTCGACGTGCACTTCGACGACTCGCGCGTGGAGGGCATCCTCGTCCAGGATTCCACCGGGCTCACGGTGGAACGCCTCGTGACGGACAACGTCGACGTGTGGACGCCATTCCACGCCTTCTACGTGGACGGTTTCTCGATGACCGACTCCATGATCGTCGAGGACTCGGGCATCGAGTGGACGGGCAGCACCGCGAACCTGTCGGTGCGACAGGCCGTCGTGTCCGGCAATAGCTTCACCGGTGGCTGGGGTCTCGACTTTGGCGACGAGGTGGGAACGGAGCCCTGGGGTCCGGAAGACGTCACCATCGAGAACAATCGCATCGAGACGGTCGGTGCAGGCATCTACTTCACGCCCTACGTGGAGGGGAGCGTCGCCCAGGGCGTGCTCATCCACCACAACGAGCTGCTGCTCCACCGTGGGGGCGACGCCAGCGCGGCGGACATGGTCATCCGCCTCGATGCGGTGGTCGACGTGGTCATCGACAGCAACACCATCACCGTCCCGGAGGAGGGCGATAGCTTCGTCCGGGGGGTGAGCCTCCAAGGCAGCACCGACGGCGTGAGCGTCACCGGCAACGTGATGTCGGGCGTCGATCTCGGCGTGTCGTTCTCGGGCGATGTCGCCCAGGGCGGCGAGGTCGACATCTCCGGCAACCAGATCACCTGCGTGCCCGAGGTCCGGATCGACACGTGGTCGGGCGGTAGCACGGGGGTTTGGGTGTTCCGCTACGTGGCAGCGGAGTTCGACCGCGTGACGGTGGAAGACAACGACATCGACTGCACCGGCGGCTGGGTTTCACTGATCGACTACGCAACCCTGTACGGCGCTCCCGCGCCCTTCGTCGACGTGCTGGAGGTCCGCGACAATCGATTCCTCCCCGAGTCGGGCACCGAGCGCAACGTGTTCGCCGAGGCGGCGGAAACCACGACGATCACGGGAAACACGCCGGACTGGGTGAACCACTAGGACGAGGCGGTCGCGAAGGCGCCTCAGCGCCCCGGGCCCACCACCCCCACGATCGCCTCCACCACGCTGGGATCGGCCAGCGTGCTCACATCTCCCAGTTCCCCGAACTCCCCGCTGGCGATCTTCCGCAGGATCCGCCGCATGATCTTCCCCGAGCGCGTCTTGGGCAGCCCGGCGACGATCGTCACCCGGTCGGGCGTGGCCACCGGGCCGATCACGTGGCGCACCACGTCGCGGAGCGCGGCCTCGTCGACCGGTCCCGCCTCGCGGCGGACGATGGCGAAGGCGTGGATGCCCGTGCCCTTGATCGCGTGCGGGAAGCCCACCACGGCGGCCTCGGCCACGGCGGGATGGGTCACCAGCGCGCTCTCCACCTCGGCGGTGCCGATGCGGTGACCGGCCACGTTGAGCACGTCGTCGACCCGCCCGGTGATCCACCAGTAGCCGTCCTCGTCGCGACGGGCGCCGTCGCCGGTACAGTAGAGGCCTGGCGACTGCGAGAAGTAGGTAGTCACGAATCGCGCGTGGTCGCCCCACACGGTGCGCGCCCGGCCGGGCCAGTCGCCGCGCAGGAACAGGTGCCCGCTCTGCGCGCCGACGGCCGGCAACTCCACGCCGGAGGCGTCGAGCAACACCGGCTGCACGCCGAACATCGGCAGGCCGGCCGATCCCGGCTTCGACGGCGCCACGGCGGGGAGGGTGCTGATCATGATGCCACCCGTTTCCGTTTGCCACCAGGTGTCGATCACCGCCATCTCGCCGCCGCCCACCACGTCGTGGTACCAGCGCCACACCTCGGGGTTGATGGGCTCGCCCACCGATCCGAGCAGGCGCAGTCGCGACAGGTCGTGCCCGCAAGCGAAGGCGTCGCCCTCGGCAATGAGCGCGCGCAGCGCGGTGGGCGCGGTGTAGAAGCGGGTGGCCCCCACGTCGGCGCATACCTGCCAGTAGCGGCTCGCGTCGGGGTAGGTGGGCAGTGACTCGAAGAGCACGGTGGTGACCCCGTTGCACAGCGGGCCGTAGAGCACGTAGCTGTGCCCGGTGATCCAGCCGGCGTCGGCGGCGCAGAAGTGCACGTCGCCCTCGTGGATGTCGAAGGCGTAGGCATGTGTGCTCGCGGCGTACACGAGGTAGCCGGCGGTGGTGTGGACCACGCCCTTCGGGCGCCCGGTGGAGCCCGACGTGTAGAGGATGAACAGCGGATCCTCGGCCGCCATCGGCTCTGGATCTCGCCACGTGTCGGCGGCAGCCATCGCCTCGTGCATCCACAGGTCGCGACCCTCCACCACCGCGACGGCGGCGCCTGTTCGTCGCGACACGACGCAGGTATGCACCTCGGTGCCCACCAGCGCCTCGTCGGCGATCGCCTTGATGGGGATCGACTTCGACCCGCGCACGCCCTCGTCGGCGGTGAGCAACACCCGGGCGCCGCAGTCGCGGATGCGGTCGCGGAGCGACTCGGCCGAGAAGCCCGCGAACACCACCGAGTGCACCGCGCCGATGCGCGCGCAGGCGAGCATCGCCACCGCGATGTCGGGGGTCATCGGCATGTAAATGCACACGGTGTCGCCCCGGCGCACGCCCCGCGCCGCGAGCACGTTGGCGAGACGACAGGTGCGCGCCAGCAACTCGCCGTAGGTGAGGCGCTCGTACTGTCCTGGCTCGTTCTTCGCCCAGATCAAGGCCACGCGGGCCGCCGGGTGACGATCGAGGCAGTTGGCCGCGACGTTGAGCGCCCCGCCGTCGAACCAGCGGGCGGCCGTGCCCTCGCCCGCCACCACCCGCACGAAGGGACGCATCCAGTCGAGGCGCGCCGCCTCCCGCGCCCAGAATTCCCCGGGATGGTCGATGCTCTCGCGGTACATCTGCGCGTAGTGCTCCGGGCCCCGCACCCAGGAGCCCTCGGCAAACCCGGGCTTCACCGGCACCATCGGCTAGGCCGCCAGCGCGACGTTGAGCACGGTGCGGTCGCTCGCCGGGGCGGGCCCCATCACCTCAGCGCCCAGCGAGCTCGGCCACCATCCGGCCGAAACGCTTCTCGTCCTTGCCCACCTCGACCAGCGCCGATCCCACGATGGCGCTCTGGGCGCCGGCGCCGAGCACGTTCTCCACCTGGGCCCGGTTGCGAATCCCGAAGCCCACGTAGACCGGGCGCTCGGTCGCGACCGCGCTACGCACGATGTCGAGGCCCGGGTCCTCGGCGTTGCCGGTGATGCCCTGCACGCCGGCCACGTAGAGGTAGCCGGTGACGGTACGCGCGATGCGGCCGAGCCGCTCCCGCGAGGTGAGGGGGCCCACCAGCGCCACGTGCTGCAGGCCGGCGCTGAGCGTGGCCTCGCGCAGCTCGGCGCACTCCTCCAGGGGCACGTCGGGCACGAGCAGGCTGTGGGCGCCGGCCTTCCTCGCGTCTTCGCAGAAGCTCGGTCGCGCGTGCACCAGGTTGGCGTACACCAGCAGGTTGAGCGGCACGCCCAGCCCGGCCACGCTCTCGATGCCCGCGAGGCAGCGCGCCGTGGTGCTGCCCTCGGCGAGGGCCTCGCGGTAGGCCGCCTGCAGCACCGGCCCGTCGGCCACGGGGTCGGAGTAGGGGCAACCGAGCTCCAGCGCGCCGGCGCCGTTTTCGACCGCGATCTTGCAGAGCTTGGCGAACTTCTTCGGGTCTGGCCAGCCGATGGGAAGGAACACGCTCAGCATCGTGACGCCTCCTCGACGATGGCCATGTCCTTGTCGCCCCGGCCCGACAGGTTGACGAGCACCCGCTTGCCCTGGAGATCCTCCTTGAGCACCCAGGCCAGCGCGTGCGCCGACTCCAGGGCCGGGATGATGCCCTCGGTGCGACAGAGCTGCCGGAGGGCCGCCAGCGCCTCGTCGTCGCTGATGGCCACGTACGCCACGCGCCCCTGGTCTTTCAGCATCGCGTGCTCGGGGCCCACGCCCGGGTAGTCGAGGCCGGCGCTGATGCTGTGCGCCTCCCGAATCTGGCCGTCGGCGTCTTGGAGGATGTAGGTGCGGGCGCCGTGGAGGAGGCCGGGCGAGCCTGCGATCAACGTGGCGCCGTGCTGCCCGGTGGCCAAGCCCCTGCCTGCGGGCTCCACGCCGACCAGTTGCACCGACTTGTCGAGCCGGAAGGCGTTGAACATGCCGATGGCGTTGCTGCCGCCGCCCACGCAGGCCACCACCACGTCGGGCAGGCCGCCCGGCTCGCGCCGCCAGGCCTCGCGCGCCTCGCGGCCGATGACGGACTGCAGCTCGCGCACCAGCGTGGGGAAGGGGTGCGGACCGCACACGGTGCCGAGCAGGTAGTGGCTGTGCCGGAGGTTGGTGGTCCAGTCGCGGAGCGCCTCGTTGATGGCGTCTTTCAGTGTGCCCGCGCCCGACTCCACCGGCACCACCGCGGCGCCGAGGGTCTTCATCCGTGCCACGTTGGCCGCCTGCCGGGCCACGTCGGAGGCGCCCATGTAGATCACCACCTCCATGCCGAGCCGGGCGCCGATCATCGCGGTGGCGGTGCCGTGCTGCCCTGCCCCGGTTTCAGCGATGAGCCGCGTCTTGCCCATGCGGCGCGCGAGCAGGGCCTGGCCTACGGCGTTGTTGGTCTTGTGGGCGCCCCCGTGGAGCAGGTCTTCGCGCTTGAGGTAGAGGGAAACGCCCGGCGCGAAGCGCTCGCAGCGGGTCACCGGCGTGGGCCGGCCGGCCCAGGTGCCGAGCTCGGCGTCGAGCTGGCCGCGGAAGGCAGGATCCCGCAGGAGCGGCATCGCCTTCTCCAGCTCCTCCAGGGCGGGCACGAGCAGCTCGGGCACGTAGCGCCCGCCGTACTCGCCGAAGGCTCCGACGCGAGGCTTCACCGACGCACCTCCTCGAACAGGGAACGTAGCTTTCCCGCGTCCTTGATGCCGGGGCTCGCCTCGATCCCGCTGCTCAAGTCGATGCCCCAGGGGCGATATTTCACCAGTTCACGGGCGTTTTCGGGGGTGATGCCACCGGCGATCCAGGTGTAGGGGGGCGCCCCGCCCGCAAGGACCGCCGGCCAGTCGAGCCGC